>Ga0157367_1000210_pt1 | contig 30141 bp, 29 predicted proteins | sample AttbisABBM2_FD_113142 | JGI IMG/M metagenome (GOLD analysis project Ga0157367, IMG submission 113142) | Fungus gardens microbial communities from leaf cutter ant in Botucatu, State of São Paulo, Brazil - Atta bisphaerica ABBM2 | ecosystem: Host-associated > Fungi > Mycelium > Unclassified ... | reverse complement strand
TTCCTGCGCGCCGATCTCGACGTCGATCCGCTCGACCTCGAGGACGTGCCCGCGCACCGTTTTCCCGAGCTGACGCCGTTCCGCTTCCAGGAGCACCTCGATTTCATCCTGACCGGCGACGCGTTCGACGAGGCGCGCCGCCTCGCGCTGTGCATGCTCGACGCCGACCGCGTCCGCACGTTCGGCTCGACCACGCTGCTGCGCGGCTACCTGCTGCAACTGATCGGGCTCGTCTGCACGCACTATGCGGGCTCGCTCGACAAGCTCGCGCAACGCGGCGCGCAGCGCGCGGGGCGGCGCGACGCGCTCGCGCGCGTGCTGCGCCACGTGCGCGCGAACCTGACCCGCGAGGACCTGACGCTCGCGGGCACCGCCGAGGCCGCGTTCCTGTCGCCGAACTATCTCGCGCACCTGATCCGCAAGGAAACCGGCAGCACCTTCACCGATCTCGTGACCGAGCGCCGCATCGCGCTCGCGCAATCGCTGCTCGCGCACACCAGCCGGCGCATCGCCGAGATCGCGCGCGCGGTCGGCTTCCGCGACGAAGGCTATTTCGCGCGGCGCTTCCGCGCGCGGGTCGGCATGTCGCCGAAGGCGTATCGGGACGCGAACGCCGCGCTGCCGGACGGCGACGCGTAGTTTTGTCCCGGAAAAGCGCAGTTGCGTCGCATTCGGCGCAGTGCGCATCGGGTATCGTTCACGCATGCCGGCCGGGCCACGATGCGCGCGCCGGCCCCCGTCTTCCTTCCGAACGAGGCCACCCGATGTCCGAATATGTCATCGACGCTCCCGAGCGTCCTTCCGTCGAAGTCGACCAGTCGCGCACGCGCTTTGCACTGCGCCGCGTGTTCTGCGTCGGCCGCAACTACGCCGAGCATGCGCGCGAAATGGGCGCCGATCCGACCCGCGAGCCGCCGTTCTTCTTCATGAAGCCGGCCGATGCGATCGTGCCGGCGCACGGCACCGTCCCGTATCCGCCGCTCACGAACGACCTGCACCACGAGATCGAGCTCGTCGTCGCGATCGGCCGCGGCGGCCGCGCGATCGAGCCGGCCGATGCGCTGTCGCACGTGTGGGGCTATGGCGTCGGCGTCGACCTGACGCGCCGCGACCTGCAGGCCGACGCGAAGAAGCTGAGCCGGCCGTGGGATTGGGCAAAGGGTTTCGACGCATCGGGGCCCGTGACCGCGCTGCGCCCGGTTGCCGCGACCGGCCATCCGGCTGCGGGCCGCATCTGGCTCGCGGTCAACGGCGAGCCGCGCCAGCAAGGCGATCTCGCCGACATGATCTGGGCAGTGCCGGACGTCGTCGCCTATGTGTCGCGCTCGGTCGAGCTGAAGGCCGGCGACCTGATCTTCACCGGCACGCCGGCCGGCGTGGGCGCGCTGCAGCCGGGCGATCGCGTGACGGGGGGCGTCGACGGGGTCGCGCAGTTCGAATTCGTGGTGGGGGCGAAGCCGTAAGCGCGACGGGCGCCGCGCCGTGCGTCAGCGGCGCGCCCGGTGCCGCGCGATGCCCGCGCGGCAAATCTGCTCGCACAACTGCGCGAACCCGATGCCGGACGCCCCGGCGGACTGCGGCAGCAGGCTCGTCGCCGTCATGCCCGGCAGCGTGTTGACCTCCAGGCACCAGAGGTTGCCATGCGGGTCGAGCCGGAAATCGGTCCGGCTGTAGCCGTCGAGTTTCAGCAGCGCATGCACGCGCAGCGCGGTCTGCTGCACGGCCGCGACGATGTCCTTCGGCAGGTCGGCGGGAAATTGCTCGCGCACCTGGCCCGCCTGGTATTTCGCCTTGTAGTCAAACACGGCATCCGGCGCGAGGACGATTTCGCCGACGGTCAGGGCACGCTCGCCGAGCACGCCGACCGTCAGCTCGCGGCCGGCAATGAACTGCTCGACCATCACTTCGGCGTCGAAGCGCCCGGCCGTGCGCACCGCGTCCTCGAAGCCTGCCGGATTCCGCACGAGCGACAGGCCGACGGTCGAGCCTTCCCGATTCGGCTTGACGATGAGCGGATAGCCGATCAGCTGCTGCGCCTTGTCGGCTTCGCACGGCGCCATCAGCCAGTGGGGCGTGCGAATGCCGGCGGCGACGAACAGGCGTTTCGCCATGTCCTTGTCCATCGCGATCGCGCTGCCCAGATGCCCGCTGCCCGTATAGGCCACGCCCGCCTGCTCGAGCATCGCCTGGAAGGTGCCGTCCTCTCCGGTGCCGCCGTGAAGCGCGAGAAACACCACGTCGACGCCGGCCAGATCGTCGAGCGGAAGCAGCGTCGGCATGCCGGCCCGACATTCGGCGAGCGCCTCGGACGACGGCGGCGCTTCGTCCACGCGCGATGCCAGCACGCGTGCTTCCTGTTCCGCGGAAAGACGGCCGCGCGACGCATCCACCGCGACGACCTCATGCGCCAGGCTTCGCAATGCCGTGATCACCTGGCCGGCGCTCGCCAGCGACACTTCGCGCTCCGCGCTGCTGCCGCCGAACAGCACCGCAACCTTCAGCCTGGAATCTTGCACAGTCTTCCCCGCACAATGAGCAATCGATGGAACGACAAAAGGGTTTTCGCGCCTTTCGAGCCGACAGGCGCTGGACTTTATCGTATACGGATTTGCCTGCATACTTCGCGCGGAGCGCGGGTATCAGGCGGTGGACATCGGCAGGATCATCGACGAAGCCGGTGTATCCCGGATGACGATTTGCGAATGCTTCCCGTCGAAGCGCGCGTTCCGATGCCTCTCCCCCGATCGGCCGCCGTCACCCTTCCCTTCCTTGAGGACCGTTTGAATGATCCGGATTGCCACCGTCGATGATGCCGGCCGCCTGGCCGAGCTGAAGCGCGACACGTTCCGCGAAACCTTCGTCGTGGGTTTCGGCATCGGCTACGGCGCCGAAGATCTCGCCGCATACGAAGCCGCGAGCTACTCACCCGAAGTCGTCGCGCGCCAGCTTGCCGATCCCGGGCATCGCACCTGGGTGGTGGAAACGGACGAGCGCGCGCTGGACGGTTACGTGCACGTCGGCCCCTGCAAACTGCCGCATCCCGAAGCCAGGCCCGAAGACGGCGAGCTGTGCCAGCTTTACCTGCGACGCAGCGCGCAAGGCACCGGAGCCGGCCAGCGCCTGCTCGATCTTGCGCTCGCGTTCCTGGGCGAGCATCGGCCGGGCCCGATCTGGCTCGGCGTCTGGTCCGGCAACGCGCGGGCCATCGCGTTCTACGAGCGGGCCGGGTTCCGGCGGGTCGGCGATTACGAATTCAAGGTCGGGAGCTCGACGGATTTCGAATTCATCTATCGTCGCTGACGCGCGCCGTCGGCCTGCATGCGCCGGCCAGCGCCGGCCGCCGGCTTCTGCACCGTTGCCCGTACAATCCCCGGCAATTGAATTGCACGCTCCCTTCCTTCCGTGACGACGACCCTCGAACAACTGCGCGCAGGCCAGCTTGCCGGCGCCCGCCACCTGAAACTCGCGTGCGGCCTGACCGAGTTTCCGCGCGAGATCTTCGATCTGGCCGACACGCTGGAAACGCTCGACCTGAGCGGAAACGCGCTGTCGACGCTGCCGGACGATCTGCCGCGGCTGCACCGGCTGCGCATCCTGTTCGCGTCCGACAACCGCTTCACCGAACTGCCGGACGTGCTGGGCGCGTGCCCGCAGTTGAGCATGATCGGTTTCAAGGCGAATCGCATCCGCACGGTTTCCGGCCGATCGCTTCCGCCGCAGTTGCGCTGGCTGATCCTGACCGACAACGCGATCGACACGCTGCCGGCGGAACTCGGCAATTGTTCACGGTTGCAGAAGCTGATGCTCGCGGGCAACCGGCTGCATGCGTTGCCGGAGACGATGGCGGCATGCTCGCGGCTCGAGCTCGTGCGCCTTTCGTCGAACCGGCTGAGCGCATTGCCGGCGTGGTTGCTGCGCCTGCCGCGACTGGCGTGGCTCGCGTATGCCGGCAACCCGTTCAGCGCGGCACGGGAAGCAGCCGCAGCGGCCGACTCGGCGATCCCCGAGGTTCAATGGGCATCGCTCGCGCTCGAACAGCCGCTCGGCGAAGGCGCGTCGGGCATCATTCATCGGGCGCGGCGGCTGGCGGAATCGGACGGCGCCGCGCCGCATGTCGCCGTCAAGCTCTTCAAGGGCGCGATGACGAGCGATGGCCTCCCCGACTGCGAGATGGCCGCCTGCATCCACGCCGGACGTCACCCGAACCTGATCCCGGTGATCGGCAAAGTGAAAGGCCATCCGCTGGACGCGCACGGGCTCGTCATGGCGCTGATCGATCCGGCGTTCGAGAATCTTGCCGGGCCGCCGAGCCTCGCGTCCTGCACGCGCGATGTCTATGCGGACGACGCGCGCTTCGATTTCGCGTCGGCGCTGCGTATCACGCACGGCATCGCGTCGGCCGCGCGTCACCTGCACGCGCGCGGCATCCTGCACGGCGACCTGTATGCGCACAACATCCTGCATCGCGGCGCGGGGGGCGCGCTGCTCGGCGATTTCGGCGCGGCGTCGTTCTACGACGCCGACGATGCGCGATCCGGATCCGCCTTGCAGCGGCTCGAAGTGCGCGCGTTCGGGTGTCTGCTCGAGGAACTGCTGGCGCGCTGTGATGGCGGCACATCGTCGGCCGTCGGCGCGCTCGAAGCGCTCGCGGCGGCCTGCCTGAGCGAGGACGTCGACAGCCGGCCGTCCTTCGATACGATCGTGTCCACCCTGCATGCGTGGGCGGAGCTGCCGCCAACGGCGCGGTGAGTTACCGCTAACGCGCCCTGACCGACACGAACTTGCGCGCATTGTTGCGCTGGATCAGCACCGCGATCACCTTGCCGCCCTTCGCTTCGAGCATCGCGATGTCGTCCGGCGTTTCGAGCAGCGTGTCGTTCAGCGCGAGCACGACGTCGCCGGGCTGGATGCCGGCCGCCGCGGCCGGCCCGCGCACGTCGTCCACCATCATCCCGACCGCGAGCCCCGTCGAGCGGCGTTCGTCGTCGGTCAGCGGATGCATGGTCAGCCCGAGACGATCGCCGCCGCCAGCCGGCTGCGTAGCAGCCATGTCCGTGCCCGCGGCCGGCGTGCCCGCCCCGGCCGCGCCGCCCGTGACCGTCAGCGTCATCGGCTTGCGGTTGCGAATCAGCCGGAGCGGCGCTTTCGCGCCCGGCGCCAGCGCGGCCGCATGGTCGTTCAGTTCGGCCGAGCGGCCGATCGGCTTGTCGCCGAGCTGCACGATCACGTCGCCGGGCTTCACGCCGATCGCGGCGGCCGGCGACCCGGGGTCGACCGCGTTGACGAGCGCGCCCGCCGGGCGCGGCAGGCCGAACGCGGCCGCGAGCCCCGCGCCGACATCCTGCACGTCCACGCCGAGCGCATTCCCCGACGCGCTTGCCGACGCGTTGCGCTGCGCCTGCATCTGCGTCTGCAGTTGCGTGCGCACCTTGGCCGCGAGGCCGATCGGGATCGCGAAGGTCAGGCTCGCGTAGCGGTCCGCGCCCGTGTAGACCTGCACCGCGATGCCGATCACCTCGCCGGCGCGATTGAACACCGGCCCGCCCGAGTTGTCGGGATTGACGGCGATGTCGGTCTGGAAGAACGGAAACGCGCCGCCGTCCGGCAGCGTGCGCGCGGTCGCGCTGACGATGCCGGCGGTGACCGTCGTCCCGGTGCCTTCCGGCACGCCGATCGTCAGCACCGGTTCGCCGACCCGCACCTTCGCCGAATCGCCGAGCCGCACCACCGGCAGCTTCGTCGCGTCGATCTTCAGCACCGCGACGTCGCTCTGCGGATCGACCGTCAGCACCGTCGCCTTGAATTCACGGCGATCGGTGAGCCGCACCGTCAGGTCGGTGGCCTGGTCGACCACATGCGCGGACGTCAGGATCATGCCGTCGGCGCTGACGATGAACCCGGAGCCGCCGCCCGACATCGCGCGCGGCGCCGTCTCGGGCGTCGGCGGCTGCGGCGCGCCGCGCCGGAAGAATGCGGCAAGCGGATCGTCGGGATCGAGCGCGGCGAACGACGTGCCCGCCGGCGCGGGCCCCTGCGCCTCCGGGGGCGCGACGCTGATGTTCACGACCGCCGCGCCGTAGCGCTCGACGATCGCCGGAAAATCGACCGGCGCCGCGCGCTTCTCCTTCGCCACGGGCGGCGCCGAGCTCGCCGCGATGGCCGTCGGCTGCAGGCACGGACAGCCGGCACACACTCCCCCGATCAGCGCGGCGCGAAGCACGGCGCGGACAAGCGTCAGGCGAACCACGGTGCACCTCCCCCGGCAGTCGTCGCGCCGCGGGCGCGAGACGCGCGCGCCGCCGACAATCACCCGTACACGAATCCATTTATAGTCCACGCCGCGCGCCAGAGCATACGAATCGCCGCCCCGCCCGCCCGCCTCGCATCGCCCGCAAAGCGGCGGCAGCCTTCGTTCCGGTCAAACCGGCCGCTTCGTCAATCCGCACAAGTCCGACGATGCGCCGCCGCCGGCCCGGTCACGGTCCGCCGAGCCGGTTCGCCAGCGCGGACAGCGTGCGCAGCATCGGCTCGAACGCGTCCGCCGACGTGTTGCCGAAGCCGAGCACGAGCCCGTTGTGCGGCGTCTGCGCATGCAGCGAAAAGCCCGACAGCGCGAACGGCCCGATGCCGTGCGCGCGCGCGGCGTCGACGAGCGCGCGGTCCGCGTAGCGCGGCGGCAGGCGCAAGGTCAGATGCAGCCCGCACGGGCCGCCCTCGACGCGATGCGGCACGCTCAGCGCGCTGTCGAGCGCGGCCAGCAGCGCGAGCCGGCGGTCGCGGTACAGCCGCCGCATGCGGCCGAGATGCCGCCCGTACTCGCCCTTCTCGATGAAGTCGGCCAGCGCGAGCTGCACGTGGCGCGCGCCGCCGCGCAGCAGCTCCGGCAGCACGGTGCGCACCGCGGCCAGCAGTGCTTCCGGCAGCACCACGAAACCGATGCGCAGCGCCGGAAACATCGTCTTGCTGAACGAACCGACATAGACGACCGGCGAATCCGGCGCGAGCCCCTGCATCGCGCCGATCGGCTCGCCCGTGTGGCGGAACTCGCTGTCGTAGTCGTCCTCGATGATCCACGCGCGATGGCGGCGCGCGGCGTCGATCAGCGCGAGCCGGCGCGAGATCGACAGCACCGCGCCGGTCGGGAACTGATTGGACGGCGTCGTATAGACGACGCGCGGCGTGCGCTCGCGCCAGTCGTCCGCGTCCGCGCGCAGGCCTTCCGCGTCCACCGGCATCGGCACCACGTCGAGATCGCCGGCCTGCATCGCGGTGCGCGCGCCGCGATAGCCGGGCTCCTCGACCCACACCGTGTCGCCGGGGTTCGTCACCAGTTGCAAACACAGCGCGATCGCGCCTTGCGCGCCCTCGGTCATCACGATCTGCTCCGGGTCGCAGCGCACGCCGCGCGTCACGGCCAGGTGCCGCGCGATCGATTCGCGCAGCGCGGGCTCGCCGAGCGGATCGCCGTAGCCGAGCAGCGCGCGCCCCGTGTGGCGCAGCGCGCGGTCGACCGCATGCCGCCACGCATCGACCGGGAAATGCGCGAGCGCGGGCACGCCCGGCCGGAAGCCCTCGAATTCGGCGGTGCCGACGATGCGGCTCGGGCGGATGCGGCCGAGCCGCTGCGCGACCGCCGGCGGCGCGGCGCGCGGGCGCGGTTCGGTCCGGCGCGTCGGCCCGACCACGCGCGTGCCGCGTCGATCGGATTGCAGGAAGCCTTCGGCGACGAGCTGCTCGTAGACGGCCGTCACCGTGTTGCGCGAGATGCCGAGCGTGTCGGCCAGCGCGCGCGTGCCGGGCAGGCGGCTGCCGGCCGGCATCGCGCCGCCGAGGATCGCGTCGCGCAGGCGGCGCAGCAACTGCCGCTGCAGCGAAGGCGCGCCCGGCGTGCGCGTCAGCGGCGCGTCGAGCTGTGGGGGAAGGTCGGCGGGCGGTAAGGTGGCGTTCATCGGTTGCGTCGATCGTCGGTGCCGCGTGGCACCATAAATTTGCGATGTGCTGGCACTTTTCATGGTACCTCGCGCCCACTACGATCGTCTTCAAGCCGGTACGTCGCCGGCCGTCACCCTGAAGCGAGATCCACCGTGCCCATCACCCTCAACGCCCACCAACAGCCCGTCGGGCAGCCGCTGCCCGGCTGGTCCGCCCGCCCGCGCCCGCAACCCGTCACGCTCGGCGGCCGCCATTGCCGCCTCGAGCCGCTCGACGCCGAGCGTCACGCGGCGGACCTGTACGCCGCCTACGCGCAAGCCGCCGACGGCAGCGACTGGACCTACCTCGCGCACGGCCCCTATGCGGACGAGGCGAGCTACCGCGACTACGCGCGCGGCGCCGCCGCGAGCAGCGACCCGCTGCATTTCGCGGTGATCGATCTCGCAAGCGGCCGCGCGGTCGGCACGCTCGCGCTGATGCGCATCGACCCGGCCAACGGCGTGATCGAGGTCGGCTCCGTCACGTTCTCGCCGCGCCTGAAGCGCACGCCGGTGTCGACCGAGGCGCAATACCTGCTGATGAAGCACGTGTTCGACACGCTCGGCTACCGGCGCTACGAATGGAAATGCGACAGCCTCAACGTGCCGTCGCGCAAGGCGGCCGACCGGCTCGGCTTCCAATACGAAGGCACGTTCCGCCAGGCGCTCGTCTACAAGGGGCGCAACCGCGACACCGCGTGGTACGCGATCGTCGACGGCGACTGGCCCGCGCTCGCGGCCGCGTTCGACGCGTGGCTGTCGCCCGCCAACTTCGACGCACAGGGCGCGCAGCGCGCGTCGCTCGGCACGATCCGCCACGCGCAGGCCAACGAGCGGGCCGCCGCGCGCGACCGCGCGGGCCACGGCGCGGCGCGCGTCGCGGTGCGCCCGCTCGAAGCCGCCGACGAGGCCGCGTGGCGGCCGCTGTGGCGCGCGTACCGGCAGTTCTACAACGCCCCGCTGAGCGACGCGGTGTTCGCGACGACGTGGGCGCGCCTGATGAACCCGGCGGAACCGATGTTCGTGCTCGGCGCGTTCGACGACGCGGGCACGCTGATCGGCATCGTGCATGCGCTGTTCCACCGCTCGTGCTGGACCGAGGGGCCGTATTGCTACCTGCAGGACCTGTACACCGCCGCCGAAGCGCGCGGGCGCGGCGCGGGCGGCGCGCTGATCGACGCCGTGTACGCGCGGGCGCGCGAGGCCGGCGCGAGCCGCGTGTACTGGCTCACGCACGAGACCAATACGACCGCCCGCGCGCTGTACGACCGCGTCGCCACCAACGCCGGGTTCATCCAGTACCGCAAGGATCTCGGGTAACGCCCGCGCGCGGCACCGACGCCGGGCGGATCATCTCGTCGCCGTTCACCGGCGCGGGCCGCAGCACGGGCCGGAACACCGGTTCGCCCGGCGCGATCGGCTGCCCGGAAATCGCGCAGCGGCCCGGCCGGGCGGCTGCGCGCAGCCGCCAGCGCTGCTCGCCGTAATGACAGCGGCCGCTTTCGACCCATCTGATCAGCAAAGCGTCGTCACCGGCCTCCAGGATCGTGACGAAGAGCTGCGGCCGCAGCGGCGAAATCACGCGATCGGCGCGCTTGTGCGTCGATCTCCGCGCGTCGCCGATCGGGCTTTCGGTGAAATTCAGCATGCTCGACGGATTTCCATGGAGTGAACGGATGGGCCGCGAACGACCGGCGCACATGATACGAATTGAAGTTCACTTCAAGTAAAGGGGCTGTGCGCGCAACGGGGCGTTTCACGGCTCACGCGGATGCCGATGCCGATGCCGATACCGATGCGGCTGTCAGGCCGGTGACGGGCCGCCCCCGCGCCGTCTCACCCCGGTGAGACGAACGTCCCGCGCGTCTCACACGCCGCGCGCCTTTGCGAAGCACAACAGAGTCCCATAGCCACCCGCCCGCCGCATGCACGCGTGACGCCGCACGGATGACGCAGCGCACCGCCACCACCGCGCGCACCACTGGCACCGTTCCTGCATACGCATCGACCGCGCCACCGCGCGCCCGCCGCGACCGCGATTCGCGCCGGCCCCCAACCTGACGGAGACACCCTGTGAGCACACCCGCATCGGCAGTTCATTCCAGCATGAAGGCCGCGGTCTGGCGCGGCCGCCGCGACATCCGCGTCGAGGAGGTGCCCGTTCCGGACCAACCCGCCGCGGGCTGGGTCACGATCCGCGTGCACTGGTGCGGCATCTGCGGCTCGGACCTGCACGAATACGTCGCGGGCCCGGTCTTCATCCCGGTCGACGCGCCGCACCCGCTGACGGGCCTGAAAGGCCAGTGCATCCTCGGCCACGAATTCAGCGGCGAGATCGCGGCGCTCGGCGCGGGCGTGACGGGCTTCGCGCTCGGCGAGCGCGTGACGGCCGACGCGTGCCAGCATTGCGGCACCTGCTGGTATTGCCGGCACGGCCTGTACAACGTCTGCGAGAACCTCGCGTTCACCGGGCTGATGAACAACGGCGCGTTCGCCGAATTCGTGAACGTGCCCGCCGAGCTGCTGTACAAGCTGCCCGACGGCTTTCCGACCGAGGCCGGCGCGCTGATCGAGCCGCTCGCGGTCGGGATGCATGCGGTGAAGAAGGCCGGCAGCATCGTCGGCCAGACGGTGGTCGTGGTCGGCGCGGGCACGATCGGCCTGTGCACGATCATGTGCGCGAAGGCGGCCGGCGCCGGGCGCGTGATCGCGCTGGAAATGTCGGCGGCGCGCAAGCAGAAGGCGCTGGAGGTAGGCGCGAGCGCGGTGATCGACCCGAAGGAAACCGATGCGCTCGCGCAGGTCAAGGCGCTGACGGGCGGCTACGGCGCGGACGTGTCGTTCGAGTGCATCGGCCACACCGCGACCGCGAAGCTCGCGATCGACGTGATCCGCAAGGCCGGCAAGGCCGTGATGGTCGGCATCTTCGAGGAACCGGGCGCGTTCAACTTCTTCGACCTCGTGTCGACCGAGAAGGAAGTGATCGGCTCGCTCGCGTACAACGGCGAATTCGCGGACGTGATCCGCTTCATCGCGGACGGCCGCATCGACGTGCAGCCGCTGATCACCGGACGGATCGCGCTCGGCGACATCGTGTCGCGCGGCTTCGAGGAGCTGGTCAACCACAAGGACCGCAACGTGAAGATCATCGTCCGGCCGGCGGCTGGCTGAAATGCGCGCCGGGGCCGGCCGCAATCACCGGCCCCGGCGCGCCGCCGCAATCGTGCGGCGCGTTACGCGCGCGAGCCGACCAGCCCGCTGCGCTCGGCGAGCGCGCCGAACAGCAGGCCGATCGTCGTCCACATCACGGCCTGCATGCCGATCGCGGCCACGCGGAATTTCCACAGCAACGCGGCCGGGAACCCGTCGGGCACTTCGTTGAAGTCCGGCAGCGCGAACTGCACGAGCGCGATCAGCACGACGAACACGAGCCCGCCGCCGATCGACGCGTTCCATTCGCCGACGCGCGCAGCCAGCTGGCGGCGCACGCCGAGCGAGAACACCATCGCGGCGATCGAGATCGCGATCATCAGGAAGAACAGCCCCGTGCGCACGCCGATCGTTTCCGGATCGCCGACCGCCGGCGGATTGGCCGGGTATTTGAGGTTCGGCACGACGACCAGCGCGACGAACGCGGCCAGCGCGAGCCATGCGGACAACGCCCGCGCGCCGAGCTTCCCGACCCGCCCGTACGCATACGCGAACGTCAGTGCGAACAGCCCGCCGAACGCGGCCCCGTACGTGACGACGGCGGTCAGCAGGCCGACGCCGGCCTGCGTGTCACGGCTGACGAGTTCGGCTTCCGGCTCGTCGCCGTGCGAATGGGCTTCGCCATGCTTCTCTTCGAACGCGATCGCCTGGCTGACGTGCGGCTCCCCCGCCACCCTGGCGAAACCGAACGTGAGCAGACCCGCGGCAATGCCCGCGAGCATGCCGCGTACCAACAGCTTTCCGACCATGAACGCCCCCTGTCAGTGGCAAGGAAAGCCGAGCAGATGGCGGCCGTCGTGAACGAACTCGTGGACGAACATGCCGGGAATCAGCGACGTCGCGCCCTCTTCGGCGCCGACGAAGTACAGCGCCAGCAACAGGAGCAGGCCGCCGAACACGGCCCACGGCAGGAGTTCCCGGACGGGAATGGGCGCCGGTGCGACAACCGGCTTGAGAACTGCGTCGCTCATGATGAAACCTCCAGGGGGGAAAGCGCGCCCCGACGAACGGTTGAAGAATGACAGTGGCGACGAAGGCAGGTCTGGCTTTCGGAAACGTTGGCGACCGATTACAGTGGCGCGACCGCGCCGGATTCACACCGGCTTCCGCACTTCGCAACGGGGGGATTGTACGCGTGAACGTTCCGGATCAGAAAGCGTCGCGCCGCACGCCGTCGCCGCAGCGTACGCAGGTGCTGCTGATCGCCCATGCCGCGACGCAGGCCATGCGCACGGGCACGTTCCCCGACGACGACGCGCTGGACGCGCACGCACTCGCGCAGGTCGCGGACGCCCGCGTGCGGTTGCCGCGGTTGCAATATCCGCCCGGCGCGACGGTGCTATGCGGCCCGGCACGCTGCGCACGGCAAACCGCCGCCGCGCTGGCGCTGCCGGCGGCCATCGAGCCGGCGCTGGCCGACTGCGACTACGGCGCGTGGCGCGGCCGGCGTCTCGCCGACATCGCGCACGACGCGCCCGCGCAGCTCCACGCGTGGCTGACCGATCCGGCCGCGTCGCCCCACGGCGGCGAATCGTTCGACGCGGTGCGGCACCGGGTCGCCGCGTGGCTCGACCGGCTGCCGGCCGGCAACGTCGTTGCGATCGCATCGGCCGCGGTGATCCGCGCGGCGCTCGCGCACGCGGCGTGCGCCGCGCCGGAATCGGCGTGGCGCGCGGACGTCGCGCCGCTGTCGACGGTCGAGCTCGCGCGCGATGCGCACGGATGGTCGGTCGTATCCGGGTTCCCGCCCCGTGCAAGCGGCGATTGAATGCCGATATACTCGATCGCATCTGATTCGAGTTTCCGAACCCGTCTCATGGAACCTCCCGTGAAACCGCGCGCCGGCCTGCTCCTCGAACTCGTCGTCAACCTGCTGCTGCCGTGGGTCGCGTACCGGATCGCCCATCCGTATGTCGGCGAAGTCGGCGCGCTGTACGCGTCGGCGATTCCGCCGGTCGTCTGGTCCGTCGTCGAATTCATCCGCACGCGCCGCGTCGACGCGGTGAGCGCCGTCGTGCTGTTCGGCATCGCGCTGTCGATCGTCGCGATGGCGCTCGGCGGCAGCCCGCGCGCGCTGCTGATGCGCGAATCGCTCGCGTCCGGCGCGATCGGCATCGTGTTCCTGCTGTCGCTCGTGCGCGAACGTCCGCTGATCTTCTATCTCACGCGCGCCACCGTGGCCCGCGGCATGGCGGGCGGCGCCGCACGCTTCGAATCCGCGTGGGACGAGCAGCCCGTGCTGCGGCAGACGCTGCGCCTGATGACGTTCGTCTGGGGCGCCGGGATGAGCCTGGAAATGCTGTTCCGCTGCTGGATGGTGGTGAACTGGCCCGTCGAGCGCGTGCTGGTCGTTTCGCCGATCACCGGCTATGCGGTGTTCGGCGGCCTGCTGGTCTGGACGTTCTGGTACCGGCGGCGCATCCGCGAGCGCAGCAGCGTCGACATCCCGAACCGCGACGGTTTCACCGAAACCGCCGGCCGCTGACGGCCGCGCGGCGCGCATGCGCCGGCCCGCCCCATTCTGCGGCCGAACCTGACGGTCCTGTATGATGCGCGGCGTCTTGTCTGATCAATACGCCGCTCATGTCCGTTACGACCCTCCCGTTCATCGCGACCTGGATCGCCCTGTTCGCCGCCGCGGCGCTCGCCTGGTGCCGCCCGCTGCGCATGGCCAGCCTGGTGCTCGCGGCCGTCGGCTATGCCGGCGCGCTCGCGCTCGGCCAGCTCGCGCCGCTCGCGCTGGTGCCGTTTGCGGTGCTCGCGCTGGCCGCGTGGGGCGTGTCCGCGGCGCGCCCGCCCGCGGTGCGCGTCGCCGCGCATGTCGTATTCATCGCCGTCGCGGTCGCGCTGAGCCTGCACCTGCTCCCCGGCTTCCATAACCCGCGCGTGATCGACCCGACCCGCTTCACGCCCGACGCCGCGCCGTTCACGATGTACCTGAATCTCGACAAGCCGCTCGTCGGCCTGTGGCTGCTGTGGGTGCTGCCGTGGGTTCATCCGCGCATCGCGCTGTCGCGCGCGTGGCGCACGGGCGTCGTCGCCGCGCTCGCGACGTCCGCGGCGTGCCTCGCCGGCGCCACCGCGTTCGGCATGGTCGGCTGGGCGCCGAAGTGGCCGGCGGCCGGCTGGCCGTGGCTCGCGAACAACCTGCTGCTCGTGACGCTCGCCGAGGAGGCGCTGTTTCGCGGCTACGTGCAGGGCGGGCTGACGCGGGTGCTGGCGGGGTTCGCGTGGGGGCCTTGGGCGGCGCTCGCGGTGGCCGCGGTGCTGTTCGGCGCCGCGCACGCGGCGGGCGGCTGGCCGTGGATCGTGCTCGGCACGGTGGCCGGCGTCGGCTACGGCCTCGCGTTCCGCCGCGGCGGCCTGTTCGCGGCCGCGCTCGCGCACGCCGGGCTGAACGCAATCCACTTCGGCCTGTTCACCTACCCGATGCTGGCTGCCGCGCGCTGATGCGCGGCCGATGGCGGGCTTACTTGATCTGGTCGGCGATCGGCTGCAGGAATTCGGAGAAGCCGGTCAGCATGATCTGCACGCCGATGCACAGCAGCAGGAACGCGGACACGCGCATCGCGACCTTGGTGCCTTCGGTGCCGAGATAGCGCGCGAGGAACGCGGAGCGGCTGTAGGTCTGCCAGATCACCACCGCGACGAGCGCGGACACGGCCAGCGACACGATGCTCGACAGCATGAATTCCGATAGCTTGTGCGTGCGGTTCGCGTTCAGCGCGATCGCGGTCGCGATCGAGCCGGGGCCGGTCGTCAGCGGCATGGTGAGCGGGAAGAATGCGCGCGTCATGATCGCGTTCGCGTCGATCGGCTTGACGGGCGTGTCGCCGCCGCCCGGCACGTCCGGCTCGTTCAGCATCCGCCAGCCCGACACGGCCACCGCGAAGCCGCCGCCGATGCGCAGCGCTTCCATCGAGATCCCGAAGAAATGCAGCACCGGCGTGCCGGCGAAGAACGCGACCATCAGCACGATGAACGAGTTGAACGCGACCTTCTTCGCGAGCATGTCGCGCTCGTGCTCGGTCAGCGATTCGGTGCGTTCGAGGAACAGGAACGCGATGCCGATCGGATTGATGATGCCCATCAGGCCGGTGAAGCCGAACAGGATCTCGGAGATAAGGCGGTTGACGATCATCGGGCAGGGAACGGTCAAGGCATAACCGGCGGGCGTGCCGGGGGTCACGCATTGTAGAGCAAGCCTTTCCGTTTGCGGGACGGACGGGACGGACGACACGCCCGCCCGCGCCGCCCGGCGCGCTTACGCGTCGCCGGCCTCCCAGGCCGGCGGCCGCTTCGCGAAGAACGCCGCGAAGCCCTCCTTCGCCTCGGCCGTCGCGCGCACGCGCGAGATCGTCTGCGCGGTGAACGTCGCGCGCGCATCGGACGGCGGATACTCGCCGATCGCGTCGAAGAAGCGCTTGATCTCCATCAGCGCGTTCGGGCCGTTGCGGCCCAGCTCCGCGAGCGTCTTGCCGAGCGCTTCGTCGAGCGCGTCGAGCGGCACCGCCTGGTGAATCAGCCCGATCTCGACCGCCTCGCGCGCGGTGAGCTGGGTCGCGGTCAGCGCGAGCCGGCGCGCCTGGCGCTGGCCCACCGCCTCGACCAGATACGGGCCGATCACGGCCGGCAGGATGCCGAAGCGCGCCTCGCTGACGGCGAAGCGCGCATGCTCGCTCGCGATCACGATGTCGCACGCCGCGCACAGGCCCACGCCGCCGCCGAACGCGTGGCCCTGCACGCGCGCGACCGTCGGTTTCGGGCACTGCCGGATCGCGCGCATCATCGCCGCGAAGCGTTCGGCGTCGCGCAGGTTCGCGGCCGCGTCGTTCGCGCTCGCGCGCTGCATCCATTGCAGATCGGCGCCCGCGCAGAACGCGCGGCCGTCCGAGCGCAGCACGATCGCGCGCACGTCGTCGCGCGCGCCGAGCACGGTGAACGTGTCGGTGAGTTCGGCGATCATCGTTTCGTCGAACGCGTTGAGCACGTCGCCGCGCGCCAGCGCGACGGTCGCGATGCCGCGCGCATCGACGGCCACGGTCAGGGTCTTCAGTTCATCGATCTTCAAGCGGGGTTCCTCGTATTGATTCGTATCGGGCGTCATGCGGCATGGCGCCGGTCGATCACGCGCCGGGCCTTGCCGGTCGCGGTCGCCGGAATGCCGCCGGCCGGCAGCACCGTCACGCCGGCGGATACGCCGACCATCGTCTTGATCCGGTGCTGCAGCTCGCGCGCGATCGCGTGGCGATCGCCGTCCGCCACGTTCGCGGCCTCCGAGCGCAGCTCGACCGCGAGGTCGAGCCGGTCCATGTGGCCGTCGCGCGAGATCGTCAGCTGGTACTGGCCGGACAGCGCCGGCAGCGCGACGACGAGCTCCTCGATCTGGCTCGGGAACACGTTCACGCCGCGGATGATCAGCATGTCGTCGGAGCGGCCGGTGATCTTCGCGAGGCGGCGCATCGCGCGCGCCGTGGGCGGCAGCAGCGCGGTGAGGTCGCGCGTGCGGTAGCGGATCACCGGCATCGCCTCCTTCGTCAGCGACGTGAACACCAGTTCGCCTTCGCTGCCGTCAGGCAGCACCTCGCCCGTCACGGGGTCGATGATCTCCGGGTAGAAATGGTCTTCCCACACCACCGGGCCGTCCTTGGTCTCGATGCACTCGCACGCGACGCCCGGGCCCATCACCTCGGACAGCCCGTAGATGTCGAGCGCGTCGATGCCGGCGCGCGTCTGCACTTCCTCGCGCAGCGCCTGCGTCCACGGCTCCGCGCCGAAAATGCCGATCTTCAGCGACGATTCGGCCGGGTCCATCCCCTGCCGCACCATCTCGTCGATCAGGTTCAGCCTGTACGACGGCGTGACGAGGATGATCTTCGGCTCGAAATCGCGGATCAGCTGCACCTGCTTCTCGGTCTGCCCGCCCGACATCGGCACGACCATGCAGCCGAGCCGCTCCGCGCCGTAGTGGATGCCGAGCCCGCCCGTGAACAGCCCGTAGCCGAACGCGTTGTGCAGCGTGTCGCCCGGGCGCCCGCCCGCCGCGCGGATCGAGCGCGCGATCAGGTTCGCCCAGGTGTCGATGTCGCGCGCCGTGTAGCCGACCACGGTCGGCTTGCCGGTCGTGCCGCTCGACGCGTGCACGCGCACCACCTGCTCGCGCGGCACCGCGAACAGCCCGAACGGGTAGTTGTCGCGGAAGTCGGTCTTCGTCGCGAACGGGAATTTCGCGAGATCAGCGAGCGTCTTCAGGTCGTCCGGATGCACGCCCGCCGCGTCGAACGTGCGGCGGTAGTGCGGGACGTTGTCGTACGCGTGGCGCAGCGACCACTTGAGCCGCTCGAGCTGCAACGCCTGGAGTTCGTCGCGGCTGGCGGTCTCGATCGGGTCGAGCGCGGCCATCGGGTGCGTCGGGGTGTTCATCGGGGGCTCCTCCAATGGAGAGTGATGTCGTTATCGTGTTCGGGGCGGCGCGCCGCTAAGCGTGGAACCCGCGGCCGGCCGCGTGCAGCGCCGCGATGCGCGGCGACACGCGGTAGCGGTCCTCGCCGTAGCTCGCGGCCAGGTGCGACAGCACGCGATGCACGCGCGCGACGCCGATCGCGTCCGCCCAGGCGAGCGGGCCGCACGGATAGTTGACGCCCTTTTCCATCGCGAGATCGAGGTCGGCGGGCGAGCACACGCCCTGGTTCACCGTGTCGGCCGCTTCGTTCGCGAGCATCGCGACGGTGCGCATCACGACCATGCCCGGCACGTCCGCGAGGCCGATCACGCGATAGCCGGCCTGCTGGAACAGGCCGACCGCGTCCGCATAGGCCGCGTCGCTGCACTGGAGCGCACGGGTGAGCGCGACGAGCCCGGCCTGCGCGTAATCGCGCGCGAGGTCGACCAGCACGAGATCGGCCGTGCCCGTTTGCGCGGCGCGCGCAGTCGCGGTGCGGCCGTCGGTCAGCGCGATCGATGCGCGGCCGGCTGTCGCGAGCAGGTCGTCGGGATGCGCGAGCACCTGCCGCGCGCCGGCAATGCGCTCGGCGAGGCGCGCATGCAGCGCGGCGGCCGGGCCGGCCTGCGCGAATAGCGTGACGGCGCCCGGCGCGTCGCGCAGCGGCTCGACGTCCGGCGCCGGCGGCGCCGCGCCGTCCGCGTACGAATAGAAACCGCGGCCGGACTTGCGGCCGAGGAAGCCCGCATTGACGAGCTCCTGCTGGATCAGCGACGGCGTGAAGCGCGGGTCGTTGAAGTACGCGCGGAACACCAACTCGGTCACCGCGAAGTTCACGTCGTGACCGATCAGGTCCATCAGCTCGAACGGCCCCATCCGGAACCCGCCCGCTTCGCGCATCACCGCGTCGATCGACGCGGGCGCGCCGCCCTGCTCGTTCAGCACGCGCAGCGCTTCGGCGTAATACGGCCGCGCGACGCGGTTGACGATGAAGCCCGGCGTCGACTTCGCCATCACCGGCCGCTTGCCCCACGCGGCGGCGGTGTCGTACAGCACCTGCGCGACCTCGGGCGCGGTCGCGAGCCCGCTGACCACCTCGACGAGCGCCATCAGCGGCGCCGGGTTGAAGAAATGCAGCCCGGCCACGCGCTGCGGCACGCGCAGGCCTGCCGCGATCGACGTGATCGAGATCGACGACGTGTTGGTCGCGAGCAGGCACGCATCGTCGACATGGCGTTCGAGCGTCGCGAAGATCTCGCGCTTCACATCGAGCCGCTCGGCCGCCGCCTCGACGATCAGCGCGGCCGGCGCAAGCGCGTCCAGCGCGCGCACCGCGCTCAGCCGGTTCGCCGCGGCATCCGCCTGCGCCGGGTCGAGCCGGCCCTTTTCCGCGAGCCGCGCGAACTGCGCGCGGATGCCGGCGAGCGCCTTGTCGCAGGCCGCCTCGTTCAGGTCGTACAGCAGCACCGTGTGGCCGGCCGCCGCCGCCACCTGCGCGATGCCCGCGCCCATCGCGCCCGCGCCGATCACGCCGACGACCGCCGCCGGCGCCAGCGCGCCCGAGTACACCGATTGTGCAGAGGAAACAGCCATCGCTTGCGATCCGTCAAGGAAGTGGGAATGTCGGCGATTATAAACCGACCGGTCGGTAGATTTATGTCAGGGCGAGCCCGAATTCGTCGCGCAAAAGACCGTTACCGAAACCGTAACGACAAGAAAATGAAAAATATCTGGCACTTTTTCCAAACCGAAAGGTCAACGTAAGGGTTCGATTTCAGGATAGCGGCCCGCATCCACCTGATAAAATCCCGCAAACCGCCGGATTTCAGGGAGAAACCGCGTGCCACGCCGCCATTGCCGCGCATCGCCGGCCGCCCTTTCGGGGCCGGACCCGAGCCGCCGGCCATGCCCGGCGGCGATCCGGCCCCGCTTCCAGCAGCCAGCCGCATCGAACCGGTTCGCCCTGCGACGGGCTTCGGCCCGCCCGCGCCACGCGCCTCCTCGACGCGGCGAACCCGGGCAGCGCCTGTCGGCGCCGCCGTCTTTCAGTGCCATCGTCCTCGTTCGGCGGATTTCCCGGCCGGGCTTCGTCCAACCCGTGACGGCGCGTCGCGCGCCGCCACTCGAATAAGGAAAACCCACCATGCCGCTCTCGTCCAACCAGCTCCCGCGCTGGACCCTCTGGGCCCCGCTTGCCGCCTGGCTGGTGCTCGCGCTGTCGCGCGTCGTGCCGGCCGAAGGTCTCGTCATCGCGGTGTTCGCGGCCGCGCTCGCGGGCGCCGTGTTCGCCGCCGTCCACCATGCGGAAGTCGTCGCGCACCGCGTCGGCGAACCGTTCGGCACGCTCGTGCTCGCGGTCGCCGTGACCGTCATCGAAGTCGCGCTGATCGTGTCGGTGATGCTCGGCGCGGGCCCCGAGAAATCCGGCCTCGCGCGCGATACGGTGTTCGCCGCGGTGATGATCATCTGCAACGGCATCGTCGGCATCTGCCTGCTCGTCGGCGCGTGGAAGCACGGCGAGCAGGATTTCCACGGGCGCGGCGCGAGCAAGGCGCTCGCGGTGCTCGCGTCGCTGTCGGTGCTGTCGCTCGTGATGCCGAACTACCTGAGCGCCGCGCCGGGCCCGCAGTTCTCGAATTCGCAGCTCGCATTCGCCGGCGTGTCGTCGCTGGTGCTGTACGGCGTGTTCGTGTTCGTGCAGACCGTGCGCCACCGCGACTACTTCCTCGCCGCGCACGACAGCGCGAACGAATCCGTGCACGCGGCGCCGCCGAGCAACCGCACCGCGGTGATCAGCCTTCTGCTGCTGTTCGCGAGCCTCGTTGCCGTCGTGCTGCTCGCGAAGCTGCTGTCGCCGGCGGTCGAGCACGCGGTGCTGACGCTCGGCGCGCCCGAGGCCGCGGTCGGCATCGTGATCGCCGCGCTCGTGCTGCTGCCCGAAGGGCTCGCGGCCGTCACCGCGGCACGCGCGAACCGCCTGCAGACCAGCATGAACCTCGCGCTCGGCTCGGCGCTCGCGAGCATCGGGCTGACCATTCCGACAGTTGCCGCGGTGTTCATCTGGATCGGCCAGCCGCTCACGCTCGGCATCGGCGCGATGGAAACCGTACTGCTGTCGCTGACGCTGCTCGTCAGCACGCTGACGCTCAGCGCCGGACGCACGACCGTGCTGCACGGCGTCGTGCACCTGTCGCTGTTCGCCGCATATCTGTTCCTGTCGGTCACGCACTGATGGCCGGCGCGATGCCCGGCGCGCGGCGCGGTGTGCGCAAGCATGCCGCGCGCCACGCCGCATCGGCCTGGCTGATCGGCATCCTGCTGTCGCTGCCGGCGCCCGCGAGCCACGCGCAGCCGGCCGGCGCGCCCGACGATGGTGCGTCGGGCTGGCATTTCGACGGCTCGCTGCTGGACTATGGCGACCGGGACACCGACGGCAATGCGCTCTACGTGGTCTGCGAAGCCGGCCGGCTCCGGGCCTCGGTACTGGTGAGCGCCGCCGATCTGCGGGACGGCCAGCGCGTGCGCATGACATTCGCGTCGAACAGCGCGCGCGTCACCGGCCGCGCCACGCTCGCGCTGTCGGACCTCGACATTTACGCAGTCGGCGAGATCAAGGATCGGGCGCGGTTCTATCGCCTGTTCGAAGGCGACGGGGCGCTTCGGATCGACGTCGAAGGCAATCTCAGGCGGCTCCCGCTGCGCGGCGCACGCGAACAGGCCGTTCGACTGAAAGCTGCCTGCCCCGTCAGGTGAGCCCGCCCGGATCGCCGGCACGGGCGTCGCATGCGAGCCCTTCGCCAGCGTCGAGCAGCGCGGATCCGCGCCAGGAATGGTGACGACGGCAGCAACGGGCTGGGCATGGTCGGAAAGACGTTATTCCACTCGACCATGCGCCGTCGAATGTCGTATTGAAAAAACGGCATTGCCGCACGCGGCCGACGCTTCGAAACGCGCCGCCCACTACACGTCCGAATAGACGGCGACGTCGAACTTCGCATCGAGCGCCGTCGCGATCTCCTCGAGTACGCGCGCCCACTCGCGCATCGGCTCCAGGCTGTCGCCGCAATCCGGCCCGAGCGCGAAAAATGCGCGCTTCATGTATGGCTCGTTGATCTCGGCGGGCATGTTCCGCGGCTTCACATCGAACCACAGCACCCCCTGGCACGACCCGGCACCAGGCGCCCTGACCGAATCGATCGCGAAGATTCCCACGGTAAGAATCGCGCCGTGGCGAAACCGGAAGCTGTCGCCGCCACAACGAAACCCGGACCACGCGCGATCGTGCGAGCGAAACACGAAGAGCGCGTCGTCGTCACCCGTCATCGCCGCACCGGCAGACACCACCGCCGCAGTCGAGCCGTCAGTTCCCGCGTCGACCTCCACGTATCGTTCGATTTCACGCCGGAGCTCGTCGAACAGGGCGCTTGCGGCCCCGGGAACAGCCAGTCTCCTGATATGCGCCGCGTCGCCAGCGGGAACCGGCTGGTCGTGCGCGTCGCGTTTCGCCAGCCTCGACAGGATGACGGCCGGTGCGATCAGCGCCACCACCGCCGCTGCGCCGCCGGCCAGCGCGCCGTAGCGCGACGCAACCACCCACGCCGCGATTGCGGCGGGAATCAGGTAAAGCATCCGGATCAATCTGCGCCCTCGTTATATGTCTTGTCGCATACCGTCATGCCAACGATCAGTCGGCCGGGCCGAGCGGATCGTGCAACAGCACCGCCTCACACCACTTCGCCTGCCGCATGCTCCGCGAGAAAACGCTCGACCATCGCATTGAAACGCGGCAGCGCCGGATTGTCGTTGTCCGTGCGCCACGCGAGATACAGCTCGGCCGCGACGTCGACATCCGCCAGCGGCCTGAACACGACCCCGCCGACAGATTGTCACGCGCGCTGGCGGCCCGACTCGGTGTGCGCGACGGTCAGCCGGTCCAGCTCGCGCAGGTCGTTCTCCAGCGCCGGCGTGAGCGTCGTGCGCAAGTGCTCGAGGAAAGTGCGGATCTTCGCATCGAGATAGCGGCGCGTCGCGTACACCGCGTAGACACTCAGCGTCTGCAGCCGATATTCGGGCAGCACGCGGATCAGGCGTCCTGCGCGGATATCGTCGAGCACCGTATACAGCGCGACGCACGCGATCCCGCGCCCGGCACGCACGGCCACGCACAGCGCATCCGGCACGTTGACCTGGAACGGCGTGGGCGGCAGCTCGAGCACCTGCTCATCGCCGTCCTTGTGTTCGAGCCGCCATTCGCCGGCCGGCGACGCCGGCGTGTCGAGCCGCAGGCAGGTGTGCTTCGGCAGATCTTCCGGCGTCTGCGGCGTGCCGTGCCGCGCAAGGTAGTCGCGCGACGCGACCAGCACGCTGCAGCTCGTGCCGCACGTCTGCGCGACGTAGCCCGAATCCGGCAGTTGCGACGCGGTGACGATCGACACGTCGTAGCCCTCTTCGACGAGATTCGGCATCCGCTGCGCGAGCGTCAGCTCGACCGACACGTCCGGGTTGTCCTCCTGGTAGCGGACGATCGACGACACGACGTGGCTCTGCCCGAGCCCCGTCATCGCGTGGATGCGCATCTTGCCCGACGGCCGCAGCAGCGCGTTGCGCGCCTCCGCGTTCGCATAGTCGATTTCCGCGAGGATCGATTTCGCGCGCTCGAAATAACGCTGGCCGCTTTCGGTGAGGCCGAGGTGACGCGTCGTGCGATGCAGCAGCCGCGTCTGCACGTGCGCCTCGAGGTTCGAGACGGCGCGCGACACCTGCGCGGTGGTCGCGTCGATTTCTTTGGCGACCGCGGTGAAACTGCCGGCTTCGACAACGCGCACGAACAGGCGCATGTTTTCGAGCATGTCCATTGGATAGGCTTGGGGGAAAGTAGATAAGGAAGTGTCGGCCGCGCTCGCGTCAGGTGGGCAACGGGATACGGCCGGGAACCCCGTCGACGCGATCACCATGCCGGAGAGAAGGCGGGAGAGCGGGCATCGCGTGCGTAGTCCAGGTGTTCGGGGGAATCAGTGGCCCGAATTGTACGCCGCCGCGAACAACTTTGCGCTGTTGCGCCACCGTGCCGCCAGATGAAAGCAATACGAAAGAATGCCGATTTCGTGCGCGCGTCGCGCCATTGCGGCGCGACAATTTATATCACAATGAGATACAATTCCGCGCACCTCGACGCACGCCTCACCGCTTTTTCCTCATACGTTACATGTCGTCCGGCTCCTCCCCGTCGCGCCGCACCTTGCGGCAGTGGCTGCACAGCTTCACCCCGCTTCCGCTGACTCTTGGCTGGCGCGAGCGCCTGCGCTCGTGCGCCGGCGCGCTGGTCGGCATCGCGACGGTCGGCGCGACGATGCGGGTGCTGCCCGGCGTGCCGGGGCTCGTGCCGCTGCTGGTGGCGCCGATGGGCGCGTCGGCGGTGCTGCTGTTCGCGGTGCCCGCGAGCCCGCTCGCGCAGCCGTGGTCGATCATCGGCGGCAACCTGGTCGCGGCCACCGTCGGCGTCGCGTGCGCGCAATGGATCGCCGATCCGATCACCGCCGCCGCGCTGGCCGTCGCGGGCGCGATCGGCGGGATGTTCGCGCTGCGCTGCGTGCACCCGCCGTCGGGTGCGGTCGCGCTGACGGCCGTGCTCGGCGGCTCGGCCATCCACGCGCTCGGTTTCCGCTTCGTGCTCGAGCCGATCGCGTTGCAATCGGCAATCCTGCTGTCGGCGGCGCTCGCCTACCACGCGCTCACCGGCCACCGCTATCCGCACGGCGGCGCGCGGCCCGACGCGAAGCCGAAGGCCGGTCCGAAGCCGGCACCCGCGCACGGCGGCTTCACGCGCGAGGATCTCGACGCGGTGCTCAAGCGCCGCAGCGAATGGCTCGATGTCGCGCCGGACGATCTCGAAGCGCTGCTGCGCGAAACCGAACTGCAGGCGTATGCCCGCACGTTCGGCCAGCTCACCTGCGCGGACCTGATGACCAAGCGCGCGGTGAGCGTCGCGCCGTCGACGTCGGTGACGGCCGCGCTCACGCTGCTCGACCGGCATCGCGTGAAGGCGCTGCCCGTCGTCGATGCGGACCACCGCCTGGTCGGGATCGTCACCCGCGCCGACCTGACGCGCCCGTCGCGCCGCCCGGCGCCGCTGTGGCAGCGGCTGTCCGCGCGCCTGCCGCAATCGTTCGGCGGCCGGCCTGCGAGCGTCGGCACCGTGATGAGCCGCGACGTCGCGTCGGTGCCGCACACGCTGCCGCTGACCGCGCTCGTGCCGCTGTTTGCGCATTCCGGTCACCACCACATTCCTGTCGTTGACGCATCGCGCCGGCTCGTCGGCATCGTCACGCAAACCGACCTCGTCACGGGGCTTTACCAGCAGACGCAGATGCTCGAGGCTGCGTAGCCGGGCACCGCGGCGACGCGATTTATATGTCGTATTTCGCCTATCGCCGCAGCTCGCCTATTTATATCACATCGTGATATATTTCCCGGCTACCACAATCGCTTTCCGCCGACGATGACCCAAACCCGACGCGCGCTGCACAAATCCGATTTCGAGCAGTTGTCCGAATTCCGCTACCAGATGCGCCGTTTCGAGCGCTTCTCCGAACGCGCCGCGCAGAGCGAAGGCGTGACACCGCTGCAATACCTGCTGCTGCTGCACGTCAAGGGCTATCCGCAACGCGAATGGGCGACCATCGGCGAGCTCGCGGAACGCCTGCAGGCGCAGCATCACGGCGTGGTCGCGCTGGTGACGCGCTGCGAAGCGCTCGGCCTCGTGAAGCGCAAGCCGAGCGAAACGGACCGCCGCCAGGTGGAGGTGCATCTGGAAGAAGCCGGCGAAACACTGCTCGCGCGCCTCGCGGCGATGCACCGCGCCGAACTGAAGTCGCTCAAGGGCACCTTCCAGGTGCCTCAACTCGATTACTGACCCTTGCTCTGGCCAAGCCGATGAACGCCCCGCACAAACGCGATTTCGCGACCAACGACCGCCTGCCCAGGATCGCCCTGCTCGCCGCCTGCATCGGCGTGCTGAGCACGCTCGCGGCGTTCGTCCTGCTGAGCCTGATCCACCTGTTCACGAACCTGTTCTTCTTCCAGCAGTTCTCGTTCGCCGACCGCTCGCCCGCGGGCAACACGCTCGGCGCATGGGTGATCGCGGTGCCGGTGATCGGCGGGCTGATCGTCGGGATGATGGCGCGCTTCGGCTCGGAGAAGATTCGCGGCCACGGCATCCCCGAGGCGATCGAGGCGATCCTGTTCGGCAAGAGCCGCATGTCGCCGAAGGTCGCGATCCTGAAACCGCTGTCGTCGGGCGTCGTGATCGGCAGCGGCGGCCCGTTCGGCGCCGAGGGGCCGATCATCATGACAGGCGGCGCGCTCGGCTCGCTGGTCGCGCAGTGCGTGAAGGTCACCGCCGCCGAGCGCAAGACGCTGCTCGTCGCCGGCGCCGCCGCGGGCATGACCGCCGTGTTCGGCGCGCCGGTCGCCGCGGTGCTGCTCGCGGTCGAGCTGCTGCTGTTCGAATGGCGCCCGCGCAGCTTCCTGCCGGTCGCGCTCGCATGCGCGGTCGCCGGTTTCGCGCGTGCGGTGTTGTTCGGCGTCGAGCCGCTGTTTCCACTGACGACCGCCGCGCCGTCGCCGGTCGCGCTCGTGTCGTGCGTGGTCGCGGGCCTGCTGTCGGGCGCGCTCGCGTGCGGGCTGTCGGCCGCGCTGTACCGCGTCGAGGACGCGTTCGCGAAGCTGCCCGTGCACTGGATGTGGTGGCCCGCGCTCGGCGCGGTCGCGATCGGCGTCGGCGGCTGGCTCGAACCGCGCGCGCTCGGCGTCGGCTACGACGTGATCGGCGACCTGCTGCACCAGCACATCGCGCTGCGGATCGCGCTCGCGCTGCTGGTCGTGAAGGCCGTGATGTGGGTGATCGCGCTCGGCTCCGGCACGTCGGGCGGCGTGCTCGCGCCGCTGCTGATGCTCGGCGCGGGGCTCGGCGCCGTGCTGTCGCCGGTGCTGCCGGGCGGCGACCCGGCCCTGTGGCCGCTCGTCTGCATGGCCGCGACCCTTGGCGCAACGCTCGGCGCGCCGCTCACCGCGATCGTGTTCGCGTTCGGCCTCACGCACGACACCAACGCGCTGCTGCCGCTGCTCGCGGCGACGCTGGTCGCGCACGGCTTCGCGACCGTCGTGATGAAGCGTTCGATCATGACCGAGAAGATCGCGCGCCGCGGCTATCACATCTATCGCGAATACGGCGTCGATCCGCTCGAGCGGCACGACGTCGCCGAAGTGATGACGCGCGCCGCGTCGATCGTCACGATCGACGCGGACACCCCGCTCGCGGAAGTCGACGCGACGTTCTTCGGCGCGCGGCAAACGCACCGCGCGTATCCGGTCGTGAAGGACGGCCGCCTGCTCGGGGTCGTCGATCGCGCACTGCTCGACGCGCAGCGCACGACATTCTCGCCCGATACGCCGGTCGCGCGCGTGCTGGCCGATCACGCGCCCGCCATCGCGCTGGCGCACGAAACGTGCCGCCTCGTCGCGACGCGTCTCGCGGTGCTCGGCCTCGAGCGGCTGCCCGTCGTCGACGATGCGCAATCGCTGCGCATGACGGGGCTCGTGTCGCGCAGCGACCTGATCAAGCCGGCGCTCCAGCACTTCGACGAGGAACACAAGCGCGAGCGCTTCCGGCCGATCGTGCCGGCGAATGCGCGTCGCGGCCTCGGCGCCGCGCGCAAGACCGGCTGAATCGCGCATCGACGCGCATTTGAAGTTGCTTGACAGTTCGACGCGCGAAAGTTTGTCATCATGAGCCTCATGCGACGGGGCCTTCCTTCAGTTCGTCCACGATAACGCGTCGCGGCGCGGCATCCGCATGGATGCCGCACGCTGCGGCCCTTCACCCATCACACGCCCGGGCAGCGAGACGACCGGACGACGCATGCGTCGTCCCGTGCAGCAGGCTGTGCAGCACCGGATCCGCGGTTTGGCAAGCGCCTTAACATCTTGTTTCGGAATTGCCGGAACCCGCTCCGAACGGTGGACTCTCACCTTACGCAGTACTGCTGCGCATCCCGCTCAATCAATCACGACCCGAGGGAGATAACGTGAAATACTTACCGCTCATCGCACTGACCGTTGCCATTTCCGCGCACGCGGCCGACCCGTCCGCCGTGCAGAACGTGGGGCAAAGCCAGAAACCCGCCGAGGAAGTGTCGGCATGCATCGCGAAGACCTGGGCAGACAAATCCCAGCAACAGGTCGTCTCGCAGAACGTGCTCGCGAACGGCCTCGCGACCGACGTGTACGCGCCGGGCCAGCAACCGCCGAACGGCGCGGCCGCCATGGTGCGTCCGGCCAACACCGCAGGTGCGAAGACCTGGGTCGGCTTCCGTGCCGGCAGCGGCGCGGGCGCCGACGCCGCGGGCGCGATCAGCGCCTGCCTGTAACGTGTACGCGTGGACGGCCTTGCGCCGTCCGCGATGCATCAACGAAAAAACCCCGCATTTGCGGGGTTTTTTCATTGCATGGCCGCAGCCGTTCGCCGCGCGCATTACATCGTTACAGATAGCTGCAGACGTAGTCGAGCGTCTCGATCACTTCGATGTCGAAGCGGCTCTTGCCCGGCACCGAGAACGATTCGCCCGCGCCGTAGGTCTGCCATTCGGTGCTGCCGTCGAGCTTCACGCGGCATTTGCCCGCCTGCACTTCCATCAATTCGGGCGCGTCCGTGCCGAAGTTGAGCGCGCACGGCAGGATCACGCCGAGCGTCTTGCGCGTGCCGTCCGGGAACAGCACGGTATGCGAGACGCACTTGCCGTCGAAATAGACGTTGGCGCGCTTGACGACCGACACGTTGTCGAATTGGGTTGCACTGGTCATGTATTGCCTCTGATTGCTGGATGCCGAAAGATTGGACGTTGTTGGAAACCGGCAGGCATCGCCGGCCGGCCGATATGATACCGGCTTGCCGCCGGCACGCCGGAACCGGGCGCTACCGGCGCGATTTTCTCAGGATCACTGGATAATTTCTTCACGGCAGCGGAGTTCCGTGCTCACCTCAGCCCTTGCCGCCGCGCGGAATCGCGCAGGCAGTCGAGCAGCATCGCCGCGGCCGGCGTGAGCGGGCTGTCGCGGCGCGTCACCACCTGCACCGACACGGCCGGCAGCCGCTCGCGGATCGGCAGTATCGCGAACCGGTCGCGCGCCCAGTCGGCGTTGAGCAGTTGCTCCGGCATCGACGCAAGCAGGTCGGACCCCGTCATCAGGCTGTGCGCGAGCCCGAAGCTCGGGCACTCGACGATCCGCGCGGGCACCGGCAGGCCATGCGCGACGAAGCAGTTGAACAGCACCTGCGTCGAGCTTTCCGGCGACGGATTCATCAGCCAGTCGGCATCGACGAGATCGGCGAGCGACGTGGCCGCCGCGAGCGGATGCCCTTTGCGCGCAACGATCAGCGAGCGGCTCGAATAGAGCTCCGCGTGATCGAACTCCGCCGCGAGCAGCTCGGGCACGACCACCGCGACCGCGAAATCGAGCGAGCCGTCGTGCAGCCGCGGCAGCGCGACGCCCGGGAACCCTTCGATCAGGCTCACCCGCGCGACCGGAAAGCGCCGCCGGAACGCGCGAAACGCATCGGGCAGGATCGTCACCGCCGCGGCCGGCGTGATGGCCGCCGCGACGGAGCCCGTCATCTCGCCCTGCGCCTGCTCGATGTCGTCGCGCGCACGCTGCATCTCGGCGACGATCAGCCGCGCGCGCACCTGCAGCCGCTGGCCGAAGCCGGTCAACTGCACGCCGCGCGCGGTGCGCACGACGAGCGATACGCCGAGCGCGATCTCCAGCTCCTTGACCGCCTTGGTCAGCGCCGCCGGCGACACGTTCAGGCGGCGCGCGGCCGCGCGGATGCTGCCCTCCTCCGCGACGGTGACGAACGCTTTCAACTGATGGTATTTCATGACGACGCGCGTGATACGTGGAAACCCGGATGCGCTTCCGCGTGCACGATCTCAGGGTGTTCCCTAGCGGCAACCGGCGGTGAGCACCAAAGCAATTTATCAGCTTATGGTGCGCGAAAGAAATTTATATGCTGCGACGTCATAAGCGCGTCAACCACCCCCACGGAGACACCATGCAGCCAGCGAATCCCGTCATCCCCGGCATCGCCGCGATCGCACCCGAGCTGATCGAGGTGCGGCGCAGGATTCACGCTCACCCGGAACTGGCGTTCGAGGAAACGCTGACGAGCGATCTCGTCGCCGAGCTGCTCGCCGGCTGGGGCTACGAGGTCCACCGCGGCCTCGGCAAGACGGGCGTGGTCGGCGTGCTGCGCGAAGGGCAAGGCACGCGCACGATCGGCCTGCGCGCCGACATGGACGCGCTGCCGCTCGCGGAAGCCACGGGCCTGCCGTATGCGAGCCGCCATGCGAACAAGATGCATGCATGCGGCCACGACGGTCACACGGCGATGCTGCTGTGCGCGGCACGTCACCTCGCCGCTACGCGCCAGTTCTCCGGCACGCTGAACCTGATCTTCCAGCC
>Ga0157367_1000209_pt1 | contig 30255 bp, 11 predicted proteins | sample AttbisABBM2_FD_113142 | JGI IMG/M metagenome (GOLD analysis project Ga0157367, IMG submission 113142) | Fungus gardens microbial communities from leaf cutter ant in Botucatu, State of São Paulo, Brazil - Atta bisphaerica ABBM2 | ecosystem: Host-associated > Fungi > Mycelium > Unclassified ... | reverse complement strand
TTCGTACTCGGGCCAGTTCGTCACGTGGTGCGCCATCTTCGGAATGTGATGCCGCCGGGCGGCGTTGTGTTTGTGCGGCATGCGTCAATGGCTCAATGGGCGGACCGTCACTCTATTACCGCATCTTTCATTTGCCCATCCGTGTACCGACGCCGGGCCGGCACGTACACGACGAATTACCGGCTAGATGGCGCGCCAAATCGAGGCCGAGACATTTCCAGCGGGAATCGTTGCCGGCAACCAGAGGGTCACCGGTCAACTGGAAATGTGTCCTGCGCGCCCGCTTGCGCGTTCCACATCGCACAATAGCGCCCACCGACGCCGATCAGTTCGCCGTGCCGCCCCTGCTGGACGAGCCTGCCTCCATCGACGACGAGTATCCGGTCCGCACCGACGATCGTCGACAGCCGGTGCGCGATGACGAGTACCGTCCGGTCGCGCACCAGCACGTCGATTGCGCGCTGCACCGCCAGTTCGCTTTCGACATCGAGCGCGGCGGTCGGCTCATCCAGTATGACGATCGGTGCATTCTTCAGCAGCGCTCGCGCAATCGAGATGCGCTGCCGTTCACCGCCCGACAGGCGATTGCCGATTTCGCCCAGTCGCGTGTGCCATCCGTGCGGCAGCTTGTCGATGAATTCGTTGCAGCGTGCCGCGCGCGCGACGGCCATCACCTCGTCCTGGGTCGCGTCGGGACGCGCCATGCGAATATTCGCAAGCACCGTGTCGTCGAACAGGTAGACGTCCTGAAACACGACCGAAATCATCGCGTTGAGCGCCGGCTCCGGAATCTGCCGCAGGTCCACGCCACCAATCCTGATCGCGCCGTGCTGCGGATCGGCATGGCGCAGCAGCAGGCGAGCCAGCGTCGATTTGCCCGATCCGGACGGACCGACGAGCGCCGTCATCCCGTTCATCGGCATCTCCGCGCTGAAGGCGTCGATCGCATTGCTCGTTCCGCGCGCATAGCGAAAGCCGACGTCGTCGAAGCGCACGTCGAAGCGCGTCGGAACGCGCGGCGGACTGCACTGCGCCAACGGTCCGACCGCGCACACCGCCTCGATGCGCACCAGTGCGCTTTCGATCAGCTCGACGACGACCGAATAGCCGATCAGGGTCGCCATCGGTTCCGCGAACCGCACGACGATCACCATCACGGCTGCCACGACCGACAACGCCAGCGTGCCCGCGACGACCCATGTGACACCGGCCGCGACGACGAGCTGCAGCCCGAGTTCGACGACGGTCGCAACCAGCAGGTCCGGCTTCGCGCCCGCGCGATGCGACGCGACCTGCACGTCGAGTAGATGCTGGAACGCGTCGTTCATCGCGGCCGCCCGCTTGCTGTCGCCGCACGCCGCACGCAGCGCAGGCAGCCCCTGCGTGAATTCGACGATGTCCGCGTTCAGGCGCCGGTGCGCTTCCGCCAGCGCCTGCATCCCGCGCGACAGCGACGGCCGCCGCCACCGGTAGAACGGCACGATCGCCGGAAACACCAGTAGCAGGATCAGCCCGATGCGCCAGTCGACCCAGAGCGCCGCCAGCGCGACCACGCATGGCGTGACGGTCGCGAGCAGGATCAGGTTCGCGATTGCGATCGTATAGTTGAGATTCTCGTCGACGCTGCCGAGCAATACGGCGTTCATTTCGCCCGCCCGCCGGTCCTGCAGCGTTTCGAGCGGCATGCGCCGCAACTGCTCGCCGAGCCGCATGCGCAGCGCGTGCGTGGTCTGCGCCATGTGGCCATCGTATTCGAAACCCTGCGCGCGCCAGCGCACGATCGTCGCGAACGCAGCGGTCACCGACATTGCGCTCAGCCATGCGAGCGCAGAGGTCGCCGAACGCCGATCGATCACCGCGACCAGCAGCGGAAACAGGCATGCGTACGCGAGCCCTTGCGCGATCGCAGCCACGACGAGCCCGATCATGCTCCGGCGCAGCGCGTTCGCGTGCGGCCCGGCACTATCGAGCAGCCGACGCCAGGTGGCACGCCACGACGCCGGGCTCCCGGTTTCAGTCGTATCGATCATGTCGGTCATCGCGTCTGCTCCAGTCGATCGATTTCCAGCGCCCCGTCTTCGACGCGCAGCGCCCAGCGCCGGACCCGCGCGTAGCTTTCCCACATCCGCGCATAGACGCCGGACTGCGAGGCCAGCGCGTCGTGCCGGCCGTGCTCGACCAGCACGCCACGATCGAACACGAGAGTCTGGTCGGCGTCGCGAATCGTCGACAGCCGGTGCGCGACCATGATGACGGTCTTGCCGCGCATCAGTTGCGACAGCGCGTCCATCAGCGCGGCCTCGTTTTCCGGGTCGGCATATGCGGTCGCCTCGTCGAGCACGAGGATCGGGCGGTTCTGCAGGATCGCGCGTGCGATCGCAATCCGCTGCCGCTGACCGCCCGACAGGAAAGCGCCGCGCTCGCCGGCCAGCGTGTCATAGCCGTTCGGCAAGCGCGAGATGAAATCGTGTGCCTGCGCGGCCGCGGCCGCGGCCGCCACGTCGTCCATCGTGCTGTCCGGCGAGCCCAGCCGGATGTTGTTCGCAATCGTGTCCGCGAACAGGAACGTGTCCTGCAACACGAACGCCACTTGCGACATCAGCACGTCGGTCGTCATCTCGCGCACGTCGACGCCGCCGATCAGCACACGTCCGGCATCGACGTCCCAGAAGCGCGGAATCAGCGCGGCGACGGTCGTCTTGCCGGCTCCCGATGCGCCGACGAGCGCTGCGGTCGTTCCCTGCGCGACATGGAAACTCACGTCGCGCAGCACCGGCGCGGCCCCTTCGTCGCCATAGCGAAAGCTGACGTCGTCGAACGTGACGCTCGCGTCGCCCGGCACGCGCGCGTCGCGCGGCTCGACGACTTCGGGCAGCGCCATGACCTCGTGGATGCGCGCGACGCTCAACTTCGCCTTCTCGACCATGTGATTGAGCACCATCATCGGCGTCACGGCCTCGGCAACACCGGTACCGACGAGCAGCACTGCAATCCATGTGCCGAAATCCGTCGAACCGCGCGCGAGCAGCGCGACGCCGAGCCACAGCAGCACGAGCAGCGTCGGCAGCGGATTGAGCGTGGCGAACGAGAAGCGCGCGCCGAAACCCGCCTGACGATACCAGCGCGTTAGCACTTCGAGATAGGCGTCGAGCGCGGACTGATAACGGCTGAACGTCGCATGGCCCGTATCGAACGTGCGCACGACGGGCATCGCCTGCACGAATTCGACGACCGCCGCGCTCACGCGCTCGCGGGCATCGTTGTACAGCCGGCTCATCTCGCCGGCATCACGCATCGCGAGCGTCAGCACGCCGAACCCGATCACCGTCACCGCGATCGCCCCCAGCGCGAAACGCCAGTCGAGCCAGCACAGCGCGGCCAGCATGACTGCCGGTCCGACGAACGCGCGTGCATAAAGCGGCGTGCTGTCGGCCACGAAGACATGCAGCGCCTTCACGTCGTCGTGCACGACCTTCGACAGCGCGTTCGCGCCGACCTGTTGCTGCGTGCCCAGCGGCACGCGAGCCAGATGATCGACCAGTTCGCTGCGCAGGATCTTCTCCAGCCGGAATGCCGCGAGGTGCGACTGGCCGAATGCGGAAAGCCGGGCCAAGTAGCTGCCGACCAGGCACAGGCATGCGCAGGTCATCGGCACGACGGGCCATACATGCGGCTGCGCATCGAGCCGCCTGACCGTCCATGCAAGCGCAAGCAGGAACGCGAGGCCGAGCACGGTGGCCACCGACGCGAGGCCCATCGAAAAACGGATCCGTCCGCGTACCGGACGCATGATCGCCCACGCATGCCGGCGCGACCCGGGATGCGGCCGCGTATCCGGGGATGCGGGTTCGACTGAAGATTCGAGCATCGGGATTTCCAGTGAGTGAGAGCCGGCCGGTGCCGCGCGCGATGCGATGCGCTCGCGCGTCGGCGAGCCCATCAGTAGTCGAACGAAACCGTCATGCCGACCGTGCGACCGAGCCCGACCTGAGCAAGATTGCCGCCCGGCACGCTGAACGCATACGTCCGGTAAGCGCGGTTGGTCAGGTTCTGCGCGGACACCGTCACTTCGACGCCCCGGCGCGGCCGCCAGCCCAGCGATGCATCCACCAGCGCATTTCCGCCCTGCCGCAGCCGGTTCGCCGTGTCGAAGTACTGCGCCCCCAGCCAGCGCACCGCCAGCCGCGGCCGCATCGTGCCCAGCGTCGTCGGCACTTCGCCCGACACGTTCGCCGTGAACCCGTAGAGCGGTGCGAACGGCACGTCGTTGCCCGAACAGCCCGCGCATCCATACGAATCCGCATAGCTGCGGAACGTCGCATGGTTGACGAACCCGTCCAGCCCGGCCGTCCAGCCCCGCGTGACGCCCCATTCGACGCCGAACTCCGCACCGGTCGAGCGCGTATCGCCCACGTTACTCAGCGTCTGGTAGCCCAGCGCATTGCCGCTGTACAGCTGCGCGTTGTGGATGTCGATCCGGTACAGCGCGACGCTGCCCCGCAGCGACCGGCCGTCGTAACGCGCGCCCACCTCGTAGCTGATCGCACGCTCGGCACCGAACGGCTGCGCGTCCGCCATGCTCGACGGCGCCAGGTTGAACCCGCCCGGCTTGTAGCCTTGCGATACGTTCGCGTACACGCGCCACGCCGGATTCAGCTGGTAGCCGGCCGACACCTTGCCGAGCACGCGATTGCCCGCCGTCGCGTTGCTGCCAGCGAACGTCGCGTACGCGCCCGGGCCCGTCATCGCGGCACCACCGAACGCCGTCCACACCTGGTCGCGCGACGCGCGCAGGCCGGCCGACAGGTCGAACGCATCGGTCACGTGCCACGTCACATCGCCGTATGCGGCCAGCGACTTGCTCTCGTTGGACGACTGCGTCGACGTCAGGTTGACCACCGACGGCACCACCATGTCGTACAGCGATGTGCGCGACTGGTTCATGTCCTGACGATAAAGGCCGAACACCGCGTCCCAGCGACGGCCCGGCGCGTGCGTCGCAAGCCTCAGCTCCTGCACGTTCTGCCGCCAGTGTTCCGGCTGTTGCGAGAAGTACTGCAGGAACGGGAAGTGCTTGCCGATGCCGACGGTCTGCCACGCGGACGTCGCGGTGACGCGCCACTGGCCGAAGTCGTAACGTCCGGACAGCTCATAGCTGCTGCCGCAGCGATTCATGTACGGCTCGGCGTACTGCGCGGCCAGACGCGGATCGACCGCCTCCGTGCGGCTCCCGATATCGTCGAACGGCACGTAGTTACCCTGCGAGGCCTTCGTGCACTCGCGGCCGGCCGACAGGTTCACTTCCCACGGCGCGCCGGTCGGCGCGAGGCGCAGCTTCGCATTGCCGACGTACGAGCGCGCGCCGCCGTCGTGCTTCGCGCCGGTGACCTGATTGCCGAGATCGCCCGGATTGTCGACGTGCGCGAGCGACACGCTCCCGTACAACGTATCCTTCACCAGCGGACCGGCCACCTCCAGTTGTTCGACGTTGCCCCACCGGCTCGACACCCCGGCGCGCGCGTGCACTCGCGGCGTATTGTCCGGCGGAATGGTGACGACGTTGAGCACGCCACCTTCCGCACTCTTGCCGTACAGCGTTCCTTGCGGCCCCTTCAGCAATTCGACGCGGTCGACGCTCAGCAGCGTCTGCGACGAGAACGTCGGCAACTGCGGCACGCCGTCGACATAGACGGTCAGCGCCGGGTTGTAGAAATCCTGCGCCGACGACACCCCGCGCACGCTGATCACCGGAAACAGATTCGATCCGGCACCCACCATCTGGACGCCCGGCAGCACGCGCTGCAGATCGAGTGTGTTCGACGCCTGCGCATCGTCCAGTGCCGGCTGCTCGACCACGGTGGCCGCGCCGTTGATCGCCGCCAGCGACTGGTCGCGCTTGCTGGCCGTGACGGTCACGGCCGGCAGCACGGCCGGCGTCGTTGCGGCAGCGGCTGCCGCGCCCGCCGTCTGCTCGTCCGCCTGCGCGGCCGGCACCTGCGCGAACGCGATCGCCACGGAAACGGCAATCGCGGTCGGCACCGAACGCCCACCTTGCGAGGCTCGCTGATACCGCATGAAACACTCTCCTGATCGAATGGATGACACCGCCGGATGGACCTGCGGCGCGCCCCGAACCAACCGGTCCGGTGACGAGCACGCGCGATGCGGGAGCGACCGAGTCCGCCGGATAGACAGCGCCGACTCGACAACCTCCGCCGAAATCGCGATAATGATAATGATTCTCATTTATCCATCTACCCGAAACGGGCCAATCTTTGCCCGAATCGGGCCATCCGCACCGGGAAGACACCCATGCCGACGCCCTGTTCAACGCCCACGGAAAGCAAGACCACGATTTCGACACTGGTGGTCGACACCGACCGTCCGGACGGTCCGGTCGGCGGATATCGGCTGCATCGCGTCGCGCTGCAGGAAGGCGTCGACCTGTTCGTCTGGCAGGGCGAACAGCGGCAGCCGGTCTCGATGCACATCCACGACGACTGGGGACGCGTGCAGTTCTGCTGCGCGCTGCACGGCCATTCGCACTTCGCACTCGACACCGGCAGGCGCGGCGTCGAGTTCGAGTTGCCGCCCGGCTCGGGCTGCATCAGCTACACGCCGGATTGCCGCGGCCATGCGACGCACGCAGGCCCGATCGAAAGCGTGACCGTGTCGATCCAGCCCGAGCTGCTGAGGGAACTCGCGCCCGATATCGACGCCGACGCGGCGCTTCGGCGCAAGCTGGACTCCACACGCTGCTGCGTCCCGTGCCGATGCAGTGCCGAGATGCATGCCACGGCGCTTGCGCTGAGCGACGCGCTGCGCAAGCGCGCCGGCCCCGACGGCCAGGCGCGGGGCCGTTCGCCGCTATGGCTGCTCGGACAAAGCTTCGCGCTCGCGAGCCTGATGCTCGAGGCGCATCGCGACGCGGGCGCTCCGCCCGCGTCGCTGTCGCGGATCGATCACCCGAAGCTGATCCGCGCACGCGACATGCTGCTCGCGGACCTGACGCATGCCCCGACCATCGCCGAACTCGCGAAAGCAACCGGGCTCAGCGAGCAGAAGCTCAAGCGCGGGTTCCGGCAGTTGTTCCGGCACAGCGTGTACGGGTTGTTCCAGCAGGAACGCATGCACGAGGCGCGCCGTCGGCTGTCGGTCACGGATACGCCGGTGATGATCGTCGCGACCGACATGGGCTATGCAAATGCGAGCCACTTCACGACCGCGTTCCAGAAACAGTTCGGCGTAAATCCGTCGGCGTTCAAGCGCCGCCGCTGATCGCCCGGCGGCCTTGATGCACCCGCGCCCGGAACGGATGCCGACGCGTCCGCGCCGGGCATTTTTTGGGATGACGCTGTTCCGATTCGGGTAGAAACAAATCTGATTTGGGTAGAGCATCATAAATGATAATGATTATCATTTCCTCTGATATAGCAGAAAGGCAGCCCGGTACGATGCGCCCTCCCTTCCGGGGAGGGCGCATCGCCCGGCAACAGAATCGAGGGATACATGAACGACTTCATCGACACGCGGCACTGGCCGGTCGTGTACCTGCACATGCCCGAGCAGGTCGACGATGCGGACGCGGAAGACCGTCTCGCCCAGATCAAGGCGCTCTATGCACGCGGCGAACCGTTCGCGCTGGTGCTGGACGGAGAGGAAATCCCGCGTCACTCACCGCGCTTCATGTCTGCCTATGCGCAGTGGAGCCGGGACAACGCCACGCAGATGCGCCATTGCGTCGGCGCGATCCGCGTCGAGGCCGACGCGTCGCGACTATTGGCACACGAAGAGAAAGCCCGCGCGTGGAATGCCTCCGCCCACGCGCCCTATCCGTTTCGCGTCGTGGCCGCGCGCGCCGATGCCGACGCGCAGGCGGCCGAACTGCTGGAACAGGCCGACCGCGCCGTGCGGGACGCCGCCGTCCTCCGCAGCCCGTAATCACGCCGGCCCGGCCGCGCGGCACTGCCCGTCGTTGCCGCACGCCGCCCCCCCTTCTTCCGCAGCGTACGCCCGATCCAGCCGATTGACGTCCCGCGCCCCATCGCATTCGCGACGGGCGGGGAAACGCACGCCCGTCGACCGGTTGCCGGGCGTGCGCACGCCCGACGCCTTGTTTCGCATCACCACCGAACCGGAACCCTCAGTCATGTCCACGCCCGAATCGCGCCTCGCACCCGCCGCGCAGCCAGCCCGCCCCGCGCTCGACGACGCATCGCTGCGCGATGCGCTCGCCGCCGACCTCCGCGTTAGCGCAGCGCAACTCGACGACGACGCAAGCCTGCTGCAACTGGGCCTCGATTCGATGCGCCTGATGGGATGGCTGAACCGGATGCGCGCCGCGGGCTACACGCTGACGTTGCGCGAGTTGTACGGCGAGCCGACGCTCGCGGGCTGGCGCAAGCTGATACGGCGCGCGCCGGCGCGGGCCCCGGCCGGCACCGCGCCGGCGCGCGTCTGGCCGACGATGCGCGACGGTGCCGCCTTCGACCTGACGCCGGTTCAGCATGCGTATCTGGTCGGACGCTCGCCGCAGCAGGCGCTCGGCGGCGTCGGCTGCCATCTGTACCAGGAGTTCGACGGTGCGGGTCTCACCGCCCCGATACTCGAATCTGCCGTGCGCGCGCTGGTTGCCCGCCATCCGATGCTCGGCGTCAGGTTCAGCGCGGACGGTCGCCAGCAATGGCGCCCGCAGCCCGACTGGCCGGGCGTCGCGGTGCACGACCTGCGCACGATGGACGATGCCGCCCGCGTGCAGGCGCTCGCCCGGTTGCGCGAAACCCTGGGCCATCGCGTGCTCGACGTCGCGCGCGGCGAGACGTTCGATTTCCAGTTGTCGCTGCTGCCCGACGGACGTCATCGCCTGCACGTCAATCTCGACCTGCTCGTGCTCGACGCGGCGAGCTTCTCGCTGCTGTTCGAAGAACTGGGGGCTCTCGTCGAAGGCGCCGCGCTACCGGACCTCGACGCCCGCTACGACTTTCGCAGCTACCTCGCACATTTGCGGGACGACGGCGCGCCCGCGCGCGACGCCGCGAGACGATACTGGCTCGGGAAGCTCGACGAATTGCCGGCCGCGCCCCGCCTGCCGCTTGCCCGCGAGCCCGAGCGCATCGCGCCGGTACGATTCAGCCGGCGCCGCTCGGTACTCGGCAGCGACGACTGGCGCACGTTTCAGGCATACGCGAGCGCTTGCGGCGTCACGCCGACGATGGCGCTCGCGACCTGCTTCGGTGCGGTACTCGCCCGCTGGAGCGGCGGCCCGCGCATGCTGCTGAACCTGACGCTGTTCGATCGCCAGCCGCTCGATCCGGCCGTCGACCGGATGATCGCCGACTTCACGAACATCCTGCTGCTCGACCTTGCCGGCGAAGGCGCGCCGTTCGACGCGCTCGCCCGCGCCAACCAGGATACATTTGCCGACGCGTACGAGCATCGGCACTGGTCCGGCGTCGAGCTGCTGCGCGATCTGCGCAAGACGCAGCGTCATCCGTACGGCGCGCCCGTCGTGTTCACGAGCAATCTCGGCCGGCCGCTGTACGGCCGCGACACGGCCGCCGCGCTCGGCCAGCCGGCGTGGGGCATTTCCCAGACGCCGCAGGTCTGGATCGATCATCTCGCGTACGAGCACGACGCGTCGGTCTGCCTGCAATGGGACGCGAACGACGCCCTATTTCCGGACGGCGTCGTCGACGCGATGTTCGACGCGTACGTCGGGCTCGTGCGCGGGCTTCTGGACGATGCCGACGCGTGGCGCCGCCCCTTGCCCGACCCGATGCCCGCCGCGCAGCGCGACGTGCGAGCCCGCGTGAACGACATCGCAGGCGCCGTGCCGGGCGGCTGCCTGCACGACGCGGTGTTTCGCGCTGCCGCGCGCAGGCCGGATGCCGTCGCACTGATTCATCGCGACACGCAGATCAGTCACGCGGCGCTGGCCGACCTCGCGCGCCGCTGCGCGAGCGCGCTCGTCGCCCACGGCGTGCGGGCCGGCGACACGGTCGCGGTCAGCATGACGAAGGAAGTCGGGCAGATCGTCGCGGTGCTCGGCATCCTGCACGCCGGCGCCGTCTACGTGCCGGTTCCGCTCGACCAGCCCGACGCACGCCGCCGCACGATCTACAACGACGCGCGCGTGAAGCTCGTGCTCGTTTCCCGCGACACGCCGGACCCGGCCGCCGAGCAGGACGATCCCGCGCGCTATCTCGCCTGGCAGGACGCGGTGACGGCCGACCCGCTGCCCGATGGCGTCGAGGTCGATCCGCGCACGCCGGCCTACGTGATCTACACGTCGGGCTCGACCGGCACGCCGAAAGGCGTCGTGATCTCGCACCGCGGTGCGCTCAATACCTGCGTCGATCTGAACCGCCGCTACGGCGTGAGCGCCGACGATCGGGTGCTCGCACTGTCCGCGCTGCACTTCGACCTGTCGGTCTACGACATCTTCGGCGTCCTCGCGGCCGGCGGCGCGCTGGTGCTCGTCGACGAATCGCAGCGGCGCGACCCGGCGGTCTGGTGCGCATTGCTCGAGCACCATCGCGTCACCGTGTGGAATACGGTGCCGGCGCTGTTCGACATGCTGCTCACCTATGCGGAAGGCTTCGAACTGCGCGCCCCGGCGTCGCTGCGCATCGCGATGCTGTCGGGCGACTGGATCGGCCTCGACCTGCCTGCCCGCTACCGCGCATTCCGCCCCCGCGGCGCATTCGTCGCAATGGGCGGCGCGACCGAGGCGTCGATCTGGTCGAACGCGTACGACGTCGGCGACGTGGCGCCGGACTGGCGCTCCATTCCGTACGGATTCCCGCTCGCGAACCAGCGCTACCGCGTCGTCGACGAGCAGGGCCGCGACTGCCCGGACCGCGTGTCGGGCGAACTGTGGATCGGCGGCGAAGGCGTCGCGCTCGGCTATTTCAACGATCCGGAACGGACCGCACGGCAATTCGTTGAGCACGCGGACGGCCGCTGGTATCGGACCGGCGATCTCGGATGCTACTGGCCGGACGGCACGCTCGAGTTCCTTGGCCGGCGCGACAAGCAGGTGAAGATCGGCGGCTACCGGATCGAGCTCGGCGAAATCGACGCGGCGCTCGGCCGCATCGACGGCGTAAAGGCCGGCATCGCGCTCGCGGTCGGCGAACGCGACAAGGCGCTGACCGCGTTCGTCGTGCCGTCCGGCCCGGCGCTGTGCACGGACCGGCACGCCGATCCGGCGCTGCCGGACGACTACCGCGCTCTGTTCGCGGCCGGCACCGCCGGTCGTCCGCAACAGGACGACGATGCCGGTACCGGGCATCTGGTCGCCGATTTCCTGCACGATCACCTGCAACGCGAACACGTGACGTTCGATGTGCCGCTGTCGGTCGACGACGTACTGACCCGCTACCGCGCGCAGCCGGCCTGGCGCGGCCTGTTCACACGCTGGCTCGGATGGCTCGTGGCGCACGGTCGTCTCGCCGAACGGGCGGGCGCCTATTGCCGCGGCCCGCACTACGATGCGCAGCCCGGGCGCGCGGGCCGCGACGATGCGTTGCACGCGACCGCGGACGCGCTGCTCGGGCATCACGGCGCGCTCGCGGCGATCGTGCGAGGCGAGCGCGCGCCCTACACGCTGCTCGACCATCCGTTCTGGTCGCCCGACTCGCTGCTGCTGCGCAGAGCGGGAACCGATGCCGCACTCGACGCGCTGGCGGCCACGGTCGCTGCGCTGTCCGCGTCGCTGCGCCGGCCGGTGCGCGTCGTCGAAATCGGTGCGCGCGGCGGCCTGCTCGCAGCCGAACTGCTTCGCCGCGCCGGCCCCGAACAGCTGTCGTACACCGGTCTTGATGCGTCGCCGGACATGGTGCTGCGCGCACAGGCCAACGTCGCCGCGTGGCCTCACGCCCGCATCGTGCGCGCGGATCGCGCGGTACCGTCCGACCTCGCCCACACGGCGGACGTCGTGTGGGCGAACAATGCGCTGCACCGTCTCGACGACACGGCGCTGGACATGCTGACCGCGCTCGCGGCACCGGCCGCGCTGGTTCACGTGACCGAGCTGCGCCACGCGTCGTCGCTCGCGCTCGTCAGTGCCGACCTGCTGACCGATGACCGCACACCGGCACAGTCCAGCCTGCGCGACACGGACGACTGGCTGCGCCGCTTCGCCGCACGCGGGCTGGTGTGCCAGCTGGCCGACGACGTCGGCGCGCAGCAGCGCTTCGTGCTGTGCGCGCCCGCGATCGTGCGCACGCCCGATTCGCACAAGCTCGCGTCGGCGCTCGCCGCGCAATTACCGTCGTACATGGTGCCGCAGCGGCTGCATTTCATCGAAGCGCTGCCGCTGACGGTCAACGGCAAGATCGATCACAAGGCGCTGCAGGCGCGCTGCGCACCCGCGGCCGAAGCAGCGCCCGCGGCACAGGCGCCGCAAGGCGACGCCGAACAGGCGGTCTCCACGCTCTGGCGACGCCTGCTCCAGGTCGATGCCGTCCATCGTCACAGCCACTTCCTGCAACTGGGGGGCGACAGCCTGCTCGCGACTCGCGTGATCGGCGAACTCGATCGCGCGGGCTACGCCGCGCAACTCGGCGACCTGTTCGACTATCCGACGCTCGCCGCCTTCGCCGCGACATTGCGCGCGCGTGGCGGCCCGGCCGCCGGGTCGCTGCGTGCCGATCCCGCGTCGCGCCACCGCCCGTTCCCGCTCACCGACGTCCAGCAGGCCTATCTCGTCGGCCGCCAGCCGGGTTTCGCGCTCGGCGGCGTCGGCTCGCACTTCTTCGTCGAGTTCGAGATCGAGCGGCTCGACGTCGCACGCTTCGAATCGGCATGGCGCCGGCTGATCGCACGCCACGACATGCTGCGCGCCGTGGTGCGCGACGGCACGCAGCAGGTGCTCGACGAAGTCCCGCCGTTCGTGCTGGCGCGGCATCGCGTCGACGCACTCGACGGCGCGCAGGCGCTTGCGTTGCGCGAGCGGCACGCTCATCAGGTGCTCGACCCGTCGCGCTGGCCGGTGTTCGACGTCCAGGCGGTCGAGGACGGCGGCTCGCGCAGCCTCGTCCATGTCTGCCTCGACAACCTGATGCTCGACGGACTGAGCATGCAGATCCTGCTGGCCGAACTCGAACAACTGTACGTCGCGCCGGACACCGTGCTGCCACCGCTCAACCTCGCGTTTCGCGACTACGTAACGCACGTCGCCGGCCAGCCCGCGAGCGACGCGTCCGTCACCTACTGGCAACGCCGGCTCGACACGCTGCCGCCCGCGCCGCAATTGCCGCTGCGCATCGCGCCCGACCACGTCGCGGCGCCGCGCTTCACACGGCTTGCGGCCCATTTGCCGGCGCCGCACTGGCAAGCGCTGAAGGCACGCGCCGGCGCGGCGAACCTGACACCGTCGGCGCTGCTGCTCGCCGCCTACTCGGCGGTGCTGTCCGCGTGGAGCGCGCAGCGCGAGCTGTGTGTGAACCTCACGCTGTTCGACCGGCAGCCGGTGCATCCGCAGATCGAGCAGGTGCTCGGCGACTTCACGTCGCTGCTGCTGCTCGCGTGGCACCCTGAGCACGACTGGCTCGGCAGCGCACAGCGCCTGCAGCAGCGGCTCCGGCAGGATCTCGCGCACCGCGACGTCTCGGCGCTTCGCGTGATGCGGCGGCTCGCGCATCGCGACGGCCGCGCGGCCGCCGCGATGCCGGTCGTGTTCACGAGCGCGCTCGGCTTCGATCGAGGCCGCTTCCTCGCGCACGCGTCGTGGCTCAAGCCGCGCTGGGGCGTCTCGCAGACGCCGCAGGTCTGGCTCGACCACCAGGTCTATGAATCGGAGGACGAGCTGCGTTTCAACTGGGATGCCGTCGAAGCGCTGTTCGATCCCGACCAGTTGCACGCCATGTTCGATCAGTACATGGTGCTGTTGCAGCGACTCGCGACCGACCCGGCCGCATGGACGCTGCCGCTCGACGTCCTCGTGCCGCGTGCCGGCCGGGACGCCGCGCGCTTCCCGGTTCCCGCGGCGCCGCTCGGCGCCGCGCCGGCGGATGCCTCTCGCCCCGATGCGCCGGTCGATACCGCGCTCGTCGGCCGGCTGCGCCAGCATTTCGAGCAGACGCTCGGCATCGCGATCGCCGCCCGCCAGAGCTTCTTCGATGCAGGCGCGACGTCGCTCGACCTGGTCCGCTGGCATATCCGGCTCCGCGAAGCGGGACATGCGCCGCTTACGATCACCGACCTGTTCGCGCACGCGTCGCCCCATGCGCTGGCCGCGCATCTCGGTGGCGCCTCCGGCGCCGCCCCCGACGACGACGATCGACGTGCGCTGCTCGATCAGCGCAAGGCGAAGCGCGAGCGCCGCCAGAGGGCAACCGCATGAAACGCTATCTCCCGTACTGGTCGTACTACGCGCATCAGGGCATGGTCAGCGCGCTGACCATGCAGGGCGTCGGCGGCTACTTCCGCCACGCGGGCGCGAATCTCGAGCAACTGAGCTGGCTGTCGCTCGCAATGGCGCCGTGGGTCGGCAAGTTCCTGTGGGCACCGTGGTGCGAGCGTCACGCGCTGCCGCTGCGCGGCAATCGCTATCTCGGCAGCCTCGCGCTGCTGCAGCTCGCGATGGCGGCATCGATCGCCGCGATCGGCCTGCTGTCGCCCGCGCACGCTGTCGGTGCGATCGTCGTCGCGCTGACGCTGCTGGCGTTCCTGTCCGCGAGTCACGGCGTCTATGCGAACGGCATCGCGATCTGCACCACCGACACCCGCAGCCGCCCGCTCGCCAACGTCGCACAGGTCGGCGGCAGCTATCTCGGGATTCCGCTCGGCTCGTTCGTGTTCCTGTCGATCACCGAGCACGCCGGCTGGCACTACGGGTTCCTCGGCATCGCCACGCTTTCGCTGCTGCTGCTGGTTCCGCCTCTGCTGATCCGTCAGCCGATGCAGGCGGCGCCCGCGGGCTCCGCGCGCCCCCGGCTCGGCTGGCGCGATCTGCGCGGCATCGGTCCTGCGCTCGCGCTGACCGCGATCCATCTCGTCGCGATGCGCGGGATGATGGCGCTGCAGACCGTGCTGCTCGTCGACGCCGGGCTGGGGCTCGGCACGCTCGGCGAAGTCGTGACCGTCTACAGCACGCTCGCGAGCGGGATAGGCATCGCGATCGGCGGCTGGGCCGCGCGCCGCTTCGGCGCGTGGCAATGCGTGCTGCCGGTGATGACGCTGTTCCCGCTGATCGGGGCCACGCTGGCGATCGGCTACCCGCGCTTCGACGCGGTCTCGTGGACGCTCGCGTTCGCGGTCGTCAATGTCGCGGCCGCGATCGGCTTCGTGACACTCTACAACGTGCTGATGGGCGTCACGCGCCCGCACCAGCCTGCCGCCGACTACTCGCTGTTCCAGTCCGCCGACATGGCGGTCGGCATGCTGACGTCGATCGCCGCGCTGCGCATCAGCCACCACACCGGCTACCGCCCGGTTCTCGTACTGCTGGCGGTGATCGCCGTCGTCAGCCTGTGGCCGGCGCGCGTGCTGTGCCGCCGGCTCGCCACCGCGCATCCGGCCGTGCTGCCGCCCGCCGCCCAGGAAACTTCTCCGGAACCCAGTCATGGATAACGCCTCCACTTCGTCCCGCGTGCCCGACCGTCTCGATGCGCTGCTCGCGACGCACTACCCGAACTGCGAGCCGATCGCCGTGATCGGCCATGCGTGCCGCTTCCCCGAAGCCGACGACAGCGATGCATTCTGGCGCAACCTGCTTACGGGCAGGAACTGCAGCCGCCGCTTCACGCGCGACGAACTGCTCGACGCGGGACTCAACGCGGCGACCATCGATGCGCCGAACTTCGTCAACGTCGGCACCGTCGTGCGCGACGCCGATGCGTTCGACGCCACGCTGTTCGGCTATTCGCGCCAGGAAGCCGAGTCGATCGATCCGCAGCAGCGCCTGTTCCTGCAGATCGCCTGGCATGCGCTCGAGCACGCGGGCTACGCGCCGCGCGACGTGCCGCACCGCACCGGCGTGTTCGGCGCCGCCCGCGTCAGCACGTATCCGGGCAAGGCGCCGCTTCGGATCGCGGAGGTCGCTCAGGTCGCCGGCCTGCAGTCGCTGATGGGCAACGACAAGGATTATGTCGCCACCCGCGTCGCCTACAAGCTGAACCTGCGCGGCCCCGCGCTCGCGGTGCAGACGGCCTGTTCGAGTTCGCTCGTCGCCGCGCATCTGGCGTGCGAAAGCCTGCGGGCCGGCGAATGCGACATGGCCATCGCGGGCGGTGCGGCCGTGTCGTTCCCGCAGCATGCGGGGTATCTGCATCAGCCCGGCATGATCTTCTCGCCGGATGGCCGCTGCCGGCCGTTCGACGCCGCTGCGCAGGGCACGTTCGCCGGCAACGGCGTCGGCGCAATCGTGCTGCGGCGGCTGCGCGACGCGCTGCGCGACGGCGACCCGGTCGTGGCCGTGCTGCTCGGCAGCGCGCTCAACAACGACGGCGATCGCAAGGCAGGCTACACGGCGCCGTCGGTCGCCGGGCAGCGGGACGCGATCCGCGACGCGCTGATGCTCGCCGACATCGACAGCACGCAGGTCGGCCTCGTCGAGGCGCACGGCACCGGCACACCGCTCGGCGACCCGATCGAGGTCGACGCGCTGCGCGGCGTGTTCCACCGGCCCGGCGAAGGGCCGCGTTGCGCGCTCGGCTCGGTCAAGGGCAATCTCGGTCACCTCGATACGGCCGCCGGCATCGCGAGCCTGTTGAAAGCCGTGCTGGCCGTCGAGCGGCGCGCGATCCCGCCCAGCCTGCATTTCAGCCGGCCGAATCCCGCGCTCGCGCTCGACGACAGTCCGTTCTACGTGCCGACCGGCGTCCAGCCCTGGAACGACGCGACGCGCATCGCGGGCGTATCGTCGTTCGGTATTGGCGGCACGAACTGTCACATGGTCGTCGCGTCGTTGCCGGACGCACTGCGCGATGCAACGCCGGCGCCCGACGATGCGCCGCCGGATGCGGGTGCCGCGCTGCTGCTGAGCGCCGCGAGCGCGCCCGCGCTGCGGCGCCTCGCGCGTGCGTACGCAGACACGCTCGGCCACGCGCCGGCCCGTGACCTGCTGCACACCGCGCTGCGCGGGCGCCAGCTCGATCTTCCGTATCGGCTCGCGGTGCCGTTGAACGACGAAACCGCGGCCGCGCTCGACGTGTTCGCAGCCGGCGAGGACGACGCGCTGATTCATGCCGGGCATGGCGAACCCGGTGCGCTCGCGTGGCTGTTTACCGGGCAGGGATCGCACTGGGCCGGCATGGGTCACGCGCTGTATCGCGAATCGCCGGCGTTTGCCGCCTGCGCCGATCGCTGTTTCGCCGCGTGCGACGACATGCTCGACGTGCCGTTGCGCGATGCCATGTTCGGCGAACGCGGCGACCTGCTCGAACGGATGGACTACGCACAGCCCGCGATCGTCGCGTTCGAGCTGGCGATGGCCGCGCACTGGCGCGCGCTCGGTGTCGAGCCGCAGATCGTGATCGGACATTCGGTCGGCGAGTATGCGGCCGCCGTCGTCGCCGGGCACTACGAGATCGAACAGGTCATGCCGCTCGTCGCACTGCGCGGGGCGCTGATGCTGCGCTGCACCGGCGGCGCGATGCTTGCCGCGTTCGCCGACGCGGGCACGCTGCAGCCGCTCGCGGCACGCTTTGGCGTCGACGTCGCCGCGTACAACGGCGCGCGCCATCTCGTCCTGTCCGGGGACCGCGCGGCGATCGACGCACTCGCGGCCGAACTCGCCACGCGCGACATCCGTCATGCCCGCCTCGCGGTAACCGGCGCCGCCCATTCGATACTGCTCGATCCCGTGCTCGACGAGTTCGGACGTGCGGCCGCGACGCTGCGCGCGGCGCCCGGCCAGGTGGCGCTCGTGTCGACGCTGCTCGGCGAAGCGATCGACGCCGACCGGCTCAACGCGGGCGGCTACTGGCGGCGGCACATGCGCGAGCCGGTCCGCTACGCGGACGCGTTGCGCGACGCGCTCGCGCGCGGCGCGAACGTGTTCGTCGAACTCGGGCCGGACGCGCAGCTCACCGGCATCGGACAACGCGAAGCGCCGCAGCACACGCACTGGATCGCCAGCGCGCGACGGCAGCAGCCTGCGCTCGCGCAACTGCATCGCGCGTTGCTCGAGATGTATGCGGCCGGCATCGCGCTGCCGTGGGCAGACGTGCTGCCGTCGTCCGGACGCAAACTGCACGCGCCGCTCTATCCGTTCGACACCGAGCGTCACTGGCGCGTCGCGGAGCCCACCCAGGGCACGCAACCTGCCCGGAGCGCCATCGACGCCGATCCCGCGCTGGCCGAAGGCCGCCGCGTGGCCGTCGCTGCAGCCGCGTCGCTCGACCTGCCGCGGCTGCAGCGGCTCTACGACTGCACCACGCAATTGCACGCGATCTATGTCGACGCACTCGTGCGGCGATGCATCGGCGAGCGCATCGAATCAGGCGCGACTTCGCTCGAGATCCTGCGCGGCGGCCGCCTGCTGCCGCGTCACCGCCAACTGCTCGTGCGCCTGCTCGACGCACTCGTCACCGATGGCTACTACCGCCGCGACGGCGACGGCTACGTTCCTGCGAACCCGGTGCCGCATGGCGAACGCGACGCCCTGCTGCAGGTGCTGCGCGAATGCTGCGAGGGCTTCGACGCGATTCCGGACACGGTCGCGCGCGCGGGCGACAGCCTGTACGAGATGATGAACGGCGCGGTCGAGCCGGTCGCGGTGATCTTTCCGGACAGCACGTCGAGCGGCGTCGAGGTGCTGTACCAGGAGTTCAGTTTCGGCCGCTATTTCAACCGGATCGCGGCCGGCGTGGTCGCGGGCCTGGCCGGTGAACGCCGCGCGAACGGCACGCGCCATCGTCCGTTCCGGATCCTCGAAGTGGGCGGCGGCACCGGCGGCACGACGGCATGGCTGCTGCCGGAACTCGACGGCGAACCGAACCTGCGGTACGACTTTACCGACGTCTCGCCGATCTTCACGCGCCGCGCGGAACAGAAGTTCGCTGAGCACGGCTTCGTCACATACGGCGTGCTCGACCTGCAGAAGGATGCGCAGGCGCAAGGATTCGAGGCCGGCACATACGACCTGATCGTCGCCGCGAACGTGATCCATGCGACCCAGCACGTCAGCCGCACCCTCGCCAACCTGGCGCCATTGCTGAAACCCGGCGGCCGGCTGCTGATGCGCGAGATCACGCGGCCGATGCGCCTGTTCGATTTCGTGTTCGGCCCGCTCGTGGTGCCGCTGCACGACGAAGCCGCGCGCGGCGGCGAACTGTTCCTGTCGACCGCGCGCTGGCGGGAGCAGTGCACGGCCGCCGGTTTCGCGCGCGTCGACTGGTTGCCGGACGACGATTCGCCCACGTCCGGCATCAGCGAGCACATCGTACTGGCCACGTTGCCGGGACGCGCCGCCCCGCTGACGCCGTGGCTCGACGACGGCGACCCGCTGCTCGGCCAGCCGATCGCCGACGACGGCGTCTATCTCGCAGACTGGTCCGACTGTACGGGTCAAGCCGAACGCTGGCGGCAGCGCATCGCGCAAAGCTGCGCGGAACTCGCGCGCCGCCATGGCGGCGGCCGTCCGGCGCCGGCGCTACGAACGCCCGACGTCGCGCCGGCATGGCTCAGTCTGGTCCGCCTGCGCTGGTGTGCCGGCGCGTTCGGCATCGGGCACGTCGCCATCGACGCACGCGACGACTCCGGCGCGTGGCACTCCCTCGCCACCGGTCAGGATGACGACCCGCTTCCGGCGCCGGTTCCGGCTCGCGACACGCAGTACTGCGTGCAATGGCGAGCCATCGCCGATGCATTGACGGATCCGGCCACCGGCATCGCCCTGCATGCCGGCTGCGCGGACCTCGCCGATGCATTGCGTGCCGCCGGCGTGCCGCTCGACACCGCCGGAGACGGCGAATGGCTCGTGCTCGACACGGCCGTGCAATCTCCGGAAGGAATCGCTGCCGCATTGCTCGCCCCACTGTCCGATGAGCGCCGTACGCCGCTCGTCGTCGTCACGCGCGGCGCATGGCGAGTCGATCCCGACGACGCCGTCGATCCCGTCCAGCGGGCCGCCTGGGGGCTGCTGCGGGTCGCCGCGATCGAACAGCCCGGCCGCACGCTGGCCGCGATCGATCTCGGTACGTCCGCCGACTGGCGCGACCTGCTGCCCGCGCTGGCCGCGGTGCGCAACGGCGCGCGCTGGCTCGCCATACGCAATGGTCGCGTCCATGCGCAAACGCTCGCGGCCGTGCCGTTCGCCGCACCTGCGCTGCCCGTAGACAGCTTCGCGGGCGAGCGCTGGCACGTCGTCACCGGCGCGTTTGGCGCCCTCGGACAACTGAGCGTGAGCTGGCTCGCGCGCCACGGCGCACGCCGGATCGCACTCGTCGCGCCGCGCGCGCACGAAGACTGGCCGGCGCTGCGGCACGACATTGAAACGCGCTACGGCTGCGCGCTGCGCTGGATCGACTGCGACGTGTCCGATCCGGCGCGGCTCGAAAACACGCTGCAGGCGCTCCACGACGATGGCGGCCTCGCCGGCGCGATCCATGCGGCCGGGATACTCGACGATGCGCCGCTGGCCGAGCTCGATGCCGACCGCATCACATCCGTCCTCGCGCCCAAGGCCGGTGCGGCGCGCGTGCTGATCGACCGGCTCCACGCGCACGGCGCGCGTTACCTGCTGCTTTACTCGTCCGCCGCCGCCGCGCTCGGGGCGACCGGGCAAGCCGCGCACGCGCTCGCGAGCGCCTACCTGGACGGCCTCGCCGAGGCACCGCGCGAAGCCAATGCGCCGTGCGTCGTCGCCATCGCGTGGGGCGCATGGAGCGACGCCGGCCGCGCAGCCGGCCCGGCGCTGCGCGACAAGCTGGCGGCAGGCGGAATGGGTACGCTGTCACGCGCCGAAGGCCTGTGGCATCTCGAACAGGCCGTGGTGCGAGGCGCGCCGTACCGGCTCGCGATGCGCGTGCTGCCCGAACGGCTCGACGCCGGCCGGCGCGCGCTGCTCGACCGCCACGACGCCGTCGCGCCGACGTCGCCCGTTCACGCGATCCGTGCGGCCGCGCCGGTCGCGCTGCCCGCCGCCGACCGTCCGAATCCGCAGGATCCCGACGCGGTGGCGCGCTGGCTGATCGCGCGAATCGTCATGCAACTGAAGCTCGACGATCCGTCGCGACTGACGCCGCGCACCGACCTGTTGAAGCTCGGCCTCGATTCGCTGCTGTTTCTCGAACTGCGCAGCGCGATCGAAACGCAACTCGGCGTCAGGCTCGACGCGGAACGCGCGTATCGCGACATGACGGTTGCCGGCATCGCGCGGCTGATCGCCGGATCGGCACCCGAAGACGGTGCGCGCACCGCGCCGGCCACCGCCGTGCTCGAGCACGACGAAGACAACCGCTTCGCGCCGTTCCCGCTGACGCCGATCCAGCACGCGTACTGGCTCGGGCGCACCGACCTGATCGACTACGGCGGCGTCGCGTGCCACGTGCTGTTCGAATGGGACCTCCGGCACGACGCGTTCGATCTCGCACACCTGGAGCGCGCATGGAACGCACTCGTCGCACGGCACGACATGCTGCGGATGATCGTCGATGCGGACGGCCGCCAGTGTGTGCTGCGCGACGTGCCGCCGTACCGAATCGCGCGCCGGGACCTGAAACCGCTGACGCCCGCCGAGCGGGTCGACGCGCTCGAACGCACCCGCGAGGAACTGTCGTACCGCGTGCTGCCCGCCGATCGCTGGCCGTTGTTCGAGCTCGTCGCAAGTGAGCTCGACGACGCCGGCTATCGGCTGCACATGAACCTGGATCTGCTGCTGTTTGACGTGCAGAGCTTCAAGGTCATGATGGACGATCTCGCGAGTGCCTGTCGCGGCGACGCGCTCGAACCGCTGCGCATCACGTTCCGCGACTATGTGGTCGCCGAACACGCGCGACGCGAGCACGCGGACTGGCAGGCGTCGTGGCAATACTGGCAACGGACGCTGCCGCACCTGCCGCCGGCGCCGGCGCTGCCGCTCGCAGCCGATCCGGCGAGTCGCGTACAACCGCGCTTCACGACCCGCCAGGCGCGGCTGCCCCGCCCGCAATGGGACGCGCTCAAGCACGCATGCCAGCAATGGGGCGCGACGCCGTCGGCCGCGCTGCTCGCGCTGTTCGCGCATACGCTCGAACGCTGGAGCCGCCACGCCGATTTCACGCTGAACCTGACCTTCTTTAACCGCCGCCCCGACCATCCGCAGGTCACCCGACTGATCGGCGACTTCACGTCGGTACTGCTGATCGACTTCGCGCTCAACCGGACCCATACGCTGCGCGACACCATCGAGCGCACGCAGGCGCGGCTCTGGCAGCGCCTCGCGCACAGCCAGATCAACGGCGTCGAGCTGATGCGCGAGCTGTCGCGCGGCCGCGCGCACGATCCGCGGCAACCGCTGATGCCGGTCGTGTTTACGAGCATGCTCGGCATGTCGCTGGACGGGCTCGGCATCGATCAGGCGATGACGAGCCTGTTCGGCGAACCGGTGCACGTCTTCACCCAGACGCCGCAGGTGTGGCTCGACCACCAGGTCATGGAAGTCGACGGCGATCTCGTGTTCAGCTGGTACTGCATGGACGATGTGCTCGCGCCGGGCGTCGCACAAGGGATGTTCGACGAATACGGGCGCCTGCTGCGCGGCATAGCCGCGGAACCCGCCCTCACGACGCAGCCCGGCTTCGCGATGCTGCACGACGACGGCACGCGGGGCGACGCATCGCGCTGGCGCTGGCCGTCGGGCTCGAGCGATACAGCGGTCGACCTGCGCGACATCGAAGCCGCACTGCGCGCAGCCGACCGCGTCGGAGATGCGCTTGCCGTGCCCGCCGCCGACGGCCGCACGCTCGATATCGCGGTGTCGGCCGCCGACACGAACGTGGCGCCTGCCGCCGCCGCGCCGCTGCGCCTGGCCACGCCACTCCCGATGCCGGATGCGTCCGCGCTCGACGAAATCGAGGCAACGTGGCGCTGGCTCGAAGCGCGGGCGCTGCACGGCATCGCGCATACGCTGTGCCGCCACGGGCTCTTCACACAGGCGGGACAACGCCACGATATCGACGACGTGCAGTCGCGACTGCACGCGTTGCCGACCTATCGCCGCCTCGTGCGGCAATGGCTGCTCGCGCTGGTCGGCCACGGCTGGCTGCGTCGCGACGGCGACACGTTCGTCGCGCTGCGCGCGCTCGACACGGTCCCCGGGCCGGACGACACGCTCCCGGCCGCGCGCTGGAGCCACACGCTCGCCGCCTACCTGGATGCGTGCATCGTCCGTCACGATGCGCTGTTCGACGGCACGCAGGCGCCGCTCGCGCTGCTGTTCGACGACACCTCGGTCACCGGTGCGCTGTACAGCGACAACCCCGCGATCGACTGCCTGAATCGCAGCGCGGCACTGGTCGCGCAAGCGCTCGCCGGCCGGGAGGACGGCCTGAGCGTGCTCGAGGTCGGCGCCGGTACCGCCGCGACGACGCGCCATCTGGTGCCGACGCTCGACGGCCGGCTGCAGCGCTATCGCTTCACCGACGTATCGACGCTGTTCCTCGACGAAGCCCGCGAACGGTTCGCCGGCCACGCGGCACTCGACTACGCGCTGTTCGACATCAACGCGCCCGTCGACTTCGACGCGCATCCGGAGGCCGGCTACGACCTCGTCGTCGCGGTCAACGTGCTGCACGACGCGCGCGATGCGGTGCGGTCGCTGCGCCGCCTCGGCCAGTTGCTGAAGCCCGGCGGCCATCTGATGATGATCGAGGCGACCGAGCGGGACAGTCTGCTCCAGATGGCGAGCATCGGCTTCATCGAAGGGCTGAACGGCTATGACGACTTCCGGACCGCCGACGACAAGCCGATGCTCGACCTGCCGGCATGGTGCGACGCGCTCGCGCAGGCCGGTTTCTCGGTCGAGCGCGCGTGGCCGGACGCCGAACGCAGCCCGCTGCGCCAGCACCTAGTGCTAGCGCAGGCGACCGGAACCGGCCGGCTCGACACCGCCGCGCTCGAACGCGACCTGCGCAGGCACGCCGGCGACGCGCTGCCACCGGTGCGCGTCCACCAGTCTGAATCGATCGACCGGTATGCGAACCGCTACGGGGCATTCGGTCCCGGTGACGCAATCCGCGTCGCGTCCGGCGAACCGCTTGCGTCGAAGGCCCTCGCCGCGGCTGACGGCCGCAATCCGGCGTCCGTGGCGACGCTCGAACGCGAAGTCGGTGCGGTCTGGCAGGCGCTCCTGAAATGCCCGATCGGCCGCGACAGCGACTTCTTCCAGTCCGGCGGTGACAGTCTGATCGCGACCCGGATGGTCGCGCAGCTGAATCGCGACGGCATGCGCGGCGCCAGCCTGCAGGCGCTCTTTGCCGCACCGACACTCGGCGCGTTCTGCGCGACGCTGGTCGCACCGGCCGACACCGACCCACACGCGCAGGCCAGCGTCGTACCGATCGCCGCCGGTCGCGATCCGCGCGAGGTATTCGTGTTCCACGCATCGGACGGCGAACTCGCCGCCTATCTGCCGCTCGCGCGACACCTCGGATGCCGGGTCCACGGGCTGCGCGCGCCCGACGCACCACTGCCCGCCAGCCTCTACGCGCTGGCCGCACACTACGCGCAAGCGGTACGCACGGTGCAACCCCGTGGCCCGTACACGCTCGTCGGCTGGTCGTACGGCGCGTTTACCGCCGCCGAAGTCGCCCGCGCGCTGCACGCGGCCGGTGAGACGGTCGATCTCGTGCTGCTCGACCCCGTCTGCCGCGACGACTTCCGCGATACCGACCGCACGTCGCGGCTGCGCCTGCTTGCGCAGGGCCCCGTCGCCGTCGCGCTGCCCGACGGGTTCGACGCGCTCGACCCGGACACACAGGCCGCCCGCTTCGTCGACACCGCGCGCGCCGCCGGCCTGCTGCCGGCACGCGCAAGCGCGGACGACGCGCAACGCTGGCTCGAACGCGTGATCGGGCTGCTCGATCTGCTCGCGCACCATCGCGCGCCGTCGCCGCTGCCGGTCCGCTGCCTGTGGATCGCCGCCGCGCGACGTCCCGACCGCTGGCAACCGGCCGAGCGCGACTGGCGCGCGTGGGAGCCGCATGCGGAACGGCACACGCTCGATGCCGATCACTGGTCGCTCGTGCTCGACGACACGCACGCGCAACAGGTCGCTGCCCTGCTCCGGCAATGGCACGACCATGCCCATCGCTCGCAGGAGAAAGTCGCATGAAATCCGTCACCCCGCGTCACCGGCGCGTGCTCGTCGCCGGCGCCAAGTTCGGCGAAACCTACCTGAACGCGTTCCTCGCACCGCAACCGGGCTTCGAGCTCGCCGGGCTGCTCGCCAACGGCAGCCCGCGCGCGCGACAGCTCGCGCATGCGTTCGGCATTCCGCTCTACACGTCGCTCGACGACGTCCCCGACGACATCGACGTCGCGTGCGTGGTCGTCCGCTCGTCGGTCGTCGGCGGTCCCGGCACCGCGCTCGCGCAAGCGCTGCTCGAGCGCGGCGCGCACGTCGTGCAGGAGCACCCGCTGCATCCGGACGACATCGCGCGGCTGCAGCGTCTCGCCGCCGACCAAGGGCGCGTGTACTGGGTCAACAGCTTCTATGCGCATGCGCCCGCCGGCCGGAGCTGGATCGACCATGCGCACCGCGTGCGGCACGCGCTCGGCGGCACGCCGGCGCAGTTCGCCCATCTCGCAACCAGCCGCCAGCTCCTCTATTCGTCGCTCGACCTGCTGCTGCAGGCCGGCGGCGCGGCCGACGCGACCGTCGAGCGCATCGCCGACGACGATCCGGCGTTCCATTTGTTGCGCATCGCACTACCCGGCTGCCACGCGCTGCTGCGTCTGCAGACCTATCTCAATCCGGACGACCCCGACCTGCACAGCCTGTCGATGCATCAGATCACGCTCGGCTGGCCGTCGGGCTACCTGTCGCTCGACGCGAGCTACGGCCCGGTCATCTGGACGTCATCACCGTACGATCCGGGCCATCGCGGCAACGAGCGCAGCCTGTACCGCACCTCCGACACCGACAGCCCGTACCTCGACTGCCCGCCGGCACTAACGCTGCAAGCTGCGCCCGCAAGCTGGCGCGATGCGCTGGAAATCGACGGGCCGGCCGGCGTATCGCACGTGCTGCACGCGCTCGGCGCGCACCTGGACGGCGGCGACGCGCCGGCCGCGTTCGACACCGGCTACCAACTCGCGCTCGCGCGCGTCTGGCAGAAAACCTTGCAGTGTGCGGGGCCCGCGCGCGAACGCCCGGTCGTGCCGCCGCCGGTGATCGATCCGCGCACGCTTGCCGGGCCCGAATCCCGCCGGCAACGGGAGGCCGCATGACGGCCGCCCCGATGCTGCGACCGTGGATCACATCGTCCGAGCGCGCCGCGTGGCACCTCGTGATGTGCCCGTTCGCGGGCGGCAGCAGCAGCGCATTCCGCGACTGGCGAGGCATCGACGGGATCGGCCTGGACGTGTCGCTCGCGGTCTATCCCGGTCGCGATCACCGGATGAACGAGCCGGGCGCCGCCGACATCGGCGAGCTGGCCGACCAGCTCGCCGACGAACTCGAACGGGCGCGCGTCGCACCCGGCCGCCTGATCCTCGCCGGCCACAGCATGGGCGCGCAGGTCGCGTTCGAAACCTGCGCGCGCCTCGAACGGCGCGGAGCCGCGCCGCACGTGCTCGTGCTGTCCGGCTGCCACGCGCCGCATCTGCAAGGACGCCGGCTGCTGAGCCACCTCGACGACGACGCCTTTGTCGAACAGCTGATCGAGATCGGCGGCAGTGGCGAAGGCCTGCTGTCCGATCCCGCGCTGCGCGCGATCTTCCTGCCGATGCTGCGCGCCGATTTCGCGGCGACCGAGACGTATCGGCGCACGCCGGCGGCGGCGCACCCGCCGCTCGATACGCCCGCGCTGCTCGTCTACGGCAGCCGCGACGTCGAGGCGTCGCGCGCGGAAGTTGCCGCGTGGCGCGACTGGCTGCGCGATGCAAACGATCCGGTCACGATCGCCGGCGACCACTTCTACGTGACCCGCAGGCCACGCGCATTTCTGAGTCAGATCATGCGCGGGCTCGAGTCGATTTCAACGTGCGTATGACCTCTGGACGAACTCATGGACACCCTACTCGACCGACATCCGAACCCGACGACCTCAGCCACCGCCGCCGTCGCGCGCGACTCCGCCGCCGACCTGCCGCTCGGCGCCCGCCTGCACCGCTGGGCCGCCGAACACGGCACGCGGACCGCGCTGGTCGCCGGTGACCAGCGCATCACGTTCGCCGAACTGGACGCCCGCGTCGACCGGCTCGCGGCCGCACTGCACGAGCTCGGCCTGCGCCGGGGCGACCGCGCGATGGTGCAGCTTCCGAACGGCATTGCGTTCGTCACCGTCTGCTTCGCGCTGTTCCGCGCGGGCGTCATCCCCGTGCTCGCAATGCCGAACCAGCGTGCGCGCGATATCGACGCGCTCTGCCATATCGCCGAGCCGGCCGTGTATTTCATTGCCGGCGACGCCGCCCACGACGCCGCCACGGCCGCGCTGCCGGACACGCACCCGTCGCTGCGCCGGATCGTCGTCGACGGCACGCTGCCCCACGCCGACCCGCGGTTCGTGCCGCTTGCTTCGCTCGACGCAACGCCGCGTGCGCTGCCGTCGCCGGCGGCCGACGACGTCGCCCTACTGCTGCTGTCCGGCGGCACGACCGGCACGCCGAAGCTGATTCCGCGCACCCACGCGGACTACACGTACAACTTCACCGAATCGGCCTCGCTGTGCGGGCTTGACGACACGAGCGTCTATCTCGCGGTATTGCCGGCCGCCCACAATTTCACGCTCGCGTGCCCGGGCCTGCTCGGGACCCTCGCAAACGGCGGCGCGGTCGTGCTGTCCGACAGCGCCAGCCCCGATGAAGCGATGCCGCTGATCGAGCGGGAACGCGCGACGCACGTCGCGCTCGTGCCGCCGCTCGCGCAACTGTGGATGCAGGCACGCGACTGGGAGCGTAGCGACCTGTCGAGCCTGCGGCTCGTCCAGGTCGGCGGCGCGCGGCTGGATCCGGTGCTCGCGCGGCGCCTGCCCGACGTGTTCGGCTGCCGGCTGCAACAGGTATTCGGGATGGCGGAAGGCCTGCTTTGCTATACGCGACTCGACGATCCGGTCGACACGGTCACGCACACGCAGGGACGCCCGCTGTCCGCCCTCGACGAGATCCGCATCGTCGACGCGCACGGGCAGGACGTCAAGCAAGGCGCAACCGGCGAGCTGCTGACGCGCGGCCCGTATACGATCCGCGGCTACTACCGAGCGCCCGAGCACAACGCGCGCAGCTTCACGCCCGACGGCTACTACCGCACCGGCGACCTCGTCCGGCAGGACCGCGCCGGCAACCTGATCGTCGAAGGCCGCATCAAGGAACAGATCAACCGCGGCGGCGAAAAGATCTCGGCGGCCGAAGTCGAGCTCGCGATCAACGCGCTGCCGGACGTGCACGATTCAGCCGTCGTCGCGGTCCCGGATTCGCTGCTCGGCGAGCGCATCTGTGCATTCGTGCGCCCGGGCAGCGAACCGTTCGACGCATCGGGGCTCCGGCAGGCGCTGACTGCATGCGGCGTCAGTCCGTTCAAGCTTCCCGACCAGATCGAAATCGTCTCGCACTGGCCATTGACGTCGGTCGGCAAGATCGACAAGCAGCGCCTCACGGCGATCGCCGCGCAACGCGACGCAGCGCCGCGCCAACGCTATGTCGAGCAGGCGCTCGACGTGCAGAGCGCACCGCTCGATCTCGCCGCGCGAATCATGCGCGCGCTGCCGAGCCGGCACTGCATGCTCTACGAGCGCGACGGTGAATGGAGCATCGGCGTCGACGCGGCCATGAGCGTGACCGTCGAGCCGGACGGTACCGTGCGACGCAGCGACGGCGCGATCTGGCGCGACGCACGGCCATGCGACGCGGTCGCGCTGGCGCTCGCGGACGTCCCGTACGACGCGTGGCGCGCGTACGGCAACGCGCATTTCGAGTTCTGTCACCTGACATACGGGCTCGACGGCGCACGCGGCGACGCGCCGCTCTTGCGGATCGAGATTCCGCGCAGCGAGATCCGCATGACCGCCGGCCGCGCCTGCGTGCGCAGCCTGGATCCGGCGACGCTCGCGACGCTCGTCTCGCTCGTCGGCGCGCAGGACGGCGGCCGCGATCCGGTGCCCGGTGCGCGGCTCGAAACGATCGCCCGCGCGCACGACGAGCCGACGTACAAGGAGCAGGTCGCGTCCGCTGTCCGCGAGATGCAGACCGGCGCGTACCAGAAGGTCATCCTGTCGCGCGCCGTCGACGTGCCGGCGTCGCTGGATACGATCGCGAGCTACGTCGAGGGCCGCCGCACCAATACGCCGGCCCGTTCGTTCCTGCTGCGCGATGGCGGTTTCGAAGCGTACGGCTTCAGTCCGGAGACGGTGGTCGAGGTCGGCGCGGACGGTATCGTGAGCACCCAGCCGCTCGCCGGCACGCGCGCGCTGACGGGCGACCCGGAAGAAGACGCACGTCTTGAGCGCGAATTGCGCCGGGATGCGAAGGAAATCGCCGAGCACGCGGTATCCGTGCAACTCGCAATGGAAGAGATGCTGTCCATCTGCGAGCCGGGCACGCTCGGGGTCAGCGAATTCATGAACGTCTGCCGGCGCGGAACCGTCCAGCATCTTGCGTCGCGCGTGCGCGGGCGCCTCGCGGCGGGACGACATGCGTGGCACGCATTCGAAAAGCTGTTTCCGGCCGTTACCGCGTCGGGGATTCCGAAACGCGACGCGCTCGACAGCATCCGGCGCCATGAAAAACAGCCGCGCGGGCTGTACAGCGGTTGCGTGTTCGTCGTCGATGCCGACGGCGCGCTGGACGCCGCGCTCGTGCTGCGCTCCGTCTATCGAGACGGCGAGCACTGCTGGCTGCAGGCCGGGGCGGGGCTCGTGCCGCTGTCGACGCCCGAGCGCGAATGGACGGAGACGTGCGAGAAGCTCGCGTCGGTGGCCCGGCATCTGCGGGGCCGGTGATTGATTGAGTGTCGAGGCATCGCCGGCGGGCCGCCGGCGATTCCGATCGGCGTTGGTGCATGAATGCGGCGGAGGTCGCAACGGCCCCCTTTCCCATCCGCTAGACGGACTTCACCTTACAGCGGACGGACTTCGGGCGTGCGACGCTCAGCATCCGGTTGAGCACCGC
>Ga0157367_1000208_pt1 | contig 30297 bp, 28 predicted proteins | sample AttbisABBM2_FD_113142 | JGI IMG/M metagenome (GOLD analysis project Ga0157367, IMG submission 113142) | Fungus gardens microbial communities from leaf cutter ant in Botucatu, State of São Paulo, Brazil - Atta bisphaerica ABBM2 | ecosystem: Host-associated > Fungi > Mycelium > Unclassified ... | reverse complement strand
ACCATGAGGATTAGTATATAAGGTAGACTACTCTGTACTTGGAACTCTATCGAGTTCTCTTGTGTTTCTCTAATACAAGAGTTGTTCTTATTTCCAACCCTAAGGAATAAGTTCATAACATAACAGACTTATTGCTAAGTCTGTCATAAACTATTTGATACTTGCAAGTGTTAAGTAAGTATTTATAGAGATATAACCTAGCTCAATAATATTCATTTAGAGGGTTTACCATCTGTTAAGCAAGCTTGACTACAGTGAATTTTATATTAAAATATAAGCCAATCATTAAATTAGAGATTTAACCAATTTTTTGATAAAAACTAGAGTTGTATTGCTTATTAATAGGTTTAATGGTCTAATAGTAGTGGAGTACTTGTTAGATTAGTTGCTATGTTAAAACATACTAAAACTTTGTTTAAGTATTTAAATTGATTTATAAAGATCTTTCAATTCTTACAATTATAACTTATACATATTTCAAGAAACTTTTTAGTTTCTAAGGTTATAATATTCTTATTTTGTCATGAATTTTTGCTTCAACTCTAAGAAAAGTAGGAAATATTTTAAACCTATAAAACAGACATTATTGATATAAACAATTACTATAACAAACTCTCTAGTTTTTTTGTTAATAAAGTAGTATACACTAGTATTGGATATAAAATCCTATTTATTTCAATAATGTTATTACATAAGTTATATAAATAATTGACTCTATTTATTCTTATCATCTTGGATAGCAAATTATTAGGAAACCTTTATATATTCTTATATATTCTTTATAATTTCTGATAAGTATTTTCGTGTTTATCATGTGTTATATTAAAGTTGGAAAACCTCCCTTGTCAAAGTTAAAAGTGGTGGACTCTATTTATTTTCTTTTTTCTTTTTTTATTTTCATTCTCTTTTAATTTATTTTTATTTTTCTATTTTTAGACTTAGGGTTAGGGTTAGAGTAATGATATCATGCTGTCACAAATCTGTCACATCAGATCACTTGGTCACAGTAACAGTCACAGGTTACAAGATACATAAAAGAATATAGAAGTTCTGGAAGGATGATGTTATATAATATATACAATACATGCTGATCTTAAGGCAAACACATGGTCTTTAGGGTAGGCTAAAAGTAGTTAGCATGGACCATTAGGTTTTAGTATATAAGATAGATGATCCTGTACAAAGCTCTCTATCAAGTTCTCTTGTGTAAACCCTATACAAAGTTCTTTCTCTTGATCAACTTCAAGGTCTTAAGTTTGTAATATTAGAACTCAATTCCACTTCTTGAGACTGTCTAACACAGGACCTTCTCTAAAACTTACTCTCTTATCATTCTCAATAGAGAGCAATACCGCTTTTCCATTAAGAAGAATAGCTAGGCCCTAGGTTTAAAAGGTATATCAACTAGGAGAGAGAATCCTAGTTGTTTGTGTGTACTAAAGCCCACTAGTGCATTTCAAATGTAACACCCTTTTGTGGACATGATCAATACTTTTTTCAACTATAAGCTTTGTGCTACATCTCTACTTGTGATGTGTCTATGTAGAAGAACAGCAGGCATTCTTAAGCTTAGAGTAGAACAGTCTTCTTAGACCAAAATCATATACTCTTTTTGTAGCTAGAAAAAGTAGTCAGTAAATGGTGTAAGCAGGACAAGAAGAAGGCCTGCTATCATCTACTAAGATTTTGTTAACAGAATACAAATTAGAGAGTAAAACTGTTATGGACATTCAGACACTAATAATTTTTATTTTATTTTATTTTATTTTTTCTGATTTTACTTTTCTTTTTCTTTTATTTTATTTTCCTGGAAAAATGATGAAGAAGGCATGTGACAAGGAAGTCACATGACAGGTCACATGATGTGATGTCACAAGCCTAGAACATGGTAGAATAGTCTGGAAGATGATGTCAGGGCACATGGAGTACACATGGTGGCCTTGAGTAAGAAGTGAGGTGGACATAAAGATAGAGCATGGACTATAGGGCAGGGTTAGATAGTAGTAGCACGGACCAGGAGACATTTGTATAAATAGGACTCTAATTAAGAAGAGGCTCCTTGTTGAGTTCTCTTGTGAATATCCCACATTATATCTCTACTTTGAGGTTTACTCATTAGTGAGGTCATTAGACCTTGAGTGTCTAGTGGTTGCCACAACACTAATAGAGGCAGAAAGGCCTCCAACAAATATTGAACAGTGGTATGAACATACCACTAACTTAGATAGATATTGGAGAGAGAGTAGAAAAGAAAAAGAAATGTTAAAGAGAAGATGGAAACATGATGGATCAGCCCCAAAACAGCAACAGACAATGCTATGACTACAAGTGTGGCAGAGGAGGTAGGAAATGCCTCCTCAGCAGGTAACAACAGGGCCTGCTCTGATGAAGGGAGTAGAAAGGACAGATACAGTAATGGTGCACCTTCAATAGAGGACAAGGTTTGCTCAACAAAATCCATATGCTATGAAGGTGAACAGGAGTAATAGAAATTGTTACAACCATGGAGGTTTTGGACATTTAGCAAGATATTGTAGAAATAGGAGAACAGAAAACAGAATTGGGAAGGAAAGAAGACTAGAATATGGAGAACAGAGGAGAGAGGAAGGAGAACAAAGTAATTTAAATGAGGAAGGAGATCTAATAGTCTTCAATTAAATTCTAGTAATAGGTTTATAATGCTCACAAGAGCAATAAATAATATATCTTGTTGCAACCTGAATAATGAAGACATGCTAAGAGAAGTAACAGTGAAGATTGGACTAGAGAGGATAGATACATAGAAAAGGATTACAGTGGAAGCATTGTTGGATAGTGGTGTGACAGAATTGGTGATAAGTTTGGAGTTTGCAAGGAAGCAGGGATTTAAACTAAAAAAATCAAAAGACCTATTTATATAAGAAATGTGGATAGAATGCTGAATAAGAAGGGGCTAATAGAAAATATAGTGGAGATCAATATATACTATCAAGGACACAGAGAAAGAACAGAGATCAATGTGATAGGAAGACAGAAGTGGAATGTGATTTTGGAAATATCATAGCTAGCTCACCACAACTCTGAAATTGATTGGAGAGCAGAAGAAGTTAAGATGACAAGATGTTCTAAAGAATGTGGAAAACAGTAGAAACCAAAGTAGGAGAAACCAGGATGGCAGAAGTAGAGAGAAGAAAAAAAGAAAGAAAAAGCAGAAAAGAAAAGAGAAGAAAAGGCAGAAAAACAAAGAAGTAAAAGAAAGCAAAAATAATGGATATAAAGAGAGTAGCTGAAGAGTGGGAAATTTGGGATAAGGAGGAAGAAGCAGCAAAATTGGAAGCAGAGGCCAAGAAGTTGATTCTAGAAAAGTTCCATAAGTGGGTTAAAGTCTTTGGCAAGAAACAGTCAGAATAAATGTCCATAAGGAAGATTTAAGATTATACTATTGATATAAAGGAAGGATTTATGCTGAGAAAGGGGAAGGTATATCCATTGTTGAGAGAAGAGAGAGGAAGTATGGGAATTCATCAAGAAATAGTTAAGAAAAGAGTATATCAGGCCCTTGAAGTTGCTCTAAACAACGCTGGTGTTCTTTATAGAGAAAAAGGATGAAAAGAAGAGAATGGTGCAAGATTATCAGTATCTTAATGAGTGGATGGTAAGAATAATTACCCATTATCACTCATTTTGGACATAATCAAAAATATTAACACTAAGAAGATGTTCATGAAGATGGATCTAAGGTGGGGATATAATAACATGAGGATCAAGAAAAAAGATGAGTAGAAGGCAGTGTTTACAACTCCCAAGGGGTCATTTAAACCCACTGTCATGTTCTTTAGGTTAACAAATTCACCAGCTATATTCTAGGCCATGATGAATAAATTACTAAGAGATCTGATAAATACAGGAAAAGTGGTGGCATTTATTGATGATGTAATAGTAGCAATAGAAGACAAAGAAGGGCATAATGAATTGGTAGCAGAGATAGTAAAGAGGTTGGAAGAAAATTATTTGTATGTAAAACCAGAGAAGTGTAAGTGGAAGGTAAGAGAAGTAGGATTTCTGGGAGTGGTAATTGGACCAGAAGGGATTAAGATGGAGGAAGAGAAGGTGAAAGGGATTTTAGATTGGCTGACACTGAAGTGTGTCAAAGATGTTCAGAAATTTTTGGTGCTAGCAAATTACTATTACCAGTTTATCCAGAGCTTTGTGTCTATAGCTAGACTCTTACACAATATAGTAAGAAAAGATCAGAAGTAGGAGTAGACGGAAAAATAGGAAGAAGCATTTAGAGAGTTGAAAGAAAAATTCACAAAAGAACCAGTGTTAGCAGTACCAGATTTGGATAAAAAAATGAGGATGGAAGTAGATGTGTTAGATTATACAACAGAAGGTGTATTATCTATGGAGTTTTATAATAAGAAAATGTTGGCAGTGATAAGGAGGTTGGAAAACTGAAGGTATCTATTAGAGAGCACAAGGTTCAAGTTCAAGATTTGAACAGACTATAAGAATTTAGAATATTTCATGAAAGTGCAGAAGTTGAACCAAAGACAAACTTGCTAGGCTTTATATCTGTCAAGGTTTGATTTTACTTTAAAACATGTACCAGGCACAAAAATAGAAAAAGTGGATGGACTTAGTAGGAGACCAGACTGAAAAATAGGAATAGAAAATGATAATGATAATCAGACTTTAATTAAAGAACAATGGATTCATAGTCTAACAGAAGTAGTAATAGAAGGACCTAAAGTAGATATAGTAGAAAAAATAAAAAAAGCTAGGAATAAGCATAAGGAAGTAGTTAAAGTAGTAAAGAAGATGAAAAAGGCAAAAGTGAAGGTATTATAAGGAGATGAGTGGCAGATAGAGAGAGATTTAGTATTGAAAGAGAGAAAGATATATGTACCAAAAGATAGGGAGTTAAGGGCAGAAATAATTTGGTTGCATCATGATATACCAGTAGTAGGATATGTAGGTAGATGGAAGACAACAGAATTGGTCACTAGGAATTATTGGTGGCCAGAAGTGATAAGGAATATAGCAAGATATATAGAGGGATATGATATATATCAAAGAATGAAAAATAGGATGGAAGAAGTAACAGAAAAGTTGAAGTTGAATGAGATGTCAAAGAAGCCATGAATACATCTGACAGTGGACTTTATCACAAAGTTGTTATTAGTAGCTGGGAAAGATGCAATCCTGGTAGTTTGCAATAGGTTGTCCAAAATGACATATTTTGTGGTGATGACAGAAGAAATATCAGTGGAAGGGTTAGCAAGGTTATTTAGAGATAATATATAGAAGTTGCATGGGTTGCCAGAGAGTATGGTATCAGATAGAAGATCACAGTTTATAGCAGAGTTGACTAAGAAACTAAATAGAATGTTAGAGATTAAGATGAAGTTGTCAATAATCTTCCATCCACAGACAGATAGGCAAACTAAGCAAATGAACCAGGAGTTGAAACAGTATTTTTGGTTCTTTGTAGACCATAGGCAAAAGAATTGTCCAGAATGGCTGATGTTAGTAGAATTCATGATTAACAATAAGATACATTTGGCAACAAAGATTTCTCTATTTATGGCAAACTATGGAAGAGAGTTGAGGATGGGAGCTGATATTAGGAAAAAAGGAAAAGTAAAAAAAGCAATAGAGTTTGTGGAAAGAATGAAGAAGATACAGGAAGAAGCAGAGTGTTATAGCAACCACTTGCTGGAATAGCACTTATAGTTTGCTTACTTCAGCAAAGCTCTCAATAGGCTATCTAGTAGTGGGAATTACAAGAGAACTCAACAAGGAGCCCTCACTATATTATCCACTATATATATACATGGCTTCTGGTCTGTGCTACAACAATATCTATCTAGCCCTTAAGTCCATACATTATACCTTTAATCTTCGCTGTACATATGCATACCATGTGTACACCATAAGGAATCCATGTTCCTTGATGTCACTCCTAATCCTAACTCCTTCTAGACTCTTCCCGATCCTTCTAGACCCTAAGTTCTTTCAGACTGCTCTAGACTTCTATCACATGACTTTCTAGTCACATGCTCTTTCTCCATTGTAGACTAATAATTAACTACTGTCCTATATCTGTCCTAACCCTAACCCTACCTAAAGTCTGTTCACACTCTCATCTTATAACACAGAGGCAGTATTGAAGAAAGCACAAGAAAATATGAAAAGGCAAGCAGATAAAGAAAGAAAGGAGAGTGAAGAGTGGAAGAAAGAAAATAGAGTAATGTTAAGTATGAAGGACTTGGCATTCAAAGAGAGGCCAGTGAGGAAACTAGTAGATCAATATATAGGTCTATATACTATTGAGGAGATGATGTTCACCAATGCAGTCAAATTATAACTACTAATCTCAATAAAGATCCATCCAGTTATGAATGTCAGTTAAATAGTATGATATAAGGAGCAAGTAGAGGAGTAGAAAAAAGAAGAGACAAAACTGATTGAAGTAGAAAGAGTCAAAGAATGGAAGGTAGAAAAAATTTTAAACAAAAGAAAAATAAGAGGAATAGAGAAGTATTTAGTATGCTGGAAGGGGTTTACAGCAGAACATGACATATAGGAAAGAGAAGAGAATCTAGGAGATGTAAGGGAAGTAATAGAGGAATTTGAGGAAAGAATGAGTGTAGAAGTAAGAAGGTAAGAAAAGTTGGACAGGATAGAGAAAAAGAACTTTAGAAGAGAGGAGTTATCAGGAAAGTACATGGCAAAGATGTTGTATGGATAAAATGATGGAAAGTTTGAGGAAGAATATCTGAGAAAGTTGGAGAGGAATTGGCAAAAATGGAAGTTAGTTTCTCTAAAGGAGAAACTTTGAAGAGAGATAATGTTAAAGTTAAAAGCAGTGAACTCTATTTATTTTCATTTTCCTTTTTTCCTTTTTCTATTTTTAGAAATTAGGGTTAGGGTTAGAGTAATTATATCATGCTGTCACAAATCTGTCACATCAGATCACTTGGTCACAATAACAATCACAGGTTACAAGATACATAAAAGAATATAGAAGATTCTGAAAGGATGATGTCATACAATATGTATAATACATGTTGACCTTAAGGCAAACACATGGTCTTTAGGGTAGGCTAAAAGTAGTTAGTATGGACTATTAGGTTTTAGTATATAAGGTAAATGATCCTGTACAAAGCTCTCTATCAAGTTCTCTTATATAAACCCTATACAAGATTCTTTCTCTTGATCAACTTTAAGGTCTTGAGTTTGTAACATCTCTTTTAGTTGTTATAAAGAATTATATAGAATACTGGTAGAATGAGAATATTCTCTATAAATATTTTATTTTTTAAAGACTATTTAAGTTTGATACTTGGATTTTCTTAATTCAAAAATTTCTTATAATGTCTACAAAATAGGTTGTAAGGATTGTTAAGGGCTAAAAAGTTATATTTGAATATCAGAGTTAACATTATTAATCTCTATAATCTCTACTATAAACTTTTTAGATACTGAGAAAGATGTAAGAGATAAAGACTTACAGAAAGAGAAAGTAAAAGAAAATAAAAAGAAGAATTGTTTTGAATAAGAAAAATAGATATATATGGAATGGGTACTGGAGTAAGTCTATTTTTATTAGAAGATCCAGATACTAATAACTTTATTTCTAGACTTATTTTGTCTAATAACTTATATTTTGTTATATAAGAGTCAGTGTATTTAGTATAGTATATAAAGTAATAGCTATTATTCTTATATCTAATGAATGTTATTAATTCAGAACATAGTATAAATTTATTGGCATAAACTTTATTAGAGAGGTATATATATGCTCTATAATCAAAAACACAAAGGTGTAATGATTTGAACTTATTACTCAAGAAGATCTCCCAAGATATTTTCTATTTAAGATATTTATCAAGTATATAATTGTATATATGAGTTGTAGCTATAATAGCAAACTTCTATCTAAAATCTAGTAAGCATGCTTCAAGTTACATTAATTACATCTTTTCAAGTAATATGATGATCATTTTGTTGGTATATGTATGGAGTACTAGTCTTATAGATAATTTCTTATTTTTTTGAAAAAATTATAATTTTAACATTACATATTCTTTTCTATTATCAGTGTGTAATTTCTTTATAAAATAAAAAGTTATATTTGATTACATCTAGAAAATTGACTTAATTGCTTTTGTAACTTCAAATTTTTTATATAGAAAAGCAATATTGTTAGAGTATTAGACATAGTTCACACTTGAAGGTGAAAGTTTGCAGAGTTGGCTCAAAAATACACAGAGTATAGAAGATCCATGTGATAAGCTTAGTAATGTGAACTTGTTAGAACAACCTTGGCCTCAACTTATATATTGTGTTTTCTATAAACTACATAGTCACAATTTCAGAAGATAGCCTTGTAAGGAGTTATAAAAAGAGAAGTAAAATATGTTGCTATTAACATCAGAGATTTAGTATCAACTTTAGTTGATTATCAGGCTAAACATTACAAAGTAATTACTAGTCTTAAATACATAAAGTAGCAAGAAAAAGTAATTAAAACAGATCTTCAAGTGAGTATTTCATACTAAATAGGAGTTTAGATTGAAAAGAAGAAAACTCCATATAAAGTCTAAGTAGTTTTGTAGAGTTTGAAAGAGATAATTAAATAATAAAAACAATAAAGACGGCCATAGATTTTGACTCAAATAAAGCCAAATAACCATAGAAATTTAATATTGTATTAAAGTTGGACATATTTCAGATATGTTTCAGAGTTTGGAATATAATATAGAGTTAAAAATAGTAGACTTTGTTTTTTTCTTTTTATTTCTTCTTATTTTTATTTTTTATTTATTTTTCTATTTTAAACTTAGAGTTAAGATATAATGTAATATTATATATAACTATTACAAAAACTGTTATATGATATTATATATTAGTTACACATGTTATTTTCATAGTCACATAATTATATATTATATAGAAAAATATAAAAAGTTTCTGAACAATGACATCATACAATATATTTATTATATATTAATCTAATAGATAATGCATGATCTTTAGAATAGGTTATACTAGAAATGAGATAGCATAGTGGAAAAACCTTTTGTTTATATGTATTATACTTATGTCAGGTGCAGTTTACACTAGGAGATAAAAGTCTATGGAGTTAACTCAGAAATATATAGAGCATATAACTCTATAGAAAGAGCTTAGTGATATGGACTTGTAAAATAACCTTGGCTTCAGCTTATATATTACATTATCTATCTACCACATGATCACAACTTCAGAGGAATAAATAAAGTCCAAAATAGAAGTAAGTACTAATTAGGTATGTTACTATTGAATACCAGTGATCAATTTTAATAAGAGTTATCTTTATCAATTATCAGACTAGTGAATTATAATATAACTACTAGTTTTATATATAAGTTAGATATATAAAAAATACTTAGAGTTTTAGTATATTGTTCTAAGTAGAGGTTTTAGTAATGAAATGCTAATAGAAGTAAGATAAAAAAACTCTGCCATAGAAGACCAAGTTTGTTAAAAGTATTCCAGTCATAGAAAACTAGATATCTAAATTATTGTATCATAGCTATAAAAATGTGTTGTAAGAAAATAAACTTGTTTTATATATATTGAAATAATAACATTATTACAGAAATGTATCTTCTAAATAGGTAGACTTGATATATGATAGCTTACCTCTAACCTACTTGAGATTGTGGGTTTGATTTTACAGTAATATCTTATAGTAAACAATTACATAAAGGTTGTGGTTTGATCTTGTAGTAATTCTTTCTATAAACATAAACTACTACTAAGTTCTATGTAATAAATTAATAATATTTAAAAAATTTTAAAAATAGATTATATATAGTACTATACAGACTACTAGCTTAGCATATATAAGATAGATTCTTTACACTTGAAACTCTATTGATTTCTCTTATATTAATCCAATACAAGATTTATTTTTTATTTTTACACTTGAGCTTGAGTTGTAACAAATATTACAATAGAAGAAATAGTCATTAAGAAATATAATTACACACTTGTACTTTGAGTAAGATAAGATAAGGAACTCAAAGAGATCTGAGTAAATCAATTCTAGAGACTTACTAGAGTAAATAGAGTTCTTAGAAAAACAATATTAATATATCTTTTTAAGAGTATAACTATAATAGATATATTTTTATATTAGGAAATAAATTTTCTTTTCAAAGTCCAAGTATCTTATATTTAAGAATATGAGTCTTCATAATCTGAATATTACTTTAAAGGTTAGAAGTAGCTAATAGAACATCACTAGACTTATCATAGAAATTAGAACTACTTTTATTATATACTAACCATAGTTTGAATACAGTAACTTTAGTAATCTCTTTTTCAGAATCAAAGATTTTATATTTAATCAGAATAGTGCCAAAAGTAACCATAAATAATAGTACTTTTAAGTTTGTAATCTCAACATGACCATAATTATCTAGAGTTATATTGATAAAGTCAAACTAAAATAGGGTAAAGTGAGTAGAGACATTAGAGTCTAAGAACTTTTTATCTTCATAAAAGCTGCTATAAGGTACTTTTTTACTCTTATACAAAAAACATAATATTTTTTCACATCTAAAGAGATTTACAGCAATAGGCAAGTTAGGCAAGGCAAATTTGCTTTAACTTAGAGCTATATATATATAATCAATTCTACTTAAAACTGCAAAGTCTTTTATTACAGCTATTATGTTGATGTAGATAATTATATTATCATATTTAAGGATAGTTTGCATAAATTGAGTAGACTGAGTTAAAGAATTCAGTAAATTATTAATTTATAAGAAAAGAAAAATATTATAATTATTCCTATAAATTTTTATGTAAAAAGAATTAAACTCAGTAATCTAGAGAACAGAGTTCTAATTGTTGGAGATTTGGAATATAATTATTCTCTAATAGTTAGTAAAGACCAATGCTGGATCAAACATTTCTATAAAGGTTTACAAGTAAGTCCAAAAAGCCTTAATATTGGGCTAGCTATATATTAACAAATTATTTAGCAAAGTATAATTAAGAACAACTAAAGTTCAAAAGCTAGAGAAAAGATGATATAATGGAAGAGCCTCCTATCCATGTGTATTATATCTATCTCAAACCTACTTAAGATTATAGGTTCAATTCCTTAGTAGTCTTTTATGTTGGATAACTGCATAAAAAGGTTAGAGTATTGATACTCTATATATAATTCCTCTTATAGGCATAGACTGCCATTATACTCTATGTAATAAATTGTTAACTTAAAAAAACAAAGTTTGGTAACTTAGAAAGTTTCTTTTAGTTATCCCATCTATATTAGTAGTTTAAGAAAGTGCTAAAATATTTAACATATTTTTAGCAGTGAGAATAGTACCAGAATAAGTAATAAAAGTGAGATTTGATTTAATATGAATGGATTTCTTAAAAAGAGTAGTCAGCAAAGCCAGTAAGCTTAGAGAAAGTAGTAACAAAGTTGGTTATTACTATCAATAAAGATAATTAGTATGAATTAAAAGGCAAATACAGCTAGTAGAGTATAAATGTTCAATCTAACTAGTGATAACCCATTAATATATGTAAGATATAAGGGAATCTTACAAACATAAAGAAATTTAAGATTAGCTCAATCTATAACAGGCTTAAAAGCAACAAGATATCAGCTTACTATCAAAGTTAGTTAAATAGCCTGAAAAAGCACTAACTAGAGATCAAGATAACTAGGGTCCATAACTTGTTAGAAAGAACAGAATATACAGCAGTATAGTACAGTATAGATAACTAATAACTACTTACCAATAATAAGTTTTGTAATGAAGAGCTAAGAAGTATAAGCAATAAGATAAGATAATAGTATATAATCTACCTATGTGTAAATTTTTATATCAACTACCTAATTAGTTAAATTATTGATTGCAGTACAAATGCTTAGTAAGTAAAATGCTTTGCAATATCTTAATCAGACAAATAGATAGAGTAGGTTAACTAAAAACTTAACCAGTATCTCTAGCTACTTATGAATAAGAAGCAAAGTAACTGGTAAATCATATGACCTCCTATTTCTAGCAGAGTTTTAGTATAGCAATCATGTACATACATCTACTCAGAAACCTCTATTTCTATTTAATACTAGCTATTTCTCAAGAATGAGCTTTAAGCTATATCAACAAGAATTAAAGATAAAAGGTATTACATGGTTTACAAAAGTATTAACAATGTACCTTTGTCTTTGGTTTTTATTCTAGTAACAAGTTTCTTAATACTTTGGACATTTACACTACCTGTTCCTCTATAAAGCTTTCTTACTGCTACTTCAGTCCTTATATAGTAGAAAAGCAAGTTGGGCCTATATCATACTATCTAAAGCTTTTACCAGTATTGCAGAGATTATACTCTATCTTTAATATTGTTAAACTGACTACTATCTCTGAGAATCCAATATCTGGCAAATATTCCAGCTCTCTACTAAACTTCATTATCATTGATAGAAAGAGAAAAAATAGAAGATTGAAAAGATCTTAAACAACCACTGATATTATAAAAGATACTAATATCTGATTAAGTGAAAGAGTTTTGGCCTAGAAGAAAATTCTTAGGAGAATGCATTAAATATATTCATACTAGATCAAGTTGCAGAGAATCAACTACTTGTTATATAGTTGTAATTTTAGATAGAGTTAAAGCTTGAAAGTGTTCAAGAAAAGAAGTAGATTATTAAGATTCAATTATCAGACTTAGAGAAAATACAGAGTATCTACTAGTTCTTAATGCTAAGTACTACAATCAGAACTATAGCTAAGATGACAATAAATAGGAGATAACTAAGAGAATATTATAAAAATGATCTCTAGATAATGTAATAATCTGAAGTTTAAGTAATGAGTTATTAGACAATAAAACATGGAAACTTGATCTGTATACAGATACAGATCATGTCTAAGACAAGTAGAAGATCTTATTTATTTTCTTTTATTTATTTATACCAAGTATTTGTAAAAAGATAGTCATATACTATAGTAATGCAATATATTACATTAATGTGATATTGCTGAAACATGTGACCATGGTCAAATAATATTAAAAGTAGTAGAAAGTTCTAGTAATTATTATATTATAGACTTTATTTCACTATCTCAATTTCTGAGCTCTATAGTTTACTTAAGTGAGTTCTAAACTATCAATTTTAAACTTATACTATTTGCTTTGAATTGTAATCATCTAAAAGAAGGAATAAATATAAGAAAATCTAACTTTTTTGTACTTCTTCCAATACTGAACTCTACTGTAAAGTTTATAATATTGATCTAGCCATTTTAAACATTAAACTCTACTAATAATCTTATAGTATTTGTTATAACAACTTGGCTACACTTGTACTTTTTTAATATTTTATTTTTATTTTTATTGTCAATAATTTATTACATGGGATATAATAGTAGTCCATACCTGTAGGAGAAATTATATATGGAGTATCATACTCTAACCTTTTTATACAATTATCCAATACAAAGAATTACTAAGAAATCAAACATGTAATCTCAAGTAGGTTTAAACTCTATCAACTGCCATCACTCTTAAATTATTGTTTTATATTCTCTACTCTTTTAAATAACCTTTTAAATATTTTTATTAGAGTTTCTATCTATCTGGTTGCTATTATTCTTTAATTACCTCAGCACTATTCTATTAGATTAGAATAAACTATAGAGTATTTATAATAGCTGTTGTTTTTAGGAAACCTTAGCCTGTTCTCTTAGGTTTTCCTAAAATATATGTTCTGTTCTGTTCTATTCTTAAGTATATAATATGACTTAGGTTTTCCTAAAAGATTATAAACTCTACATACTCTTGCTCACTTGTTTTAACAAGAAAGACCTCTTAATTCCAAACTCTGTAGATTTTATACTAAACTTCTCAGACCTTAAACACTACTAAACTCTATAATTAGATCATATTACTTTGTACAACCTTTAAAATTATTGTTATTATGTGTTTTTCTTTGTCTTAGATTGTGTTTATTTCTTGATATGCTTCTTAATATACTTTTTATAGTGTTTTGACATGTTTATTGACTATTTTAACTTCTCTTTCCTTATGCTGATCTAGTTCATCAGCTAGTAGAACTTGAATGTAATGTGCTTGTTTTTCCATGTCTCCATGTATAACAGTGTATAGTTCTTCTAATATACTATAGATATCTTCTATTTGGATCTTGTACATTTCTCTTGCTTATAATAATATTGTTTCAATATCTGCTAATTGGTTGTTGACTATGTTGGCTTGCTTGATAATATCTTGAATTTGTAGTTGAATATTGGCTACAGTTTCCAATCCTTGGATTATTTTGTAATATTTCTTTGTTCAGTTTCTTTTCTTGTTGAGTATTATAATAAGGTCAAGGTTATTATTGCTTACTACTCTCAACCACTATTAAATCTATCAAATAGACCTTACCTTTCTGGATAATATTCTACCTAGGTTCCTAACTATCTGAATATTATTATTTCTAGATTATTCTATTCTCTTAGATTTATCTAAAGGTATTGCACTTGATGTATTAGTATTTCTATGATATACTTAGATTTCTCTGAAGCTTAAAGTACAAACTTTACATCTCTGCTACAGTTACTCTAACATGTTTTAACTCTATAAACTTTTATCTTAAGTATAAACTATACTTAATAATATCATGCTACAACTATGCTTTTTAATATTATTATTATAGATTCTTCTACTTTTTTTATATCATGTAACATTATATTATAGAACATATCTTTTTATCATTTAGCTAAAGAAAATAAAATCCAAATAAATTTAATATATACCATAACAGATTGTTTGAATTCAGTTATCAGACTAAAAAAAGTATAAAGTATTTACTTGTTGAAAAGATATGACAAATAAATTAAGAATATAGTCAGCAAGTTTTAAACTTATTTTATTTTTCTTTCTTATTATTTCTTTTTCTATCACTTCTTTATTTTTAAGTATATGTCCATAAGAGCATGCTCATACTATACTTACTGGTAAGATATTATATTATGCCAATAATTATAATGGAAATTTATATAATATGTATTTTATTTCTTTTCAATATAAAAAAACTTTTAATAGGTGGCTATATCTCAGTTATTTATACTATCTTCATAAAACTGAGTATAGTTTGTATGTCCAATAGATTATGGGCCTTGTTTTGCTTAACTAACATATTATGTTGAACTCAAAAACTTATTTTTCTTCTTAACTTTAAACTTAACTTGATACTTATATTATTATTTATATCCTGACATCAAATACTATTAATGCTGATAATAAAAGACTTGTGAAAAAAATATCAAGTATATTTGATAGACTACCAACATTTCTGAAAGTGATAAATTTGATAGTTCAAACACTTTTAAAACCATGGTAACTATTACAACTAAAGTTTGAAAAGCAATGGAATATATAAAAGAGATTATCTACAACCCAAACATTACTACTGAAACTACCAAACTACTCTTACTAGTATTTCATTTAATATATCCACATTGTTTTCTAATATTTTATAGAACTCAGATCAATTCTTAGCTAGAGATTAAAGAGTAAGAAATACTTAAAAGGCTTACTACACTATAATATTTATAATTTTATTGGATTTGGTGTAAATATGGCTAGAATAGCTGCTAACCTCTGGAAGTTACTAACTAATCTATATAATATATTATCTGAACTAGCTTTTTACATTCTAAAAAATAACTTGGAAACTTATATTTCTGAAATAGAGATAATTTTCCAAATCATATTACTCTTCTCCATAAAATGTAAATACTCTTAATAGAAAAATAAGATACATATCTTTTTATTCTATTGTTTTTAGCTTTCTGTCAGTATTCTGGGATTTGATTGTCATGATACTTTATGCCATCACTTTATCTATTGATATAATTGCACAACTAAATACTCACTAGTCCTAAATTAGCAACTATAATAGAAAGTATATATTTAATAACTCACCAACTGTTTTTCAAACAAGTAAACTATACTGACTAATTTGTACAAACCAAAATTGCTAATGCTTAAAGCATTCAATTAAGAACTGTTATTAGTTAGAAGAAGACAAATTAGTGCCAATTTTCACCAAATTTTTGCTAATAAAGACAATAGTCTTAATAATAGCAAAATTATCAAAATAAGGCTCATCTATTCTACTAGCAGAATACATAAAGTTATTCAAATACTGTTATACTAATGACTATAGTGTTATAATTGTTACAAATCAAAGACCTTAGGGTTGGTCAATGAAAAGAACCTTGTATTGGATTAACACAAGAGAACTCAATAGAGGACTCTATACAGGATTGTCTACTTTATATACAAGTACCTAATAGTCTGTGCAAGCTATTTCTAACCTACCCTAAATGACCATGTGTACGCCTTAAAGTTAATATGTGTATTACACATTGTATGACATCATTCTTCCAAAACTTTCTATATCCTTCTCTGCATTATGTGACTTGTGACCTGTGTCATCTGATGTGACCTGCTGTATGACAGCATGATTTTGTCACTCTAACCCTAATCCTAGTTCTAAAAATAGAATAAAATAAAATAAATCAAAAAGAAAATAAATGAAGAAGAAAATAGAAAAAATATTAAGTTTTCTTTGTTCTTGACAATGATCTAAAGTCCTTAGAGTTAGACAGAAGAATAACTCTTATATTGAGTAACATAAGAAAACTTGATAGAGATCCTTTTACAAACTAATCTATCTTATATACTATTGCTAATGGTCTGTGCTCACTACTATACACTCTACTCTAAACGACTATGTGTAGGATATGAGGTCAACATATGGTATCTATATTATATGATGTCATTTGTTCTAGACCCTTCTACTTCTTTCTCCATGTCTCATAGTTTAACCCTAACTCTATGTCCTAAAAATAGAAAAATAAGAAAATAAAATGAAATAAAAATAAAAATAAAAAATAAAATAGGGAAAAACCAAGTCCACCATTTGTGAACTTGATATTACTCCTCTCTTAAGGTTTCTTCTCTGGAGAAACTGTTTTCCATCTTCTTCAATTCTTTTCTAACTTCTTCAGATATTTCTCCTCAAACTTTCCATTGTCCCATCCATACAACATCCTTGCCATAAACTTCCCTGGTAACTCTTTTCTCCTGAAATCTTGTTCTTCCGCTCTATCTAACTTCTCTTGTCTTCTTATTTCTGCCTTCATTTTTCCTTCAAAATCTTCTAATACTGCTTTCACATTCCCTAAGTCCTCCTTTCTCTCTCAAGAGTCATGCTCTACTGTGAACTCCTTCCAATGTACTAGATACTTCTCTACTCCTCTTATCTTTCTTTTGTTCAAAATTCTTTCTACTTCCCACTCTTCAATTTCTTCTACTTCAATTGGTTTCCCCTCTTCCTTTTTCTGTCCTTTTATCTGCTCCCTATATTAAACTATTCTGCTTACATTGACTACCAGGTGAATTCTCATTGAATTTGGTAATTGCAGCTTCACTGTATTTGATGATACTACTTTTTCTATCTCATATGGCCCCATATATCTTTTGGTCAACTTTTGTACCAGTCTCTCTTTGAATACTAAGTCTTTGGTACTTAGCATTACTCTGTCTCCTTTCTACTTCTATCTGCATACCTCTTCATTTCTTCTTGTGTTTTCTTTAATACAGCCCCTGTTTTCTCATATACCTTTTTCATTCTCTCTACAAATTCTGTTGCACTTTCCATCTTTCCTTTCTTCCTTATGTCCTTTCCCATCCTCAATTCTCTTCTATAGTTTGCCATGAAAGGCGAAATCTTAGTTGCCATGTGAGTTTTATTGTTCACCGCAAACTCGGCTGTTGCCAACCATTTTGGCCAATCCTTCTGTCTATGTTCCACAAAAAACCTTAGATACTGCTCCAACTTCTGATTCATTCATTCTGTTTGCCCATCTGTCTGTAGGTGAAATGCTGTTGACAACTTTGTCTTTATTCCCAATATTCTGTTCAACTCCTTTGTCAGTTCCACCACAAACTGAGGTCCCCTATCCGATACTATACTTTCTGGCAACCTATGTAACTTCTACATGTTGTCTCTGAATAACCTCATGAATCCTTCCACTAATGTTTTTTCTGTTGTTGCCACAAAGTACGTCATTTTGGATAACCTATCACATATCACTAGGATCACATCCTTCCCTGCTACTACTGGTAGCTTTGTAATAAAGTCTACTATTAGATGTATCCATAGCTTTTCTGGCACCTTGCTCAACTTCAATTTACCCACTGGCTCCTTTGGCCTATTCTTTATTCTCTGGCATAAATCACACCCTTCCACATATCTCCCAATATCTCTCATTACTCCCAGCCACCAGTAGTTCCTCATTACTAACTTTACTATCTTCCATCTTCCCCCATGTCCTGCTGCCAGTACATCATGACGCAACTGGATTACTTCTGCTCTCAACTCCTCATCTTTTGGCACATATACCTTTCCTTCCTTTAATACCAACTTCCCTTCTATCTTTCATTTGTTCTCCCTTAATTCTTTTACTCTACTACTCTAACTACATCTTCATCCTTACTTCTAGCTTTTTTTATTTTCTCTAATATTTTTACTTCTAGCCCTTCTATAACTACTTCTTGTAAATTATGGATCCAATTGTCTTTAATAAATACTTGATTTTCATTGTTCTTTTCTACCCCTACTTTCCAGTCCAATCTCCTACTTAATTCATCTGCCTTTCCCATTCTTGTTTCTGACACATGTTTCAGGATAAATTCAAATTTAGACAAATATAGTGCCCATCAGGCTTGTCTCTGATTCAACTTTTGTACCTTCATGAAATATTCCAAATTCTTATGATCTGTCTAGATCTCGAACTTGGACTGCGCTTCTTCTAACAAATGTTTCCAACTCTCTAGCCCCCAAATAATTGCTAGCATCTCCTTATCATGTATTTCATAATTCCTCTCCATTTCATTTAACAATTTGGAGAGAAATACTACTGGCCTCTACAATCTATCTTCATATTCCATTGATAATATCTCTCCTGTAGTGTAGTCTGATGCATCCACCTCCATTCTTATTTTTTTATCTATATCTAGTGTTGCCAATACTAGTTCTTTGGTGAATCGCTCTTTCAACTTCTTAAATGCTTCTTTCTGCTTCTCTGTCCAATTCCACTTCTGATCCTTTTTCACCAGATCATGCAAAGGCCTAGCTATAGATGCAAAACCTTCAATGAATCAATGATAGTAATTCGCTAATCCTAAGAACTTCTGTACATCTTTGACACACTTTGGTGTTGGCTACTCCAACACTCTCTTTATCTTTACCTTTTCTATCTTAATCCCCCCAGTCCTATTACTATTTCCAAGAATTCTACCTCTCTAACCTTCCACTTACATTTCTCCAGTTTTACATACAAATCATTCTCTTCCATCCTCCTAATTACCTCCGCCACTAACTCATTGTGTTCTTCTTCTATTTTCATCCCTATTATCACATCATCAATGAAAGTGGCCACCTTTCCTATATTAATCAGATCTCACAATAATTCATTCATCATTGCCTGAAATGTTGCTGATGAATTGGTTAATCCAAAAAACATCACCATTGGTTCAAAGAACCCTTCTGGTATAGTGAAAGCCATCTTTCACTCGTCTCTCTTCTTAATCCTTACATTATTGTAGCCCCACCTAAGGTCCATTTTGGTAAAGACCCTCTTCATCCCAATGTTTTTTAAGACATCCGATATCAATGGTAGAGGATAGTTATTCTTGATTGTCCACTTATTCAAATATCAGTAATCTTGTACTATCCACTTCTTCTCATCCTTCTTTCTTACAAAAAATACCAGTGCTGTCTGTGGTAACTTGGACAGTTGGATATACCCCTTTCTTAGCTGCTCTCAAACAAACTTCCTCACCTCTTTTTGTTCCTCCCTCGATAATGGATACACTTTCCCCTTTCTCAGCACAAATTCCTTCTTTGTTTCTATTGCATAGTCCTATACTTTTCTCATTAGCATTCTCTTGAACTGTTCCTTACCAAATACCTTAATCCATCAGTGAAACTTTTTGGGTACCAGCTTTTTCACTTCATCTTTCAATCTTGCTGCTTCTTCTTCTTTATCCCATATTTCCCATTCTTCTACTACTTTCTTAATTTCGATTGTCTTCTCTTTTTTCAGTTTCTTTTTCCAGTCTCTTCCTTTGCTTCTTCTTCCTTCTGCTTCTCCCACCCTGATTTCCCCTGCACTAGTCTCCACTGCTTCCTGCATTCCTCTGGACACCTCGTTATTTTTACTTCCCCAGTTCTCTAGTCAATCTCAGGATTGTAGTAAGCCAACTACAGCATTTCCAAGATTACTGTCCACTTCTATCCATCTATTACATCAATCTCTGTTCTTTCCCTATATCCCTGATAGTAAATGTTTACCTCTACTATATATTCTATGAGTCCCTCTTTATTCAGTGATCCATTTACATTTCTCACATTTATCTGTCTCTCCAACCTCTTCAACTTAAAGCCTTGCTTCTTAGCAAACTCTGAACTCATCACCAGCCCTGTGGCTTCACTATCTAATAATGCTTCTACTGTTACTCCTTCTTGCATGTCCAATCTTTCTAATCATATTTTTACTGTCACCTCCCTTAATATTTTTCCCTCCCCTTTTCTTACTTTTTCTTTCTTCTTCTCTGATTTGGGTATATCAGTGTTTATTTCTATAGCTAATATACTGTACTTATTGCAAGAATCTAGTCAAGGAGTTCTAGACTCTCTACCCCTTTTAAATTATTTGAATGTTCATAAATCTCCTTGATTTTTCCCCCTCTATACTCCACTCTTCTTCCCTCTATTACTTTTCCTTTTCTTTTATTTCTACAGTGGTAAGCCATATGCCCAAAACTCCCACAGACATAACAATTCCTTCCCCTGTCTACTTCCATCACATATGGGTCCCATCTAAGAGGAACCCCTGCATCCTGTCCTAGTCCCTGTCCTTGTTCCCTCACTATCACTGCATTTATTCTCTCTACCTCTTTCATTGGAGCAGACCCTGTTGTCGCTTGCTGAGGAGGCATTTGCCTTCTCTGCCACACTAAGGGTTGTGGCATTATTATCTTTTCCTGCTTCTGTACTCCTATCTCCTTCTTTCCCTATATCCTCTCCTCTTCCCTCCTACTCTCTCTTTAGTTTCTATCAAGGGCCATTGCTCTTTTGTACTATTGTTTAATAGAGACCAGCTGGTTTTCAGCCTCCATCAACTTCCTCCTTATTTCTCTATTCATTCCTCTCTTGAACTCTTCTACCAAAAATCTTCCCTTATATCTGTTATCTCTTGCCACTTTCTTGAACTCTTGCACAAACTCTTCCATTGTCCTCCCTCCTTGCTCCAACTTCCTCAATTCTGCCACCTTCACTGATTCCTCCTCTCTTCTGCTAAATTCCTTTTTCAAAGCTGTCAAAAACTCCTCCACAGTTTCATACTCCATCTCCTCTGTTTCCAATTCTTCCATAATGTTTTCCTTCCATATCACAGTTGCCTCCTTTATCTTCATCCTCAAATATAATCTACAAGTAATCACAAATTCCCCCACTTTTTCTGCTTTCCTATTGAAGATGACTAGTTTGGCCACCTTTATGTGTGGTCCCATATTGGACCCTGTCGCCCCTCTCTCTGTGCCTCCTGTTCCTCCTATTGCTACAAGTAGGGCTTATATTTGTGCCTGCATTGCTGCCAGCTGTTCCTATTGCTGGCAGATAATCTCATATAAGTTTACTTGACTCATATCATAGTATGGCAGGAAGTTAATAGGAATTGGTGATGATAATGGTGGTAGTAGTGATAGTAGTGAAGATGTATATAAGAGGGGAGCAAAACCTATACTGGTTTTGCTCTCGGACTCATACTCCAAAGATGATAGAATTCTCAGTAGATGATAACAGACACTCTTCTTATTCTATTTACACTATCTACTGACTACTGTCCTAAGAAAAATGTATACAATGTTGGTCTAAGAAGACTATTCTACTCTAAGCAATGTTTTAAGAACAATTGCTATTCCTCTACATAGACAGATCACAAGTGGACCTGTAGCACAAGGTTGATAATGGAAAATGTAATGATCACGTTCACAAAAGGCGATACATCTGAAATGCACCAGTAGGCTTTAATGCACTCAAACGGCTAGGCTTCCCCTATCTAACTAGTATTCTCCTTTAGCCTAGGGTCTAGCTATATCTTCTTGACTAAGGAGCGGTGCTGCCTCTCAGTCAAGGATGAAAAAAGAGTAAGAGAAAAAAGGTAAGAAGACTTTGTATTAAGCGGTCTTGGAAATAGAAATTGAGTTCTAATGTTATGATCTAAAGTTCTTAGGGTTGGACAGAAGAACAACTCTTATATTGAGTAATATAAGAAAACTTGATAGAGATCCTTTTACAAACTAATCTATCTTATATACTACTGCTGATGGTCTGTGCTCACTACTGTGCACCCTACCCTAAACAACCATGTGTAGGACATGAGGTCAACATGTGGTATCTATGTTGTATGACATTATTTATTCTAGACCCTTCTACTTCTTTCTCTGTGTCTCATGGTTTAACTCTAACCCTATGTCCTAAAAATAGAAAAATAAGAAAATAAAACAAAATAAAAATAAAAATGAAAAATAAAATAGGAAAAAACTAAGTCCACCATTTGTGAACTTGACATATAGTATCTGATTTAGAAAAATGAGCATAGTTATTGATTTTAGAATGTTATAGCTCAAACTCTGAGCTATATTTGTTTTTAATATAGTCATTTTGGCATCAAAACTCTATATTTATTTGGCTTTATTTGCATTAAACTCTGTGATAATTTATACTTGTTTTCATTACATATTTATCTCTCTCAAACTCTATTGTAACAACTATTATGTTAGAATTGAAAGTAGTAGACTTTATTTATTTTCATTCTTATTTTATTCTATTTTAGACTTAGAGTTAGGGGTTAACATGACATCACCCATAACTGTCACATGTCACATAATGCTATCACAAATCATGGTTATATAATTATATATTACATAAAAGAATATAAAAGATTCTAGAGTAATAATATCATTCTACATGTCAACAGCATGTAATATACATAGTATTTAGGATAGGCTAAGGTTAGTGTAGCACAGACTAGTAGTATAGTATATATAAGATAAGCACTTTGTACTTAAAACTCTATTGAGTTCTCTTATATAAATATTATATATTACAATTACAAGATCTTAGAGTAGATCAAGTAAAGAAACCTTGTATTAGGTTAACACAAGAAAGCTCAATAGAAAACTCTGTACAGGATCATCTACCTTATATACTTTAGACTGATAGTCCATGCTACACTACAATTAGTTTATCCTAAATAACTATATGTCTGTCTTAAGATCAATATGTACATAATATATTGTATAATATTATTTCCTTTAGAATCTTCTACTGTCTTCTATTGTGACACATGATTGTGTGACAGTTTGTGACAGTGATGTTATGCTAGACTCTAACCCTAGATCTCAGGAATAGAAAATAAATAGAAAATAAAATAAAACTAAGTTTATTATTTATGATTCTGACACTATACAAAGTTTTTTCTTTTGATCCACTTTAAAATCTTAAGTTCATAACATACTAATTAAAACAATTAATAGCATACTAAGTAATCTTATACTACTATTACAAGTTTTACTACATGTGTTGTCTATAAGTTTACTATACTATTACTACAAGGTAAATATGCTATAGTCATACCCTTGATGTTATTGTTCTAGTTTTTTCTACTATGTTCCAGACCTATAATATCACATTATATAACACATCATATAACTATGGTTATATACTTTTTCATTGTTTAAAATAGAAATAGAAAAAGAAAAATTAAATCAAAGAAAATAAATAAAAAGAAAAAAAATCAAAATAAAATATAAGAGTTCAAGCATACCATAACAAACTCTACAAAATACTTGGACTATTATATGAAGTTTTTTTCTATCTAATCTGAACTCTTTTTAGTATTTTACTACTGAAATATTTACTTGAAGATTTACTTAATTACTTCTTTAGCTTACTTTATGTATTTAAAACTGGTAGTTACTTTGTAATAGCTAGCCCAATAATCAACTAAATTTGACATCAAACTTTACTTATAACTCCTAATTTCTTTTTCTGAAATTGCAATAACTATGATATTATGACTTTAAGTTCAAGGGTTAGAACAAAAGATTACTCTTGTATTGAGTAATATAAGAGAACTTGATAGAGTTCCTACTACCATCTAGTATACTTTATATATCTTTTGGTGATAGTTTATGCTAAGCTAATTCTAATCTACTCTAAAGACCATACTTGTCAAGACGACAGAAAGTAGACTTGGTCTTTTTTATTTTCTTTCTCATTTTTATTTTATGTTTTGATTTATTTTTCATTTTTTCTATTTTTAGAACTCTGGGGTTAGGGTTAGAAGTGATTGATCACATCAGTCACATCTGATGATATAGTCACAACATTGATCACAGAACTTAAAAAAAAGTCATAAAAAGTTTTAGAACAAGATAACATTATATAACATGGACTCCATATGTTGACCTCATGCTTTACACATAGTTATTTAGAGTAGGGTACACAGTAGTTAGTATGGACCATCTGTAGGAGTATATAAGGTGGACTATTTTGTAAAGAGTTCTTTATTAAGTTCTCTTGTGTTTTCTCTAATATAAGAGTTTGATCTCTGAATCCACTCTAAGGTTTTAAGATTATAACAATGTTTTATCTATAAAACCAACATACTATTGCCATGTTATATAACTTCATCTTATTCTAGAACCTTCTATATCTTTCTCTATATTATGTAAGCATAGGACTATTGTGACTATGACTGATCTGTGATGTCACATGTCCTCTTTTTTGTCTATATCTAGAAATAAAGAAAAATAAAAAGAAAAATAGAATAAAACTAAGTCCATTGCTTCTAACTCTGACATATGGCTTGTAGAAGACACAACACATAATTTAAAACTAAGGTCATTGTAAAATATCCAAATCTCTATTAGACTTTAATAAGTTTTTATACTTATTAAACTTCATATCTTCTTTAGACTTTTGCTCTTTAAGTGTGGACTATACTTAATATAGAACTACAGACTATTATTTTGTTTAAAGGAATGATTTCATTGAGTATATAGTCTTTACAAAACTGACTTTTGAACAAACAGCTAGAAAAGAAACAAGCTTTGAGATTACTAGACAAAGAACAGTGAGAATGCAGATTGAGATGGATAATAAAAGGTAGATCTCACTCTACAAAATATCTTACACACACCAAGTTTATACTTGAATCTGATTTCAATCCCAAGAATTTGTATTTAGAAACTTGATATTATATTTAGTATAAATACAGTAGTTATTTGCTTTCTAGATAAGGGTATCATTATTAAGGAGATTAGAATGAATGGACTTGATCTGGTAAATGTTTTAGTTTTTTCTCATAAAATCATTGAAAAAGTCAGTTCTAATAGATATCTGGTATTATTGTTTTAGATATATTGGGATAGATGCTGTCAGAAATATGGTGAGAAAGAAGCTAGTCAATAGACTTGATATTATTGGAAACCATAGTCTAAAAAGTGTCTATAATAACTATATCTTTGGAAAAATATATAACTTACTATACAATGATAATGTAGTTGATAAGACAAAGATAATGGAATATATCTATATTGACTTCTGTAGAGGCCTTTTTCCATCACATCAGCTGGTGGATCTTAATACTTTATACTCTTGATGAATAAAATGTTATTTTTCTGAACTATGGAATTTTTGTGAGAGAAGTCAACTGAGAACATACTAGGAGTATTGAAGATATACATTGCTGAAAATAAGAGGTAAACAGATTAGAAACTCCTGAGAATCAGAGTTGATTAAGGACAAGAATAGAACAATCACTTGTAAGAGAAGTTTTGAGCTAAAAAGTTTTATTATTAAGTTTACAACTATATATGCTCATAAACAGAATAGAGCAGTAGAAAGAAGTATAAGAGGGAAAGGTAATGGCATAATAGTAAGTCTCTCTGCCACATTGGTTATATCTCACTCTTTTCTACTATCAAGGCTATAGGTTCAAATCTTACACTATTTAATAAGTATGGACTGTTATCATGTACTATGTAATAAATTGTTGATTTTAAAAATAAAAATAAAAAAGTATAAGAACAATTTTAGATACTATATGTATGATACTTGTGGAGTCAGGACTACCAATAAAATATTGGCCACAAGTAATATATATATATACTACCACTTATCTTTCAAACTTAATATTATTGTATTGTTATTCAGATACTGTTCTGGCTAAGATATGGTTTAAGAAGCAGAAGAGTATGTCATATTTCTAACCATTTGGATTAACAGCCTATACAAAAGTTTCTGCTGAGCTAGATGTTTCAAAGCTCAAACCAAGAGCAACAAAAGTTACTTTAGTTGAATATTTTAGCTGGAAGAGTTACAAAATTTTGAATTATATAACAGGAATAGTGTATAGAACTCAGAACATTATATTTGAGTAAGGGAAAATGAATCATACTAAGGGTGCAGAATGTTCTGAGTAGAATAATAGTATAGATCCACTATAAATATAAATATTAGAAAAGAGAATAAATATAGTAATAGATGACACAACAGTAAATAAATTAGTAGACTCTGGAAAAAAACCCAAGTGCTGACAAACAAGACAATGTTAATAATGATAGTAATGTGAAAGCAGTAAAAGACTTGGTCAAGATTGAAGTTACTGAAAAGAATGGAAGAGTTAAGAATATGGAACAAAAGATGGCTGAAAAAAACTTACTAATAGCAGTAAGAAAATCAAGATGTGACCTTAAGCCTTTAAAGAGGCAAATTGAGTCACAGGAGTATCTGGTACATAAAAGAAAAATCACTGAAGCTTTTTTAACTATGATTGGTAGTGTATATATACCAAAGACATACTAGAAGATTATATAGGAACTTGAAGCTTAGATTGAACTAATATTGAAAGAGATCAATATAATAAAGACAAAAAGTATATATGATCTAATTGAAAGGCTAGATAGTAAAAATGTAATAGGACCAAAGTGGATTTTCACTCTGAAATTTAATATTGAGGGACTAATCAGTAATTAGAAGACTTGTATTATTGTACAGTGATTTATACAAGTACAGAATATTAACTTTGATGAGATGTATACAACTACAATCTATCTTGGGTTATTTCATCTTCTATTAGTAGTAGTTGTTTCAACAGATCTTTATTTCTAATAGTTAAACTTTGTAGCTACTTATCCAAATAGTGACACTGCAAAACCTTGTATGAAACAATGTAGAGAGGACACAATTGGTTTCAAATATTGTATTGAATATATAAAGAACTAGAATACAATTAGTTTTAGAAAGAACTGACTATTAGAACATAATATATCTCTAATAGGAAATTCACAATATACAGATAATACCATGGGTGGATCATTATTAAATGAAGAAGTCAGTAAGATAAAATAAGAGCTAAAAATTGTTCTAAGGTAAAGATAATAACTATATGCTGGATATTAATATAGAAAGAATAAAGGAAGAGATTAGGATATCCTAGAGAACATATGTGAAAAAAATATTGAAAAAGTTTAATATGGCTAATTATAAACCTAGATCAATTTCACTTTTAGTTAGAACATCTCTATTAACAAATAACTTACTTATTGATAAGAAGAAAGACATTAGGACTATTAATATGACTACAAGTAAATATCTGATCTAATCTCTCATTTGTCATCAACCTACTCTCACATTTTGCATCAAACTCTGGTTATATACACTGGAAAGCTATAAAATATATGTTAGTATATATAAAGGATATATTAGAGTATAATATTACTTATTATAAAGAAGTAAGTCTTCAGCTTGTAAGTTTTGTTAACTTGAATTTTGTAAATAACAAGGATACTTGAAAATTGACTAAGGTATACATATTTTATATAGGAGAAAGTCCTATGTCCTAGGCTACCAAGAGACAAGAAACCATTGTCACATTGACAATGGAGACTAAATACATAATAGTTTTATATATAGTTTAATAAGCTATATAGTTATTAATATAATAAAAACTTACTAAGAATACAAGAGGACAAAACATATTGATATATGCTACTATTTTGTCAAAGAAAAGATAGAAACTGGAGAGTTCAAGCTAGTATATGTTACAATTCAATAATCTTAGAGTTGATCAAAGAAAAAAACCTTGTATTAGAGTTAATACAAGAGAACCCAATAGAGAACTCTGTATAAGATAATCTACCTTATATACTAATTATTCATGGTCTATGCTCTACTACTTTAGCCTACCCTAAATAACCATGTGTAAGCCTTAAGGCTAACATATATTAAACATATTGTTATGATATTATTGTTTCAGAAGCTTCTACTGCCTTCTATTATGTCATGTGATTATGTGATGATGTGATAGTGACAGTGTCATAGTGTAACAGTTTGTAACAGTGACTTGTAACATCATGTTAAACCTAAACCCTAAGTTTCAAGATAAAAAGTAAAAATGGAAAAGAAAAATAAAATAAAATGAAGTTTACTTTTTGCAACTCTGATAGTATATATCCCAAACAATAACAATGTGGCTAATCTTTTTACAAAGACACTTCTACATGACACTAAAAGAAATTTCACATCAGATTTAGAGTTATGAGAGAGTAATAGACTGAAAGAGAAAAGATGAAGAAAAATGAATAGTTTACAGAAAGTTAGAACAGAAAAATAACAATTGTCACATCTAGGAGAGTATTGAAGAGATATAACAAATGAATCAAGAATATAGTTGGTAAGTTTCAAACTTCTTATTTTGATTCCTTATTTTATTATTTCCTTTTCTATCAATTCTTCATTTTTAGGCATATGTCTATAAAAGCATGCTCATGCTGTATCCACTAACAGAATATTATACTATGCTAACAATTATGATGAAAATCTATATAATATATATTTTATTTTTCTCTAATATAAAAAGAACCTATAATAGGTGGCCATACCTTAGTTAGTCATACTTGTTATGAACTTAAGTCTTTAGAGTTAGATGAAAGAATAACTTTTGTATTGAGTAATACAAGAGAACTTGATAGAGATCTCTCTACAAACTATTCTACCTTATATACTACTAACCATGGTCCGTGCTCACTACTGTGCATCTTACCCTAAATAACCATGTGTAGAACATGAGACCAACATGTGGTGTCCATGTTGTATAATGTCATCTGCTCTAGATCCTTCTACTTCGTTCTCTGTGTCTTGTGACCTAACCCTAATTCTATGTTCTAAATATAGAAAAATAAGAAAATAAAATGAAAAGAAAATGAAAACAGAGAATAAAATAACAAGAAGCTAAGTCCACTGTTTGTGAACTTGACAATACTATCTTTGTAAGACTAAGATAAGTATTAGATAGTTGTTCATGTTACTTTTATGAGACTGAGTATAGTTTGTATGCCTAATACTACTAGTCTTAAATACTAAATACTGTGTCTAAAACAATAGTAAAGTAGGAAACAACTAAGAAAATACTAATAAACTTTAGATAATATGATGACAAGAAGTCCAAGTAATAGGTGTTACAATCAATACCTCAAGGATTCAGCATGGCTTAAGGTCAAGGGTAATGACAACATGATTGGCTGCACTGTAATAATCTCAGTCAGCACCTCATGTAGTAGGTACTATATCCTTGCTTTCTCCTCATGTTTTATGACTTGTCTGCATCATGTACTATGGACTGTTTCCTCATGGACTCTCAATATATATAGCATAGATATACTTCTGTATCCTTATGCTTTACCAATTGCTATACATTTCTTCTCCTACTCTCAAGTCTTTGCCTAAGTGCAACCTGAGTTCCAAGCTAAGGTCATAACAATAGGTCATTAGGTAATGAAATACAAATATATAATCCATGGCAGAAAAGAATATGGAAAGATGTCCAGAATTGATGTGAGGCTTACTATCAGGAGTACAGTATGAAGTACATATATAGTACCAGCCAGATATCAAAGCTAAGCTTGACATTGTGCACTTTTAGTGTAACTGGTTCAGTGGCTGGTCTGTTCCTAACACTTACCTGGTATAGAAGACTATAGTCTCAGAATAGTCTATGACAAATGGTGTATTGGTAGACTATCTTTTTTACTATAGATCATGCATTTGTATTTCATTGTTCAGATGTCTATTTACTCAATTTTCATATT
>Ga0157367_1000207_pt1 | contig 30364 bp, 24 predicted proteins | sample AttbisABBM2_FD_113142 | JGI IMG/M metagenome (GOLD analysis project Ga0157367, IMG submission 113142) | Fungus gardens microbial communities from leaf cutter ant in Botucatu, State of São Paulo, Brazil - Atta bisphaerica ABBM2 | ecosystem: Host-associated > Fungi > Mycelium > Unclassified ... | reverse complement strand
TTGTGAGCGTACGCTTTACAGGTACAGTGAGTGAAGATTTAAATAGCTTGCCACAGCCATTTACTGAAATCTGGCACTTTGTAAAACCTGTTGGTTCACAGCAAGACTGGGTTGTTGCAGGTATTCAACAAGCCTAAACTGAATAAGCTCTAAATAAAAAAGCCACTATATGTGGCTTTTTTATTATTTGTTTTTAGGCAATTTCGGCTGGAAATGCGATGACTTTTTCAATTTTGACTTGGTCTGTTGCCACCATAAGTAATCGGTCTACACCTAAAGCAATACCTGAACATTCTGGCATACGAGGTAAAGCTGCCAACAAGTGTTCATCTAATGGCATAACATGAAGCCCCTGCTTGGCGCGCTCTGCATTATCTGCTTCAAAGCGTGAACGTAACACCTCTGCGTCGAGCAATTCATCGTAAGCATTGGCAAGCTCTAAACCTTCAATATAAACCTCGAAACGCGCTGCAACTTCTTCGCCGTCTTCATCTACTTTTACTTTTGCCAAAGACGCCATTTCTGGTGGAAAGTCTGTTAAAAAGACAGGTGCATCAAAACCTAAACTTGGCTCAACAAAGTGCGAAAACAACAAATCCATATAGGCTAAACGGTCATCCCCCAAATCGAGGTTTAACCCTACCCGATTTGCAGTATCTTTAAGTTGCTTCAACGTTGCTTGCAAAGGATTTATGTCTAAGCGATCTTGAAAAGCATGTTTATAACTTAAAATAAACGGACGAACTTCGCCAAAACGATGCTGCAAACAGGTTTGTAATAAATCGGCTGTTTCATGCATTAAGGCTTTTAAGTCTAAACCCGGACGATACCATTCGAGCATGGTAAATTCACTATTGTGTTTGCGCCCGTGTTCATCGTCTCGAAAAACCTTACAGATTTGATAAATCGGCCCACTGCCACTTGCCAATAAACGCTTCATGGCAAACTCTGGTGAGGTCTGTAAATACTGTGTCTGCAACTTACCATTGATATGACGCAAAGCCTGAACCGATGCCAAATGTACATCGGTTACACCTGCTTGTGACACAATCGGTGTTTCGACTTCCATAACATCACGTTCAGCAAAAAACTGACGTATTTGGGTATAAAGCTTGGCGCGAGCTTTTAAAGCATCAATTGAACAAGTGGGTTGATAACTTAAGCTCATGCCGCTGGCCCCCCATGTGCTGCCCATTCACGGCGCAGTGGATAATTTTTACGTAATAAATCAAATGCTTTTTGCTCTACTTTGCCATCTTTAACACAAGCACGTATGTTGGCATCATCTTGAGCAATATCATAAATTTGAGATAGTTTTTGCTTTAATACCGCTTTTAAATCATGACCTGAAAAATAATCTTCACATGCAGGCAGCTGGGTTTCAAAACGCTTATTTATATCGAACCCAAACTGTTGGCAAAATGCTTCATAAATCATTTGAGTTCCGCGCGCCTTACCTTCTAGGCTATAGCCTGCAATATGTGGCGTTGCCAAAGCCAACATATTAAGAAGTTCTTCTGATATAACTGGTTCATGTTCAAATACATCGAGCACAACTTTACGCTGGGTACGTTGAATGTCTTCGATTAAAGCAGCTTCTTTCACGACTGGGCCACGTGCGCTATTAATTAAAATTGTGTCAGATGGAAGTGCTGCAAAAACATTTTCATCAAAAAGATGATACGTGGCATGCTCGGCATTTTTGGTTAATGGCACATGTATTGAAATGGCATTGGCTTGTTGCAATAAGGTTTGAAAGCTCACATTTTCAATTGAATCTAACTGCACATATGGGTCAAAGCCAATTACGTTCCAACCAAGTAGTCCTGCCATGTAGGCCAAACGTTTACCTACATTTCCAAGGCCAACAATGCCTAAAGTAAATTTTTCTTGTTGTTCTAAAAGTTTTGCATCTAAATGAAGTAGCGCTGTAATGACATATTCAGCAACCGCCTGTGCATTACAACCTGCGGCATTTGCCCAAGTAATGCCATGTTTTTCTAGGGCTTGAATATCTAAATGATCGGTACCGATTGTGGCACTACCAACATATTTTAATGCAGTATTTTCAATTAACTTTTCGTTTACTGCCGTGACTGAACGAACCAATAAAGCTTCAGCATCTTTTATATCTGCATGAGTTAAGGTACGCCCCGCATGGTGTTGAATATCGCCAAATTCTGAAAAAAAGTAATCGGTAAATGCCAAATTTTCATCTGCGACGATTTTCATTGTCTGCAACCCATAGCTTATAAAAACGTTATTATCCTTTGAGTTGTAGCAAAGTACAATGTTCAGGGTATTAAATTAGTGCAGGGCTTTACGTTCCAATTTCATTACAAGCCACCACCAAAATAAAAATACGCCATTACCGCAAGTATGACCCAAATTAAAATAATAAGCGCAGCAACCAAATAGTTTCGTGGCCTTTTTTCTTGTGCATCGAGCCACTCTTTTGCTTGTTGTTCTGCATCGAAAATGACTTGTTGAGGCGTAAACTGAACGGCTAACCAAATTAGGATTGGTAAAATAATGGCATCATCTATAAAACCTAAAATAGGAATAAAGTCCGGAATTAAATCGATTGGACTAAAAGCATAAGCCACCGCAATCACTGCAATAACTTTGGGCAATACCGGCATTTGAGGATGTCTTGACGCAAACCAAAGCATAATAATTTGTTTTTTTAAACGCTTTGCCCACTCTTTTATTGATTGTAACCAAGACATTTAGACAGACTCTGAACCTTTAGAGCTTTATCATAAAGTATAAAATTTATCCCTAGCTTAAAAGTGAAAATGAGTAAAAGAGATTTCACATAGATAATACGGCGTGATCTATTTTAAATTCTATAACTCTGTATATAAAACAAATCCATCTCCTCTACAAAAGCTTGCCAACGTTAGCCCAGATATTTTTGCTAAATGAATCGCCATACTGGTGGGTGCTGAAATTGAAGCCAGTAAAGCAATGTTGAGCTGGGCACATTTACGAATCAATTCATAGCTTGCCCGACTGGTCATCACAACAAAACCTAAACTGGTGTCATGGTTTTCTTGCGCCAAATAACCCAGTAATTTGTCTAAGGCGTTATGGCGACCTACATCTTCAAACACTGCTACAATTTGGCCGTCCACGACCCACGCTGCTGCATGCGCCCCACCCGTTAAAGCAGTAATTTCTTGTTGGGCTTTTAAATGAGAAATGGCAGCCGGAATTTGCTCAAGCCATGTTTTTGATGCCTGTGTGGTAATTTTAGGAACATCTAACTGAAACTGCTCTAAGCTTTCAATTCCACATAAACCACAGCCAGTACGACCGACCATCATGCGGCGATGCTGTTTTAAAGCGGCAAATGCTCTCGATGAAATAGTCATTTCAACCGTAATACCCAATTCATTTTGATGCACATCAAGCGTATATAGCTCTTTTAAACTGGTCAAAATGCCTTCTGAAAGACTAAAACCTTTGGCAAATAATTCAACATCGGTTGGTGTTGCCATCATCACGGCATGAGAAATACCGTTATAGACCAACGCAATTGGATATTCTTGAACAATATGATCTAAAACATTTTCAGATTCGTTTTTGTTAAACCGCTGTACTGGTAAGGTTTCAACGCCATAAGAATGTGGTGTCAAAATGATTTCCTTTATTTGGAAATGGCGCTTTTTAAGAGCGCCATTTGTTTAAATGATAAGTTTTAAGGTCACATTTGGCTTAAAGGCTACTGACTTTCTTGTCGGCTTCTTCAGGGTCAACGGCTGTTGCCAAGTTAAAATGCTCCGGTGCATTTCCGGCATGTAAGATGACAGGAACGCTTTTTGAAGCTGGAATTTTGGCAAATTTATCGTGACTGCTTAAGGCCACCAATGGATTGGTTTCCGGATAGTAAGCGGCCAAGCTGCCACGCGGAATGTTGTAAGGCACAATACGGAAACTATGCACAATACGCTTCACGCCATCTGAGAACACACTTTCAATATCGACCCACTGATTTGCTTCAAAGCCCGCTTCATCAATATCGGCTTGGTTCATAAACAACACACGGCGCTGACCAAACACACCACGGTAACGGTCATCGAGACCATATAAAGTTGTGTTGTACTGGTCGTGAGAGCGAGTGGTCATTAAGGTATAGACCTTACTTTGGGTATATGCCGCAGCGTACTGATTTTCTTTGTCAGCATAGACTTCTTCAAGTGGCATAATAATAAACTGCGCTTTACCACTTTTTGTATTCCAGATGTGCTGATTGGCTGGATGCTCTAAATGGAAACCACCTGGGTTATAAACGCGTAAATTAAAGTCATGGAACTCATCAAATACATCGGCAATTGAGTCACGGATACGGTCATAACTTTCGATGTACCATTTCCATTTAATCTGACTGTCTGGAAGTACCGCTTCTGCCATTCTTGCCACAATATCTGGTTCAGACAAAATATTTTTAGAAATTGGCGTGTTGCGCCCTGCCGACAAGTGAACATTACTCATAGAGTCTTCGACCGAAATTGCTTGCGGGCCATGAAGCTGCTCATCAATTTCAGTACGGCCTAAACATGGCAAAATAAGCGCATCTTTACCACATACCAAATGGCTACGATTTAACTTTGTTGCGACATGAACAGTTAAAGCACATTTTCTAAGTGCTTCTTGGGTATATGGTGTATCGGGGGTTGCAACTGCAAAGTTTCCGCCTAAACCAATAAAGACTTTAACCTCGCCTTCAGCCATGGCTTTAATGGTTTCGACCACACCATGCCCATTTTTTCTTGGCGATTTAATTCCAAACACGCGGTCAATGTTGTCGAGTAATTTAGGGCTAGGTAACTCATTAATGCCCATCGTGCGGTCGCCTTGCACGTTACTGTGCCCACGAACCGGACAAAGCCCTGCACCCGGTCTACCAATTTGACCACGCGCCAACAATAAATTTGCCAACATATGGACGTTAGCAGTTCCGTGACGGTGCTGGGTAATGCCCATACCCCAACAGAAAATTGAACGCTCAGAGTCTAAAAACAGTTTGGCGAGTTTTTCTAAATGTTCAGGCGATAAACCTGAATGCTTATAAATATCTGCCCACTCGGTTCTTTCTACCTCAGCAATCATTTCATCGAAACCAACCGTATTGACCGCAATAAAGTTTCGATCAAAAACACTCGGTTTACCTGAGGCAATTGCTTTTTTATCCCATTCATTTAAGTGCTTTAACATCCCCAACATGAGTGCATAGTCGCCCCCAATTTTCGGCTGGAAATAATAACGACTAATTGGCGTACTGCCGTTGGTCATCATTTCAAGTGGAGCCTGCGGGTCTTGGAAACGCTCTAAGCCTCGTTCTTTAATTGGGTTAATCGCAATAATGTTGCCGCCGCGTTTAGACACTTCACGCAAAGTACCTAACATACGTGGATGGTTAGTTCCCGGGTTATGCCCAAAACTAAAAATAGCATCGGCTATATCGAAGTCATCTAGAGTGACGGTGCCCTTTCCTAAACCAATCGAGTCAAGTAAACCGACACTTGTGGTTTCATGGCACATGTTCGAACAGTCTGGAAAGTTATTTGTACCAAAGCTTCGCACAAACAATTGATATAAAAATGCGGCTTCGTTACTGGCACGGCCCGATGTATAAAATGCCGCTTGGTCTGGGTTATCTAGCGCATGTAAATGTTGAGCAATGAGTTTAAATGCGTCATCCCATGAAATAGGGAGATATTTATCGGTTGCAGCGTCATAACGAACTGGGTCTGTTAAACGACCTAAGTCTTCTAGGAAAAAGTCACTTTGTTCTGACAGCCAACTGACGGTATAACCTGCGAAATATTCAGGAGTCACTGTTTTACTGGTTGCTTCAAAGGCAACCGCTTTTGCACCATTTTCACAAAAGTTAAAAGCATGGGCATCTTTCTTTTCTGGCCATGCACAGCCGGGACAGTCAAAACCTGTTGGCTGGTTAATGTTAAGTAAGGTAATTGAGCCTTTGCCTAAAATATCTTGTCGCTTTAAGTTTCGGGCAACGCTAAGCAGTGCGCCCCACCCGCCAGCAGGATGAGTATATGGCTCAATTCGCGCAAAACTATTATTTTCCTGTATATGCTTTTGTTCTTCTGAATTATCCACTTCTTCATCCTCATATTTTTTACACAACAGGCTCAGTGAAATCACAATTTAATTATGGTTTGATCAAAGCTGCCCGCTGCTTAACTGATTCGTAGAGTCGGCTTTCTATGTTATTGCTCATTTTTAAAAGCTGGCTCAACCATGCTTATAATATGTGCCATATTCTTTCCAATTACAATCATTCAGGCTCAACGCAGTATTTATATAAAAACATATAAAACAATAGGTTAAAAATTTATTAGTTCTCTTTTTTACAGATAAAAACATTATGGGCTTTCATTTTTAACAGAGTGAAAGTGTTTTAAATTTGACACTTACATGAGTTTATCTATGTTTTTTTCGTATTAAGCAGTATAAAACAATGAGAAATCTATTCGTATTAGAGCATTTATGAAGGTTGTAATTGCCCCCGATTCTTTTAAAGACAGCTTATCTGCTTTGAAGGTAGCGCAAGCGATTGCCAAAGGATGGCAAGCGGTTTTCCCCCATGCAGAAACTGTTTTATGCCCTATGGCAGATGGCGGTGAAGGAACTATTGAAGCTGTTTTAGAAGTCTGCAATGGTCAATGGCGTGAAAAAACTGTAGTCGGGCCATTAGGAAAACCTGTTCAAGCCAAATGGGGATGGTTAGAACAACAGAAAATCGCCATCATTGAAATGGCACAAGCCAGTGGCATACAGCTCGTCCCAACATCAGAGCGAGACGCTTGTCACAGTACAACCTTTGGCACAGGTGAGCTCATACTGGATGCTTTAGATGCAGGTGCAAAAGACATTATTTTAACCGTGGGTGGTAGTGCCACTAATGATGGCGGTACAGGATTACTCAGTGCTTTGGGTGCGGTTTTACTGGATGCAAACCAAAATGTTTTACCCACAGGTGGGCTTGCTCTAAGCAACTTATCAAAAATTGATTTAACGCACTTTGACCCACGTATTCAGCAAACCCAGTTTTTACTGGCTGCCGATGTTCGCAATCCACTTTGCGGCCCAAACGGTGCATCACATATTTTTGGCCCACAAAAAGGTGCTTCCCCTGCCCAAGTAGAGTTACTTGACCAAGCCCTTGCCCATTTTGCCGATGTCTCAGCACAACTTTTGGGTTTCGACAAGCGAGATGAAGCGGGTTCTGGCGCTGCCGGAGGTTTAGGCTTTGCTGCCAAAAGTTATTTAAATGCAGCGTTTAAAGCTGGGGTTAAAGTAGTAGCCGAACTGAATCTGCTTGAGCAGAAAATTGCTCAAGCAGATTGGGTGGTTACAGGCGAAGGTAAATTTGACCAACAGACCTTAAGCGGCAAAACAGTGTTTGGGGTGAGTCAAATTGCTAAAGCATACAATGTTCCTGTTGTTGTGATTGCAGGGACTTTGGGCGAAGGCTACCAAGCGCTTTATGAGCATGGAGTTACTGCGGCTTTTTCACTCGCCAATGGCCCTATGCCTTTAGAACAAGCCTGCGAGCATGCAGCCGAACTGATTTACGAGCGAACTATCGATATTGCGAGATTAATTCAGTTTAATATGAACTCACTTTAAACATTACTTTGTTATTTTTAAAACGGTTAAACCAAGAAATAGGAAAATCTTATGAATGTTATTGATGCTCTCCGTAACCGCCGTGCAATTAAGCGCTTCGACCCTGCTTTCCAGTTATCTGAAGAAAACAAAAAGCAGTTATTACAAGAAGTTTTAGCAAATGCACCAAGTGCTTTTAACTTACAACACTGGCGTCCAGTGATTGTTGAAGATGCTGAGTTAAGACAAAAGATTCGCGCTATTGCTTGGGATCAGCCACAAGTTACAGAAGCATCTTTACTGATTGTGTTATGTGCCAAAGTCAATACATGGGAAGTTGATGCTAAGCGTGTATGGGATGGCGCGACTCCTGAAGTTCAAAATATTATGGTTGGCGCAATTGACCAATATTACCGTGACCGTCCACAAACCCAACGTGACGAAGTGATGCGTAGTGCTGGTATTTTTGCGCAAACATTGATGTTACTTGCGCAAGAGCATGGCTTAGATAGCTGCCCTATGGATGGTTTTGACTTTGACGCTATGGCAAAGCTTATTAACTTACCTGAAGATCATGTGGTGTGTTTAATGATTGCTGTGGGTAAATCAGCGTCTCAGCCTTACCCTCGCGTGGGCAAACTTCCTTATGATGATGTAATTATTAAAAATACATTCTAAGTTGTTATTTAAATTTTAGGCTTCCCATTAGTTTTAATATCACTATTTGGAAGCCTTTAATTTGGAATTTATTATAAAGTGGTCTTTAGTTTCTATTTAAACTGTCTTAAAAAGCGCATTAATAATCTCTCATTTTCATCGGCCTGTTCTGACATTAAAAGCTGGAGAATTGCGCCATCAATCATATATAAAAACAGTCTGGCATCAGTAAAAGCAACATCAGCTTTGAGTAATCTAAGCTGGCTATAAATTTCATTGGTCAGCCATGTTCTATACCTTACTGCGGTCTGAAAAGCGTTTGGATAGCTATTTTTAGTTTCAAAAATGGCCTTAAATAATAAGTAATACTGCCCCTCTAAGTTGGTATGTAATTCATAAAGATTTTTGAGTTTATCGATTGTGCTTGTGTCATGGTCGTACTCCACCATTGCAACTACTTGGTCTTGCAGCCGTTCTTTTTGCACAATTAGACAGATATCAATGAAGCGTTCTTTAGAGTGAAAATAATTATAAAACGTCATTTTATTCACTTCAGTTTCTCTCACAATTTTGTCGACACCGACCATGTGAAAGCCACCGTAGTGGAATAAATCGATCCCTTTTTTGACAACTTCAAAAGCACGTGTTGGGAGAATTAAATTTGGCATAGTTTTACCGTTATAAAATAATTTTTTGTTGTATATAAATGAGATATAAAAAGCCTGTGCCTTTTCTGGGAGAAAAAAAGGCACAGCAAAGCCGTAAGACAGTGCTTGGCACATCTCAAGTTTTATTGTTGCTAAGTTTTTAGTCGTGAAGATTTAAAGCCTGATCTGCCTAATAGCGATCAAACTTGTTAAAAAACTATGTGGTGTCGTTATAGCTTTTGGCAAAGGCTGCCAAGAAATAATAGATGTACAAAGCCAACTCCTTTTTATTGGGAGTTCTGCCAGACATTTATAGAATTATGGTGGCAGAACGGAAAAGGGTTAGCAGACTAGTAATAACTCAAACTAGCACACCCGAGGGTGTCCCTCTCCCGTCCTACCGCTACGGGAGGGAACGAGTGGTTCGCCACACAAGAGCAGTCCTCAGAAGGAATGACTCTGATGCGGGAGTTATTATGCGGTCTGCTAAAACCGACTGGCAATGTAGGCCAGCAGGCAAAGAATAGTGCCCAACCCTTTTGCAGTCAAGCATAGAAAATGACATTTGTTTTAAATTAGATCATTAAAAAGTAAGGATAAATAATGACTGAGTTATTGTTAAATGGAGGTTTATAAAGGGGAACATAATTGGCTTGGGAGGGTGTTTTGGAAGCTTAATAAGATAATATATTGATTTTAGAAATTCTTAGTTTTAAATACTTCGGAGCTTCAATTTTTATGAATCAACTAGAATTAATTCTAAAAACCTTTCATGAGTATGAGTTTAAAGAAGGCTTAGATGATTTATTCTATTTATCTGGAGAGTTTCTAAAAGAAATTTATCCAACAATTACCCTCAAATATGAACAAGATACAGCATTCTTCATGGCTTTAAAAAGGTTGTTAGATAGTGGAAATATTTCTTTATTTTATAATCTGAACTATGAAGACTCATCTAAAGATGGAACATTGCTAATTGGAACCGCAGAGGAACAAATTAAGCAGTTACAACAAGTTTGGATTGGCAGTGATGCTATCAATAAAATGGATGAGGAAAATGACTATATAGGATGGTACTTCTTAATGCATTGCCCGTATGCATTAGCTCATAAAATTTATGATAAAAATGGAAACTTCGAGCATTGGCTTTGTGCGGGATAATTTTCTTTTATTAACGAATGTGAACCCACTTATTAAAGATTTTATTAATAAAAATAAAGTCCTATAATAACATTAATTTGCCACCCATATTTTATACCTTTATTGAGAGAAGGATTGTAAATGTGGTGTTTCTTCTACTCTCATTTTCTAATTAGACTGAGTAATGAGCTTATATGAATATACAACCTCCCAATTACTTTTGGGTTAATCACAAACAAACATACAAAACAGAAATTGGGGATGGTTATCTCTGGTCGCCCAAAGTAAACGCTAACAATAGCTTCAATCAATCATACGAGAATATGAAGCTGGTCAAACCTGGCGATATTATTTTTTCTTATGCCATGGGTGTTATTCAAGCATTAGGTTGTGCTAGATCTTCTGCTTATGAAACAGAAAATCCCTTTCAAGAAATAGAACAGTGGGGAAATTTAGGGTGGAAAGTGGATGTAGATTTTTTCTATGTAGATAATAAGTTTAAACCTAAAGACTTTATTGATGAAATTCGCCCCCTATTATCTGATAAGTATTCTCCAATCAGTTTAAAAACTGGAAATGGTAATCAAGGTTGTTATCTAGCAAAGATCAGTGCCAATTTGGCTACCTACTTATATGAAAAAATAGATCCTAATGGTGAGTTAGAAATTGCCCAATTGGACGAAGATAAAGATGAAAATATTCCTCAAACATCAAAAGTTGCGTACATTATGCAACGTATTGGGCAAAACATTTTTCGTAAAGAACTAATCACGAAATTTAAACATTGTCCGCTTACAGGAATTCACTTAACTGAGCTTTTACGTGCGAGCCATATTAAGCCTTGGAGAATTTCTAATGATAAAGAAAGGTTAGATTCTGCTAATGGGATTCTATTAGCAGCTCACGTAGATATCTTATTTGATAAAGGCTTAATTTCATTTGATGATGAAGGAAATCTTTTGACTAAAAATAATGAAGTAGACACTCTACTAAAACAAATGAATATTCAGACCAGAAAGATTAAATTACCAATCGAATCAACAAAATATTTGAAATGGCATAGGGATAGTTTTAATTATCCAATCTAAGTTAAGTTGGGTAAGAAATAGTTCACATTATTTTTTACTCTACATAACATTTTGAAAATATGTGAATTAAATATTTAATAGGTAGGGTTCAAAAAAATGTACCAAAATCTAATAATTAGCATCGTATCTGGAACCATTATCGCAATAGTTTCATCATATCTAACCTCAATTTGGACTATGAAAAAGTTCTATACTGAAAAATGGTGGGACAGAAAAGAACAAGCTTATACTGAGATAATTAATGCAATTTATGACATGGTACAATTTTTTAAAGTTCATAAAGAAAACTATGGACAAGATGGTTTTATTTCTGACGAGCGAGCTACAGACCTAAAACAAAAGTATTCAAATGGTATGAGGAAACTTTATAGGGCAACTGACTTAGCATCTCTTTATATATCTGACAATGCTGTGAATGAATTAATAAAGTTACGTAATAGAGAGGCTTTAGATCAACTCTCAAATCCTTCATGGGAAGTTTATGAATCAGAATATAAATATCATAAACAAACACTAGATGAACTTCTTGTAATTGCAAAGAAAGATTTAAAGAAATAGATATTTATCTAAAATATGAACTAATTCGATTACATCATCCTAAATAAAACAAAGCTAAGCACAATAAACATGACTTAGCTTTGAAAAATAAATAAGCATGCTGTATCGGCAAAATATCCAATAGATAGGATTCAAGAAAATGTACTACTTTGCAGAGGATCCCTTCTAGGTAATGTTACCTAGGAGGAACAATGAAAAAACTGAAATATCAGTATCATCAATCTGTAAAAACATCACACTCTAATGAGTTTTTTCTGAACCACTTTCCTAATATGAGAAGTGTGTACTATAAAAAATTCAGTACTAAGCAAGAGAAAAGCTTTTATTCAATGCATTTTATTGAATATAAAGATTACCCTCTTAAGCTTCGTGTAGCCCGTGGCTCTAGTTTAGTTGATGCATGGGATGATCTTCCAACATATTTCCACAAAGTGGCTAAAAGTTGGAAGCATAATTCTAAGAGAGCGCATCAATACTACAAAGAACATGAGCAAAAATAGAAAATGGGAGCTGAGTGCTCCCATTTTTAAAATCGTATCATATCGATTTTAAAAAATTATAAAACTAGATGTTATTTGTTTTCTTTCTATCCAAAAGATATTGTGCACCACAAGCATAAAGAAAAAAGGTTAATCCAAAAAATGAGCCTAATACAAAAATTTGAAAAGGAGTTTTGTCTAATTGAACATCATAAGTAAATACATAATACGAAAAAGCGTACATTGCGCCTGTTAATATACCTCCAAAAAGATATGTGTTCTTTGGAATTTCATATAAAATTAAATCTATAAGGTAGTCTAACTTATCCCACCCAGAAAACTTTTGAAAAATTAACAAGATACCAAGTAAAATAGTTATTGCCCCTAACGTTGAGAAAAATTCACGCCATAAGTAACTATGTATTTTTGAACCAACATATGTCTCAAAAAGTTCTTTGGTTGCAAATAAATTCGAAAAGATACAAGCAGTTAAAAATGTCAAAGCAATAGGAATAAAAAACTTAATAATTTCTATTCTTAAGTATTTAAAACTATTTGATATTAAAGACATCTATAAATCCTATAATTAAAAATAAAATATTTTACTCTATAAAAAAAAAATAATGTTTATTAAATTATATTTTTCTTCTAAAGTAGACCTTAGACCTGATTGTATAGCTAACTTTAACAATTAAAAGATAAAATGTTTTTTTAATAAAAAATCTACTATTTAAATTTTAAATTATCTTCAATTTCCTAGAGTAATAAAGAATTAGTCCTCACACTCAACTTTTTTATGCATCAATAGAAAAGCTAAACTTTTATCAACCAAATTACCTGACAGAACCTCTTTTCTACTATCTATAGTTAAATTTATAGATGTTTTCATAAAGAAGTTCCCAAGGGAAATACATAGTAAAACTAAGGCTATATAAATAAAATTATTCTTAATCTTTATAAAATATACAATTAGAGAAGTGATTAAAAAAATAATTAATAAATTAATTATAAAATTATTAATAAAAATTGAATAATTATTAATTCCGTTAAATTCTACTAACCAAACTTTAAATAATTTAAAAGATGTATGCGTGCAATACAAATCTACAAATGAAATTGAGAGCAATACTACAACTGAAATGATTAGGCTAAATAAAGCTTTTTTTAACATTAGTTTTCTGCTCTTATTCCAATACCAAAAGTTTGTGTTTCATCTTTATTCTCTGCTGACATAAATTTAAATCCTCCGTCATACCATAAAAACACTGAATCGCTACCATCTACAGCGCAGGCATTTGTACAACCATTTTTAATAAAAGTATCTCTAAAGGTATCAAAAGAAACCGATCCTACACCGTGCTCTTGAGCAATCACCACAATATCAGCAGTAGGTGTAAATCCTATTCCTCCTCGCCCTGTTCTATTGTCTAAACGTGAAAGCGCAGCATATCTATTATTATTTCTTTGAGTCAAAAAAGGTTTATGAGCAGGTAGAGGCTCTCCTGTTAACTTAGCATTTGGTAATTCTTTACTATATAAATTACCATCACCATATTTTAATCCTTTGAATACCAAAGGGCATAATCCACCAATACCCGTATAATAACCCCGATTTTTTATTAAATCTCCTTGTCCCATAAACCATGTATAATCCAGTTTTTGAGCAATATAAAACATATTAGGTGCGCTATGGCCATGTAAAGCTCCTGTACCTAATAATGCAAAACCTTCATTTAATGTATCAGCACTTGGAACTGGGTCGTGTCCAACAAATGCATCCGCTTTTCCTGAATCTGTTAAACCATACCAACAACCATTTATACACACCGTTAATTTTGCTTTTGATTGTGCTCTTTGCACAGTTGCACTAAAAAGTTCTTCACCATCGCGGACAATAGGAGTTAAGCGAGATTTTCCTGTAATTTTAATAATATGAAGGTCATTTTCTTTTTTGTATTCTACTGGAGACATCGTTATTCCTTATTTAAAAATCTACTCTCAAATTTAATCTTTTACTCAAGAAATACTTCTGACTTTCATAATCCCAATCCAATTGGTCAATATAATCTAAAATAAGGCTATACCTAAAAACACCTTGCATAACAATAACATCAGATTTATTTTTACTCGAAAATTGTTTCTTATGTTCACTTAAAGCTTCATTCAGTATTTCAACTTGTTCAGAAATTGAATCTATTCCTTCTTTATTTGTATGAAACTGTCTTAAATTTTTTTCTAAACTCAATGATTCCCCATTAATTTCAATGCTTTTGACTTGGGGTATATTTTTGGGAGGAATAAAGTAAGCTATTCCATTTTCACTAACCCATGTTTCCTTTAATGGAGTTCCATTAATCACCAATTTATCTGTTGAATTTATTTTTTTCCCATCTAATCTCTCTATCCGAGCAAGAACTCCCGTTATAGGAAAGTGTATATTTGGTGTGATTTTAGCTTTAGGAGTTAACTGATCTGATGGTAGTAAATGCTGTATATGAGTACTCTTTAAACTAGCCACAGAAGGCCCAGAAAAAATATGTTGTCCTGCAAATACTTTAAATTCTTTTGGTGTTTTTATAGTTATACCATCAGAGGAAATTATAATTTGTGAGCCACCCGCCATGACTATGCCATTTATATTATTATAGATAAAATCAATCTTAGCATAACTTAATTATCTTTATAAATATGACTTTTCTTATTGCCGTTCAACTAAAAGATAGTATTGTTGTTGCAATAGACAATAAATATTTAATTTTAAAATATAAAAGTTTAGATCAATATAAGGAATATTTGGACTCTAAATTATATACATGGCACAGTGGGCTTATTACTGGCGTTGGTGAGCATTATGTCATTGATAAAGCAATTCATCTTTTTATTAATAATTTTAATTCTGAAATTGAAAAGCTTCCTATCTGTTTAAATATTTCAAAACAAGTTAGAGAAATGGAAATAGGATGCCATGAACAGATTCAATTATCTAAAATTTTGTATTCTAGTTATAGTAAAAATGGAGCAAAGCTTTTTTCTGTAGAACCAACTGATGAACCAGATATCTATCAAACATTAGAATTTAGAGAAAATGATCTCATCATTTGGTTATTTAATCCTAATATTCAAAATATTTCTGAAAATTTAAGAAATCTTTATACTGATCCACGTCCTCGTGCTTCATTTGATCATATAGAAGATTGGATTGATTACTATATTTCAGCTATTTCAGAAATTTACATAAAACAAAGTAGCGTAGATTCATGTATGAGTCGTAGTTTTGATATCTTTTTCCAAACAAAAGATCAATACTTTTATAAGCATATTGAAAATGACCAAAGTACCATAATCGAATTAAATGAAATTTCTAATAATATTGACTCTATTTAATATAATAAGATTTATATGTAATACAAAAAAAGCCCCTGTTCTACAGAGGCTTTTTTCAATTCAACACTTAATTATTTATGAACCCAAGGCACGGCCGGTGAACCAATCCAAGCAGATTTAGCCGGAATATTTTCACCTTTCATAACCAATGTTAATGGGCCTAGCACGGCATGGTTGCTCACGTTGGCGTTATACAAAATAATACTGCGTGTATTTACAACCACATCATGACCAATATTCACTTGTCCGATTTTCATAATACGGTCTTCAAACAAGTGCGTTTGTGGGCCTGAGAAGCTATTAAACTCAGCGCGGTCACCAATGCTTACACAGTCAAACTCTGTAATATCAGCCGTATCCATATAGACATCTTTACCAATACGAACACCTAAAATACGCAAGAAGAATGGCAACATTGGCGTTCCTCTTAAGTAGTTTAAGAAGTTAGGAATCGCAACTGATTCATATAAGCTTGTGATCCCTTCACTCAACCATACAAACATGGTCCACATTGGCGCTGAACGTGGTTTATAGCGACCAATTAAAATCCACTTTAACAATGCAACAATAACAAAGCAGCCTACACCATAGAGCAAACCAGCAAGCGTTAGAGCCAACAAACCAGTTGGAATGTTGTATTTGTTAATAACATCAATAATCTCAAGCACGATCATATAACCCACACCAATCGCAAGAGCGGCAGGTAATACAACACGAAGGCCTTCGATAAAACCACGCATTAAACGGCGTTTGATACTTGGCAAGAATGTTAAATGATCTGGATATTTCTCAGCAGCTTCACGTGCAGGTAATAACAATGGCGGTGAACCGAACCAAGTTTGACCATCGTACATTTCAACGTTATCAGGTGTTTTAGATTGCACACCAATCAAGACGTTGTCTGGTAACACAGTACCATCCGCAATATAAGCACTGTTTCCGACAAAGCTCCGGTTACCGATAGTTGTCGATTTCAAAGTCATCCAGCCGCCTCTGATTTCTTCATCGCCCAACATTACGGCATCGGCAATAAAGCTTTCTTCACCCAAAGTCAGCATTTCTGGAATAACACCGTTTGCAGTAGAAATTTCGGTATTTTTACCTACTTTCGCACCGAGCATACGGAACCATGTTGGCGCATAAATCGTAGCGAACAAGCCGTGTAAGGTTTGTAAGCTTGTTTCTAAAATTTGAGATGCAAACCATTTACGATAATAGGTGCTGCCATGTACCGAATAAGTTCCGGTTTCAAGGCGAGGCAACGCGATTTTACGTATTGCTGAAGAAATCACAGCAGTAATCATCATCATCATTGCACTAGCTGGAATAGCTAAAATGAAATAATAAATAGCGATTTGCAAATGGTCATTGGTACTAATATTAAATACGTTCGCATCTAACCAGTCGACCAACAGGAAGCTTGGGAAAATTGGAATAAAGAACAGACACGCAATAATTAACGCACTAATTCCATAATATGCATATTCTGCAATTTTACGAATAAACGATAATTTTGGACGCGCTGGCATTTTTTCTTGGTCGTCCACATGCCCGATTTTCTTGGCAGGTGTACCATCCCAAATTTCACCGGCTGGAATGACAGTGTCGTATTCAATTGAAGTTAAAGCATTTACGTGAGCTTGTTTTTCTAACACTGTATTTTCTTCTAATACAGCATAAGAACCCACATAACTATCTTCTTTTAAGTGAATTGAACCTAATACCAAATGTCCATGTTCGACTTTAGCATTCTCTAAGTTTACTTGAGAACCAATGCTCACCCCATCTTCAACAGTAAGTAAAGATGGCATACGAATATGTACTGAACTAATCGTCACGTCATGGCCGATTTTGGCACCAAGCGCTTTCAAATATAAGTTAAGTAAAGTCGAGCCTGATAAAAGATAGACTGGTGAAATGTTGCTAATGCGGTCTGCTAACCACCAACGGAAATAAGTTAATCCCCATAATGGATATTGCCCTGCACCAATGCCCATCATTAATAAGCGTTTTACAGTAATTGAAACGACAAAACTGGTAATAATAACGCTGATATAAACCAATAGAGACAACGCGATTGCATACGGAATACTATCTCGTGTTCCACCAGTAAAATAATGATAAGTAAAGAATGGTGCTAACCACTGCAAGATATTAATCGAGATTAAAACCGGAATGGTAACAAGCTGTGCAATACCACATAACCACTTATACGTTTGATTACGAGGGTTATCTTGTCCAATTTGGCTATCAAATACAGTCGGTGTTGGTTGCTCTAGCATGAGTGCAGCAATCGCACCAACTCGTCTTGCTTGATATAAGTTTTGAATCGTAAGATGGCTATATTCTGGGTGTTCACGCAGATTTGAAATTAAAACAGCCGCTAGTAGTGAATGGCCGCCTAAGTCATCAAAGAAATCTGAATCGAGTTTAATCGGCATGTTTGGGAACAAGCGATTCAAAATACCAAATAAGATTTCTTCCGCTGGATTTTGTGGTTGGTCAGATTCACTGCGGTCAATCACACTGGTAAGCGGTCGTGCTTTTAAAGCTTTACGGTCAATTTTGCCTGACAATAAACGCGGAACTTCTTCAATAATCTCAAAACGGTTTGGCACCATATAAGGTGGTAGACGTTGGCTTAGATTATGACGGAGTTCTTTAATTTCAATTGCTTGTTTTGCGTCAATTTCTGGAGCAATAAAGGCAATGAGCTGGTCAATTCCGTCTTCAGGACGAAGAATAACTGCCGCAGTACCAATACCTTCAATATCGCAAAGCGCAGCTTCAATTTCGCCAAGTTCTACACGGAAACCACGAATTTTAACCTGATCGTCCGCACGTCCCAAGCAGTGTACTTGTCCAAATTCATCAATTTTAGCCAAGTCGCCAGTACGATAGAGCGATTGTTCATCTGGGCCTTCTGCCCAAGGGTTTTGAATAAACTTATCAGCGGTTAAATCAGGGCGACCTAAGTATCCTTCTGCCACACTTGGGCCAAAAATACAGAGTTCACCTGTTTCACCTTGAGGGAGTAATTCTCTTTCAGCGTTAATCACCAACATGCCATAGTTTGGTAAAGGCTTACCAATCGTGACGAGTTTGCCACGTTCTAACGACTCAAGACTTGCAGTAACCGTGGTCTCAGTTGGACCATAAGTGTTAAACATTTGATGGTGAGGTAATGCCCAGCGGTCAACCAGTGAATCCGGACACATTTCCCCACCTAAGTTAATAATTCTTAAGTTAGGTACATCTTCAGGGAATAAAGCAAGTAATGTAGGAACAGCATGCAATACTGTAATCTGTTCTTGCTTTAATGTTTGGCATAAACGTTCAGGGTCACTGACCAGCGACTTAGGTGCAATCCATAATGTTGCACCAACCAAGTAAGAAAGCCAGATCTCTTCAAACGACATGTCAAAAGCAACTGAAAAGCCTTGATAGACTTTGTCTTGCTCTTGAATACCCAAAACATTATTTTCACTACGTAAAAAGTGACAAATATTTCTTTGAGTAATGACAATCCCTTTCGGCTTACCTGTTGAGCCTGATGTATAAATAATATACGCAGGTTGTTCTGGGGTCGTTTTAGCTAAAGGAATATTTTCACTGAGTGGCTTTTGCAGTTCAGTGTTGGTCCATTTTGTTTGCTGTACTTCAGCTAAATGTGCATACCATTCATCGGTAGTAATCATTCCTACCGCGTCGGCATCTTCAAGACACACTGCAATACGGTCAGCTGGTGTATCCATATCAAAAGGAAGCCATGCTGCGCCACTTAAACAAATCGCCAATTGAGCTTTTAAAAGCTCGATACCGCGAGGCAGCCATAAGCCAACAATATGACCTGGTTTTACCCCTCTTATCGTCAAATGTTGAGCCATGACTAAGGCTTGCTGATATAACTCACCATAACTCAACGTTTTATCTGCTTCAATTAAAGCCGTTTTATCAGGAAGAGTTTGTGCAGTATGGACAAAAATATCGGCCAAGACTTCATACTGCAAAAATTCCGGATGATACTTTCCACGAATAATATTATTCGTGTTTGTTACAAACTGGTTCATTTTTATACTCTCTTTAATTTTCTGATTTGGCTCAAATGAAGTCATGATTTTTTTTCTGACTCATTAAAGAAATCGAGATGCATCATAAATTAAATAATTGAACTTAAATCAAGATTAAAGTTTTAGTTTTGAAGTCTGTTAAATAATATATAAATACTGATTCTTTACTATCTTTTTTTCTAAAATAAATTAAGGTTTTAGCCATAATATTTTAATTTTACCACCACATTTAGGATGAAAAACGTACAAATCAAGCCAAGTAAGAAACTAGAATTCACAAGATTTATATGACTTTAAGTTTAATTAAACTAATAAATACTATCCTATATACAAGTTCTTCATATTTTAAACTTAATTGTTTTGCTCTGACCAATTAAAATTTTAAAAAAATGGCGATGTTTATTTAATTTTTTTGAAGATGCTGAATTAATAACATCATATTAAAGTCGTGATGAGTCAACGCTATTTATCTCATATTTTTATTCTATATTTTTCTAACAACAGAGCTACTTTTATAGCCTCCTCATAGCTGCTTAGACCTCCGACGAGATCTAAGCTTAAGCATCTACCTTTATAAATTTAACTTACTAAAAGCTTCCACCCATTGAACTAATCAAACTCACGGTAGTTTGATATTGCTTACTCATCAGTGACCACACACTATTTTGGGCTGACAAACGGGTATTTTGGGCGGTCAAAACGTTTAAGTATCCGACCATTCCTGCTTTGTATTGATTCATCGTGGTATTTTCAGCACGTGTGGCTGCCTGTAGCCCCTGCTTTTGCTCATTTACTTCTTTTGAAAGTAAAGCTTGAGAAGCAATATTGTCTTCTACTTCTTGAATGGCTGAAAGTACAGTTTGTTTATAAGAAGCCGCGCTTGCATCATAAGCTGCAATGGCTTGTTTGGTTTGAGCATGTCGAAGCCCACCATCAAACAGTGTCGCTGCGAGCGTAGGACCAACCGACCAAATAAAATTAGGTGCATTAAACAAATCACTTAATTTACTGCTTTTATAACCTAAACTTCCGCCCAAGCTAAAATCTGGGAAAATAGCGAGTTTAGCCACCCCTACTTGAGCATTTGCTGCTGCCATGTTTCTTTCTGCCACAGCCACATCTGGACGGCGCTCTAAAATACTTGATGGAAGTTCAACTGGGATTTGTGGCAACGAAGGTAAGGTTTTCGGCATGGTTAACTGAAATTGGTCTTGAGGCTGACCAATTAAAGTGGCAATGGCGTGCTGTAATTTTACTTGCGACAATTGCATGTCAGTATAATTGGCTTGCGCACTTTGATATTGGCTTTGTGCCTGATCGACCGTAGTCGATGCCACAATGCCTGCTTTATATTGATTTTGGGTTAGCTGTAGAGACTTTTTAAGGTTATTCAGACTTTCTTGCTGTGACTGAAGCTGAAACCCCTGTACTACCCACTGTAAGTAAGTGGTGGCAAGTTGAGCCTGCATACTTAAACGAATTGAGTTAAGTTCTGCTTCGCTCGCTTGGGCTTTATTCTGGTTCACTAAAATATTCTGGTGAACTTTACCCCAAAAGTCTGGTTCCCAACTCGCATTTACACCCAAACCATAACTTGTGGTCGCTGATGCTTCACCAGATTTTGAGCGAGTGGCTGACGTATTTCCAGTGACTGTGGGTCTAGTCCCAGCTTTAGCCTCACTTAGCAGTGCTGTAGCTTGACGGTACTGAGCCTCGTATTGTGCAATCGAGGCGTTCTCTTGATTCAACTGATCAACGAGTTTATTTAATTGCCCATCCTGAAAAATTTGCCACCACTCGCCCTTTGGCAAATGGTCACTTGGCAGCGCAATTTTCCAGCCATCGGTTTGCCACTTTTTAATATCTAAACCATATTGTGCAGGCTGAGAAAAATTGGCACCAATATTCACATGAGGTGTAGGTTCCGGTTTGACCAATTGGCAACCCGACAATGTACCAGACAGTATGACTACCAGGCTTCCCAAGGCATTAAACGAGAGATGTTTAAACCGTACATGATTTTTTTGATGCATTAACATACCCTCTTATTTCTTTAAGTCCATTTGTTTAATAGACATGAGGCTTCGGAACTTACGTTTTCCCCAACCGCTTAATTGATCAATATATAGGTACATTACAGGCGTACTATATAAAGTTAATATCTGGCTAATGATCAAACCACCCACAATCGAGACACCCAAAGGCACATGCAATTCGGCACCATCACCTCGGCCCAAAGCCAAAGGTAGAGCACCAAATAAAGCTGCAAATGTTGTCATCATGATGGGACGAAAACGTAGCACCGACGCGTCTAAAATCGCTGTTTCAGGTTTTAAGTTTTGCTTTCGCTGCAAAGTTAAAGCGACGTCAATCATCATGATGGCATTCTTTTTCACAATACCAATCAGCAATAAAATTCCGATGAGAGCAATCACCGTAAATTCCATTTTAAAAAGTATGAGAGCAATGAGTGCCCCTAATCCCGCAGATGGCAATGTTGAAAGAATCGTTAAAGGATGGGCAAAACTTTCATATAAAATTCCAAGCACAATATAAATCACCACAATTGCGGCCAAAATAAGTAATGGTTCCGAACTTAAGGAAGATTGAAAAGCTTTTGCTGAACCTTGGAATGACCCACGTATAGAAGTTGGGACTTTTAATTCATTCATTGCATTATTAATTTGAAGGGTGGCATCTGAAAGTGAATACCCATCATTTAAATTGAATGTAATGGTACTGGCAGCAAATAACCCTTGATGATTGACCGACAAGGAAGTATTCGCAGCTTTCCATGAACTAAATGTAGATAAAGGTACAGAGTGCCCTTGAGCATCTTGTATATAAATACTGTTAAGTGCTTCCACACTTTTTGCATACTCAGGTGCAACTTCCATAACCACATGATATTGATTCATTGGGTTATAAATCGTCGACACCTGCCGCTGTCCAAAGGCGTCGTTTAACGCACTATCGGCTTGAGCTTGTGTTATGCCCATCATTTTCATTTTGTCATGGTCAAAAGTGAGCTTGGTTTCTAACCCTTTCACATCCTGATCACTAGATACATCGGTTAAAGCTGGCAGTTTAGATAAAGCAGCTTGAATCTGTGGTGTCCAGCTTCTTAGTGCGGTTAAGTCATCACCTTGCAAGGTATATTGATAACTGGCATCGCTTGAGCGGCCTCCCACATTAATATCCTGCACAGGTCTGAGACTAAAACGTATTCCTGCTTCATGCCCAAGTACTTTGCGTAAACGAGCCATAATCTGGTCTGGTGTATCTGTTCTTTCACCCAAAGGTTTTAAAGCTAAAAATAGATTGGCCCGATTAAGTTGGGAACCTCCAAGTGTACCCATCACATGGTCTACGGCTGGGTCTTTTCCAATCACGGCAATGTATTTTTTAAGCTTGGTATTCATTGCATCAAAGGAAATATTTTGGTCTGCAACCAAAGATCCCATCATGACCCCTGTATCTTGTTGGGGGAAGAAACCTTTAGGCACAGCAATATATAAATAAACATTCAGTCCAATCGTAAAAATGAAAATAATCATCGTCATGGCTTTATGCTGCAATGCGACAGCCAGACTACGTTTATATAGCAGGGTAATTCGGCCAAATAAGCCCTGTTTTTTCAAATATTCATCGTCAGATGCAACCAAAAGAGCTTTACTATAATCATCATTTTCCGATGTCTGTTCAGCTATTAGGTTTTCAGTGCTTGGCTGATTTTTCTTATTCTTTTTCAACCACCATGCACACAGCATCGGTGTGGTGGTGAGTGAAACCACCATTGAAATTAAGATGGCATAGCTTAATGTCATGGCAAACTCATGGAACAAACGCCCCACAATTCCGCCCATCAATAAAATAGGTACAAATACCGCAATCAATGAAATACTCATTGAGATCACCGTAAAACTGACCTCTCTTGCCCCTGTAATTGCTGCCTGCATGGGAGCAAGGCCCTCTTCCATTCGCCTTGAAATGGTTTCAAGCACCACAATGGTATCGTCTACCACAAACCCTGTCGCAATCGTCAAAGCCATTAAACTAATGTTGTTTAATGAAAAGCCTGAGGCATACATCAAAGCAAAAGTACCAACGAGAGAAATTGGTACAGTAATCGCAGGAATTAAAGTAGCTCGACCATTTTTCAAAAATACGAAAACAACAATAATGACCAATATGATCGCAATAATTAAAGTCCGTTCAATTTCTCTTAAAGAAGCTTGAATGGTCTTACTACGATCAACCGCTGTATGAATTTCAATTTGTGATGGAAGTGCCTGTTGTAAGGTCGGCAACATTTGATTAATGCGTTGAATAGTCTCAATTACGTTGGCATTAGGCTGTTTAAATACCATAATCAAAACAGAAGGTTGGTCTGCATAGTAACCCGCATTACGAATATCCAATACAGAGTCTTTTACTTCTCCAACATCAGAAATTCTAACTGCTCCCCCATTTTTATAGCTCACAATTAAGGGAATATAATCAGTAGCTTGCTTGGCTTGGTCATTTGCTTTGACTTCCCACAGCTGTTGTTTCTTTTCTATAAAGCCTTTAGGTCGGTTTGCATTTGTTGAGGTAATGGCAGAGCGTACAGTATCGAGCCCAATACCATAGTGCGCCAACTGGCTAGGGTTAAGTTCAACCCGTACCGCGGGCTGTGCTGCTCCCCCAATACTGACATCACCAACTCCCTCAATCTGGAGGAGTTTTTGTCCCAAAATCGTATCGGCTGCATCATACATCTGCCCTCTAGATAAAGTTTTAGAGGTCAGCGCCAAAATCATGACAGGCGCATCAGCAGGATTGGCTTTTCGATAAGTTGGATTATTTTGAAGCCCCGATGGTAACGAAGAAAGCGATGCATTAATTGCACCCTGCACGTCACGAGCAGCACCATTAATATCACGATTTAAATCAAACTGAAGCGTAATACGAGTAGAGCCTAATGTACTTGAAGAGGTAATTTCATTTACCCCAGCAATACGTCCCAAATTTCGCTCTAACGGCGTAGCGACTGTAGCTGCCATCACCTCCGGACTTGCCCCTGCCTGCTTTGCCGTTACAGAAATAGTAGGGAAATCAACTCGTGGCAATGAAGCAACGGGTAAAATATTAAAAGCTAAGAAACCCAGCAACACCAAACCAATACTCAGTAAAGTCGTTGCTACAGGACGGCGTATAAAAGGCGTTGAAATACTCATACTTCATCCACCCCTGACTTAAAATGTTCATAAGGCGGCAACTCGCTGGCATCTTTATCTGGACGGCGATTTCCTTTTATGCGCTGCGCCAAATGGTCAAAAGCAAGATAAACAACTGGTGTGGTAAATAAAGTAAGAAGCTGACTCAGAATTAAACCACCAATCATGGTAATACCAAGTGGATGGCGTAATTCCGATCCCATTCCACTACCAATAACTAAAGGCACAGCACCTAATAATGCCGCCATAGTGGTCATTAAAATTGGTCTAAATCTCAATAAACAAGCTTGATAAATTGATTCCATTGGGGTCAGCCCCTGATGCCGTTCTGCATCTAGGGCGAAATCAATCATCATAATTGCATTTTTCTTAACAATACCAATCAGCAGCACAATGCCAATAATCGCAATAATATTTAAATCATTATGAGTTAAGGACAATGCTAAAAGTGCGCCAATCCCTGCCGATGGTAATGTCGATAAAATGGTGAGTGGATGTATGAAGCTTTCATAAAGCACGCCCAAAATAATATACATCACCACAATTGCCGCAATAATGAGCCATACCGTATTACTTAAAGAAGCTTGAAACGCAAGAGCAGCACCCTGAAATTGAGTCATCAAACTATTTGGCAGCTTTAACTGTTGCTCGGTTTCTTTGACCGCTTGAACTGCTTGTTCTAATGACACACCTTGAGCAGTATCAAATGAAATTGTTGCCGTTGGGAACTGACCTAAATGGTTAATCTCAAGCAAGGTATTTCTAGGTTGAATCGTGGCGATTGAACTTAAACGAACAGGCTTTCCACTGCTTGAAGGAACATATAAATCCTGTAAGGCTTGTAGACCATTTTGATCTTGTTCTGATAACCCAAGCACTACATGATATTGATTGGTTTGAGTGAAAATAGTACTGATGAGCCTTTGCCCAAATGCGTTGTAAAGAATGTTATCAATACTCGCTGTCGTCACTCCATATTGAGCCGCGGCGTCACGGTTAATATCAACATAGACCTGTAAGCCTTTATCTTGCCAATCACTTGCTAAATTTGTAATTTCAGGACGCGAAGACAAAGCTTGAACAAGTTTGGGAATCCATGTCGCCAAGTCCTCAGAACGCGTAGCTTGCACGGTAAACTGATATTGAGTTCTACTTTGTCTTGCATCGATTGTTAAATCTTGAGCAGGTTGCAAATATGTAGTCACACCTTGAGCTTTACTCAAGCGTTGTTGCAAATCACTAATAACCGTCTGCACATCGAGACGAGCCGATTTATCCTTTAAATTAATTAAAATACGGCCAGTATTGAGTGAACTGTTTGTTCCATCAACACCAATAAACGAAGAAATACTTTGTACAGCAGTATCTTGCAAAATAATTTTTGCAGTTTCTTGCTGCTTAACGCTCATTGCCTGAAATGAAATCGTCTGGTCAGCTTCGGTTGTAGCAATAATTTGTCCTGTATCCTGAACAGGGAAAAAACCTTTCGGGATAAAAACATACAACATAACCGTAAAGACAAAAGTCGCAACCGTAACAACTAAAAATAGCCCTTGTCGCGCTAGTACCCAGCGTAGTGCTTTGGAATAGATACCAATGGTCTTATCAAAAAAGCTCCCCATGGCATGATAAAACCGTCCCTGCTCTGCCTCAGGAATATGCTTAAGCAGTCTTGAAGACAGCATTGGGGTCAGGGTCAAAGAAATAAAAGCTGAAATTAAAATAGAAACAGCGAGTGTTACCGCAAACTCACGAAATAATCGCCCAACTACATCTCCCATAAATAGCAGAGGAATGAGTACGGCAATCAGCGAAATGGTCAGGGAGATAATGGTAAAACCGATTTGCTCTGAGCCTTTTAAGGCAGCCTGCATCGGCGACTCGCCTTGCTCAATATAACGGGAAATGTTTTCGATCATGACAATGGCATCGTCAATGACAAAACCCGTGGCAATGGTAAGCGCCATCAAACTTAAGTTATCGACCGAAAAACCGATCAGATACATCACAGCAAAAGTACCGACCAAAGAAAGTGGTAATGCCACTGCCGGAATAAAGGTTGCCCGTACACTACGTAAAAATAGAAATACAACAATGATAACTAGCACCATTGCCAAAACCAGCTCAAACTCTACATCGGTTAGTGAAGCCTGAATGGTCGCAGTACTATCATTTAAAATTTCCACATTCACAGACTGTGGAAAACTACTTTGTAATTTTGGCAGGATTTGCTTAATTTGATCCGCAACCTGAATCACATTTGCATTGGGTTGACGTTGCACATTAATAATAATGGCTGGCGTTTGGGTTGCGGCATTATTACTAGTATGTCCAACCCATGCTGCTAAACGCACGTTTTCTGCCGAATCAATGGTCGCAGCAATATCGGACATTCGAATTGGTGCGCCATTTTTATAGGCAACAATTAGATTTTTATAATCATCAGCCGTATGCAACTGATCATTACCATCAATTGTAGAGGACTGTACGCTACCACTAATCGTACCTTTCGCTTGATTCACGTTAGCCGCCGTGACCGCTGTACGCACATCTTCTAAAGTCAGCCCCATATTGGCCAAAGCTGCCGAGTTTACTTGCAAACGTACTGCGGGGCGCTGTCCACCACTTACACTAATTAAGCCAACTCCACTCACTTGAGAAAGTTGCTGTGCTAAACGGGTATCGACCAGATCTTCCAGTTTAGTAATGGGCATCTCTTTAGAGCTGATTGCAATGGTCATAATTGGCTTATCAGCCGGATTTACTTTGCTATAAGTCGGTGGCGTCAGCAAATCATTAGGTAACAAATTATTGGATGCATTAATTGCAGCCTGTACCTCTTGTTCAGCAACGTCCAATCCCAAATTTAAATTAAATTGCAAAGTAATGACTGATGCCCCATTGGAGCTAGTCGATGACATTTGGCTTAGACCCGGCATCTGCCCAAACTGACGTTCAAGCGGAGCGGTAATCGTTGAGGCAATAACCTCAGGACTAGCACCCGGATATAAGGTCGTGACCTGCATAGTTGGATAATCAACCTCTGGCAATGAAGCCACAGGTAAAAATTTCCACGACACCAACCCACATAAAAAAATGGCAATCATGACCAGTGTAGTCGCCACTGGACGCTGGATAAATAAACGGGAAGGATTCATCAGTACTCCTTACTGCGCGTTTTGGGCAGAAGGTTGATTGGCTACAACACCTGATGCATTAGCCTGCTCACGGCGATGTTGCCATTGATGCTGTCCGGTATCTGAATTACTCGTTGTTTCTGGTGTACCACCTTGAGCATTTTGATGCTGCCAGTGTCCACCTCCCCCATGTGTACCTGTAGCTTGCCCAGCACCTTGGTGGTGCCCTGTACCAGCTACACTAATTTTCGCGCCATCTTTAAGTTTATCGACACCATCTGTGACTACAGCATCATTAACTGTCAATGCGCCACTGGTAATTACAGTATTGTCACCTACAACAGCCCCAGTTTGAACATTCACAGCACTCACCGTCTGATCAGGATTCACTTTATAAACAAAAGAACCATTGGCACCGAGTTGCAACGCAACCGTTGGAACAATCATCGCATTGGCAATATTGCCTAAACTCATCCGAACATTCACAAACTGATTTGGAAATAAATGCTGGTTTTGATTATCAAAACTGGCTTTGATGTTAATAGTTCCAGTATTGATATTGACCTGATTATCTAAAGCCACCAATTTACCATCGGCCAGTTTTTGAGTGTTTTGACGATCCCAAGCTTCAACCTTAACGTTTTGGTTAGGGTTATCCATAATTTGCATCAATTGCGTTAAATATTGCTCAGGTACCGCAAATACCACTGAAATATTTTTAAACTGAGTAATATTAGCAATGCCGTTTGCATCGGATGTCGTCACCATGTTGCCAACATCTACCTGACGTAAACCGATACGCCCATCGACAGGAGATACAACACGGGTATAACTTAACTGTAATTTTGCATTTTCTACAGCGGCTTGGTCTGTCTTTAAAACACCTTCATACTGTTTGACTAACGATGCTTGAGTGTCATACTGCTGCTTAGCAATTGAATCTTGTTTCCAGAGCTGAGCATAACGCTGTAGATCAAGTTTAGCATTCGTTAATAACGCTTGATCTTTAAGTAACTGACCTTGAGCTTGTAATAAGGTTGCTTTAGGAGCACGGTCATCAATAAGCGCCAAAAGCTGCCCCTTGTGAACATAACTCCCTTCTTTAAAATTAATTTGCATTAAAGTGCCGTTAATTAACGGATGCACAATAATTGTATTGGTTGAAGTGACTGTCCCTAAGGCTTGAATGGTTTGCTGTACATCTTGTTGCACGACCTTGCTTGTGCCTACCACAGTAGCAGAGTTGCCTCCCCCAAAATGTCCACCTTTTCCTCGTTTACCTGCTGATGCACTTTGTGAAGACTTTAGCGGTTGATGGGTTAAATGCCAAATTCCAAACCCCACAAGGAATAGTATTAAAAACAATACTATATAGCTTAAAAATGACTTGGTTTTTGAAGGTTTTTTTATAACCTTGTTTGGTTCAGATGTGTCATTCATAGAATCATCATAGGCTTATTTTTTCATACAATATAAATATGCTTTTAAGTTTAATTTAGACTTAAGTGTTAACAAATCACTACACAATTGTTTGATTAAAGTAAATTATTCAGCTTTCTTTAATTAACAATTTAAATAGTTTAATTAAACTTATTTTAAAATTTTTCATATATAAACTATTTATAAGCCATCCATATAAATAAGCTGATATAGCAGTCTCAGCACATTGATTATGAAAAATTTGCTTTATAATTTTTCTAGAATAAATTTAAAAAAATAGATTCAAATGATAGGAATGATATGAGTCAAAAAATAATAACCCCAACTGACATTCCGTTAGCATTTCAAATTGCTTGGAATAATCATGATATGAAAGCCTTTGCCTCTCTCTTTCATAAAGATGCAACTTTTGTTAATCGTTTTGGTCATTACGTTAAAGGTGTTGATGAGATTATTGCACTTCACCAGCCCATTCATGAAACCATCTATAGTGATTCAAAACTAGAGAATGAACTTATAGACATTACACATTTAAGTGCAGATATATGTATTTCACATTTTTGGAGTCGCCTAAGCGCAGGCGCAGCTCATCCTCAAGGTCCTCATCAAATTGATACCCTCATTCTTACGGTACTCATAAAGAATGATCATTCTTGGTCCATTCAGGCATTAGAGAATGTCACCTTAACTAACCCACGCACCGGAGAGAATGTACTTAGAAATATATAAAAGAGAGTAAGACAATTTTTAAGTAATTTATATGTATAAAAAAAGCCCTTGTCATTAACAAGGGCTTTTTAAGAATTTTGGCGGAAGCGGTGAGATTCGAACTCACGGAGGACTCACACCCTCGTCGGTTTTCAAGACCGGTGCATTAAACCGCTCTGCCACGCTTCCAACGAGC
>Ga0157367_1000206_pt1 | contig 30374 bp, 23 predicted proteins | sample AttbisABBM2_FD_113142 | JGI IMG/M metagenome (GOLD analysis project Ga0157367, IMG submission 113142) | Fungus gardens microbial communities from leaf cutter ant in Botucatu, State of São Paulo, Brazil - Atta bisphaerica ABBM2 | ecosystem: Host-associated > Fungi > Mycelium > Unclassified ... | reverse complement strand
GCGCGTGCAGGTCGGCCAGGTGGTGGGCTTCTCGCTCGACAAGGACGGCACGGGCGTGACCTTCAACGTGTTCGTGAACGCGCCGTACGACCAGTACGTCGGCGAGAACTCGCGCTGGTGGCAGGCAAGCGGCGTCGACCTGCGGCTCGATTCGAGCGGGCTGAAGCTGAACACGCAATCGCTCGCGACGGTGATCCTCGGCGGCATCGCGTTCCAGACGCCGCCGAACCAGACCACGGGCGCGACGGCGCCGGGCAACACGACGTTCCGCCTCGCCGCCGACCAGGCCGACGCGATGCGCGACCCGGATGGCGAACTGGTGCAGGTCGTGATGAATTTCAACCAGTCGCTGCGCGGGCTGGCGGTGGGCGCGCCGGTCGACTTCCGCGGCATCGTGCTCGGCGAAGTGACGAGCATCGGCATCGACTACGACCCGAAGGCGAAGAACTTCACGATGCCGGTGACGATGAACATCTATCCGGATCGGCTCGGCAAGCGCTTCCGGGACGCGGTCGGCGACAAGGGCGATGCCGCGCGCCGGCTGGTCCTGAAGCGGCTGGTTGCCAGTTACGGTTTGCGCGGCCAGCTGCGCACCGGCAACCTGCTGACGAGCCAGCTGTACGTCGCGCTCGATTTCTTCCCGCAGGCGCGGGCGGAGTCGATCGACATCACGAAGCCGGTGATGGAACTGCCCACCGTGCCGAACACGCTCGACGAACTGCAGGTGCAGGTCGCCGATATCGCGAAGAAGCTCGACAAGGTGCCGTTCGAGCAGATCGGCAAGAACCTGAACAGCACGCTCGCGAACGCCGACCGTCTGTTCAGGCAGCTCGACACGCAGGTCATGCCCGAGGCGCGCGACACGCTGTCGGCCGCGAAGCAGACCTTCTCGGCCGCCGAAGCGACGCTGCAGCAGGATTCGCCGATGCAGTCCGACGTGCGCGGCGCGCTGAAGGAACTCACGCATACGCTGCAATCGCTGAACGCGCTCGCCGACTATCTGGAACGCCACCCCGAATCGTTGCTGCAAGGCAAACCCGGAGACAGGAAATGATCGATCGCCTGACACGACACGTGCACGGCGCGACGTTCGCCGCTTGCGCGGTGGCCGCCGCACTGATGCTTGCCGCGTGCGCGTCGCCGCCCGCGCGGTTCTACACGCTCGCCTCCGCGGACGCCGCGGCCTCAACCCGCGCCACACCTGCCAACCCGCCGTTCCTGATCGAGGTGCCGGCCGTCGGCGTGCCCGAGCAGGTCGCGAAAAACCAGCTCGTCGTGCAGAAGAACGGCGCGCAGGTCGACGTGCTCGAACTGGAACGCTGGGCGTCGCCGCCCGCCGACGAGATCCGTCGCGCGCTGTCCGACGATCTCGCCGCACGGCTCGGCACGATCGACGTCGCGAATGCCGCGCATCCGGCCGGCACGCCCGTGTACCGGGTGAGCGTTGACGTGCAGCGCTTCGAATCGTGGCCGGCCAGGCGCGCGGCAATCGACGCGGTGTGGAGCGTGCGCGCGGTCGGCACGCAGGCGGTGATGACCTGCCGCACGAGCGTCGCCGAGCCGGTCGGCAGCGGCTACGACGCGCTCGTCGCGGGCCACCGGCGGGCGCTCGGCGAATTGGCGGAGCGGATCGCGGCAGGGGTGCGTGCGATGGACGAAGCACATGCGCGTGCCGCGCCGGCGTCGCCGGTCCAGCCGTGCCGGAATCGATGACCATGCTTCCGCCCGACCTGGATCGCCGGCCCATCGCCGGCGTGGCGCCTGCCCTCTGCGATAGCGATGCCGACGCATTCGTCAGGCAAATCCGCCGTGACAGGACCGGGAAACGCAGCATCGACACGCTGCGGGCGATGCGGATCTTCGTGCGCGTGGCGGACGCGAATGGCTTCACCGAGGCCGCTCGACAGTTGAACGTGTCGGTCACGTCGGTCTCCCGCATCGTTGCCGCGCTGGAGACATCGCTGCGCGCGCGCCTGCTGGATCGTTCGACCCGACGCGTGCAGCTCACGCCGGCCGGTGAACGCTATATCAGGCACTGCAAACGGATTCTCGAGTGCGTGGACGCCGCGGAAGCCGAAGCCGCCGGCGGCGGCATGCGTCCCGCCGGAAAGCTCAAGATCCATGCTTCGCCGGAATTGGGGCAGCGTTACGTCATGTCCCTGATCGCGCGCTATCGGCGGCGCTATCCCGACGTTCGGGTCGAGCTTGCGTTGGCGCACGGGATGCCCGATCTGTTCGGCGAAGGGGCTAGCATGGCACTGGCGCTTCGCCGGCAGCCGCCCGAACCGGGATTGGCCGCGCGGCGTCTCGGGCAGATCTTCGGGATCGTCTGTGCGTCGCGCGAATACATCGCACGGCATGGCGCGCCGCAAGGCCCCCGCGATCTGGCCGACCACGTTTGCCTGGGCCTCGCGGTGCCGGGTTTCCGGCCGGACGAGTGGGTGCTGGCCGGGCCGGACGGCAAGGAGACGACGGTGCCGGTGCGGCCGGAAGTCCGGGTCAACGTCGCGGAAGCGCTGGCGACGGCGGTTCGGGAAGGGATGGGGATCGGGGTCTTGCCGATGGGTTCGGCGGCCGCCGGGCTGCGCAACGGCGACTTCGTGCGGATCATGCCCGATTACCGCGCAGCGGGGATGAGCGCTTACGCGTTGTATTCGCCGCCACGCTATCGGGACGACACGGTTCGAACCTGGGTCGACTTCATCGAGGATGCGTTTCCCGCATTGCTGAGCGCGGATGAAGCGACCCTTCGATGTCCGGAGCATACGGCAGCGTGAGCATCCGGGCTCGCCGCGCGCGAGCGCGGTTCAGGCGTGATGCGTTCCGTTCGCGACGAGGCGGCCGAGCAGGCGCTCGAGCGCATGGATCTCGTCCGCGTGGAAGCCGGACAGCAACGCGCCGGACACCGCCGAGGCGATCGCCGGAATCCGGGTGGCGACCGCCTGCCCCGGCTCAGTGACGTGTAGTCCGACGATTCGCCGGTCTTCGTCGCAATCCGTGCGCGTCAGCAGGCCGCGCTGCGCCAGGCGGTCGATCATCCGTGTCACGGCGCTGGCGTTCACCTCGCATTCCCGCGCGAGCTCGGCCGTCGTGCGAGCGGAACGGCTGGCGAGCATGAGCAGCAGGCGCGCCTGGGTGTCCGTCACGCCCAGTTCGGCTTCGGTGCGCCGCGACAGCGTGCGGCACATGACGGCCTCGGTTCGTTTCAGCAGGTAGCCGAGCCCGTCGCCGGCCGGCTGCGTTCCCGTGCCGGGGGCGTTCGGCGAGATTGCCGGGTTCATGATGCAGTTGCTCCGATTCATTGCCCGTGTCGATATCCGGCGCGGTGACCTGCGCGCCGAAATCTGAAAAAATGACTGCCTTTGTCGGGCGATGCCGACTACGTTATCCGAGCGTCGCGGCGCGGGAAATGGGACAAGGTGCGGCCGACGATGTGGTTTTTCACAATCCCCTGCGGGGCGTGAGCCGCGCGTGTCGCGACGTGAATCGAATGAACGGGAATGGCCGATGGCTGCCAAGAACAGAAAGGTTGAATCCACCATGACGCCCGTCGACGTTCCCGCAACGTCGGCGCTGATGCGCGACAGCGTGCGCGCGCTTGCGGCGGACCCGTCGACCATCATCGAGCGCACGTATGCGGCGCTGACCCGCATCGGCGGCTACGACGGCCTGACTTCCGCGATGCGGAAGGACATCATGGACTCGATCGAGGCGTCGCAGCGACTGTGGTTCGAATCGGTGGCCACGGGTGCGTTTCCGTCCTCCACGGAGCTGGAAGGTCTGCGGGAATTCGGGCGCCGGCGCGTTCACCAGGGCATTCCGTTGTCCGCGTTGCTGCGGGCCTTCTGGGTCGGGCCGCGCGAGTTGTGGCGGGTTTGCGCGGAGCTCGGCAGCCAGCATGACGATTTGCGCGACGAGCTGCTGTTCGTGCTGTCGCCCTATCTGATGGAGTATTTCGACTACATGGTGCAGCTGATCTCGCAGGCCTACCTCGACGAGCAATATCGGCAGGCGCGATGGCGCGACGCGCTGCGTCAGCAACTGCACGAGATCGTCTTCAGCCATGTCGCGGACGACGATGCGTTCCGCAAGGCGACCAAGGCGCTGGGGCTGGACCACGCTTCGCCGCGAATCGCGCTGGCGGTCGACTGCGATCGGCTCGATCGCGGGGCGATGCGATCGGACGGCGAGCGCGAACGCGTCGTGCTGTCGGCGGCGCGCTACCTGAAGTGCCGGAAGGACGATGTCGTCGATGTCTGGCACCGCGATCGCCTCGTCATCTGGGCGCCATGCGATCCCGGCGAAGCGGCGAGCGCGAGCGACCGGCGCGTGCAGGCCTGCATGACGGCATGGCTCGACGGCGCGGGCGGCATCGGCGCGATCGGCATGGGGTTGTCGGGCGTTGGCGCGAAAGGATGGGCGACGTCGGCCGACGAGGCGATTCGGGCGCTCGATGCCGGCCGGCACCGGGGCGGCGACGGCAAGCTGCACCGCTACTCGGACATCGTCATCGGCGAGTGCATTCGCAGCGACGGCAGCGCGCTCGACTACCTGCTGTCGCTGATGCGGGAGTTGTCCGGCGAGCAGGACCTGATCCTGACGCTCGAGACCTTCTTCGCGAACCTGCAGCGCCGGAAAGTGACCGCCGCCGCGCTGGGCATTCATCCGAATACGCTGGACCATCGGCTCGAGCGGATCGAAAACATCCTGGGCGCCCGGCTCGACGACGCGGCGTGGATCGCAAAGCTGGACATCGCGCTGAAACTTCACGGGATGGGCGAACGGGGCCGGTGAGCAGGCACCCGGGAACGGCGCCTTCCGTTCGGATGCCTGAGTGTCGCGCGGCCTCGATCGGCTCGATTTCGTTCGATCGACCTGCCGCCGCGCGACGCCCCAGGCGTTCAATGCACCCGCGCAAGCGCCATCAATTCACCCCGACCGCGCTCCACGCACGCGCCACCGCCGCGCTCTCGGCCGAGTTCGCGCCGTACAGGTCGGTCGCGGCCTGGATCGACGCGCGCCGCGCGTTCGGGTAGCTGGAGTTGGCGTTCAGGTACACGGTGAGCGTCCGGTACCAGATCTTGCCGGCCTTGTCGCGGCCGAGGCCGCTGAAGCTGGTGTCGCCATTGCAGACCAGCTGGCTCCTCGACAGCCCGGTGTCGGTCGACGGCACCACCGGCCCTTCCGCCAGCAGGTAGAAGAAGCGGTTGCCGACGCCCGACGTGTAGTGCGGATCATGACGCGGATTCGCCCACGAGAAGCCGCCCGACGGATAGCAGCTGTACGAGCGGCCGTCGAGATCCTGCTTGTACATCTTGCGCAGGCCGCCCGACGTCACGCGCGCGCCGATCACGTAGTTGCCCGGATCGTTCGGGTTGTTCGCGTAGAACTTCACGAGCGTGCCGAAGATGTCCGACGTCGACTCGTTGAGGCCGCCCGCATCGCCCGAGTAGTTCAGGTTCGCGGTGGCTTCGGTCACGCCGTGGCTCATCTCGTGCCCGGCCACGTCGACCGACACGACCGGGTTCGGCAGGCGGGTGCCGGGCTGGCCGTCGCCGTACACCATCACCTGCGACCCGAGCCACGCCGCGTTCGCACCGGTCGTGCCGCTGCCGGTGTTGAACACCACGTGCGCATAGCTGCGCACGCCGCGGCCGTCGTTGAAGATGCCGTTGCGGTTGTGTGCGCTGCGGTAGTAATCCCACGTGAGCGCGAGGCCGTAGTCGATGTCGGCGGCAACGGTCTGCCGGTTGGTGGTCGAGTTGTTGCCCCACACGTTCGTGCTGCTCGTGAAGATCGGCAGGTCGGTGGCCTGTTCGACGTCGTCCGAGGTCAGGCCGCGGCCGTCGTACACCGAGCCGCTGCCGCGGGTCGGATCGAGCATCCGGTACGAGTTCGTGCCGAGCTGGTCGGTGGTCAGCGACAGGTTTCCGTAGTACAGCGAACGACCGGTGCCGGTTGCCGAGGCGGTCTTGATCAGGTCCTGCGCGTCGAGCAGCTTGCCCGTGCGCGCGTCGACGTAGTACAGCACGGCGTCGCCGTGCACGTCGGTCGACTTGCCGTACACGCGCACCGCATAGGCGAGCGTCGGCGCGACGTCGCGCGCGAACACCACGAGCTCCGCATTGTCGACACGGCGCACTTCCGAGCCGAAGCGCGCGACCGCCACGCGGCGGGCCGTGGCCGCGCCGACGTCCGGCGCATTGCGCACGACGTAGCGGTCGCCGGCCTTGCCGATCTTGCCGGCGAGATCGATCGGCGCGGGCTGGGTCAGGCTCGCCTGCTTCAGCTGGCCCTGGTTCGAGTGGACGACGACGTCGCCGCCGATCACCGGCAGGCCCGAATAGAAGCGATCGAAGCGCACGTGTTCGGTGCCGTCGGGATCGACGACCACGTCGTGCACCTTGAACTGGTCGCCCTCCACCGGGGCGCCCGCCGGCGTGGCCGCGAACTTCAGCGAGCGCGCGGCATGGCCGGCGGCCACGCTGAACGCGGCCGGGTTTTGCTGGATCAGTTGCAGCGCCCGGTCGACCGGGGCCTGCTGGTCGCCGGCTTGCGCGAACGCGCCGAAACTGGCGAGGGAAATCGCGGTGACGGTCAGCAGGCTGGACAGTTTCTTCATGTAATCCCCCAGATAACGAATGCGAGACGATTGAAAATGTATTAACTAGCAGCGCAAAACGTGAGAGGTAATGTGAACTGCAAAGCCATGCTAGGAGGTCAATTTCATATTTACAAGATACTTGCGAATAAATTAATTATTCATTGTATCGGCGTGCATCGAGTCAGATATTGGTGAGAAATTTGAAATGATCCTGTCTGATGCATTGGATGCGGCGGCGTCATTGCGTCGGCGGAATGCGACGGCAAGGGCGAGGCGTGAATCTCAGGCGGGGCGAGGCTGAGCGCGATACGGACGGAGCGGGGTGCGGGGGGGCGGGCTGGTCGGCTGCAATGGCCGTGTTTTGAATGGCTGGATATTCGGCCGGATTATTGATGTTGTTTATATGGGCATTCACCCTGTCAATGAAGGGGTTTATCGGTCCATGCGTCCCACATTTTCAAACGAGTGTCGAATATGTGGAAAACGAACTCGGGGCATCGCGGCATGGTTTGAATGGATGAAACTTTTCGGCGCGTTTTACGGACGCGATCGACATGTTGCTGACATGAAAAACCTGTCGTGTCGCGTCCGCAGCGCCGCTTTCGCTCAGCCTGCCTGCCGCGCCCGTGCGAGCCACTGATCGAGGCCGATCTGCCCGATCCGCGCTTCGCCGAGCGGCACGAGCGACTGTTGTTCGACGTGGCCGCCGAAGTACGGCGCGTCCCGATCCGTGACCACCGGGCGCGTATCGCCGATCGCCTTCAGGTAGCGCGCGATGATTTCCGCGAACGGCGCGCGATCGGGGCCCGCGATATCGACGGTGCCGTTCAGCGGCGCGGCGAGCGCGGTCTGCGCGAGGGCCGCCGCGACGTCGTCGGCCGCGATCGGCTGGAACAGCCCGTCGCCGATGCGCACCGTGCCGCCGTCGGTGCCCGTGTCGGCGATGCCGCCGAGGAATTCCATGAACTGCGTCGCGCGCACGATCGTGTACGGGACGCCCGCCGCCTCGATCGCGGCTTCCTGCGCGACCTTCGCGGCGAAGTACGCGTTCCCCGGCATGCGGTCGGTGCCGACGATCGACAGCGCGACGTGATGGCGCACGCCCGCGGCCACTTCGGCCTTGCCGAGATTGCGGGCCGACGTGCGGAAAAAGTCGAGCACCGCCTGCGGCTCCCACGACGGCGCGTTGGCCACGTCGACGACGACGTCTGCGCCCGCCAGCGCGTCGCTCAGGCCCGCGCCCGTGATCGTGTCGACGCCGCTGCGCGGCGACGCGGCGAGCGCTTCGTGGCCGGCCTCGCGCAGCAGCGTGACGACGCGCGAACCGATCAGGCCCGATCCTCCGATGACGACGATCTTCATGGCAAAACCTCCAGATGAATGCAGTTGAACGAGCGGGATGGCCGACGGGTGCCGTCTCGTTTGAATGTAGGCGACACCGTCGCATCGCGTGAGGCTATTCTGGGAGAATCATGTCCCGGCGATAAGTGCCAAGAATCGCCGATCCGACTGATCCATGCTGCTTCCGCTCCCGTCGCCCTCGAGACCGTCATGACCGCACCGTCCCCCGCCCTGACCATCGAAATCGACCGGCACCATCAACAGCCGATCTACCTGCAGATCTGCGAACGCTTCAGGACCGCGATCGCCGCCGGCCATCTGCATCCCGGCGATCGCGTGCCCGCGCTGCGCGGCCTTGCCACGCAGCTGAACACGGCGCGCGGCACCGTCGAGCTCGCCTATTCGATCCTGGTCGACGAGGGCTACCTGCAGATGCGCGGCGCGGCGGGCACGTTCGTGTCGCCGTCGCTGCCGGCGGCCGTCACGCGCGCATCGCGCGCGCCGGGCGCGGGCAGCGCACGCGAGCCGGGCGCCGAAGGCAACGGCGCGGCGCGGCGGCCGGCGGCGGCACCGCGCCTGCAGGCGCTCGCCGTCGCGATGAGCGGCGAGCCGCGGCCGTTGCAGCCGGGGCTGCCCGCGCTCGACGCGTTTCCGCGCAAGGTCTGGCACCGGCTGGTGTCGCAGCGCGCGCGCAGCGGCGAACGCGCGAGCCTCGCGTATCCCGATCCGGCCGGCTACGGGCCGCTGCGCGAGCACATCGCGACCTATCTCGGGCTGTCGCGCGGCGTGACCTGCGTGCCGGAACAGGTCTTCGTGACCGGCGGCTACCGCGCGACGCTCGAACTGCTGTTGCGCAGCCTGGCGCGCCCGGACGATCGCATGTGGTTCGAGGATCCCGGCTACCTGCTCGCGCGCGGCTTCCTGAACGAGACCGGCGTGCGGCTCGTGCCGGTGCCGGTCGACGGCGACGGCATCGACGTCGAGCGCGGCACCCAGCTGGACGCCGACGCACGCTTCGCGCTGGTCACGCCGTCGCACCAGAGCCCGCTCGGGCATACGCTGTCGCTCGCGCGACGCATCGCGCTGCTGGATTGGGCCGAGCACGCGTCGAGCTGGATCATCGAGGACGACTACGACAGCGAATTCCGTTATCAGGGGCGGCCGCTGCCGGCGCTGAAGCGCCTCGACCGGCGCGATCGCGTGATCTATTGCGGCACGTTCAGCAAGGTGATGTTTCCGGGCTTGCGGCTCGCGTATGCGGTGGTGCCGGAACGCGCGATCGAGCGCATCGGCCGGGTCGCGCTCAGCATGAACGCCGGCTCGCCGACGCTGTTGCAGGCGGCCACGGCGGATTTCATCGAGCAGGGGCATTTCGCGCGCCACCTGAAGCGGATGCGCGCGTTGTACGCCGAGCGGCGCATGCTGATCGTGCAGGCGCTGCGGCAGGCGTTCGGCGAACGGCTGATCGTCGATCCGCCGTCCGGCGGCATCCAGTTCGCGGTGCGGTTCGCCGACGGCAGTGTCGACGATGTCGCGGTCGCGGCGCGCGCCCGCGACGCGGGGCTCGCGGTGGTGCCGCTGTCGACCTGGTATGCGAACCCGCGCGCGCGGATTACGCCGCGCGGGCTGGTGATGGGCTTCGCGAATATCGCCGACGCGCGGGAGGCCGGGCGACACGCGCGCACGCTGCGCGCGTGTCTGGATGGCTGACGCGCATCACGTCGCGCCCCGGGGGCGTCAAGCGCCCGGCACCGCCGCAGTTGCGTCGGCGCGCGCACGGCCGGCCGCATGCGCGGCGAGCGCCGCGAACACGGAGCCGCCGGCCAGCTCGGCGCGCGCCGTATCGAGCGCGTCGGCCACGGCCGCTTCGCCTGCCACGAGCCCTTGCAGCAGCAGGAACTGCACGTCGCGGATGCCGATCGAGCCGAGCGCATAGTGCAGGTACGGCGTCAGGAAATCCGGCTGCCGCGCGCGCGCGCCGCGATGGAAGCCGCCCGACCCGACGATCACGACGGTCGGCCGGTCGCGCATCAGCCCGACCTTGCCGTCCGGCGTCGACGCGAACGTGCGATGAATGCGCAGCACGTAATCGATCCACAGCTTGAGCGCCGCCGGCACCGTGAAGTTGTGCATCGGCGTGTTGACGATCAGCGCGTCGGTTGCCTCGATCTCGCCGATCAGCTCCTCGGACAGGTCGAACTGCGCGGTATCCGGCGTGCGCGACGTGATGGCGCGCGCGTAGTCGCGGGCGACGGGCGGCAGCGGCAACGTGGCCAGGTCGCGTTCGGTCACGTCGATCGCCGCCGCGCCCGGCGCGACGCGCGCGCGCAGCATGTCGACGATCTCGCCGGCGAAGCGAAAGCCGTGGCTGGCTGCGCCGTGCGGGCTCGCGTTGATCAGCAGGATCTTCATGACGCTTGCTCCGTTGCCGGCGCAAGCGGCGCGAGCGCCTGCGCGAAATGCATGCCGCGTGCGAGCAGCCCGTTGCGGAAATAGAAGCGCTGCGCGAGCGGCATGTGCAGGCCCGTGTCGAGCACGAGCTGCGCGCAGCCGGCTTCGCTCGCGATGCGCCGCACCGCGTCGAGCAATTGCGCGCCGATGCCGCCGCGCTGCGCTGCGGCGTCGACCACCAGATCGTCGACGTACACGAAGCGGCCGTACAGCAGGTTGGTCAGCGTCCGGTAACCGGCGAGACCGACGATGCGGCCCGCGTCGGATGCGGCAAGCAGGCGATAGCCGTCAGCGTGCTGCCGCGCGACCTGCGCGGCGAACGCGTGCGGATCCGTCAGGTGTGCGCGCAACTGGCGCATCACGTCGAAGGCGGGCAGCAGCGCCTCCGGCGTGTCGAGATGAGTGAAGCGGAGCGAGGCGGTCATGGGCGTCTCAACGAACGGGAAACGCTGCACACGATAGCGCGCGGACGGCCCGGTCGACAGGGCCAAGAACGCGCCAACCGACCGGGCCATCGGCCGGGCGCGCGTCAGTGCGTCACCACGTCATCGCGTCAATGCGTCACCGCATCACCGCATCACCGCATCACCACGTCGCCACGTCGCCACGTCGCCACGTCGCCACGTCACCGTGTCACCGAGTCACCGAGTCACCGAGTCACCGAGTCACCGCAACAATGCGTCACCACGTCACCACGTCACCACGTCACCACGTCACCACGTCACCACGTCACCGCGTCACCGCGTCACCGCGTCACCACGTCACCACGTCACCACGTCACCACGTCACCACGTCAATGCGTGCCGGACGGTGCCGCCGCGCCGATCGCATGGAACGCCTCGCGCGGGCCATGCCCGGTCCAGCGCTTGAACGCGCGCCGGAAGTTGTGCGAATCGCTGAAGCCGACCGCGTGCGCGACATCCTCGATCGACAGCCGCGGGTTGCTGAGCAGCGTGAACGCGCGCTTCTTGCGGATCGTGTCGATCACGGCCTGGTAGGACACGCCCTGATCGGCGAGGCGCCGCCGCAGCGTGCGCTCGCTCATGCACAGCTGCGTGGCGATCGCGGCGAGCGTCGGCGCGTGGCGCAGGTCGCGCCGCACGATCCGCTCGATCGATTCGAGGAAGTCGGTGCCTTCGGGCTCGGGCGGCAGCGCCGTCTGCAGGAACTCGAGCGCCTGCCGGTGCGCGAGCGGATCGCTGGTCGCGATCGCGCGGCGGCCCCAGGCGGCATCGCACGCGAACAGGTTGTGCTCCTGCTCGAAGCGCACCGGGCACTGGAACACGCGCGCGTACTGGTCCGCATAGTCGGGCCGCGGGTAGCTGAGCTCGACGGCCTTCGGCTGGAAGCCGTCGCCGGCGAGCGAGCGGCCGATCTTCATGAAGCTGCCGAACGCCTCCTCGACGAGGAACGCCTCGATGTCAGGCTCGAGGAACACGTTGGTCGCGTAGATCGACAGGGAGCGCGCGTCGGTCGTCAGGTCGAAATGCATCAGCGGGCCGGTGTGGCGCTGCAGCGCGATGCCGACCGCGATCGCATCCTTGACGGTCGGGCTCGTCAGCATCGCGTAGCCGACCAGCCCGATCGACGCGATCGTCTCGCTGACGCCCAGCTCGAGGCCGAGCGCGCGCCGCGGTGCCATCTCGAGCGCGCGGCGGATCATCGCGCTCGCCTGGCGCAGCGAAATCCGGCACGACGGATTGGACAGGTCCGCGACGTCGAAGCCGAGCCCGAGGCACAGCCGTGTGGGGTCGATGCCCAGTTCCTTGCTTGTCTCCGCCAGGCACCGCAGTAAATGAACCGGCAGGTTTGCCGTCGTATAGCGGGTGGTATCGTCCATGGATGCTCCCAGCTTTTTTCCACGGATTGTACGCGTCCCGCCCGCGCGGGGTGCCTCGGCGGTCGCCGGCCACATCGGCGCGGCCGCTCAGAAGTAGTGGCGCAGGCCGACGGTCGCGCCGAGCTGCGTGGTGCCCGTGCTCGGCGCCTGGCCGTTGACGCCCACGAGCTGCGCGCCGGCCAGGCCGCCGCGATAGATCGCGTAGTCGACTTCCGCGTAGAGCATGCTGCGCTTCGACAGGCAGTAGCCGGCGATCACCTGGAACTGGCGCGCGCGGCCGTCGAAGTTCGCGACGTAGCCGGACTGGTTGGTCCACCATGCGTTGACGGCTGCAGTCAGCACCGGCGTGATCCGGTAGGTCAGCCCGGCGAGCACCATCTCGCGGCGGCGGAAGCCGCCGGGCGCGGCCGGATCGGCCACCTGCGCCGGCGAAATGATGCCGAGCGCCGCGAGATCGGTCGGGCTGAACGGGCCGTTCGCGAACGACGTGAATTCGTTGTCGCGCGTGTTCACGATGTAGCCGGCGTTGACGCTCGCGTTGCCGATCGTCAGCGAGCCGCCGCCCGAATAGATGTCGAAGTGGCCGCTGGTGGCGTCGTCGCGGATCCGCATGGCCGATGCGCCGAGCGTGAACGGCCCCTTGTCCGGCGCGTACACGACGGCCGCGCCGTACTGGCTGCCGGCCGAGCCGCCGCCCGCATGCCCGCCCGGCGCGTACTGCGCGAGCAGGTAGAAGCCGCCGAGCTGCGCGATGTACTGGATCATGTTGCTGGTGCGCGCGCCGGCCAGCATCGTCTGTTCGGGCTTGAACAGGTTGAAGTACGGATCCTGCGGGCCGGCCCACAGGTTCGATCCGTAGGTCATCGACACGCCTTCGAACGCGACGTTGTACTGGCGGCCGAGCATCAGCTGGCCGAGCGTCGACGACGTCAGCCCCACGAACGCGACCTGGAAGAAGTTGTCCGAATTCGCCGGGACGATGGCGCCGCTGTTGGGGCCGAAGTGGCTTTCGACGTTGAACTGCGCCGACAGGCCACCGCCGAGGTCCTCGTTGCCCTTGAGGCCCCAGTAGCTTTCGGTCAGGCCGCCGCCGTCGGCCATCGAGATCTTGCGGCCCGTCGCCTGCGGCGCGCCGTCGGGCCCGTATGAAACGCCGTTCGTTTCGTAGCGCAGGCCGGCGTCGATCACGCCGTACAGCGTCAGGCTGGTTTGCGCGTGCGCGGCGGTGCCGGCGAGGACCGACATCGCGCAGCAGGCGGCGCGGATGCTTTCGAGACGAGTCATGCGGCGAGTCATCGGAACTCCGGACGGATGGGGGAGAGGCTGGCGGTCTTGCGCCGCCGGATCGAATGTAGAAAGCCAAATTTGCGCGGGCCAAGGCCGTGGCGGCCATTTTCGTGGTGCGTCGCGGCCAGCGTGATGCCGCCTATGCCGCGTGCACCGGCGCGACGCGCGATGCGTGTCAGCGCGACGGATGGCCCACGCCGCCGTGCGCGCCGGCCGGTGCTGCGCGTCTCAGCGCGAGCCGCACGAACGGCGCGGCGGCCAGCACCGCGATGCACAGCAGGTGCGCGACCCGCGCGCCGCCGTAGCGGCCGAGCAGCGCGCCGGATAGCGCGGTGCCCACGCCCGCGGCGAAGAACGTGACGACGAGCGTGCGCGCCACGAGCGAGCCGTCGGGATCGACGTCGGACAGCAGGCCTGTGAGGAACGGCACGATCACGAAGAACGCGCCGTTCAGCACGAGCTGGCTCGTGAAGTACGCGCCGCCGCCGGTCGAGCCGAAGAACCATTCGAGCGACGCGACCATCGCGAGCTGCGCGGCCCAGATCAGCGCGAGGCGATGCCGGTGGCTCGCCGGATGCGCGGGGACGGCCGCGCCGACGAAGCCGAGCAGCGACGACGCCGACAGCAGCACGCCGATCGTCGTCGGCGACAGCCCGGCGCGCGCGCCGACGAAGCCGGCGATCGCCCATTGCGACGCCTGCACGCCGTACACCAGCGCGGTCACGATCCAGATCGCGACGACCGGGCGCCACGGCAGGCCGCCGTCGCGCGCCTGCGTGCGGGCCGCCTGCGCCGGCGGCGCCGCGAACGCGCCGATGCCGCGCATCGCGGGCGCCAGCACGGCCACGACGCCCGCCAGCAGCGCGAAGATGCCGCGCCCGAGCCAGTTGCCCGGCAGCGCCGAGATCAGCACGAGGATGCCGCCGTTGATGCCGCCCGCGAGCAGGTTGATGTGCCCCCACAGGCGGTCGGTCGACGCGCGCTGCGACACGCCCGACGCGACGACGACGAACAGCATCCCCTCGAACAGCCCCGTCAGCCCGCGCGCCGCGCCAACCAGCACGATGCCGGGCGCGACGGCGCTGAGCGCCTGGCCCGCGATCGCGCCGAGCATGCCGGCCAGCGTGAACGGGCCGGCGGCGCGCGCGATCAGGCGCGGCAGCAGCGCGCAGCTGATCGCGATGCCGAGGATCTCGGCGCTGACGAGCGCGGTGGCGGCGCCTTCGTCGAGCCGGAAGCGCGCCATCACGGCGGCGACCAGGAACGGCGACAGGATCAGGCCGTTGGTGGCTGCCGCGAACGCGAGCGCGAGGCGGACGACCGCGCCGCGCGACGGATCGGGGCGCGACGAGGCTGCGTAACCGGAAGCGGCGGTGCTCATCGGTTCTCCTCGGTGGAGCGCGGCGCGGCATGCAGCGCGCGGGCCGCATCGGTCGGCGGCCGCGCACTGGCGTGAACCGGTGCGGCCGACGTGGCCGATGTGGCCGACGCGGCCGATGGGGCCGACGTGGCCGATGTGGCCGATGTGGCCGATGTGGCCGGCGCGGCCGATGTGGCCGACGTGGCCGATGTGGCCGGCGCGGCCGATGTGGCCGACGTGGCCGATGTGGCCGGCGTGGCCGACGTGGCCGACGTGGCCGACGTGGCCGACGTGGCCGACGTGGCCGACGTGGCCGACGTGGCCGACGTGGCCGGCGCGGCCGACGCGGCCGACGCGGCCGACGCGGCCGACGTGGCCGACGTGGCCGACGTGGCCGACGCGGCCGACGCGGCCGACGTGGCCGACGCGGCCGACGTGGCCGACGCGGCCGACGTGGCCGGCGCGGCCAACGTGGCCGACATGGCCGACACGCCGTGCTGCAAGCCGAACAGCGCGCGCAGGTACGGCGTGAGGAACCGGCCGTGCGGATCCATCCGTTCGCGCAGCGCGAGGAAATCGTCCCAACGCGGGTAGCAGGCCGCGAGGCCGGCCGCGGTCAGCCCGTGCACCTTGCCCCAGTGCGGCCGCCCGCCGTGGTTCAGGCAGATCGCCTGCACGCCCGCGAAGTACGCGTCGAACGGCATCCCGCGATACTGGTGGACCGAGATGTGCACGCTGTCGCGCCCGTAGTTCGGGCTCAGCCAGATGTCATCGCCGCGCACCCAGCGGTATTCGAGCGGGAACATCAGCGGGAAGGTGCGGCGCGCGATGAACGCGCGAATCTCCCGCAGCGCGTCGGCGCCGCGCTCGGCCGGCACGGCCCATTCCATTTCGTTGAAGCGGACCCGGCGCACCGTGGACAGCATCGCGTGGCTCGCGTCGACCTGCCGGCCGGCCGACACGGTCGACGCGCACAGCCGGCTCAGCGACGGGCACAGCGCCGGCACGCGCCGGCCGAGCCCGCACAGCGCGCCGAACACGGTGTTCTCCACGAACGACTCGGCGGCGCGGCTGGCCCGGCTGGCGGTGTCGGGCGCGTCGTCGGTGAGGTCCCACGCCTTGGTCAGCACGGTGTCGGTGTGCGGGAACCAGTAGAACTCGAACGAGCGATGCCGGCCGATCAGCGCATCCGCCTGCGCGAGGCAATCGTCGAGACGCATCGCGCCGCGTTCGAGGCGCAGCCGGAACGACGGCACGACGCGCAGCCCGATCTCGGTCAGCACGCCCAGCACGCCGAGCCCGATGCGCCCGCCCGCGAACAGGTCGGGGTGCGTGTCGGCCGACGCGCGGATTTCCGTGCCGTCCGCGCGCATGAACACGAGGCTCTCGATCTGCGTCGACAGGTTGCCGAGCGTGATCCCGGTGCCGTGCGTGCCGGTGCTGGTCGCGCCGGCGATCGACTGCACGTTGATGTCGCCGAGGTTTTCCATCGCGTAGCCGCGTGCGGCGAGCGCGGGGCCGAGCGCCCACAGCCGCGTGCCCGCGTGGACGCGCGCGACGCGCCGCTCGGGATCGACGTCGATCACGCCCTGCATCCGGTCGAGCGACAGGATCACGTCGTCGGTCTGCACGAGCGGCGAGAACGAATGGCCCGCGCCGGCCGCGCGCACGGTCGTGCCGGAAGCGGCGGCGTCGCGCAGCACGGCGGCCAGCGCGTCGCGCGACGCGGGTGTCGAAACGGTTGCCTCAGGACTGCTTACATATCCGGACCAGTTGCGCCACATGGGGTGTCCTCGTTGCCGATGCGTGAATGACGTGCCGCGCGCATGCTGCGCCGCGCGCGGCGGGAAAACGGCCGCGCCGTTCGCTAGAAAAAGCTCTTGCCTTCGCCCCGGTAGGTGAGCGCCTCGCCGGCCACCCGGCCCGCGCGGATCAGCAGCAGCGTGTTGAAGCGCTCGCACAGCTCGCCCGCTTTCGCATGGCGGAACAGCACCGGCTCGCCGATCGCGAGCGCGACGCCGGGCGGCACGCGCAGCGGCGTCTGCACTTCGCCGGCGCCTTCGTTGCCGATCAGCGCGCAGCCGGCCGGCAGCCACGGCCGCGGCAGGCGGTGCGCGCCGGCCGGGCCGGACGCGATGTAGCCGCCGCCCGAGCAGGTGACGATGCCGGGCTGCGGATGCCGGGTGACGGGCAGCGCGAAACCCGCGGCGGGCCGCGCGCGGAATGTCGCGTAGTGATCGAACAGCGCCGGCGCGTAGAGGCCGGAGCCGGCCGCGAGCTCGGTGACGGAGGCGTCGCCGCGCGTGCTCTCGATGCTGCCGGTGCCGCCGCCGTTGACGAAGCGCAGCGTGTGGCCGGCCGCCGCGAGCGCCTGTGCGACGGCCTGGCGGCGCGCATGGATTTCCCGCGCGGAGCGCCGCTTCAGCCAGCGCAGCAGCGCGTTGCGCGCGGCGCTGCCCGGCACGGCGTCCATCACGCCGGCGATCTGGCCTTCGTAGCCCATCAGCCCGTCGAGCCGCACGCCCGGCCGTCGCGCGATGTGGTTCGCCAGCGCGAGCGCGCCGGCGACGTCGCGCACCGGCGAGCGGTACATGCCGAAGTACAGGCCGGGAAACGCCGACGACATGTCGAGATCGATCGCGAGCGGGATCACGACGCCCTCGGAGCGCGCGATCTCGTCGATGCGGTCGACCTGTGCGGCGTCGTCGACCATCAGCGTGATCGTGCGCTGCTGCCGCCGTTGCACGGCGACCGCGCGCAGGTGCGCGGGCTCGACCGTCGGATACGCGACGACGATGTCGTCGAAGCCGCCGTCCGCGAGCCACGCGGCCTCGGCGGCCGAGTAGCACAGCAGGCCGCGCATGAACGGGCCGGCTTCCATCACCGAGCGGATCAGCGCGCGCGAGCGGACCGATTTCGTCGCGAGGCGGATCGGCAGGCCGCCCGCGCGGCGCGCGAGGTCCGCGAGATTGGCGTCGACGAGATCGAGGTCGACGAAGGCGGCGGGGAGCGCGCGGCCTGCGAGCGCGTCGCGGTAGTACGCGTAATCGCGGGCGGCGGGCGGCGCGGCGGCGGGCGCGAAAGGCGGTGGATCTGCGCGGTTCATTGACTTGGCTCGGTTGGGGGGCGGGCGTTCGGCGCATCGATCGTGCGATGCGGGATGGCAGCCAGCATAGGGCCGGGTGGGGCGCGGACCAAGCGCGCAGCGGGTCGATCGATGGGTCCGATCCGGCCAATCGCATTGCACATGCGCGCGGGCGGCCGGCGCATCGGCACGGCGCTGGACCGGCGCTTGCTAGGCGCGGCGGCGCGCCTCGCCCGCGCCCGCGCGAAGCGCCGCCGCACGGGCATTGCGCGCGTCGCTGCAGTGCCGCGAGGGCGGCGTGCGGTGCATGCCCGTGCGGCTCGTTCGGCAAAGGCGAGCCGCGCCGCTCTAGTGCGCCGGTTCTAGAACCGCTTTTGACGATGCGCGGGTTTCGACCTAGAACCTACTCGCGGATGCACCCGCGAAGCGCGGCACGGCCCATCGAGGAGACGTCGTGAACAAGAACAGCAGACTCTGGCGGCGCATAGGCATCGTGGCGGCGATCGTCGCCGTCGTCGCGGCATGGCGCTATGCGTCGCCGCTGCAGGCGAGCGCGGCACAGTCCGGTGCACCGGCGGCGACCGCCGCGAACGCACCGAACGGCCCGGCCGATGGCCCGGCGCAGGCCGCGCCCGGCCCCGAAGAACGCCGGCTCGATCTCGACGCGCTGCGCCGCAGCCTCGCGGCGCGGCCGGACGCCGACGCGGAACTGCAGCGCATCGTCGCGTTCGCGCGCTTTCGCGACACGGTCGCCGCGTATGGCAACGGCCGCAACAGCCTGCCCGACGCCGAACGGGCCGCGCTGGCCCGCCGGATCCTCGACGAACTGCCCGAGCACGTCGCGCGCCACGAGATCGTGCCGGTGCAGGCGGAAGCGCTCGGCGCGGCGCTGCTGACCGACGTGCATGCCGATGCCGCGACGCGCGGCGCGGCGATCCGGTCGATGCGCGAGCAGTGGGACGCCTACGCGCGGCAGACCGTCGGCCCGTCGCCGGCGCAGGACCCGCGTTATCTGGCGTACGCGCAGCAGAGCCGCGAGATCGTCCGGCAAGCACAAGCGAGCGTGCCGGATCCCGCGTTGCAACAGGCCGTCATCGCGCAGCGCCTGCAGGCGCTGCGGGTCGAGCTGTTCGACGGCGCCGCACCGGCCGGTACGCACTGAGCGCCGGCCGCATCGCGCCGCGCGGGGGCGCGGCGATCCCATCACGTCGATAGAAAAGGAGGGGGCATGTCCACAGCACGACGCCTGACGCGTCTGATCGTCGCGACCCTGCTGGGCTGCGCGGCACTGAACGGCCACGCGGCCGGCACCGCCGCGCCGGACCCGGCGATTCCCTATTATTCGTGGTACGAAGTGACGCTGCCGGAGAGCAGCGGCGCGTCGTGCGGCAACGGCACGCCGATGCGCTTCTACATCAACCGCGCGCAGTCGGACAACCTGTTGTACATGATGGAGCCGGGCGGCGCGTGCTGGGATCACGGCACCTGCACGCAGACGGCCACCGGCCCGGAAGCGGGCCTCGGCGGCTTCAACCCCGACGGCATCCCGCACAACTACATGAACGGCACCACGAGCCAGACGCTGAAGGCGTCGTTCCTGTCGCCGCTGATGACGCGGATGGACCTCGCGCACATCCTCGTCGGCGAACCGAAGGTGGAGACGCAGGACTGGACGCAGGTGTTCGTGCCGTACTGCACCGGCGACATTCACATGGGCAGCGCGGTGCGCAGCTACACGTCGCCGTCGGGCGACTGGCGGATGCAGCATTACAGCGGGCTGAAGAACATCCAGGCCGTCGCGCAATGGCTCGTCGCGCACGGCCTCGGCCAGCCCGGCCGGCTGCTCGTGTACGGGATGAGCGCGGGCGGCTACGGCACGCTCGCCAACTACGCGACGCTGCGCGCCACGCTGCAGCCGCAGGCGCACAGCTCGCTGCTCAACGACGCCGGCACGGTCTTCAATACGCCCTTCGACGCCGATCCGGCAACCCACCCGTCGGTCGGCCTGTACGCGAAGGCGCGCAGCGAATGGGGGATGGACGCGCCCGACGGAATGATCACGGTGAACGCGCGGCTCACGCGCTATTTCGATCCCGGCAACATGGGCAGCGCGTACGCGGCGCTGTCGGCAACCTTTCCGCACGACCGCTTCGGCTTCTCGAGCTACCAGCGCGACCGCATCATCGCCGCGTACCACTATCGCGCGTTCGTGCCCGCGGTGATCGCGGCGCCCGACGACGCGACCAAGGACGCGCTGTCGCTCGCGATGTTCGAACGCGAGCTGGACGTGCTGAAGCAGACGATCAACCCGCTGCCGAACTTCGGCTACTTCATGCCGTGGGCGCGCAACGGCTTCATCGCGAACCACCAGGTGACGGCCGTTAGCTTCACCGGCTCCGGCATCCACGAGAACGGCATCGACGCGGACATCGGCACCTTCGTCGCCGACCTGCTCAACCAGCGGGACCCGGCCGACACGCCCGTGATGAAGGCGTTCCGCACCGAGCAATGGTCGGATTTCACGTTCTCGACCTTCCTCGCGTGGATCGACAGCGTGCTGAACCTGACCGGCGAGGCGGGGCCGATTTCGGGGCATCGGGCCTGAGCATGGAGTCCTAAACTGAAGGTGCGTCCGTGCGCGATCCGGGAAACCATCATGCGAATGCACCAAGCCGATCCGTCTGCACAATCGCCCCGCGAGGCGGACGAGGCCATCGACGGCGAGCGCGGTTTTCGCGCGCTCGCCGATGCGATCCCCCATATCGTGTGGACCTCCGACCCGACGGGTTCGATCGACTTCGTCAACCAGCGCGGGCTCGACTTCGGCGGCATCACGCTCAGCCAGGCGCAGGGCTGGGACAACTGGTCGCCGTTCGTGCACCCGGACGACCTGCAGCCCGTGTACGACCGCTGGGCGCACTCGATCGCGACCGGCGACGAGTTCGTGACGGAGTACCGGCTGCGGAGCGCGGACGGCGGGTATCGCTGGTTTCTGTGCCGCGCGCTGCCGTACCGGGATCGCGACGGCAGGATCGTCAAGTGGTTCGGCACCGAGACCGATATCGAGGACCAGAAGCAGGCGCAGGCCGCCGCGGAGCGCGCGAACCGCGCGAAGTCCGATTTCCTGTCGAGCATGAGCCACGAGCTGCGCAGCCCGCTCAATGCGATCCTCGGCTTTGCGCAGTTGATGGCGTCCGACGCGCCGCCGCCAACGCCGTCGCAACAGGCGAGCATCGACCAGATTCTGCGGGCCGGATGGCATCTGCTGGAGCTGATCAACGAAGTGCTCGACCTCGCGCGGATCGAATCGGGGCAGGTGCCGATGTCGATCGAGGCGGTGCCGTTGAGCGAGATGCTGGACGAATGCGCGTCGATGATCGCGCCGCAGGCGCGCCAGCGCGGCATCGATGCGCGTTTTGCGCCGGTCGGGCCGCTCACCCACGTGCGCGCCGACCGCACGCGCGTCAAGCAGATCGTGGTCAACCTGCTGTCGAACGCGGTCAAGTACAACCGCCCGGCGGGCACGGTCGACGTCGAATGTGCGACGCATCCGCCGGGCCGGGTGCGGATCAGCGTGCGCGACACGGGCCCGGGCCTGTCGCCCGACCAGCTCGGCCGGCTGTTCCAGCCGTTCGAGCGGCTCGGGCAGGAAGCCGGCGGTGAAGAAGGCACCGGCATCGGCCTGGTGGTCGCCAAGCGGCTGACCGAGCTGATGGGCGGCGCGATCGGCGTTGACAGCACCGTCGGCGAGGGCAGCGTGTTCTGGATCGAACTCGACGCGGCGCCGGCCCCGGAATGTGCATCGGCCGCCGCCGTGCAGCAGCCCGCCGCGCCGGCCGGCGATGCGATCGGCGGCGATGCCGCCGGCCTGCCCGCGCACACCGTGCTCTATATCGAGGACAACCCTGCGAACCTGAAGCTCGTCGAGCAGCTCGTCGCGCGGCGCGCGGGCCTGCGCATGCTGAGCGCCGCGACCGGCGGGCACGGCGTCGAGCTCGCGCGCCGCGCGCGGCCGCGGGTGATCGTGATGGACATCAACCTGCCCGACATCAGCGGCATCGACGCGCTGGCGCGCTTGCGCGCGCAGCCGGAGACGGCGGACATTCCGGTCGTCGCGCTGAGCTCGAATGCGATGGCGCGCGATGTCGAAAAGGGCCTGAAAGCGGGTTTCTTCCGCTACCTGACCAAGCCGATCCGCATCGACCAGTTCATGCAGGCGCTGGCCGAAGCCGTCGCGGCGGCGGATGGCAGGCCATAGCGCGTCGCGCGTGGGGCGGCCCATCATGAGCGAACCCGCGGCGATCCTCGGCGCGCGCATCCTGATCGTCGACGATCTGGAAGCGAACGTGCTGCTGCTCGAGCAGATCCTGCGCCGGGCCGGCTATGTGAACGTGTCGTCGACGATGGATGCCGCCGAGGTCCATGCGCTGCATCGCGCGCACCGCTACGACCTGATCCTGCTCGACCTGCAGATGCCGGGCACCGACGGCTTCCAGGTGATGGAAAGCCTGAAGGCGCTCGAGGCGGACAACTACCTGCCGGTGATCGTGATCACCGCGCAGCCCGCGCACAAGCTGCGCGCGCTGGAGGCCGGCGCGAAGGATTTCATCAGCAAGCCGTTCGATCTCGCCGAAGTGCTGATGCGGGTGCGCAACATGCTGGAGGTGCGCGTGCTGAACCGCACGCTGCGCGAGCAGGGCGACGAGCTCAAGCGGCTGTATGCGAAGGTCGTCGCCGAGCAGAAGGTGTCGGAGCGGCTGCTGCTGAACATGCTGCCCTATCCGATCGCGCAGCGGCTGAAGGCCCACCTCGACGAGATGCCCGAGCGTTTCCCGCAGGTGATCGCGGACCGCTTCCCGGAGGTGTCGGTGCTGTTCGCCGACATCGTGGATTTCGCGGGCTTCGCGGCTGGGATGAGCGCCGAGCAGCTCGTCGAGATGCTCAACGACATCTTCACCGAATTCGACGCGATCGCCGACCGGCGCGGGCTCGAGAAGATCAAGACCATCGGCGATGCGTACATGGCGGCGGCCGGGTTGCCGGAGCCGGTGGCGGACCATGCGGCGCGGGCCGCGCACATGGCGCTCGACATGATCGACGCGATGGCGCGCTTCAATGCGCTCAGGGGCGGCGATCTGCAACTGCGCATCGGTATCAACAGCGGCGAGGTGGTGGCCGGTGTGATCGGCAAGCGGAAGTTCATCTACGATCTTTGGGGCAAGGCGGTCAATCTCGCCAGCCGGATGGAATCGCAAGGGGTCGCCGGGCGCGTGCAGGTGACGGATGCGACGCGTGAGCGGCTCGGCGCGCCGTTTGTGTGCGAGGCGCGCGGGACGATCGCGGCGAAGGGGATCGGGGAGCTTAATACGTGGTTTCTGGTTGGTAGGGATGGGGAGGCGGTTGGTTGATGTGCGATGCGGTGTGGAAGAATTCAGGTTCTTCGGGGAATTTCGTGGATGTCGCTGTTCGACCCTGACCTGCCAGTAGCCCCTTGACCAAGTAGCGGCTGCTGAGCGATTTGCAGCTGCCATTGGCTTGAGCTTGAACGGGGCAACAGAAAACTCGTGACGTTGATTGTCTGCAGTTACAGGTCCGTTGTGACGGCGATGGCTTTACATGTCAAACGATTGGGGGCTATAAATCCTGTCATCAACCGATATTTCTCCGTTAGACATCTCATGCCACCGTCGATCTTCGTCAGCTCAACCTTCGCCGATCTCCAACGGCACCGTCAACTCGTGCGCGAAGCGATAGGGCGACTGGAGTACGGTTCACAGGCCATGGAATTCTTCGGCGCGCTACCCGACACGCCGAAGGAGGAATGTCTTCGCCTGGTTCGAACTGCAAATGCGTATGTTGGCATTTTCGCCATGCGGTACGGCTTCGTCGATCCACAATCCAACAAGTCCCTTACTCAGCTAGAGTATGAGGAGGCACAGGCAATGCGTCTCCCAAGCCTCATCTACGTCATAGATGAGGACGCACACCCTGTTCTCCCGAAGCATGTCGATACCAGCTCGTCCGCGGAGAAACTGCGCGACTTCAAGGGAGTTCTCAAGAAGTCTCACGTGGTCAACTTCTTTTCGTCGCCAGAGGATCTCGCTGCCAAAGTCACACAGGATGTAGTGCGATTAGTCGGTGCGATGGCCAAGCAGCCAACGGCGCAAATCCTCTCACAGCTTGCAGCTAACGCGGTCAAACGCCATCCGCTCACGTCACCCCGATTCGAATACTTGAAGCAGCAGACTTCTGGGATCTTCAAGCATGATGTACCGGACTCTATTCTGCGAGAGGCGCTTGAGCTGATCATCGCTGGAGACAACATGGCCGCTGCCTTTGTGCTGAGCCGTGGCACGCCTATGCATCTTGACGACGCAGTCGACGGACTCATGGAGATCGAAAAGATTCTTATCGAGATCGTCGAGCGATACAGACCCAAATCGGAGGGGAGCGGAGACGCCTAACCCTTCCATTGAGCGGATAGCCGCAGGCGGGCTTCGCTCACCTGCGCCTGCCGCGCATGTAGAACGTCAACGGCAGCTTTCTGGTTAACACCGGCGGTTATCAACAGAATGGTTGAAGCTCCCGTATGTCCGAAACTGGCCGGACATGGCCGTTTGCCGATCAGCCAGATTGCAAGTTGGCTACGCAGTCATGGATTGCCTGCGCGAACTGTGGATTGGATAAATCGATACCGACACGCGCCAGCGAAAGCAACAATTGCTCGACGCCTTCAACGAGCCCAACGATGCGCGCGTTTTCGACGGGGTCGCTATGACTAGGAAGCGACTCCGGCAAGTCGGATTCGATACTTGCGGTACCGTCCTCAACCCTAAGGTCGATTCCGAACGGCAGAAAAAACTCTCGATTTTTGTCCATATCTCCGAGCTCGACGTCTTCCGCAGCTGCATTGTCGACGAACTGGCCGCGGAGGTCGAGCGGCCGCTTCTGGCCGATCGCCGACAGCCTGTCCCAGGTTCACCGAGAATCCGCGAAGCGCCGATAATCAGGCCTGCTTCAGGCCACCGACGACCGTTCCCGGCATCGCCGGACGATGCGACCCTTTCAACCACCTTGCCGATACAAGGCACCCGACATGATCACGCATGCCGCACGGGTTCACGCATTCAGCATCAACGGGCAACGCGGCAACGCCGCAATCGTGTTCGCAACCAGCACGCACGAACGAGTAGACGTCGACGCCTGCGCAGCGACGGCCGACCGCCTGCAATGCGAAGTCACCTGGATCCGGCGCGACGCGACGCCGCGCGGAAGCGGCCTGCGCTTCTTCACGCCGGGCGGCGAGATCGCGTTCTGCGGTCACGGCACGCTTGCCGCGGCCGCGTGGCTCGCCGCGCGCGACGGCGGCGCAGCCGCGCAGGTGTTCAACGTCGGCGGCGCGCCGATCCGCGTCGAGCAGGATGCGCACGGGCGCTGGTCGTACCTGCAGGAAGCGGGCGGCTCGGAGCCTGTCGACGGCGACGCGCTCGTCGACGCGCTGGCCGCGCTCGGCCTGCGCAACCCGGACACGCTGCGCGCGGCCGGCGCGGCGCTCGCGCGCTCGATCGGCGCGCCGCGCGACAAGCTGTTCGTCGCGTTGCCCGACGCGGCCGCGCTGCGCGACATCGCGCTCGACCCCGCGCGCCGCGACGCGCTGTGCACGCGCCTCGACACGACGGGCCTCTATGCCTACGCGGTGTGCGACGCAGCGGCGCCGCGTCTCGTCGCGCGCCACTTCCCGCTGCGCTGCGGCATGCAGGAGGACATGGCCACCGCCGGCATCGCGCCGACCGTGGTGCGCCACGCGGGCTTCGCGGCCGCAGCCGGCGACGTCGTCATCGACCAGGGCGGCCCGGATTGCGGGAACGCGCGCCTCGTCGTGGCGGCCGGCACGGGCTCGGCGCGGCGCGTCGCGGGCGAGTGCGTGATCGTGCGCGAGATGCCGCTCGCCGGCGTCGTCGCTGCGTTGCACTGAACGCGCCGGCCGGCCGCATTGCGGCGTCGCGCGTCGCTTGTTTGGCTCGGCCAAACGGCGCTCCGTGCTCCTTGCACTGCAGCCGGCAGGACGTTCGCAAGCCCGTTATTAGCGTGACCAGGCCCTACCGGCTCCACATCACCGCGTGCGTCGCACCGGTCGACGTCGTGGCTTCGCCCACCACCTGGCCGAGTTCGTTGATCCCGGCCGCCTGGCTGCGATGGCCGCCGGGCAGCGTGCCGAGATCGGTCATCACGCCGTTCTCGATCAGGATCGCATGCATGTCCCCGTCGGCGGTATCCGCGAAGCCGACCACCTGCCCGCGGTTGTTGATCCCGGTCGCCGAGCTGTAGCTGCCGCCCGGCAGCGTGCCGAGATCGATCATCGTGCCGCGCTGGTACAGGAACGCATGGGTGCTGCCGCTCGCGACGGTCGCGTCGCCCACCACCTGGCCGCGATCGTTGATCGCGTTCGCATAGCTGTACTTGCCGCCCGGGAGCGTGCCGAGATCGGTCATCACGCCCTTGTCGTACAGGAACGCATGGGGCGGCTCGTGAATGTGCGCGCCGCGCCCGGCCGTGCCGACCACCTGCCCGCGGTTGTTGATCGCCGTCGCGCTGCTGTCGAAGTAGCCCGGCAGCGAGCCGAGGTCATGGAAGTGTCCGTGGTCGTACAGGTATGCATGGCCCTCGCCGTGCGGCCCGTTGTACAGGGTGCCGACCACTTGCCCCCGGCCGTGCTGGTTGATGCCGGCGGCGTCGCTCGCGAAGAAGTCCGGCGGGAAGCCGAGATCCGTCATCAGGCCGCCGTCGTACAGGAATGCGTGCGACGGCTGGCGCGACACGGTGCTCGGGCCCGCGTCGCCGCTGCCGACCACCTGCCCGCGCGCGTTGATCCCGTATGCGAGGCTGACGTCGCCGCCCGGCAGCGTGCCGAGGTCGATCAGCGCGCCTTGCCGGTACAGGAACGCGTGGATGACCACCCCGTCCGGCGCGATCGACGCCCGCCCGACCACCTGGCCGCTGTCGTTGATCGCGGTGGCCGAGCTGTATGCGCCGCCGGGCAGCGTGCCGAGATCCTGGATCGCGAGCGTCTGCGCGGCGGCAGGCTGGATCGCATGGAACGAGAGCAGGGCGAACATCGTCACGGCGCGGGAGATGCTGTATCCATGGGCGAAACCCTTGCATGCGAGAGACATGGTTCACTCCTTCGGACGGAGGCGGACGCGCGACGGGGCGTGGCGGCCGGCGCACGTGCAGGCCGGTGAATCGGATCGCGATATGCATGAAACGCGCCATGCCCGTCCGCGCGGCGATCGCGCGCGTGCGGCGCTGCGGGCAAGTCGAAAGCGTTTCATCGCGGCAACGCAGCAGGCGCTATCCGGTGCATCGCGGCATCCGCTAGAGCACCCCCTCTGATGCGGCATCGCACTGCGGCATAAAACTGTCATCCAGGGCGTTATTCGCACTTCATGCGCGGCAGCCCGCATGGCGTTCGCACAGGCCGCCGCGCTGCGCCGATTCGCCTGCCGGGCAAGGCTGGCGCGGCAGGCGGCGATGCCACTCGCAAGCTGCCGCGCCGCATCGGTCACGCCACGCCGCATGCGCGGCATTCAAGCGACGAATGTGTGCATCGCAACAATCCATTTCATCCGACGCAATCGAAACGGTAAGGTGAACGCACGTTCGAAATTCAGCGAACCACGCGAATCATGTTGCACATCCCTTACACGACGACGCCATGAAAACGACACCCGATCGACGCGAGCATGCGACCCAACCGGCCCCTTCGGCCGGCCCGCGCCTGCCCGCGCGGCTGGTGGGCCCGATCGTGTTCGGCACGCTGTTGAACGCGCTGAACTCGTCGATGATCGCCGTCGCGCTCGTCAGCATCCAGCAGGCATTCGCGCCGGCCGGCGCGGCGCATGCGCGCATCGACACGATGTGGCTCGTGTCGGGCCTGTATCTCGCGACGGCCGTCGGCCAGCCGACGATGGGGCGGCTCGCCGACCGCTTCGGCGCGAAGCGGATCTTCTGCATCGGCCTCGCGATCGTGCTGGCCGCGTCGGCGCTCGCGCCGTTCGCGCCGACGCTCGGCTGGCTGATCGCATCGCGCGTCGCGCTCGGCCTCGGCACGTCGGCCGCGTATCCGGCCGGCATGGCGATGATTCGCGCGTGGTCGCAGCAGCATGCGAACGGTGCGACGCCGACGGGCGGCCTCGGTGCGATCTCGGTCGCGGCGCAGGTGGCCGTCGCGTTCGGGCCGCCGCTCGGCGGCGCGCTCGTGCAGTTCGCGGGCTGGCGCGCGATCTTCTGGATCAACGTGCCGATCGTGCTGGCCGCGTTCCTGTTCGCGTGGCTGTGGATCCCGGCCGACCCCGTGTGGCGCGGCGCATCCGCGCACCGCACGCTGCGCGCCACGCTGCGAGAACTGGATCTGCCCGGCGTCGCGCTGTTCGTGCTGACGCTCGCGAGCCTGCTGCTGTTCCTGCAGTCGGTGTCGCGCGAGCCCGGCTGGCCGCTGCTCGCCGCGACGCTCGTGCTGTGTCCGCTGCTGATCCATCGCGAGCGGCAGGCCGCGACGCCGCTGATCGACATCCGCATGCTGGCCGACAACCGCGCGCTGCTCGGCACCTACCTGCGCTGCATCGGCACCTACGCGGTGTTCTACGCGATCTTCTACGCGCTGCCGATGTGGCTGCAGGAGGCGAAGCGCCTGTCGGCGGCCGACGCGGGCCTCGTGATGCTGCCGATCGCCGGCATCGGCACGGTGGCGACGATGCTCGCGACCCGCATCGCGCACCGCCGCGGCTCGCGGCCGGTGCTGATCATCGGCTCCGCGATGCTGTGCGTCGGCAGCGTCGTGATGAGCCTGATGACCAGCAGCCTGCCGGTCTGGTCGATCGTGCTGCTGTCGATCGTGTTCGGCGTGCCGAACGGCTTCAACAACCTCGGCAACCAGGCGACGCTCTACCAGAGCGCGCCGCACGACCGGATCGGCACCGCGTCGGGGCTGTACCGCACCGCGCAGTACGTCGGCGGCAGCCTGTCGTTCGCGCTGGTCGGCCTCGCGCTCGGCCATCCGGCGAGCGATCGCGGCCTGCGCGAGCTGGCCATCGTGCTGGCCGTGATCAGCGTGCTGCTCTTGCTCAACGCGGCGTCGAGCCGGCATCTCGACGGCGCGGCGTCTTCTTCCGTTCCACAACAAAAGTGAGGCTTTCGACATGTCCATTCCGACGCTCAACCGCACGGTTGCCCTGGTGGCGATCGACCTGCAGAACGGCATCGTGTCGCTGCCGGTCGTGCCCTACACCGGCGCGCAGGTGGTGGCCACGACGGTGCAGCTCGCCACCGCGTTCCGCGCGCTGCAGCTGCCCGTGATCTACGTGCACACGAGCTACCAGCCGGACGGCGGCGTGGCATTGAAGGTGAAGACCGACGCGCCGTCGGCGCCGCCGAATCTCGACCCGAACTGGAGCGCGTTCGCGCCGGCGCTCGGCGTGCAGCCGTCGGACATCGTCGTGACGAAGCACCAGTGGGGCGCGTTCACCGGCACCGACCTGGACGTGCAGCTGCGCCGCCGCGGCGTCACCGATGTCGTGCTGACCGGCATCGCGACCAACATCGGCGTCGAATCGACGGCGCGCCAGGCTTACGAGAACAACTACAACGTCGTCGTCGTCAGCGACGCGGTGAGCACGTCGTCGACCGACGCGCAGCACTTCGCGCTGACGCAGATCTTCCCGAAGCTCGGGCAGGTCGCCGCAGCGGCCGACGTGGAGGCGGCACTGGAGCAGGCCCTGGCGCGCTGAGCGGCGCGAACCGTTCGGCATGCCACCTAGTCATTAACCGAGGAATGACGATGATCAAGACCGATGCATGGGTGCTTTACGCAGGACCGGAACCGGGCAAGCAGCACGCGCCCGTCGCGGGCGAGCTGCGGCGCGAAACCTTCGAGTTTGCCGACCTGGCCGCCGACGAGGTGCTCGTCGAGCCGCTGTACGGGTCGTGGGAAGCGAACCTCGACCATGCGCTGTCGCGCAACCCGGTCGACATCTGCCGCCAGCGCCGCGAGGACAAGATCGTGCTCGGCAACGGCGCGCTGGTGCGGATCGCGGAGCGCGGCAGCGGCGTGACGTCGCTGACGGAAGGCGAGATCTGCATGGTGATGCCGTTCGGCAAGCGCGACGAATACGGGTTCGCGGAACTCGTCTACGCGTACGACGCGCCGGGCACGATCGGCGTGATGGCGCAGCGCACGAAGATGCGCGCCGACAACCTCGTGCCGGTGCCGACCGACAGCCGCCATTCGCTGCTGCAATGGGCGACCTACGGCCGCTACTTCACCGCGTGGGACAACTGGAAGGTGGCGTCGGCGTGCTGGCGCTCGCAGTTGCCGGACGTCGACCCGGCCGACTACCTGGTGTTCGGC
>Ga0157367_1000205_pt1 | contig 30751 bp, 24 predicted proteins | sample AttbisABBM2_FD_113142 | JGI IMG/M metagenome (GOLD analysis project Ga0157367, IMG submission 113142) | Fungus gardens microbial communities from leaf cutter ant in Botucatu, State of São Paulo, Brazil - Atta bisphaerica ABBM2 | ecosystem: Host-associated > Fungi > Mycelium > Unclassified ... | reverse complement strand
TCGCGACGTAGTACGCGCGCGCCGTGCCGCCGCGAATGCGCACGCCGCGGCCGCGCTTCACATAGCCGTAGTACGCGGCGCCGCGCGCGACCGCGAGGTCGAGATCCGCGCCGCCGAGCAGGCGGGCGGGCGCCGCGCCTTCCGATCCGAGCCAGCCGTTCAGCGTGTCGAGCACGCGCTGCGTCAGCAGCGACGACTTGAACACGCCGCCGTTGAACAGCACCGCGGTCGGATGCAGGAACGTCGCGCCCGGCGGCAGCGTGCGCTGCACGCCGTCCAGCGCGTCGAGCGCCGCGACCTGGCGGCCGAGGAACGCGGCGAGGTGGCGCGTGATGCCCGCGTCCTGCGCATACGGCAGGCCGAGCTGCGTCAGGCCGACGCGCGCGCGGCTGACCGGGCGCGCCGCTGCGTCCACGTGCGGGAAGAAGCCTTCGAGGATCGTCTGCGTGAGTTCCGCGCGGGTCAGCTCGGTGCGGATCGAACCGCCGATCAGCTTCGAGCCGCGGCTCGGCACGACGAGCGGCACCGCATCGGTCGACGGGTCGGACAGCAGCGTCTCCTTCGCGGCGCGGCACGCGTACGTGAGCGCGCGCAGTTGCCACGGGTCGGCCTGCGTGCCCTGCGTCGCGAGCTTGCGCGCGACCACGTGCGCGAGCGCGAGGTCCATGTTGTCGCCGCCGAGCAGGATGTGCTCGCCCACCGCGACGCGATGCAGTTCGAGGTTGCCGTCGCGCTCGACCACCGCGATCAGCGACAGGTCGGTCGTACCGCCGCCGACGTCGACGCACAGGATCAGGTCGCCGACGTTGACTTGCTTGCGCCAGCCGCCCTGGCTCTTCTGGATCCAGCTGTAGAGCGCTGCCTGCGGCTCCTCGAGCAGCGTCATGCGCGTATAGCCGGCGGCCCGCGCGGCCTCGGCCGTCAGCTCGCGCGCGGCCGGGTCGAACGACGCGGGGATCGTCACCGTCACGTCCTGGTCGGCGAACGGCGCGTCCGGATGCGCGTGGTCCCATGCTTCGCGCAGGTGCGTCAGGTAGCGGATCGAGCTTTCGAGCGGCGACACGCGCGACACCTCGGGCGGCGCATCGCTCGGCAGGATCGCCGCGCGGCGGTCGACGCCAGGGTGGCACAGCCAGCTCTTCGCGCTCGACACGAGGCGGATCGGCGTGCCGGCACCGCGGCTGCGCGCCATTTCGCCGACCGCGAAGTTGCGCGACGCCGTCCACGGCAGCGTCAGGTCGCCCTGCGTCAGCTCGCTTTCATGCGGCAGGTAGAGGAACGACGGCAGCAGGTCGCGCGACTCCAGCGCGCCGGGCGCGGTGAGCTGCGCGATCGGCAGCACCTGCTGCTCGACCTTCTCGCCGTCGCTCGCGGCCGTGTCGACGTACGACAGCGCGCAGTGGGTGGTGCCGAGATCGATGCCGATCGAATAGCGTGCGTCGCTCACAGTTCCACCTCCGCCGGGGCGATCACGGAGGCGTCGTGGCTGCCGGTCAGCTTCGGCAGGCGCACGTCGGAGACGCGCCAGCCGCGATGGCTGACGGTGCCCGTGAACGGCGCGGCGCCGACGACGTTGCCGGTCACGCGCACGGCCGTCGCGTCGAAGCCGGCCGGCAGCGTCACGCGGCTGCCTTCGGCTTCGTCGCGCACCGGCACGATCGTGAAGTGCTCGCGCAGCGCGGCGCGGCAGCCGTCGTGCACGAGGCGCGCGGCCGCGCCGATGTCGGCGTCCGTGTAGCCGGCGATGTCTTCCTGCACGAAGTCGATGAAGCGTGCGTCGCGCTGCAGCAGGCCGAGCAGTTGCAGCGCGGCCTGCGGGCTCGCTTCGCGCAGCTCGGGCGCCTTCACGGGCACGGCAGCCGGCGCGGGCACGGGCGCAGGCGCAGGCGCGGCGGCCGGCGCCGGTTGCGCGGCAACGGGCGCGCCGTCGCGCACGCGCAGCACGCCGGCGGCGAATTCGCGGTTGCCGAGCACGGAGAAGAACGTGCCGACGGCAAGCGACAGCCGGCCGAAGAACGACAGATTGGATTCGGGCATGTGGCTTGGACTCCTGTGGGCCCGCCATGCGGCGGGCGATCTTGCCTGGGGCGCCGGGCGCGGGGCGCGAAATGCGCACGGCCGCTGCCCGGAGCGCGATTCCGGGCCCCCTCGCGGGGTGCGGAAAACCCGTATTTTGCCCTGTGGCGGGCGAATGGTGCGGAAGTTGGGGGACAGAACAATTCGGCCGCGTGCAAAAGACGCCGGCCGGATGGCGGGATTGCGCTGCGAGGGTTAGCGGTCCGTAGTGAATTTCAAGGTGCCTGACGGCTTCAGGAAAGGCCGGCGATGCGTGCGGCGTGGGCCGCTACGCTGGGTACGCCCTTCTTGGTAACGATCGAGATCTTCCCAATAGCCGACCGGACCTCGACCTTGACGCATTCGGTGCAACGTCGGCGTGAACCAGCCTGCGCTCCCCTGAACCGCCCACCCTCGATACCGAGCGTCGGCCGGGCCACGCTGCAGGCCGCGCGCGACGGCGGCGCACAGGCGATCGTCGAACCCGCAGGCATCAACCGGCTCGCGCAGGCCGCCGCGCCGGGCGAGCGCCCGTAACGCCCGGCGCGACGCGCCCGCTTACGACACGGCCCCCACACGCGCGGGCACGGCCGACACGATCATCGCGACCGCCACCGCCAGCACGACCGCCGCGCCGATGAAGACGCCGCTCGCGCCGTTCGCATCGAACACCACGCCGCCCGCGGCCGCGCCGGTCGCGATCGCGAGCTGGACCGCCGCGACGATCAGGCCGCCCGCGCTCTCCGCCTCGTCCGGCACCGTGCGCGTGACCCACGTCGACCACGCGACGGGCACGCCGCCGAACGCCATCCCCCACAACGCGACGAGCACCGCGTCGACGAGCGGCGCGCGCCCGAGCGCCACCAGCGCGACGCCGAGCACGACCATCAGCGCGGGCATCGCGATCAGCATCGGCCGCAGCCGGTGCTCGAGCACGCGGCCGGCCAGCGACGTGCCGACGAAGTTCGCCACGCCATAGCCGAGCAGGATCGCCGACAGCCCGTTCACGCCGACACCCGCGACCTGTTCGAGAAACGGCCGCAGATACGTGAAGAACGCGAAATGCCCGGTGAAAACAAGGATCGTCGCAAACATCCCGAGGCCGACCGTCGGCCGTCGCAGCACGTCGACCAGCGTGCGCAGCCGCGTCGTGCCGGACGGCGCCATCGCCGGCAGCGTCGCGACCTGCGTCGCGAGCGCGAGCACGCCGAACCCGGCCGCGATCAGGAACACGTTGCGCCAGCCGATCAGGTGACCGAAATAGCTGCCGAGCGGCGCGGCCGCGATCGTCGCGACCGCCACGCCGCTGAAGATGATCGACAGCGCGCGCGGCACCATCGCGGTCGGCACGAGCCGCATCGCGGTGGCCGTCGCCATCGTCCAGAAGCCGCCGAGCGCGATGCCGAGCAGCACGCGGCCGACCAGGATCGTCGCGAGATTCGTTGCGCACGCGACGGCCAGGTTCGAGACGATCAGCAGCGCCGTAAACGACAGGAGCACGCGCCGCCGGTCGATGGCGCGCGTCGCGGCTGCGGTGAGCAGGCTCGTCACGAGCGCGACCGATGCGGTGGCCGTGACGGCCTGGCCGGCGACGCCCTCGGTCACGCCGAGGCTGTCGGCCATCGGCGTGAGCAGGCTCGCAGGCAGGAACTCCGCGGTGACGAGCCCGAACACGCCGAGCGTCATCGCAAAAACGGCGCCCCAGGCGGGTTCGCGCGGGCCCGCCGCGACGCCGGCGGATTCGATGGTGGGATTCATGTTTGATGCGATTCCGGAAAAAGTGCCAATGGTTGCGCATCGTAAGGTCAGCACATCAGGACGGTCTATGACATACAATCCGGAAACATTGATCAATCGTCCGAAACCGATGTCCGATCCCGTCGACCTCCCGCCGTCCGACACACACGACCTCGTCAGCGAACTGCTGCTCGGGATGCGCCTGAGCGGCGTCCAGTACCGCCGCATCCAGGTGGCGCGGCCGTTCGGCATGCGCTTCGGCAACGTGCGCGGCCGCGCGCAGTTCCACTTCGTCGGCCGGGGGCCCGTGCTGCTGCGCGACCCGAGCGGGGCGACCTACCGGCTCGACACCGGCGACGCGATCCTGATGCCGAACGGCGGCGAGCATGCGCTGGTGTCCGAGCCCGACACGCCGTGCCGCGAGATCGACGGCTTCGAGACCGCGAAGATCTGCGACACGGTCACTGCGGTCGGCGCCGCGCGGCAGGCCGAAGGCGACGGCGGCGCGGAAGCCGGCGACGCACTGATCTTCAGCGGCTGCATGGAACTCGATCTCGGCGGCATGCAGCCGCTCGTCGCGACGATGCCCGAGGTGATGTTCGTCGGCACGCTGCTCGCGCGCAATCCGGAGCTGCGGCCGCTGCTCGATGCGATGGAGCGCGAGTCCCGCGCCGAACGCGCGGGTTTTGCAGGCATCCTGGCGCGGCTCGCGGACGTCGTCGCCGCGTTCATCGTGCGCGGCTGGGTCGAATGCGGATGCGGCAACGGCACCGGCTGGGTGCAGGCGCTGCGCGACCCGAAGCTCGGCCGCGCGCTCGTCGCGCTGCATCGCGAACCGGGGCGGAACTGGAGCGTCGCGGAACTCGCGGCGCAGGCCGGCGTGTCGCGCTCGGTGTTCGCGGAGCGGTTTCTCGCGGCGACCGGGATGACGCCCGTGCGTTACCTGACCGAGCTGCGGATGCGGCTTGCCGCGCAATGGATCACGCGGGATCGCGAGCCGATCGAGACGGTCGCGTATCGGCTCGGGTATGGGTCGCTGGCGGCGTTCAGCCGCGCGTTCAAGCGGGTGGTGGGGAAGCCGCCGGGGGCGGTGCGGGCCGACGGCGAGGGCAACGCCGAGGCCGCAGGCGACGCGGCGGCAAGCGCCGAAGCGGCCGGGTAACGCGACGTCGGCTGCACGACGCACGCGTGCAGCCGCGATGCGCCGCAAGCGGGCGCGCCCTCGCCCGCCTGCGGCGCGTCAAGGCCGCGCATGGATACGGCGCAGACTTCGCCCGCCGTCAGCCGGCCCGCTCCTCGAGCCGGTCGATCAACGCCGTCGCGCAGCGCACGGCCAGTTCCGCGCTCTGTTCGGCATCGACCGTCGCGCCGGCCGCCAGCGTGCCCTGCACGATCCGCCCCAGCAGGTCCTTCGCCAGGTCGCTGATCTCGTAATCCCGTTCCGTCATGATTCGCCTCCGGTGCGCCGGTCCGCCCGGACCGCGCGAGTGGGTGATGCCGGTGCCCGCACGACGATCTGCGCCTGCGTGTCCCGTTCGATCCGTTCGAGCGATGCGCGCATCGCCGCGTAATCGTCCGGCGTGCACACCTGCCGATCGAAATGCGCGCGCAGCCGCCGCGTGACCTGCACGACGCGCGCGCCCGCATCGAACACGTAGTGCGACGCAAAATCGACGTAGCGATCCCGCACCGTCGCATCCGTCGGCAGGTCGGTCACGGTCACACCCGCCGGCAGCGCGATCTGCGCGCTCTCGCTGAACGCGCCGCCGATGCACACCCACGGCTGCGTGCGCACCGGCTCCGCGAGCCATGCCTGCACCTGCGTCGCGATCCCGCCCGTCAGGCTCGACAGCGCGGGCACCGCGCTCGTGCCGTCCGGCCACACGACGTGATCGAGCGTGCCCGTCATCGTCACGCCGAACGGCCCGTCGGTCGCCGTGCGGTCGGTCGTGACGAGCTGCGCGGTGCCGCGCAGCCCGCTTTGCCGCAAGCGCTCGACGGCAAGCTGCCGGATGCGCTCGCGGGTCGCGCGGCGGAACACGGTGCGTTCGAGTTCGGCGGTCCAGCCGTCGTCCTCGACGTACGACTGGTAGCGCTGCGCATCGATCCGCGCGGCGTCGATCGCGAGGCGCGCGCTGCGCGTGCGCGGCTGCGTGGCCGGCGTGCGCGACAACACGCCGGTGTCGACCCGCAGCGCGGGCCGGTCCATCACGATCGGCGGCAGGTAGCCGAACGCGATGCCGGCGGTGGTCGTATCCGCGTACAGCCCGAGATCGGGCAGCCACGTGATCGCATGATTGATCGCGCCGCCGCCGTAGCCCGGCACCGACGGCAGCGTGTACACCGCCCCGAGATTGAGCAGCACCGGCTCGCTGCGGATTCCGACCGCCGCCAGCATCGCGCCGAACAGCGCGACGTGGTCCTTGCAGTCGCCGTAGCGATTGCGCAGGATGTCGGTCACGCGGTGCGGCGCGGCAGCCGTCTCGCCGAGAAACAGCGCGACGTAGCGCACGTTCGCCTGCACCCAGTCGTACAGCACGCGCGCCTTGTCATGCGGGTCGGATGCGTTCGCGGTCAGCGCCCGCGCGAGCTGCACGACCGCCGGATCGTTCGCGCTCGGGTCCACCGCCGCGTTGCGGTAGCGCGCGGCAAACGCCGCGTAGTCGGGCAGCGTCGACACCATCAGCCGGTCGCCGTCGGTCGGATAGCCGACCGCGCCGTTCTCCAGCCGGTCGTACGGGCCATGGCGATAGTCGAACGTGTAGCGGGTGCGGCCGTTCTCCGTCACCGGCGGCAGCGCGACGTAGCCGCGCGCATCGGCATGCAGCGGCATGTCGGCCGGCACGTCGAAGATCAGCCGCTGGTGGTCGACGGGCTCACGCGACGGCTCGACGAAGTAGCCGAAATAGCCGGGATTGAGCGGCTTGGTCCGCACCTTGCGAAACGCGATGCGCGTGCGCGAACCGGCCTCGACGCCCGGAAACACGACCGTGCGCAGCACGCCGTCCTGGAACGTCGGCGCGCCGGCGGAACGCGGCTCCTGCACGTCGCGGATCGCGTCCGGGCCGACCGGGTGCGCGACGCCGTCGCGGTCGATCGTCTCCGCCGCGAGCAGCTCGACCTTCTCGATGTCCTTGTCGAACCACACGTAGCGCTGCGCGATCGCATCGATGCCGTTCGCGTCGTTCGCGCGCAGCGTCGCATCGTCGTGCTCCTCGAGCGAGCCGTCGCGCTGGATCACGAACAGGTGCACGTCGTTCTCGAGCGTCGTCGGCGCGATGTCGGCCGACTCCGGCCCCGCAGGCCCGGGGGCCGCCGGCGACGCGCGCGCGCCGACCGTCGACAGGCAGAAACAGGCAACGCCGAACAGACGGAGCAGCATGCGCATCGCATCGAACCTCGCGGCACGTGGCCGGCAAGACCGCGGCCGGGCAGCCGCGTTCTTCGTCAGACTACGCCAATCGGATGCGCTGCGCAGCGCGCGCGCGTCGCGGGGTCGAATCCGAATCGATCGAGTCACACACGCATGCGCGATGCCGGATACGGGCGCCGGAAGACATTTTCACCGGTCATCCGCATCACTTCGCGACATCTATACTGGAATCGTGCCCGTGATGCGCGGGCCTGCCGCGACGCCAGGGCAGCCAGGCGCGGCGCCGCGCCGGCAGCGGGCGAGGAGGCGTCATGGAGATCATCAACAGCGACTACGAAGTCGGTTTTCTGTTGGTCGTGTTCGTGCTGCTGGGCGTGGTGCTGATCGGTGCGTTGCTGACCGCGATGCACCTGGAACGCTGGCACCCTCGGCTGATCGGCGCCGCCATCGGCGCACTGATCGGGATTGCGCTGATCGAAGCCGTGCCGATGCTGACGTGAGCGCGGGCGCGCGCACGGATCGTCGATCCTTCCTGCCGGAGGCTACATGGCACACAGCATCGTGCAAATCGTCGTGGTGCTCGTGATCCTGGGGCTCGCGCTGCTGTTCTTCATCGAACGGCGCAGCCGCGACCGGATCCGCGAGCGCCTGCTGCACCGCTCCTCGCGGCGATCGCATCGCTCGCATACGCATCATCATCCGTGACGCCGCGCGTCGCGCCGGGCGCGCGTGCGTGCATGGACATGCCGGAATCCGAATCAATGCCGCGCATCACCCGACGCCGGCCCGCCTGTTACCGGCAGTCGCCGACCCGCTTGCCGCGCCAGGTCCATGCCATCGTGTACGCACCGGCCTGCGCATGCTGGCCGCGCATCTGCCCCTTGAGGTCATAGCTGGTCGGCGTGACGGAGCCCGTCACGCTCGCCGTGCCGCGCCCCTGCGCGTTCGCGCATGACATCGCCACCTTCAGCGTCGTGCCCGTGTAATCCCAGTGCGTGATCGTGCAGGCGACGTTGTCGCGCCGCATGCGCGCTTCCATCGTCGCGCGGATGTTCTTCGCGTCGGCGTCGGTCAGGCACTGGTCGGGCGCCGGGCCGCCCGACGGCAGCGGCTTGCCGTTCAGCGTATAGGCGGTGTCGTCGTGCCACATGCCCGGCGACACGGTTTGGGCGAACGAAGCAATGGCAAAGCCGGCAAGCCCGGCGGCAATCAGCAGTTTCATGATTTCGGTTTCGGCTCGGCATGCGCCCGCGCGGCCGCACCGGATGCGGCCGTGCTCGGCGACGTGGGACAGCGGTTATTGCTGGACGAGTTCGACGCGGCGGTTCTGCGCGCGGCCAGCGTCGTCGCCGTTGGATGCCACCGGCGACAGCGACGCGACGCCCTTCGCGCTCAGGCGCGCCGGTGCGATCTTGTAGGTGGCCGCCAGCGCCTGCGCGACCGCTTCGGCGCGCTTCTGCGACAGGTCGGCGTTGCGCGCGAACGGGCCTTGATTGTCGGTATGGCCGACGATGTACACCTTCAGCGCCGGGCTCGCCGTCAGCAGCTTCGCCATCTCGTCGAGCTGTGCCTTCGATTCCGGCTTGACCTGCGCCTTGTCGGTATCGAAGTAGATGCCGTAAAGCGCGACCTTGCCGGTCGCCGCGAGCCCTTTCTGCAGCGCGCCCGAATCGAGCACCTTGACCTGGCCCGTCTGCATCGGCTTCACCTCGACGACTTCCTCGTAGACGAGCGTGCGCTTGTTCGACGCGGAATCGTCCATGATGTGCAGGAACACGTACGCATCGCCGGACGCACGCGACAGCTTCGCGAGGATCGTGCGGTGCTTGTCGCCGAAATTGGCCTGACCGACACCCGGCTGCGCGACCCGGTTCGAGCTGATCACGACGCTCTGGAATTCAATACCGCCGGATTTCCCGCATTGCTCCTGCGTGCAGCGGAACAGGATCTGGAAACCGCCCTTCTGCAGCGCGTCGAGATAGTTGCGCTCCACTTCCAGCGTCGACTTGTCGCCGCCGATCGTGTACGAGACGCGCGTGATCCGGCCTTCCAGGCTGAGACCCTTGGCGGTCTTGCGGTCGTCGATCGGCTGGTTCGGCAGGAACGCCTCGTCGAAGGCCGTCTGCGAGTATGCATTGATGGTCGCGCCCGCGAAACGCGTGAGCAGCGGATGATCTTTCGAGCCCGGCGCATCGCCGGCGGCGAAGGCCTGCGCGGACAGCGACAGCAGCGCGGCGGCGGACAGCAGGCGGAATACGGACGATGCTGCGTTCTTCATTGTTTCCCTCGGACAGGATTTGTTATTCGATCGATGCGGCAAAACGCGCGCATCTTACCAAATCTTTCCGGGGAAATTTTCGATAACTGAATGTTTTTCGGCGGCGTTTTGCGCGTGATCGTTTTCACGCTTTCAACGTGACGCCGCACGTCATCTTGCGCAGCATCCGAACTACCCCACATTCATCGGCAGCAGCACCATCTGCTTGCCTTCGACATGCAGCCGCGCCTGCAGCTCGACGGGCGTCTGGTTGTGCAGCCACGCGGTCAGGAAGTTCACGCGCCGGAAGATCAGCTTGCTCGCGAAGCACACGCTGTTCGGGAATTCGTCGAGCGTCGCCGATGCGAGGTTCATGAACTCGACCACCGGGTTCGTGCCGAACGCGATCCGGTAATCGGCCGCGATGCCGTTGCGCCGGCAATGCGCGACGTAGTAGTCGAGCGCCTCGGTGATCGTGTGCCGCAGCCGTTCGAGATGCTCGTGCCCGTCGTACGCCTTCGCGTCGACCTCGCCCACCGCGAGGAAGATCACGTTGCGGAAGTGCCCCGGGAACAACCGGTTCACCCACAGCAGCGCGTGCATGCTCGCCCCACGATGCTTGCCGACCAGCAGCACCGCGGTCGGCTGGGACGGATCGGGCTTGCCCGGCGCCGTCGCTTCGTCGACGGCCGGCGGCGCGCCCGAGAACAGCGCATCCTCCTTCGCGAGCTGCGCGCGCGTCTCCGCATAGTGGCGGTTGATCAGGAAGCATGCCGCGACCACCGCGCTCGTCACGAGCACCGTCAGCCAGCCGCCGGCCGTGAACTTCTCGACCAGCGTGATCCCGAGCACCGTCGCCGTCACGACCAGCCCGATCGACGTCAGGAAGAAGGGCTTGTACCAGCTGCGCTCCACGCGGCGCTGGCGCCACCAGTAGGTGCTCATGCCGAGCAGCGACAGGCTGAACGTGAGGAACACGTTGATGCTGTACAGCACGACCAGCACGTCGACGCTGCCGTGCGTCCACAGCAGGATCAGCAGGCTCGACGCGCCCACGACGATGATGCCGTTCTGCCGCACGAGCCGCGTCGACAGGTCGCGGAAATGGCGCGGCACCCACGAGTCCGACGCCATGTTCGACAGCACGGCCGGGCCGTCGAGAAAGCCGGTTTGCGCGCCGACCAGCAGCAGCCCCGCCTCGAACGCGAGCACGGCCCCGAGCAGCAAGTGCCGCGCGAACGCCGAGCCGAGCCCGAGCTGGTCGATCACGCTGCCGAACACGACCGCGTTGAGCGTCTTGCCTTCGACCGGCGCCGCGTGCCACAGCATGTAGAGCAGGATGATCCCGCCCGCGGTAAACGCGAGCGACGTCGACATGTACAGCATCGTCACCTTGCCGTTCGGCACGCGCGGCTCCGCGAGCATGTTCACGTTGTTCGACACGGCCTCGAGGCCCGTGTACGTGCCGCCGCCGAGCGAGAACGCGCGCATCAGCAGCGCGAGCATCACGAAGGTGCCGAGCGATTGCGACATCCCGTGCGCCTCGTGCACCGCGTCGGGCACGATCGCCGCGAGATGGTCGCCGTGCGCCGCCACGCCGTAGACGATCAGCCCGAAGTGCAGCACGACGAAGCCGATGAAGATCGGCAGCAGCACCAGGATCGATTCCTTCATGCCGCGGAAGTTGAGCCCCGTCATCAGCACGATCAGCACGATCTCGGTCGTCAGCTTGAACGCCTGCGCGCTCACCGGCAGCATGCTGTAGAACGCGTCGACGCCGCTCGCGAGCGACGTCGCGACGGTCAGCACGTAGTCGACCAGCAGCGCCGCGCCGGACACGAGCCCCGGCTTCGGCCCGAGCAGCGCGGTCGCGACGCGGTAGCCGCCGCCGCCCGTCGGGAACAGTTCGATCACCTGGTTGTAGCCGATCGCGATGATGAACACCGTCGCGGCGGTCGCAAGCGCGAGGAACAGCGCGAGCGGGGTGTGATGGCCGAGCGCGAGGAACGCCTCCTCCGGGCCGTAGCACGACGACGACAGGCCGTCCGCGCCGAGCCCGACCCACGCGAGCAGCGGCGTCACGGCGATCGCGTGACGCGTGCGCGGATCGAGGGGATCGAGCGGCTTGCCGACGAGTACCTGCCACATCCTCTGAAGTGCGGTCACGATCCCTCCCGATGGCAGACGCGCCGGCGTCGTCTTCTCCAAGGTAGGAGGGTTCGCAAGCGTCCGCCAGTCGGCACATTCCTTAGGGCGGCATGTGTGGCTGACGAGACGCTTTCAGTACACCGACGTCCGGCAGACAGTGTGCGATCGCCTCAACCAAGCTCGCCGAGCACGCGCGCCAGCATGCGCGACACGCCCGCGAACGCCGGATGCGGCGCGGTGATCACGAAGGTCGGAATCTTCGCCAGATAGCCCGCGAAGCGGCCCTTCGCCTCGAAGCGCGCGCGAAACGGCGACGCGTCGAACAGCGCACCGAGGCGCGGCACGACGCCCCCGCCTATATAGACGCCGCCGGTCGCGCCGAGCGTGAGCGCCAGATTGCCCGCGAACGTGCCGAGCATTCCGCAGAAACAGTCGAGCGTCGCGATGCAGCGCGCGTCGCCGGCAAGCGCCCGCTCGATGATCGCGGCGGAATCGGTTTCGCGTGCGGCACGCGCATCGCGCGCGGCGAGCGCCGCATGGATCACCGCGATGCCCGGCCCGGCCGCGAGCCGCTCGAACGACACGTGCGGCCAGCGCGTGCGCGCAAGGCGCAGCACATGATCCTCGCGTTCGTCGGCCGGCGCGAACGACGCGTGCCCGCCTTCACCGGACAGCGGCACCCACGCATCGCCCGCGCGCACGAGCGCGGCGACGCCCAGCCCCGTGCCGGCGCCGAGCACGCCGATCGCGCCGCCGGGTGCCGCCGCCCCGCCGCCGACCGGCCGCCGCTGTTCGTCGGACAAATGCGGGACGGCCATCGCCAGCGCCGAGAAGTCGTTGACCACGTGCAGCGTGTCGAAGCCGAGCGCGCGACGCGTCGCGTCGATCGAGAATCGCCAGTGATGATTGGTCATGCTGACGAAGTCGCCGTCCACCGGGTTGGCGATCGCGATCGCCGCATGCCGCACCCGCGCGCCGCCGGCATCGCGCAGGAACGCGCGCACCGCGTCGGCGATGCCGGCGTGATCGCCGCAGCGATAGACGCGCACGCCGCCGATCCCGTCGCGCGCGGTTTCCAGCGCGAAGCGCGCGTGCGTGCCGCCGATGTCGGCCAGCAGGCGCGGTTCGGCCGCGTGCATCATGCAGCGCGCGAGCGGATCGTCGCGGAGGGTCGCTTCGCTCATCGTGTCTCCCGGATGGTCATGGGTTGTCGATCCTGCCGGTCGTGCCGCTCATGGCACCTCCACGCCCCGCGCCGCCTCCAGCAGCGCGAACCAGTGCTCGCGCGCGAGCGTCAGCCGGGTCGCCGCCACCGCCTCGCGCAGCGCCGCGATGCGGCCCGACCCGACGATCGGCAGCGGCCGGCACGGCAGCGCGAGCAGCCACGCGAACAGCACCGTCGTCGCGCACACGCCGAGTGCGCCGCCGATCCGCTCGGCACAGGCGCGCACGCGCGCGGCGGCCGGCGACGCATCGGTCAGCACGCGCCCGCCCGCGAGCGGCGACCACAGCATCGGCGGGCTGCGCCAGCGCTGCGCCTGGTCGAACGTGCCGTCGTCGAGCGGCGCGAGATGCAGCAGCGAGCATTCGACCTGGTTCGTCGCGAGCGCCATCCCGTGCGCGGCCAGTCGGTCCTGCAGCAGCGCCGCCTGCGCCGGCGCAAAGTTCGAGATCCCGAACGATCTCACCTTACCGTCGCGCCGGAGCGCGGCGAAGGTCGCGGCGACTTCGTCGGCGTCCATCAGCGGATCCGGGCGATGCAGCAGCAGCAGGTCGAGCCGGTCGGTGCGCAACGCGCGCAGCGACTGCTCGACCGACGCGACGACATGCGCGGTCCCCGTGTCGTAGTGCTTGACGCGGTGCTCGGGACGCTGCGCGGACACCGGGCGGATCCCGCACTTGGTGACGAGCTGCATTCGCTCGCGCAGCTGCGGCGCATCGGCGAGCACGTCGCCGAACAGGCTTTCGGCCGCATAGTCGCCATAGATGTCCGCGTGATCGAAGCTCGTCACGCCGAGGTCGAGCGCCGCTTCGACCAGCGCGCGGCGCTCGCCGCGCGACAGCCGCCAGTCGGCGATCCGCCACATCCCGAACACGATCCGCGAGAACGGCATCGCGTCGGCACCCATCGCGATCGTCGTGCAAGGTGCTTGCGTCATGCTCACCACCACCATTCGACCTGCGCGCCGACCGTCGAGCCGCTGCGCGACGTGCCGAACACGCCGGTCGTCGACAGCGGATCGCCGGGCGCCGCCGCATCCTGCGCCGCCTTGTTCCAGCGCGCATACGTATAGAACACCCGGAACTCCGGCCCCGACCAGAACGAGCGGTCCATCGCGAGCGTCAGCGCGACGCTCGCCTTCAAGAGCGTGCGCGTCGGGCCGCCGGACGGCGTCACGCGATCGTGCCCGAGGTCGCCCTGCAGCTTCACGTGGTGCGTGAACGCATACACCGGCCGCACGCCCATCGACACCCAGGTCTGCGAGCCGCCCGACGGCGCGATGTCGCGCTGCCAGATGCCGACCACCTGCCCGCCGAAGTCGCGCGTCGCCTGCCAGTCGAACGCGTCGAGCACGCGCACGCTCTTGTAGCGGGTGTCGTTCGTCAGCGTGCCCGTATAGCCGAGGCCGGTGCCCGGCCCGACGCCGTACTGGAACGCGAGCTTGTTCTTGCCGCCGAGCAGGTTGGTCTGCACGTGCTGCACCGTGACCGACCAGCCGCTGTGCGCGTCCTGCATCACGCCGCCGGCGTTCAGCACCGGCGCGCGTGCCGGGATGTACGACAGCCCGAACTGCAGCTCGCCGCCGGGGTTCGGGCGCACGCCGGACAGTTGCAGGTCGTGGCGCGTCACGTAGTTCGGCTGGTCGATGTAGTCCTCGCGGAACAGCCCGTAGCTGAGCTTCAGGCCGCCGCCGATCGGCACGTTCTCGATGCCCGCGCCGAGGCCGCTCGGGTTCCAGTAGTAGAAGTCGTTCATGTGGACATCGTTGCGCCGGTAGTAGATGCGCCCGAACCAGATCCGCATGTCGTCGAGCCCCGGAAAATTGGTCAGTTGCACGTACGACTGCGGCAGGCGGATGCGGCCATGATTGCCGTCGAAACTCGGCGTGCGGTCGAGATCGTTCACGAGGCTCGCCATGCCCACCGCCGACAGTTGCATCCCGTTCGCGAACTTGTAGAGCGTCTGGTCGATCTCCAGTTCGCTGTAGACCTGGCATTCGTTGCCGAGCCGGTACTTGCTCTGCGCGCCCGGCAGCTGGAAGCAGGCCTGCGAGCGGCTGTCGCTCGTGCCGACGCCGGCCCGCAGGTAGCCGTGGAACTGCGTCCACGGCGTCAGCTGGTTCCAGGCCGACGACGGCGTCGGCGTCGCCACGTTGGCGGGGCTCGTGTCGGCCGGCACCACGCCGGTGGCCTGCGCGAGGCCGCCCGGCACGCCGTCCGCGGCGAGGGTCGTCGCAGGGTCCGGCGCGGCATGCAGCGCCGCCGATGCGGCGGCGAGCGACAAGGTCGCGGCGAGCCGCGTGAGCCTGAACGGGGTGCGTGCCGGGCCGCGCGTGCGGCGGCCTGCTTCGTCGATCATGTACGTGTCTCCAAACCGTGTTGTTGCGCCGCGTGCGATGCGCGGCGTCGTCGAATAGGTATGTGTGCTGCGTCGTCCGTGCTGCTGTTGACGGGCCGGCGCGGTGGACGCGCCGCGCGCCGGCCCGGTGCAGCGTCAGCCGGCGACGTCGAGATCCAGCACCGACGGCGCATCGGCAGCCGCGGGCCCCGGCGCATGGATGCGGATCGGCTCGCCCGCGGCCGCGCTCGCGTAGATCGCGTCGAGGATCTCCATCACGATCAGCCCTTCCTCACCCGGTGCCGGATGCGGGACGTCGCACAGGATCGCTTCCGCGTAGTCGTACATCGCCGAATGCGCGCCGTCGGCGGGCGGGTTCAGGCGCATGTCGAACTGCGCGCCGTTCTGCTCGATGAAGATGTGCGCGTCGAACGTGTAGCCTTCGTTCAGGTTCTTCTGCAGCAGCCCCGCGCGCGTGCCGAGCAGGCGCGTCTCCATCAGCTCCGCTTCCTGGATGTTGGTCGCCCACGATGCCTCGAGCGCGAGCGTCGCGCCGTTGTCGAAGCGGATCAGCGCGGCCGCCAGATCCTCGACGTCGAACGTCTTGCCCGCGCGCGCCGCGAGTTCGCGCGCGATCGGGTCGTAGGTGCTGCCCATCACCCACACCGGCTTCGGATACCCCATCAGCCACAGCGCAAGGTCGAGGCGGTGCACGCCGAGGTCGATCAGCGGCCCGCCGCCCGCGAGCGCCTTGGTGCCGAACCAGCCGCCGAAGCCCGGCATCCCGCGCCGGCGGTGCCACATCGTGCGGCCGAAGTAGAAATCGCCGAACACGCCTGCATCGACCTGCGCCTTCAACGCCCGCGACTGCGCGCTGAAGCGGTACGAGAAGTTGATCATCAGCCGCTTGCCGGCGCGCTGCGCGGCGATCAGCATGTCGCGCCCCTCGTCCGCGTTCAGCGCCATCGGCTTCTCGCACAGCACGTGGCAGCCGGCGTCGAACGCGGCGAGCGTCAGCTCGCGATGGAACTTGTTCGGCGTGCACACGCTGACGACGTCGAGCTTCTCGGCGGCGAGCATCGCCTCGGCCGTCGCGTAGCGCGCGTCGATGCCGAACGCGTCGCCGACCTTCGCGAGCCGTTTCGCGTCGGGGTCGGCGATCGCGACCACGTCGACGTCCGGATGCTCGCGCCAGCCCTCGATATGCTTGCGGCCGATCCCGAGCCCGATCACGCCCACGCGCAGGCGGCGGCCGCGCGCAATCGCCGCCGCTTCCGGCAGCTCCACCTTGTAGTCGTCGTTCATGCGAGGTCTCCGGCGGTTTGCTGGATGCCGACCTGCGCGAACTGCGTGCTCTTCTCGCTGAGCATTTCGAGCGGCGCCGTGTTCGGGCAGCGGTCGGCGAGGTTCACGCGCGGCGCGGCCCACTGCACCGCGTTCGCGATCACGCGCTGCACGTTGCGGTCGTGATAGGTCGGATACGCTTCGTGGCCGGGGCGGAAATAGAAGATCCGGCCGTGGCCGCGCTCCCAGCAGCAGCCCGAACGGAACACCTCGCCGCCCTCGAACCACGAGATGAACACGGTGCTGTCCGGCTGCGGGATGTCGAAGCGCTCGCCGTACATCTCCTCGTGCTGCAGCTCGAAGTACTCGCCGAGCCCGGCCGCGATCGGATGCGACGGCTCGACCACCCACAGCCGTTCCTTCTCGGCCGCCTCGCGCCACTTCAGCGAGCAGTTGGTGCCGAGCAGGCGGCGGAAGATCTTCGAGAAGTGGCCGGAATGCAGCACGATCAGGCCCATCCCTTCGAGCACGCGGCGCTGCACACGCTCGACGATCTCGTCGGAGACCTTCACATGCGCCTTGTGCCCCCACCACACCAGCACGTCGCACGCGGCGAGCCGCGCCTCGCTGAGCCCGTGCTCGGGCTGGTCGAGCGTCGCGGTGCCGATCTCGAGCGGCAGCGCGCCGTGGCCGAGCGCCGGCGTCTCTGCGAGCGCGCTCGCGATCACCTGGTGAATGCCGTCCGGGTAGATGGCGCGCACGCCCGCGTTCTCGCGTTCGTGCTCGAACTCGTTCCAGACGATCACTGAAAGTTTCTTGCTAAGCATGACTATCCTTTTTATAAGGGTGGGCGCCGATTCGACAGCGGCCGCGCGCCGTGGCCGCCTGAAACCTGTGGGCCGCTTCGCCGCTCGCCGCGCTCAGGCGCTCGCGAGCGCCGGGGCGGCTTCGCGCACGATGCGCTCGGCCGCGCGGCCGTCCGGGTGAAACAGATGCAGTGCGGCGGCCGGCAGCTCGACGCGCACGCGCTCGCCGATCCGTGCGCCAGCGGCATCGGTCTTGGCGACGATCGGCTGCGCGCCCAGCGGCGTATCGAGGTACAGATAGGTGTGCTCGCCCATCTGCTCGACGTGCACCACTTCGCCGGTCACGCCGCCCGCGCCGCCGGTGCCGATGCGCACGTGTTCGGGGCGGATGCCGAGCGTCACGGCGGCGCCCGCCTGAAGGCCGTCGCCCGACACGTTCGCCGTCAACCCCTGCTCGCGGGCCCGCGCGCGCACTTCGCCCGCGCCGGCCGACGCGACGTTCGCCGGCAGGAAGTTCATCGCGGGCGACCCGATGAAGCCGGCGACGAACTGGCTGGCGGGGCGGTGATACAGGTCGAGCGGCGTGCCGATCTGCGCGATGCTCGCCACGCCGCCGCGCCCTTCGAGCGGCCGCAGCAGCACGATCTTGTCGGCCAGCGTCATCGCCTCGACCTGGTCGTGCGTCACGTAGATCATGCTGGTGCTGTCGAGGCTGCGGTGCAGCTTCGCGATCTCGACGCGGGTCTTCACGCGCAGCGCGGCGTCGAGGTTCGACAGCGGCTCGTCGAACAGAAACACCTTCGGCTTGCGGACGATCGCGCGGCCGATCGCGACGCGCTGCCGCTGGCCGCCGGACAGCGCGCCGGGCTTGCGTTCGAGCAGCTCGCCGAGGCGCAGCGACTCCGACGCGACGCGCACGCGCCGGTCGATCTCGTCCTTCGGCAGGCGCAGGTGGCGCAGGCCGAACGCCATGTTTTCATAGACGGACATGTGCGGATAGAGCGCATAGCTCTGGAACACCATCGCGATGTCGCGCTTGGCGGGCGCGAGCGTGTTCACGCGGCGGCCGTCGATCCACACGTCGCCCGCGCTCTGCTCCTCGAGGCCCGCGACGATCCTCAGCAGCGTCGACTTGCCGCAGCCCGACGGGCCGATGAACACGCAGAACTCGCCGGGTTCGACCGCGAGATTCACGTCGCTGAGGATGGGGGTCGCGCCGAACTGCTTGTGAAGACCGCTCAACCTGATCTGACTCATGCTTTTTCTCCTGATCCTGACGACGGGCGCAACCCGCTCAACCCTTGACCGCGCCGGCCGTGAGGCCGGACACGATATGCCGCTGGAACACCAGCACCAGCAGCACGAGCGGCACGGTGACGATGACCGACGCGGCCATGATGGTTCCCCACGGCAGCTCGTAGCTGCTCGCGCCCGAGATCATCGTGATCGCCACCGGCACGGTGCGCTGCGACGACGAGATCGTGAAGGTGAGCGCGAACAGGAACTCGTTCCATGCCGACACGAACGCGAGCAGCGACGTCGCGGCGAGCGCCGGCCGCAGCAGCGGCAGGAAGATCCGGAAGATCAGCGTGAACACGCCCACGCCGTCGACCAGCGCCGCTTCCTCCAGCTCGCGCGGCAGCTCGCGCATGAAGGTGACGAGGATCCAGATCGTGAACGGCAGCGTGAAGATCAGGTCCGACAGCACGAGCGCGCCGAGGCGGTCGTACAGGCCGAGCGCGCGGACCAGCTCGAACAGGCCCGACAGGATCGCGACCTGCGGAAACATCGACACACCGAGGATGCACATCATCAGCACCCCGCGCCCGCGAAACGACACGCGGCCGAGCGCATATGCGGCGAGCACCGACACCGCGAGCGACAGCGCCACCGCGCCGCCGGCCACGCACACCGAGTTCAGCAGGTACGCGCCGAACGGCTGGTCGCGGAACAGCTGGCGATAGTTGTCGAGCGACGGGCTCGACGGGAACAGCGACGTATCGAACAACGCGTCGCCGTGCTTGATCGACGTGCCGATCATGTAGACGAACGGGAACAGCGCGATCACCAGCACGAGCGCCGACAGCAGCCCGTGGATCGCGATCTCGAACGGATGCTTCTTCATGTCAGGCCTCCCGCATGCGGCGATGGCTGACCGCCATGTAGCCGACCGTGAACAGCACGATCGTGAGGAACAGCAGCATCGCGGCCGCGGACCCGAAGCCCACCTGCTGGAAATCGATCAGCTGTTCGCGCACGTACACCGACATGCTTTTCGTGACCCGGCTGTTCGACGTCAACACGTAGATCAGGTCGAACACGCGCAGCGCGTCGAGCGACCGGAAGATCATCGCGACCAGTACGCCGGGCAGGATCAGCGGCAGCGTCACCGAGCGAAGCACGCGCCAGCGCGGCACGCCGTCGACGCGCGCGGCCTCGTAGCAGTCGCGCGGCACCGTCTGCAGCGCGGCGAGCATCAGCAGCGCCATGAACGGCGTGGTCTTCCACACGTCGACGAGCACGATGGTCGGGAACACGAGGTGCGCATCGGCGGTGAACGCGAGCGGCTCGCGGATCGCGCCGATCGCCATCAGCATCGCGTTGACGATGCCGAACTGGTCGTTGAGCATCCAGCTCCAGATCTTCGCCGACACGACGGTCGGGATCGCCCACGGCACCAGCACCGCCGCACGCAGCAGCGTGCGCAGCCGCGACGGCACGTCGAGCAGCAGCGCGACGCCGAGGCCCGCGGCCGTTTCGAGCACGACGGACACGACGGCGAACAGCACCGTGTTGCCGACCGCCTGCCACCACGCCGGGTCGCGCAGCACACCGGCCGCGCCGAGATAGTTGTCGAGGCCGACGAAATGGCGCTGCGACAGGTCCGCGAGCTGCGCATCGGTCAGGCTGAACCACGCGGTGCGCATCAGCGGCCAGCCGGCGATCGCCGCCAGCGCGAGCAGCGCCGGCGCGACCAGCAGCCACGCTTGGCGGCGGCGAGCCTGCGCGAGGCCCGAGCCGGCCCGCGCGGGCGCCTGCTCAAACGGAGGAGTACTACTGATTTGGATGCTTCCGGTTCTCATGCGAAGTCTCCTGCGGGGGCCGGCGCCGCGAGGCAGCCGGCCGAATCGGTCAAGCGTGGACGTTCGCGCTCAGCGCCAGTTGCCGCCCGGCGCGAGCCGGTTCAGCGACGCGGCGAGCCGCGCGAGCGCGCCCGACGCGGTGTCGCTGCCGGCGAGCACGTCGTGCGCGGCGTTCCAGAACTGGTTGCTGACCTGGTTGTACTTCGCGCCGGTGACCGTCGACGGCCGCGCGACCGCGCTGCTGAAGGTCGGCAGCAGGTCGGCCATGAACGGGTTGGCCTGCAGGATGTCCTTGTCGTGGTAGAGCGCCGGCATGGTCGGATTGAACGACGCCTGCACCGCGCGCATCTTCTGCACCTCGGCGCTCGACAGGTACATCACGAGCTCGGCGGCCAGCTTCGGGTTCGGCGAATAGCGCGACACGGCGAGCTGCCAGCCGCCGAGCGCCGCGGCCGGGCGGCCGTCCGCGCCGCCCTTCGGCAGCGGCGCGATGCCCACCTTGCCCTTGATCGGGCTGCCGGTGCGATTGGCGATCGCCCATGCATACGGCCAGTTGCGCATGAACACCGCGTTACCGGCCTGGAACACGCCGCGCGCTTCTTCCTCGCCGTAGTTCAGCACCGCCTTCGGGCTGATCGTGCCGACCCACTTCGCCGACTGGTCGAGCGCCTTGACCGCGCCCGGGTTGTCGATCGTCACGCGGCCCTTGTCGTCGATCACGGTGCCGCCGTTGTAGCTCGCGACCCATTCGAGCGCGGCGCAGGTCAGCCCTTCGTACGCGCGCCCCTGCCACACGTAGCCCCACATCTTCTCGCTGCCCGCCGAGCGCTCGCCGGCCTGGATCTTGCGCGCGGTCGCGTCGAGCTCGTCCCACGTCGCCGGCACCTTCGCGCGGTACTTGTCGAGCAGGTCCTTGCGGTAGTACAGCAGCCCCGTGTCGATGAACCACGGCATCGCGACGAGCTTGCCGTTCACGGTGTCGTTCGCGACGATGCTCGGGAACGACTGGGCCTCCTGCCCCTTGCTGTACGGCTTCAGGTCGATCAGGTGGTTCGCGAGGATGCCCGGCCAGACCGTGTCGATCTGCATCACGTCGATCTTGTCCGAGCCGCTGCCGAGCAGTTGCTGGTACAGCGCGAGCGTCTCGCTCGAGTTGTTGGGCATGCTGATGAACTCGACCTCGTTGCCGGTCTTCTCGGCCCAGCGCTTCGCCGAGACCTGGCAAATGTCCTGGTCGACGCCGGCCGCGCCGCACGCGATCCGCAGCGTCGCCGCGCCGGCCGTGCCGGCCATCGTCGCCATCGCGGCGAGCGTCATCGTCAGCAATCCAGCCTTGAGCTTCGTCATCGGGTGTGTCTCCAGTATCGTTCGAATCGTGCGACCCGGTGCCGCGCTCGCGCCGCCGGGTGCCGTGGGTGTATGAGACTCCAGTCCCGTTAATCGAAAATTTCGGAAACGCGGCCCGCCATTAACAATCGAAACAATCGGCCGCGCGGCTCAGGCGAGCAGCGCGGCGAGCGCCGCGAGGTCGAACGGCTTCGGCACGAACGGCAGGTCCGCGCGCCAGTCGGGGTGGGCCTGGTGGATTTCGGGCGGCAGGCCCGAGGTCAGCGCGACGCGCTGCGCGGGCCAGCGCTCGGCGAGCCGCGCGGCGAACGCGATGCCGCTGCCGCCCGCGCCGAGCGAGATGTCCGACAGCACGAGCGTGACGGGGCCGTGCTCGGCGAGCCAGCCGAGCGCCGCATCGCCGGTCGCGACCGCGTCGGCCTGCGCGCCGAGCGCCGCGAACTGGCTGAGCGCCGTGTCGCGCACCTCGGGGTCGTCGTCGACCACCAGCACGCGCGCGCCGCCGGCCCGCGCGGCGGCGGGCGCGGCGGGCGCGGCGGGCGCGGCGGGCGCGACGGGAGCGACGGGAGCGACAGGCGCGGCGAGCGCCGCCGCATCGCGCCGCTCGGGTGCGGCGCTTTCCGGCAGCCACAGCTCGACTCGCGTGCCGCGGCCGACCTCGCTGTGGATCCGCAGGTCGCCGCCGCTCTGGCGCACGAAGCCGTACACGCTGCTGAGGCCGAGCCCGCTGCCCTCGCCCGCCGCCTTGGTCGTGAAGAACGGCTCGATCACCTTGTCGAGCAGGACCGGCGCGATCCCGCAGCCGGTATCGGTCACGCTCAGCACGACCGCGCCCGCGGCGGCCGTGCCTTCGTCCGCCATCAGCTCGCGGCGCGCGGCCAGCGTCAGCGTGCCGCCTTCCGGCATCGCGGCGGCGCTGTTGAGCGCGAGGTTCAGCACCGCATTCTCGAGCTGGCCGCGGTCGACGTTCACCCACATCGGCTCGGCGGCCGGCTCCAGCACGACGTTCACGCGCTGGCCTGCCGAATATTCGACGAGATCGAGCATCTCCGCGAGCATCGCCCGCACCGACATCCGCTCGGCCTGCAGCGGCTGGCGGCGCGCGAACGCGAGCAGCCGCCGCGTGAGGCGCGACGCGCGCTCGGCCGCGCGGCGCGCCCGCTCGGCCATCGTCTGCGCGTCCCGCTGCCCGTCGAGGCGCGGCAGCAGCAGCTCCAGGTTGCCGAGGATCGCGACCAGGAAGTTGTTGAAATCGTGCGCGACGCCGCCCGTCAGCTGGCCGAGCACGTCCATCTTCTGCGCCTGGCGCAGTTCCGCCTCGACCGCGCGCCGGCTCGTCAGGTCGCGGCACACCGCGACCCAGCCGCCGTCCGGCAGCGGCTGGCAGTGAAATTCGAGGATCCGCTGGTCGCGCAGGTGCAGTTCGGCCGACGCGGCGATGCGTGCGCCGTCCGACGTGCGGGTCGCGGTGTCGCGCGACACCTCGCGCCAGCGCGCGGGCGGCGCGATCGCGCGCCGCAGCGCCGCGAGCGGCAGGCCCGCCCGCAACGCGTCGGCGTCGATCCCGAGCAGCGTCGCGAAGGTCGGATTCCACGCGATCAGGCTGCCGTGCGCGTCGTGCACCGACACGCCGTCGTTCATCGAGTTCAGCACCGACTCCTGCAGGCGGCGCTGCGCCTCGAGCCCGTGGGTCAGCCGCTCCTTCTCGATCAGGTTGGTGCGGAACACCTCGAACGCGCGCGCCAGTTCGCCGATCTCGTCGGGCCGGTGCGTCGACGGCATCCGGTCCGACGTGATGCCCTTCGCGAGGCGCGCCATCACGCGCGTCATCGCCTGCAGCTTCTGCAGGATGCGGCTCGCGTACGCGACGCCGAGCAGCGCGACCGCGACGCCCGCGATCGCCAGCAACAGCAGCCCCGACTGGCTCGACACCGCGACCTTGCGCACCTTGTCGCTGCGCTCGCTCGCGATCTGCCGCAGGCGCTCGACGTAGCGCGCCGACTTGCCGCTCAGGTGGTCGGCATGGCCGCGCAGCAGCGTGACGAGGTAGCCCGTCTGCGCTTCGCTCGCGAGAAACTCGCGGCGCACCGCGAACACGCTGCGCGTGCCGCCGTCGAGCTGCTGCAGCGCGTCGGCGAGCGCCGGCTGGCGGCGATCCTCGCCGCGTTCGCGCACGCGCAGCCACAGCGCCTCGTTGTCGCTTTCGGCGCTGCCGAGCTCCGCCGCGTTCGCGGCCTGCAACGCGCCGGCGGTGCGCGCCCAGATCTCGAGCAGCGTCGGCGCGCGCTGCGCGATCAGGCTCTTGTCGCGCGCGATGCGCTCGCCGATGCGGTCGTTCGCGATGCGCAGCTCGCCCAGCTCCTCCTTGAGCTGCCGCTGCCGGCCCGACACGATCAGCAGCCGCGCGAGATCCTGGTCGATCGCGTCGAGATCGTCGACCACCGCGAGCCGCTCGCCGGCCTTCGCGGCCGGGCCCGGCTGCCGGCCGAAGCCCGGCGACAGCCGCCGGATGTCGCCGAGCAGGCCGCGCAGCAGCTCGGTGTCGTTGTGCAGCAGGTCCGGCGAATCGGTCAGCATCATGCTCGGCGCAACCGCCGCGAGCTGCGCGACCTTGTCCGACAGCTCCAGCGCGCGGGCGATCTCGGGCACCACGTTCGCCTCGTACTCGTCGAGCGCGTTCTGGTTCGCGCGCATGCCGAGCACGCCGACCACGACGACCGCGAGCGTGATCCCGAACAGCAGCAGGAAGGTCGCGATCAGCTTGGCGCGGACACTCCACGGCGGCAACAGCCGGAACGGGGCGCGCATCGCGTCACACGCGCACGACGGGCACCGCGAACACGTAGCCGACGCCGCGCTGCGTGCGGATGTAGGTCGGCTGCTCGGGGTTCGGTTCGATCTTGCGGCGCAGCCGCAGGATCAGCACGTCGATCGTGCGGTCGTAGACGTCGATGCCGAAGCCGCGCGTGTGTTCGAGCAGCTGGTCGCGCGACCACACGCGCGACGGCTGCTGCACCATCGCGGCGAGCAGCTCGAACTCGCCCTGCGTGAGCGCGCACGCGCCGGCCGCGCCCGTCAGCGTGCGCGCGGCGAGGTCCATCGTCCAGCCGTCGAAGCAGAAGCGCGGGCCGCCGCCGTTCGCGGCGGGGCGCGGCATCGACAGCTCGGTCGTGCGCCGCAGCTGCGCACGCACCCGCGCGATCAGCTCGCGCCCGGAGAACGGCTTGGTGACGAAATCGTCGGCCGCCGTTTCGAGGCCGAGCACGCGGTCCGTCTCGTCGCCGAGGCCGCTGATCATGATGATCGACACGTCCGAGCGCCGCCGCAGCTCGCGCGCGACCGTCATGCCGTCTTCCCCGCGCAGCTTCAGGTCGAGGATGACGAGCGCGTGCGGCGCGGCCGCCAGCTTCTGCTGCATCTGCGCGGCGCTGTCGACCGCCGACACCTCGAACCCGGCTTCTTCCAGCACGCCCTTCAGCCAGGCGCGCACCTCCGGATCGTCGTCCAGTACCAGGATCCGATGTTTTTCTGACATGCGTGTTCTCCTCCATGCCGGTCGCGCGCGCCGATGGGTCGACGTTCCACCCGGCCGCCCGGTGCGGGCCGGCACATCCGTCGGTATGAGGCGGGGCCGCCGCCGATCGCGCGGCCCCCGCCGGAAGCGAATGTTGGCCGATACCGGGCGAACCTGGCAAGGTCCGGCGCCGGCAGGCCGCGGCCGGAACACGGGCGCGGGGCGTCCAACGTCACGAAATCGCGGCGGAAATGCGTCGCGATCGGTGAATACCCTGCCCCGGGATCGACGGCCGGCCGCGCGCGCGATCGCATCCGGCCGCCCCGCGCGGCGCGGTATCGGCACGATGCGCATCACGTCGCATCGACAAAACCGATCCCGGTGCGGCAATCGACATCGAATGCGCGATCGCCGCGCGATTCGCATCGGCATTCAATCACGGCCGATTCGAATTCCGTGGTAAAGCCGCGCGCGGCATGTCGCCGCGAACGGCGCGCTCAAAAAAATTCTCGAGCGAAATCCCCGCATCGCCGCCCGGCATGCCGCCCCGCTCGGCCGTGTCGGCCAGCGCCCTCACTCCAAAAACGATTCAACAGACGAAACGCTTGCACATCACCGATTCGCGCCCGGCCACCAAAAATCCATGAAAAACCGCTCGCCGGCATTGCGTCGCATTCGCGCCCGCATTCGCCGGCATGCGACGGAAATGCGATTCCCGGCGTCATCGAAAACCCCGCCCCAATCCCGGTCGATCGTGCGTATCCGCCGATTTCGTGCGCGCAACAATGGTATTGCCGCGCGACAGGGAGCCATGCGGCCGTCTTGCCATTCGCATGGATCGCGTACGCGGCGGTTTCACAACGCCAATCACTTTCCAACCGAGGACACATCCATGCAACTCCAATCACACCCTGCATGCCGGCCGTTCCACGAAGCCGGCGAATTGACGCAACTGATGGCCTACTACGAAGAAGGCCGCAATGTCATGTGGATGATGCTTCGCTCCGAACCGCGACCCTGCTTCAACCAGCAGCTCGTGACCGACATCATTCACCTCGCGCGCGTCGCGCGCGAGACCGGGCTGCCGTTCGACTTCTGGGTCACGGGCTCGCTCGTGCCCGAGCTGTTCAACGTCGGGGGCGACCTGAGCTTCTTCGTCGACGCGATCCGCAGCGGCAGGCGCGACCTGCTGATGGCCTACGCACGCTCCTGCATCGACGGCGTGTGCGAGATCTACTCGGGCTTCGGCACCGGCGCGGTGTCGATCGCGATGGTCGAGGGCAGCGCGCTCGGCGGCGGGCTCGAGGCCGCGCTCGCGCATCACTACGTGCTCGCGCAGAAGGGCGTGAAGCTCGGCTTCCCCGAGGTCGCGTTCAACCTGTTCCCGGGCATGGGCGGCTATTCGTTCGTCACGCGCAAGGCCGACCGCCGCGTCGCGGAAGACCTGATCACGAACGGCGAGCCGCACGTCGCCGAGTGGTACGCGGATCACGGTCTGGTCGACCAGACCTTCGACGCGGGCGACGCGTATCTCGCGACGCGCACCTTCATCGACGTGCTGCGGCCGAAGCTGAACGGCGTGCGCGCGATGCTGCGCGCGCGTCAGCGCGTGTTTCCGCTGTCGCGCTCGGAGCTGATGGACATCACGGAGGACTGGGTGCGCGCGGCGTTCACGATCGAGCCGAAGGATCTCGCGTACATGGAACGCCTGGTGATGCTGCAGAACCGGCGCGTGTCGAAGCTGCGCCCGGTGTAATCCCGGCCGTCGATGCCTGACGGCACGGCCTTGCGGGAAAGTTCAGGCGATGAGCCTGAACTTTCTCTTTTCGGTGAGCCACTGCTCGAACGCCTGCGCGGCCATCGGCCGCGCGAAGTAATAGCCCTGCGACTGGTCGACGTCGATCTGCTTGAGGAAATCCGCTTCGCCGCGCGTCTCGACGCCTTCGGCCACCACCGAGAAGTTCAGCGCATGCGCGAGCGACACCACCGAGCGCACCAGCGCCTGCGAGCGCAGGTTGCGGTCGATGCCGGTGATGAAGCTGCGGTCGAGCTTGATCGCATCGAGCGGCAGGCGCGACAGCTGCGACAGCGACGAATAGCCGGTGCCGAAATCGTCGAGGTGGATCTCCGCGCCGAGCAGGCGGAACTGCTTCATCAGCGCGAGCGCCGCGTCTTCGTCCTCGATGAAGCAGCTCTCGGTCAGCTCGATGTCGAGCAGCCCCTGCGCGAGGCCCGTCTCGTCGAGGATCGACGCGAACTGATGCACGATGTTCAGGTCCTGCAGCTGCCGCGCGGACACGTTGATCGCGATGCGCGTCTCGATCCCCTTGGCCTTCCAGTCGGCGGCCTGCGCGGCCGCGGTGCGCATCACCCAGCGCCCGAGCGGCGCGATCAGCCCCGATTCCTCGGCGAACTGGATGAACTCCATCGGCGCGACGAGCCCGCGGTCGGGCGACTGCCAGCGGATCAGCGCCTCGACGCAGCGCACGTCGCCCGACGCGAGATCGACGACCGGCTGGTAATGCAGCACGAACTGGTCCTCTTCCAGCGCCTTGCGCAGGTTCGTGTCGAGCCACATGTACTTCGCGACCTTCTGGTTCATCTCCAGCGAGAACACGCGATACGTGTGCTTGCCGGCCTCCTTCGCGACGTACATCGCGGTGTCGGCGCTGCGGATCAGCGTTTCGAGCGTGTCGCCGTGCTGCGGATACATCGCGATGCCGATCGAGCAGCTCGTGTACACCTCCATCAGCCCGAGATGGATCGGCGTGCGCAGCCGCTCGAGGATCACCTGCGCGGTGGCCTCCAGCAACGGGCGCGTGCCGTGCGAGAACAGCACGAGGAATTCGTCGCCGCCGAGCCGCGCGAGCGTTGCACCATCCGGCAGGCAGCCGTTGATGATCCCCGACACGTCCTTCAGCAGCCGGTCGCCGGTGATGTGCCCGTAGTGATCGTTGACGCGCTTGAAGTTGTCGAGATCGAGAAACAGGATGCCGACCTGGCGCAGCGAGTTGTCGATGTCGGTCGCCAGCAGCGCCTTGATCTGCTCGCTGATCGCGTGGCGGTTCGGCAGGCCGGTGAGCACGTCGGTGTTCGCGAGCTCGATGAGCCGCTGCTGCGCCTTGCGCTCCTCGGTGATGTCGATGCCCGAGCAGATCAGGAACTGCTCGTCCACGCCGCTGCCGCTCTGTACGAACTTGTTGCGGAACTCGAACAGGCGCGGGCCGTTGATGGTGTTGATGTAGCGCTCGACCGAGAACGGCTTGTTGCTCGAGAAGAAGCCCGTGATGTTGGTGCGCGATTGCGCGCCCTGGTCGGGGCTCATGAACAGCTCGAACGCGCTGCGGCCGATCACGTCGACTTCCCGCTTGCCGGTGACTTCCTCGCACAGGCGGTTGAAGCGCTGCACCATGCCGTTGCGGTCGAGGATCACGACGAGCGAATTGACTTCGGAGACGACCTGCTCCGCGAACGCGAGGCCGTGCGCGAGATCGCCGGCGACGGATTCAGTGTCCGAATACGCGCATGCGGTGCCGGCCCATTCGGTCGTGGTGAGCTTCTTGCCGACGAGGTGCAGGCTGACCGGGTCGCCGAACAGCTTGATGTCGAACACGAGGTGGGAAGTCACGCCGGTCAGCGCGCGAATGCGCGCGGCCTGCTCGGTGGTGAGCGCCACGCTGATGTTGGTCAGGCCGCGCTCCGCGGCCAGCTCGAGCGCATTGCTGTCGTTGCCCAGGCGCCAGCACGGGCTGCGCGTGCCGAAGTGCGCCTCGAGTACCGCGCTTTCGTTTTCGTCATCCATGGACGAGCCCCGACCAAAAAAACGCTTAGTGTAGACGAGGCGCCTGTGCTCGACCGCGTGCCCGGCCCCCGCCCCGTTTTTTGCTCCAGACAATTGCAATCCGGCGTTTGCCGATGACGCGCGGATTAATACCGAACGAATATTGGGTTCATCTTATCAAATGACGGACGAGATTTGCACGCCTGATTTCCATGAGGAATCGTGCAATCTCACCGCAGTGCAATATCGCCTGTATTGCCGGTGACACCCTGAAAAAATGCACGTCCGGACGTACGGAATCGCACCAATGGCGTGCGCTGTTCGCCCGTTGCGCACCGCGCCGAAGCGGCACGCGGCGCAGGGTCGGATCATTGCGGCGATGCGTCATGCCCGCGAAATGCATTTCATTTTCGACGAATCGAATTCGCGCGAATTTTATTCAGGAATGTTTCGCAAATCTCCCGATCGCTCTCGCGCGCGATGCGATCCGGTGCATTTTCGTCATACGTATTTACTCGCGGTGAAACCGGTGCATCGCCTGCACTGCAAAACTTGCCGGACCGCCAGCCGAATGAATCATCTGCTTCATTCAAACCTGCGATCCGGCACGTTTTCGTGACGCGTGACGCGTCACGCGCGCCGCGCCCGCTCAGGCGCCCGGCACGCCGTACCCGCCGCCGCCCGGCGTCTCGACGACGAACACGTCGCCGGGCGCCATCTGCGCGCGGCCGATGTGGTCCAGCGCGACGACAGTGCCGTCCGCGCGCTCGATCGTGTTGCGGCCCAGCGCGCCCGCGGCGCCGCCCGCCGCGCCGAACGGCGCGTGGATCCGGTTGTTCGACAGGATCGACGCGGTCATCGGCTCGAGGAAGCGGATCCGGCGGATCGCGCCGTTGCCGCCCGGCCAGCGCCCGCCGCCGCCCGAGCCGGCGCGGATGCGGTGCGAGTCGAGCCGCACCGGGTAGCGCCATTCGAGCACTTCGGGGTCGGTCAGCCGCGAGTTCGTCATGTGCGTCTGCACCGCGTCGCTGCCCGCGAACCCGTTTCCGGCGCCGCTGCCGCCCGCGATCGTCTCGTAGTACTGATACCGTGCGTTGCCGAACGTGAAATTGTTCATCGTGCCCTGGCTCGACGCGACCCGCCCGAGCGCGCCGTACAGCGCGTTGGTGATCGCCGACGACGTCTCGACGTTGCCCGACACCACCGCCGCCGGATACGCGGGGTTCAGCATCGAGCGTTCCGGCACGATTACCGTCAGCGGCTTCAGGCAGCCCGCGTTCAGCGGGATGTCGTCGCCGACGAGCGTGCGGAACACGTACAGCACCGCCGCCATGCACACGGCCTTCGGCGCGTTGAAGTTGTTGTCGAGCTGCGCGGAGGTGCCCGAGAAATCGATCGTCGCGCGGCGCGCCGCGCGATCGACGCGGATCGCCACACGGATCTCCGCGCCGTTGTCGAGCGCATAGCGGTAGTCGCCGTCCTGCAGCGCGCCGATCACGCGCCGCACGGCCTCCTCCGCGTTGTCCTGCACGTGCCGCATGAACGCGAGCACCACGTCGCGGCCGAACTGCGCGACCATCCGGCGCAGTTCGTCGACGCCCTTCTGGTTCGCGGCGATCTGCGCGCGCAGGTCGGCCATGTTCTGGTCGACGTTGCGCGCCGGATAGCGACCGGATGCCAGCAGCGCGCGCGTGTCGGCATCGCGCAGCACGCCCGCCGACACGAGTTGCCAGTTGTCGATCAGCACACCCTCCTCGTCGATGTGGGTCGAATCGGGGGGCATCGAGCCCGGCGTCGTGCCGCCGAT
>Ga0157367_1000204_pt1 | contig 30769 bp, 29 predicted proteins | sample AttbisABBM2_FD_113142 | JGI IMG/M metagenome (GOLD analysis project Ga0157367, IMG submission 113142) | Fungus gardens microbial communities from leaf cutter ant in Botucatu, State of São Paulo, Brazil - Atta bisphaerica ABBM2 | ecosystem: Host-associated > Fungi > Mycelium > Unclassified ... | reverse complement strand
ACCGCGCGTCTGCTGGGCCAAAGCAGCGGTGCGGCACTGGTCGCCCTGATGTTTAACCTTGCCGGACAAAACGGTAACCACCTTGCGCTCCTCACCGCAGGCGCCCTTGCCACCCTCGCGGCGGTCGTCAGCGGCCTGCGGGTGACCCAGCCCAGGGTTCAGGCATAAAAAAAGCCGGGCGGAGTATTCCCCTGCCCGGCTTATTAGGGTTCTTAGCGTTACTTCAGGTATTCCCCACTGCGCAGCGCTTCGATACGTTTATCCAGCGGCGGGTGAGACATAAACAGCTCGCTCAACGATTTGGATTTACCGTTAATGCAAAAGGCCATCATGCTGTTCGCTTCCTGCGGCTCGTAGCTGGTTTTCAGACGCTGCAGCGCGGCAATCATCTTCTCACGACCAACCAGCTTCGCAGAGCCGGCATCCGCGTGGAATTCACGGTGACGAGAGAACCACATGGTGATGATGCTGGCCAGAATACCGAATACCAGTTCCAGAACCATCGACACGGCGAAGTAGATCAGCGGGTTGCCGTTGCTCTCTTCGCCTTCGTCGCGGTTCCCGCCCATGAAGCCTGCCGCAATCTGCGCCAGGATGCGGGAGATGAAGATCACGAAGGTGTTCACCACGCCCTGAATCAGGGTCATGGTCACCATGTCACCGTTTGCGATATGGCTGATTTCGTGGGCGATAACCGCTTCAGCTTCGTCACGGCTCATGTTCTGCAGCAGACCGGTGCTGACGGCAACCAGTGACGCATCGCGACGGGCGCCCGTGGCAAACGCGTTGATGTCCGGGGCATGGTAAATCGCCACCTGCGGCATGGCGATGCCGGCCTGACGGGATTGCTGAGCCACCGTATTCATCAGCCACTGTTCCATATCGTTACGCGGCTGTTCAATAACCTCACCACCCACCGATTTCAGTGCCATCCACTTCGACATCAGCAGGGAGATGAACGAGCCACCAAAACCAAACAGCAGCGCCATAATCAACAGACCCTGAACGCTGCTCGACTGAATTCCTGTCAGGCTTAGCACGAGCCCGAAAACCACCATGACCGCCAGGTTGGTGAGCAGGAAGAGCGCGATTCGCATCATAATTTTCTTTTTACCTCAGTTTAACAAAACGCACTATGCGATTACCCACATCGTATGGGTATTACGGCTATTTTCAAGCATCCGGCGGGCGTAAGTCACCAGAAAGACACAACTTTACACAATTGGAAATCTGGCTGACGGAAGGATGAAGAACAAAAAGAAACAGGCACAATTTCTTGTGCCTGTTGGGAGATTATTTTGCCGGTGCGGGCTGTACGGCAGGTTTCTCTTTTTCCTGATTCGCCAGGTCGAGAGCGATATGCACCGTCTCATCCAGATACGGATCCGGCTCCTGGTAATCTTTTGGCAGATCGTCCAGTTTTTTGAGCAGTGGCTTGCCTTCACGCTTGAAGCGATCGTTGATACGCGCCAGGCGGGTTGCATCGTCTTCGTTGTTCTCTTTCTCACGCTGTGCGTAGTTCAGAGAAACGATATTCCGCTTATCTTTCAGGGCATTGAAGCGTGCGATGTCCTTCATGATGTACTGGAATTCCGGATCTTTCGCGATGCGGTCGTTATGCGCTTTCAGCAGTTCAGGGCCAAATTGCGTCATATCACCCGCTTTCACGTAGGTCGCGGCATTGATGCTGTCCCACGGTAACGCGTTATCTTCAAACTTCTCGCCGGTTTCCGTCTCTTCCGTGCCTGTCGGCATCATAATGTCCGGCGTTACGCCCTTACGCTGCGTACTGCCGCCATTCACGCGGTAGAATTTCTGAATGGTGTACTGAACCGAGCCCAGTGCAGGCCATTCCGGACGCAGCATTTGATCGTAGATACGATTAAGAGAACGATACTGCTGAACGGTGCCTTTCCCGAAGGTTGGCTCACCGACGATCAGCGCACGGCCATAATCCTGCATGGCAGCGGCAAAGATCTCAGACGCGGAAGCACTGAAGCGGTCAACCAGGACCACCAGCGGGCCTTTGTAGTAGACCACACCGTCGTTGTCGGCATCTTCACGCACTTTACCGTTGTTATCGCGCACCTGCACCACGGGACCCGATGGAATGAACAGACCAGAGAGTGAAACCGCTTCCGTCAGCGCTCCGCCGCCGTTACTGCGCAGGTCGATGATAATGCTGCTGACGTTCTGCTTTTCAAGCTTCTGCAGCTGAACTTTCACATCGTCAGTCAGCCCTACGTAGAAGCCAGGAATATCCAGGACACCCACCTTCTCTTTACCCACGGTTTTCACCGACATTTTCACCGCGCGGTCTTCCAGACGGATACGCTCGCGGGTCAGGGTAACGATACGGGTTTTAGTGCCTTTTCCGGCTGGCAGGACTTCCAGACGAACCTTGCTGCCTTTCGGACCTTTGATCAGCGCAACCACGTCATCAAGACGCCAGCCGATCACGTCGACCATGTTCTGTCCGGTTTGTCCTACACCCACAATACGATCGCCTACGCTAATCGCTTTGCTTTTGGATGCTGGGCCACCCGCAACCATCGAATTGATCACCGTGTAATCATCGTCCATCTGCAGCACCGCGCCGATACCTTCAAGAGACAGGCTCATCTCGGTATTGAACTGTTCGGTGTTGCGTGGAGAGAGATAGTTGGTGTGCGGATCGATTTCGTGAGCAAAGGCCGTCATGGCCAGCGAGAAGACATCCTCACTGTTGGTCTGCGCCAGACGACGAATGGCGAATTTGTAACGACGCGTCAGCGTGTCACGGATCTCTTTTTCGTCTTTGCCGGTAAGCTTGAGGCTCAGTTCATCATATTTAACTTTACCGTCCCACAGCGCATTCAACTCGGCTTCATCTTTCGGCCAGGGTGCTTTACTGCGATCCAGATTAAAGGTGTCGTTGCCGGTGAAGTCCATCGGACGTTCCAGCACTTTCAGCGCGTACTGATAGCGTTCGAAGCGGCGCTTTTGCGACAGGTTGTAGAGATCGTAGAACAGATCCAGCTTGCCTGAACGCAACTCGTCACCCACCTCGGATTTGCGCTTAGCGAACTGCTCGACATCGCTGGCGAGCAAAACGTTATGGCTGTAATCCAGCAAGTTCAGATAGCGGTCAAAGATTTTGGCCGAAAAGGCCTGATCGAGATCGAACTGACGATAGTGCGAGCGGGTAAAACGTGAGGTCACGCGCTCGCTCACCGTCGCGTGCTGCGTCTCTTCCTTGAGAACCGGAATTTGATCAACACGCGTGATATCGTCCACTGCAAAAGCGTGACCTGTTATGGCAAACAGGCCCGCCAGCGCGGTGAGCTTAAAAAAAGTGTTCATGCCAGGCTTGGCCTCCGTTTCAGAACAACAAGTGTTCTGCGCGTACAATCATTGACATACCAGAAGTCAGCTGTACACGAACGCCATCTTTGGTGATTTCCAGTACGGTGGCGTCCATAGCATTGTTACCCGCTTTTACCTTCAGCGCCTGACCTACGCTCAGGGCGTTAATGTCAGAAACCGGCGTATGGCGCGGCTCTTCACGAGGGGCACGCGGGGCTTTTGCTGCTGGTTTGTCTGCACGCGGTTTGCGATCGTTATTATCGTGACGGCGCGGCGCAGGGCGTGGTTTACGCTCACGACGAGGCGCATCTTCCTGGCCGTTTGCCGCGGCGGCTTCGCGTTTTTTCGCCTGCTGTTCTGCACGTTGTGCCTGAACGCGTGCTTTGGCTTCTTCAAGCTGCTTGCGGGCGTGCTCGACGTGCTGCTCGTCCAGCTCACCACACGGGTTGCCGTCGAGATCCACGCGGGTCGCGCCAGCTTTGATACCGTACAGGTAACGCCAGCTCGAAGTATAAAGACGTAAGGCGGAACGCAGCTGAGTTTTGCTGAGGTTCATTTCCCCTTCAACACGTGCCACCAGATCCTGAAAAATACCGACTTTCAGGGGACGCGCTTCACCTTCCGCGCTGAAGCACTGCGGGAAACGCTCGGCCAGAAATGCGATAACTTCTTTACTGCTATTCAACTTAGGTTGATTTTCCATGAAATTTCCTGATTACAACGGACGTTGCCAACAAGCGCAGGCATGAACAGGCGTCATTATAATGACGCTATCAGTAAATGCTACGTTATCCGTTGATTATCCTGCGACGCTCGCAAAGAATTTTTGATAATCGGTTGCCGCGAGTACGTTTTCCAGATTAGCCACCAGCTCGCGCAGCCCCTGTTCGTCCTCGGTTGTAAAGCGACTGAAGACCGTACTGTCGATATCCAGAACGCCAATAATCTGATTTTTGACCACCAGAGGCAGAACGATTTCAGAATTACTGGCGGCATCGCAGGCAATGTGCCCGTCAAATGCATGAACATCTTCCACACGCTGGACCTGATTCTCGGCCACCGCCGTGCCGCATACGCCGCGCCCTACCGGAATACGCACGCAGGCCAGTTTGCCCTGGAACGGACCGAGCACCAGCGTTTCACCTTCCAGAAGATAAAAGCCGGCCCAGTTCACGTCAGAGAGACGTTCAAACAGCAATGCGCTAGTATTTGCCAGAGTGGCTAAGAAGCTGGTCTCACCCGCCATCAATGCCTTAAAATCGCGGTTCAGGTCCGCGTAGAATTCTGTTTTGTTCATTATTCAATCACTTAGTTGTCTTACAAATTTACCGCATAGCCTATTAAAATAAGCATTAAATGCGCTCATGCTCAAGATGAATCCGTTCATGAGTTATTATAACTTTCAACAATACTTATTTGTGCGCAGCTGATGGCCTTAAAAACAACCAAAATTACGCCGACAAGAAAGATAACTGTCCATACGGTAAGCGAAGCTTTGCCACGTGCACATTATCAGCGTTGCCCCCAGTGCGATACGCTTTTTATGTTGCCGAAGATGAAATCGCACCAAAGTGCCTTCTGTCCCCGCTGCGACGCCAAAATTCGCGATGGCCGAGACTGGTCGTTAACCCGTCTCGCCGCCATGGCCGTCACCATGCTGCTGCTGATGCCCTTCGCCTGGAGCGAACCGCTGCTGAAACTCTACCTGCTTGGCGTGCGCATTGACGCCAACGTGCTGCAGGGTATCTGGCAGATGACCCGTCAGGGCGATCCCATCACCGCCGCCATGGTGCTGTTCTGCACCGTTGGCGCGCCGCTGGTGCTGGTTGCCGCCATTGCCTATCTTTGGTTTGGCAATATCCTCGGCATGAACCTTCGCCCGGTGCTGCTGATGCTGGATAAGCTCAAAGAGTGGGTGATGCTGGATATTTATCTGGTGGGCGTGGGCGTTGCGTCAATAAAGGTACAGGACTACGCCTTTTTGCAGCCCGGTATCGGGCTCTTTGCTTTCATCTGCCTGGTATTGCTAAGCATCCTGACGCTGATCCACCTGAACGTTGAGCAGCTCTGGGAACGGTTTTACCCTCAGCGCCCCGCTACACGCCCCGATGAAAATCTGCGCGTCTGTCTGGGATGCCACTATACCGGCTTACCCGACGCGCGTGGACGCTGCCCGCGGTGCCACATTCCGCTGAGACTGCGCCGCAACAATAGCCTGCAAAAATGCTGGGCCGCGCTGATCGCCTCCCTGGTGTTTCTGATCCCAGCCAATATGCTGCCGATTTCTATCATTTACGTGAATGGCGGGCGTCAGGAGGATACTATCCTCTCCGGGATTATCTCCCTTGCACACAGTAACGTCGGGGTGGCGGCGATCGTCTTTATTGCCAGTATCCTGGTTCCCTTTACCAAAGTGGTGGTGATGTTTACCCTGCTCATCAGCATTCACTTTAAATGTGAACAAGGCTTACGAACACGCATTCTGCTTCTGCGGTTCGTCACCTGGATTGGCCGCTGGTCAATGTTAGATCTGTTCGTGATTTCGCTGATGATGTCGCTCATCAATCGCGACCAGCTACTTGCTTTTACAATGGGACCCGCGGCTTTTTATTTCGGCTCTGCGGTGATATTGACTATTCTTGCTGTGGAATGGCTGGATAGCCGCTTACTTTGGGATGCACATGAGTCAGGAAACCCCCGCTTCGCCGACTGAAGCGAGAATTAAAACAAAACGCCGCATTTCGCCATTCTGGTTGCTGCCCGTCATCGCCCTGATGATTGCAGGCTGGCTTATCTGGACGAGCTATGAAGATCGCGGGAGTACGGTCACCATTGATTTCCAGACCGCCGACGGCATCGTCGCCGGGCGAACGCCCGTTCGCTTCCAGGGGGTTGAAGTGGGTACGGTTCAGGACATCTCCCTTGGAAAAGGGCTGAACAAGATTCAGGTGCGGGTCAGTATTAAATCTGACATGCAGGATGCCCTGCGCAGCGAAACGCAGTTCTGGCTGGTGACGCCGAAAGCCTCTCTGGCCGGCGTGTCCGGGCTGGATGCGCTCGTGGGCGGTAACTATATTGGCATGATGCCGGGTAAAGGCGAGCCGCAGGATCACTTTGTTGCTCTGGATACGCAGCCCAAGTACCGCCTCAATAACGGCGATTTAATGATCCATCTGCAGGCGCCGGATCTCGGTTCTCTGAACAGTGGCTCACTGGTCTATTTCCGCAAAATCCCGGTTGGCCGCGTGTACGACTACGCGATTAACCCGAATAAACAGGGCGTCACCATCGACGTGCTTATCGAGCGTCGCTTCACCAATCTGGTGAAAAAAGGCAGCCGCTTCTGGAACGTCTCCGGCGTGGATGCGGACCTCAGCCTGAGCGGTGCGAAAGTGAAGCTGGAGAGTCTGGCCGCGCTGGTGAATGGCGCTATTGCCTTTGACTCCCCGGAAAACTCAAGCCCTGCCACCGCTGATGACTCATTTGGATTGTACGCCGACCTGGCGCACAGCCAGCGCGGCGTGATCGTCAAACTTGCCCTGCCCGATGCTAAAGGGCTAAAAGCGGGCTCAACGCCGCTGATGTATCAGGGGCTGCAGGTCGGCCAGCTCACCAAAATGACGCTCAACCCGGGCGGATCGGTCACCGGCGAAATGACGGTCGATCCAAGCGTGGTCGATCTCCTGCGCGAGAAAACGCGCATCGAAATGCGCAGTCCAAAGCTCTCTCTGAATGATACCAGCCTCAGCACGCTGTTGACCGGCAATACGTTTGAGCTCATTCCCGGTGAAGGAGAACCCAGCAATAGCTTCGTGATTGCCCCGGCGGATAAAGCCCTGCTGCAAAAGCCGGGCGTGGTAACCGTCACGCTTAATGCGCCAGAAAGTTACGGTATCGAAGCCGGACAGCCGCTAATTTTACACGGCGTGCAGGTCGGTCAGGTGCTGGAGCGTAAGCTCTCCGCGGATGGCGTGACGTTCTCGGTCGCCATCGATCCGCAATACAGCGACCTGGTGCACGGTGACAGCAAATTCGTGGTGAACAGTCGCGTCGATGTGAAGGTGGGTCTGGACGGCGTGGAGTTCCTCGGCGCCAGCGCCAGCGAATGGGTGAACGGCGGCATCCGTATTTTGCCTGGCGATAAAGGCCCCGTGCGCGACAGCTATCCGCTGTATGCCAACCTGGAGAAAGCGATTGAAAACAGCCTGAGCGATCTTCCGACCACCACGCTGACGCTAAGCGCCGAAACGCTGCCGGACGTACAGGCGGGATCCGTGGTGCTGTATCGCAAGTTTGAAGTCGGGGAAGTGATCACCGTTCGCCCGCGTGCGGACGCCTTTGATATCGAACTGCACATCAAGCCGGAGTACCGCAAGCTGCTGACGCCAAACAGCGTCTTCTGGGCCGAAGGCGGCGCGAAAGTTCAGCTTAACGGTAACGGGCTGACCGTGCAGGCCTCCCCGCTCTCACGCGCGCTGCGCGGGGCGATTAGCTTCGATAATCTCAGCGGCGCGGGTGCGAATCTGCGCAAAGGTGATAAGCGTATTCTCTTCCCGTCCGAAACCGCCGCACGTGCAGTAGGCGGGCAGATTACCCTGCACGCGTTTGATGCCGGTAAGCTGGCGGAAGGCATGCCAATTCGCTATCTGGGTATTGATATCGGGCAGATCCAGAAGCTGACGCTGATTACCTCACGTAACGAGGTGCAGGCCACCGCCGTGCTTTACCCGGAATATGTGCAGACCTTCGCCCGCACGGGCTCGCGCTTCTCGGTGGTCACGCCGCAGATCTCGGCCGCGGGCGTGGAGCATCTCGACACCATTTTGCAGCCGTACATCAACGTTGAGCCCGGCCAGGGCAATGCCCGTCGCGATTTCGAGCTGCAGGAAGCCACGATCACCGACTCACGCTACCTTGGTGGCCTGAGCATCGTGGTGGAAGTGCCGGAAGCAGGCTCGCTGAACATCGGCACGCCGGTACTGTTCCGCGGCATTGAGGTGGGTACGGTCACGGGCCTGACGCTTGGTACACTCTCCGATCGCGTGATGGTGGCGTTACGCATCAGCGAACGCTACCAGCACCTGGTTCGAAATAACTCGGTATTCTGGCTGGCATCCGGCTACTCGCTGGACTTCGGCCTGACGGGTGGCGTGGTGAAAACCGGCACCTTCAACCAGTTCATTCGCGGCGGTATCGCGTTTGCCACGCCGCCGGGAACGCCGCTGGCGCCGAAAGCGCAGCCGGGTAAACACTTCCTGCTGCTCGAAAGCGAACCGAAAGAGTGGCGCGAATGGGGAACCGCCCTGCCACGTTAAACAGCAATGCTCCGGTGTCAACGCACCGGAGCCTTTATGTTACACTGCGCACCTGAACTTTTCCCTGTGGTGTGCCCGTGGCTCAAAACTCCGTATTTCTTCCTGAACAATTCCTGGCGCAGATGCGCGAGGCGCTTCCTTCTCACCTGTCGTTAGACGATTTTATCGCCGCCTGCCAGCGTCCGTTACGCCGAAGTATTCGCGTCAACACGCTGAAAATCAGCGTCGATGATTTTCTGGCACTGGTCTCGCCGTACGGCTGGCAGCTTACGCCGGTACCGTGGTGTGCTGAGGGGTTCTGGATCGAACGCGATGACGAAGCCTCACTCCCGCTGGGCAGCACCGCTGAACATCTGAGCGGTCTGTTTTATATTCAGGAAGCCAGCTCGATGCTGCCGGTGGCTGCCCTGTTCGCAGAGGACAACGCGCCCGCTCGCGTGATGGATGTGGCCGCGGCGCCCGGCTCAAAAACCACGCAAATTGCCGCCCGGATGGGCAATCACGGGGCGATCCTCGCCAACGAGTTTTCCGCCAGCCGCGTGAAGGTGCTGCATGCCAACATCAGCCGCTGCGGTATTCATAATGTTGCACTGACGCACTTCGACGGACGCGTGTTTGGCGCCGCCCTACCGGAAACCTTCGATGCCATTCTGCTTGACGCCCCCTGCTCCGGCGAAGGGGTGGTGCGCAAAGATCCCGATGCGTTAAAGAACTGGTCCGTGGAAAGCAACCTGGAGATCGCCGCCACGCAGCGAGAGCTGATTGAGAGCGCATTTCACGCTTTGCGCCCTGGCGGCACGCTGGTCTATTCAACGTGCACCCTAAACCGCGATGAAAACGAAGACGTCTGTCTGTGGTTGAAAGCGAACTATTCGGATGCAGTCGAGTTTCTGCCGCTTAACGATCTGTTTGCCTCGGCACAAGAGGCGGTCACCCCCGAGGGTTTCCTTCACGTGTTCCCGCAGATTTACGACTGTGAAGGGTTCTTTGTGGCGCGTCTGCGTAAAACGCAGGCGGTTGCTCCCCTGCCCGCACCAAAATTCAAGGTCGGCAACTTCCCGTTTGCCCCCCTTAAAGGTCGCGATGCAGCACAGCTTGAAGCCGCCGCCAAAAAGGTTGGGCTGGTCTGGGATGAGAGCCTGCATCTCTGGATGCGTGATAAAGAGATATGGCTGTTCCCGGCTGAGATCGAGCCGCTCATCGGAAAGGTCCGTTTTTCCCGGATCGGGATCCGCCTGGCGGAAGTGCATAACAAAGGGTATCGCTGGCAGCATGAGGCCGTTATCGCGCTTGCCGGACGCGAGAATACCTTTGCCCTGACGCATCAGGAAGCCGAAGAGTGGTACCGCGGTCGCGATGTCTATCCGGACAGCGCGCCATCAGGCGATGAAGTGATAGTGACGTATCAGGGATACCCGCTGGGGCTGGCAAAAAAGGTCGGCTCAAGGCTGAAAAACAGCTATCCGCGCGAGTTGGTTCGGGATGGTCGGCTGTTTACCGGTAACGATCGCACGGGCTGAAAAAAAACGCATTTTTTTACTGGCGATTTTGCTCTCCTTGTCTACGATCAAAAATGGGTGACTGCACTGGTCATACCAGATTTTGACAACCGACCCGGAGAGCATTATGACGAAAACCAGCGTGCGTATTGGCGCTTTTGAGATCGACGACGCAGAGCTGCGCGGCGAAGCACAAGGCGATCGAACGTTAAGTATTCCCTGCAAATCCGACCCGGATTTGTGCATGCAGCTCGATGCATGGGATGCAGATACCAGCGTCCCGGCAATACTTGATGGCGAACACTCTGTCCTTTACCGTGAGCATTACGATAGTAAAACCGATGCCTGGGTCATGCGTCTTGCCTGACCTAAAGAGAACCCGCCCGAAGGCGGGTTATTTATTACTGCAGCTGCGCCAGCGTAAAGTAACCGTCAAATACGGCGCCCGTATCAATGTAGTGGAGATTATTAAAATCATACCTTCTGTCGAGGGGCGTATGTCCGAACCAGAAATGATCCGCGCCGCTGATGCCCTGCCCTTTGCCCACCATAAATCCCATCAACCTGTCGCGGTTCCATAAGACGCGCTGGGCGCTGACCGGTTTTTGCCATTGGTATTCCGCAGCCGGATAATCCGCATGGGCTATCACATTCAGACCGTTCGCACAGGTTATCTCGATGATATGCGGTAAATCGCGACAGGCATTGAGCAACGACAGCGCAAGCTGTTGCTGGTCCCGTTCAAGTTGCGCAAACCACATTCCACCATTTATCGTCCAGAGCGAAAAATCGTTATTATCCAGACTGTCGAGCGCCATTTGCTCGTGGTTGCCCCGCACGGCACGAAACCATTTTTCATGTATTAACTGCAGGCATTTCACGCTATCAGGGCCACGATCGATGATATCCCCGACAGAAATAAGCAAATCCTCATACGGGTTAAAATGACGGCGTTTAAGCTCATCCATAAGCCACTGATAACAGCCGTGTATATCGCTGACAACCCAGACGTGACGCCACATCCCACCTTCAATTCGCTGATACATAAGCCCTCCCATAGGAAGTATAGTTACAGTTGACTTATGTGTAGGGACGCTGCACAGGAGCGCTTTTCATGAAGCTAAACAAACAGTAAACTAAGGATAAATAAATGTTTCACCAGTATTAATACTCTTTTGCATGCCCCCTAAAATATGCATTGCATAAACTTTGAGGTTTTCCCGTGTCAAATACGCGCCTGCAAAACGATGCGCCACAATCGCATCGTACCCATATCATTTCCGAACTGGTGAAAGGCAAACTCGTTCCAGGCCCTATCTGGCAAAAACGCGAGTACCGTCTTAAATTTCTGTTACGTTCATTGCTGTTTTGGTCTTCTACGCATCGCATGCTCGATGCGCTGGCTCGCCGCGACGATTTTGATCAGTTACTGGCTTCGCAGATCACCCTGCCGAGCAAAACACATCGCCAGTATCTGATGCGTGGCATGAACGCCAATGCGCGTGCTGATGCTATCGTCAGCCATTATCAGTGGATTGACTCCCTGAAAGACGTCGACCTGGTCAAGGCCTTAACCGGACCACAAGAGCAATCCATTGTTGAGTTTCATGCCAAAGATGGCGTGAGCTATAACGTCAACGCCATGAATGCCAGTAAAGCAGAGCGTGAGGGCGAATGTACGCTGTGGCTGCGTGATAACGAAAATACCCTGCTTGCCAGTGTGACATTTTGCGTTGCTCGCAAAAACGGAGAATATGTTCTGGTGATTGGCGGTCTTCAGGGCCCGCGACGCAGCGTATCCCGTGATGTGATCAAACAGGCAACCCGAGCCTGCCATGGTCTCTTCCCGAAACGCGTGTTGATGGAAGTGCTTTTCCAATTGGCCACACTTTCCGGCATCAAAGCCATTTATGCGGTCAGCGATGAAGGTCATATCTTCCGTGCACTGCGTTATCGACTGAGTAAAGGTCGCCATTTCCACGCCAGCTACGATGAGTTTTGGGCCTCTATCGACGGTCAAAAACGTTCAACCTTCAGTTGGCAGTTGCCATTGCAGATGGAGCGCAAATCCCTTGAGGAGATCGCCAGTAAAAAGCGTGCCGAATACCGCCGTCGCTTTGAACTGCTTGATGAAATTGAGGCATCCGTTAAATCCCGCTTTTAAACACGGTTCTGGCTTTTACTGATTGCACACGAAAATTTAACAAAACAGGCAAAAAGGGCTGGGCTTCCGCATGCTGTGTTGCGTTATGTTTTAAGCAGTCGAACAGGACGAGCGCGCTGTATGAGAAAGAACTATTGGGATTACTCGTTTACTTTCATACAGATAAAAAGAGACCGAATGCGATTCCTGTTTATACCTGCAATTTATATTTCTGCGGTATATCAAACACATACGCATCAACCAGATTAAAAAGCATACATCTGGTGATGCGTTTTAAGGCACTAAAAATCATATAGTTACTTAAAATTCCGGACAAATTCGGACGTAATTCGAACCGATTCATATCAAATTTACCAGCCGCCCCCGTTCTTGCATACTACGGGTTGCGGCTTCCTGAGCTTCCTGATTGTAAATTTTCAACCGTATGATTTAACTCGTTGAGTGCCTGAAGGCATAGTGAGATAACACCTAAATATTTCATAGCGTAGCTGCGTTTACTGTCATCTCGTTTTCTTGTTAGCGGTATTACAATAAAAACCGCCCGTAGGGGACTATACTAATGAAACGGGTAACTTATCCTCTGATACGCCCTTGTCTCGTAGTGACTGTCGATACATTGCGATTCTCTCCAGCTCAACTTGAGATGGATAACTATCAGAGAGATATATTGCGAACTCGTATACAGGCGGCGGGTTGAAAGTTATCACTGAATACCCAGCATCTTCCAGCAACTCAACAACAATCCCATATGATGGCCTGATACCCGTAAACCAGTAACAGCCATGTCTCTCCATACCCTGAACCGCCTTCGCTGCATGCTCTCTAAAAATAGCCAAATAAACAGATTCAGTAAATGCTTCCATTACACAGACTCCAGTCATCACTTTACTCTAAAAGAACTACAACAAATGTGTATGTAGGAATGCTAATTTCATAGATCTATTTTATGCTGTTCCTGAAGAAGTCTTATAGATTAAAGGCTATGAGTTTAGAGAAACTGCTTCCAGACCAGCTTATTGAAAAGCGCTTTTACACCTTCCATTATCAAAGCTACAAAAATCATATAGCCACCTAATACGGTCATTATGTTGGACTATGCGCCACTGAACAGCAACCCAATGTCACCTATCAACAGAAGCCCAATGCCGATCCAAAAAAATATGAAAGCTATGAACAGTAATTGAATAAAACAAATCAGTTAACCCAATCTTCAATTGCAACTTTTCCATTCTTCTGCCTCAGCCAATGTGAGTAGATTGCTTATTATACGCAAAAATCAACTTGCCTTTCACACCATTAATTTTAATGATCTGAATCACCCGCTATAGCCTCGCCATCCTGAGTTATTAATGCCTTCCCCTGAACTTTTGCGAAGTCCAGCCTACCGCAGAGCGCAATCAGGATGGTGTCACCTATTTCCGGATTTCTGGCAATATTAATTATCACGTACTCAGCTGATGTTTCGATAGTTCGGCAGTTGTCCTCATGACCGCAAAGGTTGGTAATAGTGAGTATCTCTTCAGCGAGGTCTAATGCAGGAGATTGAAAACCCATGATAACCCCCTAACACCTAACTGTATGTTTATAGAGCTCAACTAAAAACTGAAGGTCAAGAATTTTGGTCAAAAAAACCGCACAAGCGGGTAAGCGATTAATAAAAAAGCACTAAAAACCATTCTCTGACTCAAGAGAAACCATACAAAATCATCTCTAACTAAAACTTTGATGTTAATGAGCCACAACCAGATGTGTTCGTGAATGTAATGCAGAAACGGGTACCGAAATCTACTGTTATTACCACTCACATCCTTCCTTTATAACCATCAATGTAAGCTTCAGAAATAGCGTCGCTCATGGCTTTACGCTGTTTAGCAGACCATGACTTATTGTCGACGTAACGAGTGCCCGCAAAAATAGTTTCACTCTGGATGGAGTTCAGAAATGCCTCGCTACGAAACTTATCTGCACGCTTGTTCGCGTCCTCTAAAGACATGCCTGATAAGCGGTCTTTTGCTCCCAGATCATGAAAAGTTTTAAAGAATGGCACCGCCATCTTAATACTGTCGGCTTTTATAACGCGTACATTCGGGTCAAAGCCGTCATCTGCAGCATATACATACTGGCGTGCATGGCGTTCTGCACTTGTTTGAGGGGTGCATGCGCTGCTCATCAAAGATGATGTTAACAACGCACACACGAATAATCCGTTAGATTTATTCATGAAGATCTCCTTTCCAGTAAACAGTATTCCCATCAGTAGCTTATCAGGATTTTCCGCTCTCAGTCATACCCCAAAATCTGTCATTGACACGTTAGAAACAGCGGCGTAGGATTCGAACCACTGTATATATAACAATGTGTTTATATACAGTATTGTCTAGCTTTTAACCGTCAAAGAGGAATTAACTATGAGTGGTAATGGTGGCGACAACGCACACAACAATGCGTTCAGTGGTGGCAAAAATCCTGGCATCGGTAACTCTGGTTCTGGCAGCCATTCCGGTACATCAGGAAATGGAGGGAATGGTGGCCGTACACAGAATATTAATGGATTTTCTGTGGATCCAAACAACAGTGCACAGGTGAATGCTGCTAACAGAGGTGATGCGGCTGGAGTATTTTCTGCCGGTGGTGCAATTGCTATCAGTTCCGGAGTAGACAGTCATTCAGGTAAAGGCTCCGGTGGTAATGGTGGTAACTCAGGTTCACAGTCTGGTAGTAATAACTCCCAGAATCAAAATGGAAATAGCACTACGAGTGCTCCATCTACCTGGGATAGGACGGCAAAGTACTATGGCTCCAGTGATAAAGTTTCCCGAAAAGCGCTTAAGAACTTATATGAACAAGCAGTGCGGGATGGAAGTATACCAAAAGCAGCCCGGGGTAATTTGCGCGAAAATGTCCAGAAGATGCTCGATGAAGATAATCAAATTGAAGCATTACAAAAAGCCAGCGAAATTATTGCTGACATGGGGGAAAAAGTTGGTAGTCACCTGGGGCAAAAATATAAAGATGTGTCAAGGGACATCGCAAGTAACGTTAAAAACTTCCAAGGTAAAACAATTCGTAACTACAATGATGCAATGACCTCTCTGAATAAGATTATTGCCAATCCGGGGATGAAAATTAATCAAGGTGATAAAACTGCGATCGTTAACGCATGGAAAAGTCTGAATGCAAGTGACATGGCAAACAAACTCGGCAATCTAAGCAAAGCATTTAAGACTGCAGATCTGGTGATCAAAGTCGAAAAAATCCGAGAGAAAAGTATTGAAGGGTATGAAACAGGAAACTGGGGTCCATTGATGCTAGAGGTAGAGTCCTGGGTTATTAGTGGCATTGCTGTCGGTGTGGCTATGGGAATCTTTGGCGCCCTGGCATCTTTTGTTGCGACAACCGTCGGGCTTCCTATTACTGCATTAACAATTGCAGGAATTATCGGTATCAGTTATCTGGCTTCATTCATTGACGATAAAATCGTTGATAAAATCAACAATGAAATAATCAGACCAGCTCATTAATCTAAAAGGGGCAGAGATGTTATCTGCCCCTTAGCTTTCAACGGTGCTTTATTTTTAACTTTAAAATCAAGAAAACTGCATAAGCATAGCTGATGTAATAGCAGGTGAGTATATAACACACATAAAATACGCTTACAAAAAAAACGGTAAGAAGATAATCGTTCCCTGATAAAAGCCTCATAAATCGTCCTGATTCAGTTAACTCCACGTTACACACCAACAAATAATAAACAATTGCAATATAAAACACGGTAAATAGCATAAAAGCCAAAATACCTTTCGTGAAAGAAAAAGTGGTTTTTAAATTTAACTCTCTCCGCGCAATCAAAAAAAACAAAACACCTAACAAAGGAGCGATTTTAACATAAAAACTCATAACACCACTTAATAATGGGTTACTGGCTGAAATCAGCTCAGGAACTTTACCAGATAAAGTATACAAATAATTTAGAAAATCGCTCCCTTGGTTGTTAGCATATAATAAAAAAATCAGAAGCAAAGGTATAACCCCGACAAGAAAAATATAATACATCCTTTTTGCCGCAATGTTTGTCATATCCCTTGATTTAATTTGCTTCATAGACATATCACCTACCCTGTGTTTGGAACTTGTCCCTCTGAGTTTAGTCAGTGGATTGAATAATAGAATAATTATATTGCAGATCTGCTAGCCGATCCATTTTGTCGGTGTTGTTGAATTTTTTTCATACATAAAAGCAAATAATACAATTAGTGGGTTAAGTTTTCTCCACAACCTTATGCCAGTTATCTGCAAGCTCTTCGAGCCCCCCTCTCCCCTCCTGGCGGAAAAGAGAATCCAACTCGCCATTTTGAACAACCGTTAGAGCACCTAATTTCTGCGCCCCCCCAGTTCAACCCACGACTTCGGACCTTCAGTGAAGAGGACATGCCACAATTGGGGCATTTCGGTAGATCAGTCATTCCCCAGCCCCTGCAGAGGCTGAAAATTAGCCAGCTTCGCTTTCGTGCGGCCGATTTCGGTCGAGATATGGCGCGATGACGGAATAATCAGATCATCTGGGCGGCTGGCGAAATGCATTTTCTCTCATTTACGGTCTTAAATTACCATCCTGATATTTACGCCTCTTATGCATTTGCTAACAAGCTCAACAGTGTAAACAGAGCCCTTCCTCGAGTTCATATGATTGCAAAAAACAGACTCACGCATACATGGGGACAGCATCTGCGTATGCCTCGGTACTTAACTCTATAGATAATGATGTTCTTCAATTACTTGCCACAAACCCTGAAATTTTTGATTTCGAAACAATTGATGATGGAGAAGTTAACACTAACGACTTTCAGGCCATGGGGGTTGTGGCATTTGCGAAAGGATGTCTGTTCTCAATTCTCCCAACTGGAAGTGTGAGGGTCATGAATCGCCGAGTTAAGGTAAACGCACCTTATAAGCAGTCTTGCCTTGAAACGAGAGATCGCATGGTTGCAAAACTCTGAGATCGTCTGTGCAGAGCATTCCCAGCATTGCATGAGTTTGGTTGTTAATTTAAAAAACGGTGTGGTATAACGGGAATTGCCGGATATTGAAGTTCGGACAATTTTGGGACATTTTCGGACGGAGCGCCGTAAGTGACTGAAATATAATACAGATAAAAAGAGACCGAATACGATTCCTGTATTCGGTCCAGGGAAATGGCTCTTGGGAGAGAGCCGTGCGCTAAAAGTTGGCATTAATGCAGGCTAAGTCGCCTTGCCTTTTAAGAATAGATGACGACGCCAGGTTTTCCAGTCCACAGCTAAAGCGGTCGGAAAAAAAGCGCCAGAGCATCATAAAATGTGAAAAACCGCAGTGCTTTCGCAAGCATCTGCGGTTTTTTATTGGAAACCTGAACGTTAGCAGAGCTTGTCGGCACGCTCGATAAACGGCGCCAGACTCATCTTTTGTCCCGGATGCGCCGGGTCATCGATCTGAATAATGCTGATCGGCTGGCCGCTACTCTTGCCGCTGGCTACCTGCTGCTCTGCGGTATCATTTAACGGGTATTGCACCAGCGTGCTCGGGTTAATGGCATACAGCGCATGGCCCGGACGGCAGGTCAGCATCACCTCTTCGCGATTGAACGCCCATTTGTCCTTACCGACTTCAAAACGGCTGACGGTGATAACCTGCGGTGCGGCAAGCGCGCTCCCCGTGCAGGCCAGCAATATGAGAGAAAGTACTGTCTTTTTCATATGATATTTAACCTTGTCAGAAGGGTTCCCAGGTAGCGAACAGACTGACCGTTGCCAGTACCAGCGCGCCCAGCACCACTTCTGCCTGTGTCATCCTGATAAAAATCTGTTGTGCTCGCCCGGTCTCCGGACGAAACCGTGGCACCAGAAAATACCGATTTGCCAGCGCAATTACCACCATCAACGCCACCAGCGCACATTTGAACAACAAAAACTGCACGTAGCCAGCCTGCCAGGGTATATGGACGCCCAGTATCATGAGCGTATTGATCGCTCCGCTGAGCAGCACGCCCGCGACGGCATAATGGCCCACGCGCGAGAAGCGCATCATGGTATAGATGGCGGCATTCTGCCAGCGCCCTTTCGCCAGACGCATGCAGAACAGCAGGGGCAGTAATCCGCCAAGCCAGGCTGCAGCGCAGATCAGGTGAAAAGCATAGTTAAGCCGCTGCAACGCCCCCATCGGACCGTCGTTCATCGCCGCGTGACCTACCCCAGCCAGCAGGATAAGCTGGCCCATGGCGAGCAGCAGCAGCCGCGACCCCTTCAGCGGCGCGAGCCATGCCGCACCGACCGTCATCACAGCAAGAATAATTTGCCACAGCCAGACGCCACCAAACTGTGTCCTCAGTACGCCATACCAGACCTGCGGAGCAAATACATCTCCCCAGCCGTTACCCATCAGTCCGCCCTGAAGCATAAACATCAGGAGTGCAGCCGCCAGGCTCAACAAGGCAGCAACTTTCTGCTGCAGCTGGAAACGCCGGGACATCAGCCGCTGGAGGGAAGAAGGCGCAAACCAGACGCTGTAAAGCGCGTTGCCAAAAACCAGCATCAGCGCCCCGAAATGGATAAAGCGCAACCCGATATAACACAGCGCCAGCATGCTATTTCACGCTAAAGTGATAGCTGCCTTTGGTTTTATGACCGTCTACAGAGACAACATGCCAGTCTACCTGGTACGTCCCTGACGTCAGCGTTTGTTCCAGCGGAACGGTGAGTTGCGCCTTGTTCTTTTCGTCTCGCGTAGCGGTACCCGTTTTGATGACCTGCTTTTGTGCGTCCGTCACCACCACACCGCTAAATCCCGGTTCGATGCCTTCTGAAAAATGCAGCGTAAGTGCCTGCGGAGCGCTCACCACGCTGTCCGCTGCCGGGATCGGCTGTTTAAGATGTGCATGTGCCAGCACGGAGGGCGTCATCATTGTAGAGGTCAGAAAAACCAGTGCGCATACCGCGCGGGAAACGGAGAAACCCATCGCAATCATTCCTTTTTGTTATGTCTGTATGCTAAAGAATAACGCTGTATAATAAGCGAGTCGAGGAACATCCTGCCTCCGCTTGTCATCGTCGTGCAATCGCGGTAACGTTGCCGCCGCATAAAAAGGAGAAGGTAATGAAGATCAATCTGGCCGCCCTTCCACAGGACGAGATGGATAAAGTGAATGTCGATCTCGCTGCCGCTGGCGTCGCGTTCAAAGAGCGTTACAACATGCCCGTCGTGGCTGAAGTCGTTGAACGGGAACAGCCCGCCCATCTGCGCGACTGGTTTCGCGAAAGACTCATCGCCCACCGTCTCGCCTCGGTTAACCTCTCCCGTTTACCGTACGAACCTAAAGTTAAATAAGCTTAACGAGCCGTTACACTTCCTTACGCGGAATCTGGCAGGATAAGAAAACCCTGATAAATTTAGGTGTATTCTTAAATCTCTGCGACTCAGTGTATAAGGAAGTCACGATGTCACATTGGAATATAGCGGCAGCTCAGTATGGCGGTCAGCACCAGAGTGTGGATGACCATGTTACGCACCACCTGCGCTTCATCGCCGAAGCAGCACGGCAGCGATGTGATTTGCTGGTCTTCCCTGAACTCTCATTAACGGGCTCAGGCGCACCGACGTTACCTCCCCCACCCGATGACGCGCAGCTGGAACCGCTGCTTGACGCGACACATTTTTACCGGATTACCGTGATTGCCGGGCTCCCCCTGGAACGGAACGGTCAGCGCCAGAAAGGCCTCGCGCTCTTCACGCCCGCCCGTCACCGCATCCTGCGCTACCCGCAAGGTAGCGGTGCCAGCCTGGTGCCGGGGGAGAAACAGCTCAGCATTATTGATGCGCATGCCGATTCCCCCAATCTCGATCCCAGAGCGTCGCTGTTTACCAGCAGCCAGTCCGTGGAGGATCACCGCTGGCGGCAGTCCATCAGTACCCTGCAGCGCTTCGCGCATAAATATGCCATTGCGGTGCTGATGGCGAACGCCTGCGGCGGTAGCGCGCTGTGGGATGAAAAAGGCCAGCTGATCGTCCGCGCAGATCGAGGCGAGCTGCTGTTGACCGGCACGCTCGGCGGAGAGGGTTGGCAAGGCGATATCATTCCTTTAGGCTAGGCGTTTTAAGCTCAGGAGTGTTCAATGCTGCGCGTCATCGATACCGAAACTTGCGATCTTCAGGGCGGAATAGTGGAAGTGGCTTCTGTCGACGTGGTTGATGGTAAAATCGTCAACCCTATGAGCCATCTGGTGCGTCCCGACCGACCCATCAGCCCTCAGGCGATGGCTATCCATCGCATTACCGAATCGATGGTGGCGGATAAGCCGTGGATCGAAGAGATCATTCCGCACTACTACGGTAGCCCGTGGTACGTCGCGCATAACGCCAGTTTTGACCGCCGGGTGTTACCTGAAATGCCGGGGGAATGGATTTGTACCATGAAGCTGGCGCGTCGCCTCTGGCCGGGAATTAAATACAGCAACATGGCGCTGTACAAGTCCCGCAAGCTCAGCGTCAGAACGCCTGAGGGACTGCACCATCACCGGGCCCTGTATGACTGCTATATCACCGCCGCGTTACTGATAGATATTATGAATATCTCTGGCTGGACGCCGGATGATATGGCGACCATCACCGGCCGTCCTGCACTTCTGACCACATTTACCTTTGGGAAATATCGCGGGAAGCCGGTGTCCGAGGTGGCGGATAAAGACCCGGGCTATTTGCGCTGGCTGTATAACAACCTCGACAGAATGAGCCCGGAACTGCGCTTAACGCTGAAACATTATCTGGGCGACGCTTAACGCTCCGCACGGCCTGGCAGCGTGTCCTGCGCCAGGCCTATTAAAAAGGCATATTCCAGGGCAACTCCTTCGTAGGATTTAAATCGTCCCGATTTCCCGCCGTGACCGGAATCCATATCGGTACACAACAGCAGCAGGTTGTCATCGGTTTTCAGCTCCCGCAGTTTTGCCACCCATTTTGCCGGCTCCCAGTACTGCACCTGAGAATCATGCAGACCGGTGGTGACCAACATGTGGGGATAGGCTTTCGCTTCCACGTTATCGTACGGGCTGTACGTTTTCATATAGCGGTAGTACATCTCATCCTGCGGATTCCCCCACTCTTCAAACTCCCCTGTCGTAAGCGGGATGGATTCATCGAGCATGGTCGTCACCACATCGACAAACGGGACCTGTGCGACAATCCCCTTAAAGCGGTCGGGACGCTGGTTGATCGCCGCCCCCATCAGCATGCCGCCCGCGCTGCCGCCCATCCCAAAGCAAAGCTGCGGATCCCCGTAGCCCTGCTCAATCAGCGCATCGCAGACGTCGAGGTAGTCATTGAAGGTATTTTTCTTTTTCAGGAATTTCCCGTCTTCATACCAGTGCTGCCCCAGTTCACCGCCACCACGAATATGGGCGATGGCAAAAACAAAGCCGCGATCGAGCAGGCTTAACCGGCTGCTGCTGAAATCGGCGTCCATGCTTGAGCCATACGAGCCGTAACCGTACACCAGGATCGGGTTTTTGCCTTTCTGGAAGTGGGCTTTGTGATAGACGAGCGAGACGGGGACCTCGACGCCATCCCGGGCGGTGACCCACAGGTGCTCGCTGCGGTAGTTTTCAGACTCAAACCCTTTGACCTCGGTCTGTTTAATCACCTGACGCTGCCCGGTATCCATATCCAGCTCAAACAGGGTGTCCGGCGTGGTCATCGATGAGTAGCCGTAGCGCAGCCGCGAGGATTCAGGTTCAGGGTTGAAACCAATCCACGTCACATAGGCCGGGTCGTCGAACGCGATCCCCACCACTTCCCGCGTTTTACGGTTGATTTGCCGGATACTGGTCAGCCCTCGCTGACGCTCTTCCACCACCAGCCAGTCGGTAAACAGGGTGAACCCTTCAAGCATTACCTGATCCCGCGCGGGGATAAGCACCTCCCATTTGCGCTCATCGCGCACTTTGGTTTTATAGAGACCAAAGTTTTTACCCTCGCGATTAGAGCGCAAATAAAAGCTGTGCTGGAAGTGATCCAGGCTGTACTCGTGATCCTTGCGGCGCGGCAGGAAACAGAGCGGCTGAGCGTCGGGCAGTTCGGCATCCAGCAGCAGAACTTCCGAGGTCGTCGCGCTGGCCAGGAAGATAATCACATAGTGGCGCGAGGAGGTTTTATGCAGGCTGACATAGAACGTTTCGTCTTTCTCTTCATAGACCAGCTCGTCGTCAGCGGAGTCCGTTCCCACGGTGTGTCGCCACACCTGATAAGGCAGCAGCGTCGAGGCGTGCTTTTTGACGTAGTAAACCGTCTCGGAATCATTCGCCCAGACAAAATCCGGGGAGACGTTTTCCAGCATTTCCGGATACCAGTTGCCGGTGTCCAGATTGCGAAAACGCAGGCCGTACTGTCGACGGGAGAGATAATCCTCCGCCAGCGCCATCACCGCGTTATCCGGCGAAATGGACATGCCGCCCAGGGTATAAAATTCGCTGTGGGCGGCGCGCTGGTTGGCATCCAGCAGAATATCCCACTCATCCCATTCGGCGCTTAATACCGACTGACGCTGGTAGATGGGATACTCATTGCCGGGCTCGTAAATATGGCGATAGCGATAGCCGTTTTTGGTCCAGGGCGCAGAGATATCGCGCTGAGGAATACGCTGCACCATCTCATTCAGCAGCTGGTCCTGAAGCGTCTGCTGGCTGGACATGACCTTGCGGCCATAGTCGTTTTCCTCGTGCAGGTAGTCGAGTACCTCTGGCCGGGAGCGCGAATCGTCCCGCAGCCAGTAATAGTTGTCTATGCGCGTATCGCCATGCGTGGTGATCGCATATGGTATACGTCGGGCTTTCGGTGGCATGTCATCATTCTTTTAAGTTTTACACCCTATAAGGTTGGCAAAACCCACGCATGATGCAAGCGAAACAGCGTCGCGACGGCGGAGGCTATCCCTGTAACGCCTGTTTTTGTTCGCGGATATCCCGCTCAATGCCCTCGCGCACGTCCTGAGGGATCTTTAACGCATCGCCCAGGGCGTTAAGGTAGCTCCGCTCCATAAAGTGATCGATATCGATGGCGGCACAGCTGAGGAAATAGAGCTCCAGCGCCTCTTCCTCATTTTTCACACTTTGCGCAAGACGCTGCGGCTCAAGCGGCTGTTCGATGGCCTGCGCCACCAGCGCTCTGCCCTTCTCTTCAACGCCGGCTTCACGCAGCTGCTGCTCGATCGCCGATCGTTCTTTGTCGTCAATATGCCCGTCACTTTTCGCGGCAAAAACCAGCGCAAGAATGAGCCGTTCGGTACGCAGATCCAGCGGCGAGGTGTGCTCGCCATAATGCGGTTCATCGCTGTGCGCGGTCCGTACCCGGTCCTTGTACTTATTCCACAGCACGGTGCCCGCGATGGCGCCGCCGCCGGCCAGCAGCGCGCCGGTGCCATATTTTGCCAGCAGCTTGCGCGAGGATTTATTCGCGACCAGCAGGCCTGCCAGCCCGCCGAGCGCCCCGGGTACCAGCAGTTTGCTCAGGTCCCGCTCGCCAGACGATGTTTTCTGCCCTAACAGGGATTGCAATTGATTTAGCCAGCCAGACATGGTTTCCCTCACTTAACGGTGAACATGTTCCACAGCGTAAGCGAGCGGGCGTCAGGAAATGTCTGGTCGGGCTAAAGAAGCGCAAATTTCTGCCCTCGCGTTTATCCCTGCGCAAGACAGACGCAAACGTTTTCGTTTATACTGCGCGCAACTTTTTTAGGGGGATTGTTATGATTCGTTTAGGAACTGCGCTGCGACCTGCGGCGACGCGAGTGATGCTGTTGGGATCGGGCGAGCTGGGAAAAGAGGTCGCCATTGAGTGCCAACGTTTAGGTGTGGAAGTCATCGCCGTAGACCGTTACGCCGACGCACCCGCCATGCACGTCGCCCATCGTTCTTATGTGATTAACATGCTGGATGGCGATGCCCTTCGCGAACTGATTACGCGCGAGAAGCCCGATTTCGTTGTACCGGAAATTGAAGCGATTGCCACCGATACGCTGATCGCCCTGGAGCAGGAAGGCCAGCGCGTGGTGCCCTGCGCGAAAGCCGCAAAGCTGACCATGAACCGCGAAGGCATTCGTCGCCTGGCGGCAGAAGAGCTGGGATTGCCCACCTCTAGCTACCGTTTTGCGGGCGATAAAGCCGCGTTCCTGCAGGCCGTAGAGGAGATTGGCTACCCGTGTATCGTTAAGCCGGTGATGAGCTCCTCCGGTAAAGGGCAGAGCTTCATTCGCGACAGCAGCACGCTCGATAAGGCGTGGGATTACGCCCAACAGGGTGGCCGCGCCGGCGCCGGTCGCGTCATCGTTGAAGGCGTCGTGAAGTTTGATTTCGAGATCACCCTGCTGACCGTCAGCGCCGTTGACGGCGTCCATTTCTGCGATCCGATTGGCCACCGTCAGGAAGATGGCGATTACCGCGAATCCTGGCAGCCGCAGCAGATGAGCGCCCTGGCGCTGGAGCGTGCGCAGGCGATCGCCCGTAAAACCGTCCTCGCGCTGGGCGGCTATGGCCTGTTTGGCGTGGAGCTGTTTGTGTGCGGCGACGAGGTGATTTTCAGCGAAGTCTCCCCTCGCCCGCATGACACCGGCATGGTCACGCTCATTTCGCAGGATCTTTCCGAGTTCGCCCTGCACGTGCGCGCCTTCCTCGGCCTGCCCGTCGGCGGTATCCGTCAGTACGGCCCGGCCGCCTCGGCGGTCATCCTGCCGCAGTTAACCAGCCAGAACGTTACGTTTGAAAACGTCGACGCGGCAGTGGGTGCCGGGTTGCAGGTACGTTTGTTCGGCAAGCCGGAGATCGACGGTACCCGTCGTCTTGGCGTGGCATTAGCCACCGGGGATAACGTTGACGACGCCGTGGCGAGAGCGAAAGCAGCCGCAGCAAGCGTTAAGGTAATGGGATAAAAAAAACGGGCCGAAAGGCCCGTTTTTCATGCGGCGAATGGCTTACCGCTTCGCGCCTTCCACCGCTTCGCGAGCCAGTTTTGTGATGCGATCCCAGTCGCCCGCTTCCAGCGCATCCGCCGGAACCAGCCATGAGCCACCGATGCACAGCACGCTTTTCAGCGCCAGGTAGTCACGGTAGTTGGCAGGAGAGATACCCCCCGTCGGGCAGAAGCGTACCTGAGAGAAGGGACCCGCAATCGCCTGCAGCGCTTTAGTGCCGCCGTTCGCTTCAGCCGGGAAGAATTTGAACTCTTTCAGACCGTAGTCCATGCCCAGCATCAGTTCAGAGACGGTGCTGATGCCCGGGATCAGCGGAATGGTGCCTTCGGTCGCGGCTTTCAGCAGCGACTCGGTCAGGCCCGGGCTGATGGCAAACTGCGCGCCCGCTTCGGTCACTTCAGCCAGCTGTTTTACGTTCGTCACGGTACCCGCACCGATGATGGCGTCCGGCACTTCTTTAGCAATCGCGCGAATGGCATCCATCGCGCAGGCGGTACGCAGGGTCACTTCCAGAACGCGAACGCCACCCGCAACCAGCGCTTTCGCCATCGGTACAGCGTGCTCCAGCTTGTTTACCACGATAACCGGCACGACAGGGCCAGTGGTCAGGATTGCTTCTGCACTTGTTTTCCAGTTTTTCATCAGAGTTTTCTCTCGCCAGATCGTTAAAATCAAGTCGTCTTAAAACGTAATACAGGTTGCGCCCTGCTCCGCACCGGAGAGCTTCTCACGCAGCGCGCTGAACATTTCGCGTCCGGTCCCCACGCGCGATGCGCTCAGGTCAGGAATATGGGGTTGACGTGCCGCCAGCTCGGCGTCATCCACCAGCAGGGTTAACTCGCCTGTCTGACCGTTAACGCGGATCATGTCACCGTCACGCACTTTCGCCAGCAACCCGCCGTCGTAGGCTTCAGGCGTCACGTGGATGGCTGAAGGCACTTTGCCGGATGCCCCGGAAAGGCGGCCATCGGTTACTAACGCAATTTTGAAACGGCGGTCCAATAATACACCAAGTGGTGGCATAAGTTTATGTAATTCTGGCATCCCGTTAGCTTTAGGCCCCTGATGACGCACCACCACCACGCAGTCTTTGTCGAGCAGACCGGCGTCAAAGGCGGGTAACACGTCGTGCTGGCTTTCAAACACCACCGCCGGCGCTTCGATAATCTGGTTCTCTTCCGGTACGGCAGAGGTCTTCATTACCGCACGACCGAGGTTGCCGCTCAGCACTTTGGTGCCGCCGTGAGGAGAGAACGGTTTATCGATGGTGGCGATCACCTGCGCATCAAGAGACGCGCTCGCCCCTTCGCGCCAGTCCAGCTCGCCGTTGTTCAACCACGGCTCCTGGGTGTAGCGCTGCAGGCCAAAGCCCGCCACGGTGTTGACATCTTCATGCAGCAGTCCGCCTTTCAGCAGCTCGCGCATCAGCAGCGGTACGCCGCCCGCGGCCTGGAAGTGGTTAATGTCCGCCGGACCGTTCGGGTACAGGCGTGCCATCAGCGGCACCACGGAAGAGATCTCGGAGAAGTCATCCCAGTTAATCAGAATGCCCGCCGCACGCGCCATGGCCACCAGGTGCATGGTGTGGTTGGTTGACCCCCCGGTTGCCAGCAGCGCGACAATCCCGTTGACGATGACCTTTTCGTCGACCATTTTGCCCATCGGCATCCATTCGTTGCCGTTGCCGGTAAGACGCGTAACCTGACGGGCCGCGGCCTCGGTCAGCGCCTTGCGCAGCGGCGCATCCGGCTGGATAAAGGACGAGCCCGGAAGCTGCATCCCCATAAATTCCACCACCATCTGGTTCGTGTTCGCCGTACCGTAGAACGTACAGGTCCCCGGCGCATGATAGGACGCAGCTTCCGCCTCCAGCAGCGCCTGACGGTCTGCTTTCCCTTCCGCGTACAGCTGGCGGATGCGCACTTTTTCTTTGTTCGGCAGACCGCTCGCCATTGGGCCTGACGGCACGAAGATCGCTGGCAGATGCCCAAACGACAGCGCCGCCATTACCAGGCCCGGGACAATCTTGTCGCACACGCCGAGATACAGCGCGCCATCAAACATATTGTGCGACAGGCCAACCGCCGCGGACATAGCAATCACTTCGCGGCTCAGCAGGGAGAGCTCCATACCGTCCTGGCCCTGCGTCACGCCGTCGCACATGGCGGGTACCCCACCCGCCACCTGGCCGACCGCATTCACGCTGTGCAGCGCTTTACGGATGATATCCGGGTAAACCTCATAGGGCTGGTGCGCGGAGAGCATATCGTTATAGGAGGTAATGATGGCGATATTGTTACGCAACATGCTTTTCAGCGACGCTTTATCATCAGGCTGGCAGGCGGCGAAACCGTGCGCCAGGTTACCGCAGGCCAGTTGAGATCGGTGGACGGTGTTGCTCTTTGCCTGTTCAATCCGGGCGAGGTAGGCCGAGCGGGTCTCTTTCGAGCGCTCAATAATGCGCTGTGTTACGCGTAACAATGTCGGATTCATAAAAGCTCCTCTAATTTATCTGTCCGGGCTCGGGAGTTTACAAAGTCGCTGGCAGTTGTTAACAACGCTGAAACGCTTGCTGTCCGGAGCTCAGGGGCAAAATCACTTCCGGCAGTGTAATAAAAAAAGCTCCGCGGGTGAATCCACGCGGAGCTTAAAAGTTGAAAATTGTGCCACTAGCTGAGTTAGATCATGTTACCGGTAAAATAACACTTCCGGGCTAGCGGATTATCTTACTCAAACTCGTTCCAGGAGCGGCCATCGCGGGTGATCATCGCCACCGACGCGACCGGTCCCCAGGTGCCCGCCTGATACGGTTTTGGCGCATCCTGGTCGGCAGCCCAGGCTTCGGTGATGGAGTCGACCCATTTCCACGCCTCTTCCACTTCATCGCGGCGCACGAACAGCGCCTGGATACCGCGCATGGTTTCCAGCAGCAGACGCTCGTAAGCATCGGCCAGGTGCGTCTGGTTAAAGGTTTCAGAGTAGCTCAGATCCAGCTTGGTGGTCTGCAGGTTGTGTTTATGATCCAGACCCGGCACTTTGTTCAGGATCTGGATATCCACGCCCTCGTCCGGCTGCAGACGAATGGTCAGTTTGTTCTGCGGCAGCTCCTGCCAGGACTCTTTGAAAAGGTTCAGTTCCGGGTTTTTGAAGTAAACAACCACTTCGGAACATTTGGCCGGCAGACGTTTACCGGTGCGCAGGTAGAACGGAACCCCCGCCCAACGCCAGTCGTCGATATCCACGCGGATCGCCACGAACGTCTCGGTATTGCTGGACTTGTTCGCGCCCTCTTCTTCCAGATAGCCAGGCACTTTTTTGCCTTGCGCAAACCCGGCGGTGTACTGACCGCGAACGGTCTTCTCACGCACGTTGGAGCGGTCGATGCGGCGCAGTGACTTCAGCACTTTCACTTTCGCGTCACGGATGCTGTCCGCCGTCAGGTCAGACGGTGGTGACATGGCAATCATGCACAGGATCTGCAGCAGGTGGTTCTGGATCATGTCACGCATCTGACCGGCCTGGTCAAAGTACCCCCAGCGACCTTCAATCCCCACCTCTTCCGCCACGGTGATTTCCACGTGGTCGATAGTGCGGTTGTCCCAGTTATTTACAAACAGGGAGTTAGCAAAACGCAGCGCCAGCAGGTTCAGTACCGTCTCTTTACCGAGATAGTGGTCGATACGGTAGACCTGGCACTCTTCAAAGAACTCGCCCACCTGGTCGTTGATTTCACGCGAGGTTGCCAGCGAGGTACCCAGCGGCTTCTCCATCACGACGCGCGCCGGTTTGGCGTTCAGTTTGGCTTCGCCCAGGCCTTTGCAGATGGCGCCGAAGGTGCTTGGTGGCATGGCGAAATAGTTAATGGTGACACGGTTTTTCTGATCCAGCATCGCGCCTAAGCGGGTAAACGCGCTGACGTCATTAACGTCCAGGTTGCAGAAATCGAGACGTCCACTCAGGGTATCCCACAAACTTTCATCAATTTTTTCCTTCATGAAAGTTTCGAGCGCCTCGCGGACGACTTTGGTATAAGCGTCCTTGTCCCAGTCGGCGCGCCCTACACCCAGGATACGGGTATCCGGATGAATTTGACCCGCTTTCTCCAGTTGATACAGGGAAGGCAGCAATTTTCGGCGTGCAAGGTCGCCTTTCGCGCCGAAAATGACCAGGTCACATGCCTGGGCTGTTTGCGTTACCGCCATGTCATTCTCCTCAGTTGGATCACCTGGTACTTCTGCCAGGTATCGTTGTAATTTTATTACAATGCACTGTACTGCTTTTACGTCATTCCCGAAACCATTAGCGCTTATCGTCGCGTGCGATACCGCGATTTTTCACCCTTTGGATGATTACGACCGCTTAATGACGCAACAACCGTCGTTTCTTTGCGCAACAGGGTCACAGCAAAACCCGACACCGATCAAGTAATGAAAAAAAACAACAACATTATCTTGTCGATTATTACCCTTTATGGAAGCCACGAGGGTAATATCGGCTAAATCGAATCACGATTTCATCAATTTATGAAATCGTTTACACCCATGAGCATCCTGTTAACATGAACATGCTGGAAAAAATCCAGTTTCAACTGGAACACCTTAGCAAATCCGAGCGAAAAGTGGCCGAGGTCATTCTCGCCTCTCCCGCTCAGGCGATTCATTCAAGCATCGCCGCTCTGGCACAGGAAGCGGGTGTTAGCGAACCCACGGTCAATCGCTTTTGCCGCAGCCTGGAAACGCGCGGCTTCCCTGATTTTAAACTGCATCTGGCACAAAGTCTGGCTAACGGCACCCCTTATGTTAATCGTAATGTGGATGAAGACGACAGCGTTGATGCCTATACCGCGAAAATTTTTGAATCGGCTATGGCTTCGCTTGACCACGTCAGACAGTCTCTGGACATGAGTTCCGTGAATCGCGCGGTGGATTTACTCACCCAGGCGAAGAGGATTGCGTTCTTCGGTCTCGGCTCGTCGGCGGCCGTGGCGCATGACGCGATGAACAAATTTTTCCGCTTTAACGTCCCGGTTATTTATTCCGATGACATTGTGCTGCAACGCATGAGCTGTATGAATTGCAGTGAGGATGACGTCGTGGTACTGATTTCGCATACCGGCCGCACCAAGAGTCAGGTAGAGCTGGCGCAGCTGGCCCGTGAAAACGATGCCATGGTGATTGCCCTCACCACGGCAGGCACGCCGCTGGCGCGTGAGGCAACGCTGGCAATCACCCTCGACGTGCCGGAAGACACCGACATTTATATGCCGATGGTCTCCCGCCTGGCCCAGCTCACCGTGATTGACGTGCTGGCGACCGGTTTTACCTTACGTCGGGGCGCAAAATTCCGGGATAACTTGAAGCGGGTCAAGGAAGCGCTGAAGGAATCGCGTTTTGATAAAGAATTGCTTATAAAGAGCGATGTTCCCTGATAGTTGATAACGAAGACGTAACCAATAATT
>Ga0157367_1000203_pt1 | contig 30794 bp, 21 predicted proteins | sample AttbisABBM2_FD_113142 | JGI IMG/M metagenome (GOLD analysis project Ga0157367, IMG submission 113142) | Fungus gardens microbial communities from leaf cutter ant in Botucatu, State of São Paulo, Brazil - Atta bisphaerica ABBM2 | ecosystem: Host-associated > Fungi > Mycelium > Unclassified ... | reverse complement strand
GGTCGTCGTCAGGTCCATGATGTCCGACGCCTTCAGCGTGTTCGCGAGCGTCTCGATCTCGCTGCTCGTCGCGTGGCCGATCCTGATCCACGTCAGCGTCGCGCTGCCGGCGCCGGCGGACGACGTCTGCGTCCACTTCGCGACGTACAGCGTGCCGGCCGACAGGTCGGCCGCCTTGTCGGCGACGAACATGAACAGGCCGCCGTTGGTCGCGTCGTCGCCCATCATCACGGTGCGCTGGTCGGGCAGCACCTGGATCAGCTCGTGCGAGATGCGGCCGAGGCAGTAGTGCTTCTTCACCGTGCCGGTGCCGTCCGGGTTCACGGTGATCTCGGGCAGGTGGCCGTAGTGGTACGGGTTCGCCTTCGTCTCGTCGCCGAAGGTGTTCTTGCTGAATGCCTTGAACTGCGTGTCGGTCGCGGCCTTCGTCGCGTCCGGTTCGTATTCCTCGCTCGACAGGTGCGTGCCCCACGGCGACAGGCTCGCGCCGCAGGTGATCCACAGGCCGTGCGCCTTCGACGTGTCGACGTTGTGATACTTGACCACCTTCAGCGCGCCGTTGGACGGATCCTGGTCGAGCGTGATTACCGCGATCGGCGACGGCAGCTGGCCATACTGCGACGCGCTCGCCTGGTCGCGCGTCGTGTATTCGAACTGCACGACCGCGAAGACCGTGTTGCCCTTCACGCCGGCGACGCTGGCGTTCTTCAGCGTCAGCAGCGAGCTGCCGTCCGGGCAGTCCGAATAGAACTGGCGCTCCTTGCCCGCGACCGAGCGGTCGATGATCGGCTGGTTGTTGATGTCGTAGTAGCCGCCCGCGAGGATCGTGCCGCCCTTGCCGTCCGGCACCAGGTCGCCCGTCACGAAGAACGGCTTGTACGCGAGCGTGTAGTTGGTCGACGTGCCGTCGGCGAAGGATACCGACAGCGTCGAGCCGACCGTCGTCGTGGCCATGGCCGCCGCGTTGGCGAGCGTGGGCGCCGCCATCGGCGAGAACGTCGCCGCGGCGAACGCGGCGGCGGCCGGCGTCGACGCGGGATTGTCGTCGCCGCCGCAGCCCGTCAGCATGGCGGGCAGCGCGAGCCCGGAGAGCGGCAGCATGGGTGCGCCGGCGAGGATCTTCAGGGCGTGACGACGGGAAGCATTGGGCAACGCGGGCATGTGGTGTCCAGTTTCGGTTGTTGGAAGAATGTCGCCTTCACGTTGCTTGCGATCGCAAGCCGTACGAAGGCGAATTGAAAACTGGACAGCAGTTTAGGGACGCTCGATGAAAGTTTTTTGAATTGAAGTTGTAGGGGTGTCGAGCGCCTGCTCGAATTTCAATCGCGCTCGGGCGTTGCCGAGATGCGATGGATCGACAGGTCGGCGCCGTCGAATTCCGCCTCGCGGTCGAGGCGCAGGCCGACCGTCGCCTTCAGCGCGCCGTACACGAGCGTGCCGCCGGCCAGCGCGATCGCGATGCCGCCGAGCGTGCCGACGAGCTGCGACATGAACGACACGCCGCCGAGGCCGCCGAGCGCGGGCAGCCCGAACACGCCGGCCGCGATGCCGCCGAGCGCGCCGCACATCCCATGCAGCGGCCACACGCCGAGCACGTCGTCGATGCGCCACTTGTTCTGTACGCGGGTGAACATCGCGACGAACAGCGCGCCGGCCGCCGCGCCGGTCGCGAGCGCGCCGATCGGGTGCATCACGTCGGAGCCCGCGCACACCGCGACGAGCCCCGCGAGCGGGCCGTTGTACGTGAAGCCCGGGTCGTTGCGGCCCGCGAACCACGCGGCGAGCGTGCCGCCGACCATCGCCATCAGCGAGTTCAGCGCGACGAGGCCGCTCACCTTGTCGAGCGTCTGCGCGCTCATCACGTTGAAGCCGAACCAGCCGACCGCGAGCACCCACGCGCCGAGCGCGAGGAACGGGATGTTCGACGGCGGGTGCGCGGCGATCCGGCCGTCGTTGCCGTAGCGGCCGTGGCGCGCGCCGAGCAGCAGCACCGCGGGCAGCGCGATCCAGCCGCCGAACGCGTGCACGACGACCGAGCCCGCGAAATCGTGGAACGGCGCGCCGAACGCGTGCGCGAGCCAGGCCTGCACGCCGTAGCGTTCGTTCCACGCGATCCCTTCGAAGAACGGGTAGAGGAAGCCGACGATGATCAGCGTCGCGATGAGCTGCGGATTGAACTTCGCGCGCTCGGCGATGCCGCCGGAGATGATCGCCGGAATCGCCGCGGCGAACGTCAGCAGGAAGAAGAAGCGCACCAGCGCGTAGCCGTTGTGCTGCGACAGCGTGCCGATGTCGTCGAAGAACTCGACGCCGTACGCGATCGTGTAGCCGATGAAGAAGTACGCGATCGTCGACACCGAGAAATCGACCAGGATCTTCACGAGCGCATTGACCTGGTTCTTCCGGCGCACCGTGCCCAGCTCGAGAAATGCGAAGCCCGCGTGCATCGCGAGCACCATGACGGCGCCGATCAACAGGAACAGCGTATCGACGCCGGATTTCAGGCCATCCATTCCAAGGCTTCCTTGCGCAAAAAACGGGCAAGGAACGCAAAAATCGAGCCAAGCTGGTGAATGCCTGCGTGGAATTGGTGCGGCGCGCCGCGCGGCGCGGCATGCCGACGGTGCGCGGGTGCACCGTGGCGTCACGGCGGCGACCGGGAGAGGGTACGGCCGCACGCACATGGTGCGGCGTGGGTCGGACTGGTGCGCGCGGGATGCCGGATGGTGCGGCGCATGCATCGCCGTGCACCGCCGTGGCGCGTCAGGCGTGCGTAAACAACGCGCGGGGGCGGCGCAGCCGCAGCGCGCACACCGCCCAGTACGTGGCGACCGACGCCAGCCCGAGCGCGGCGAACGCGATCGCCGCGCATCCCGCCGGCGACGCGTTGTCGCCATCGCTGATCAGGATGCCGCGCACGACGATCAGCGCGGCCGTCCAGAAGCCGAGGATCGCCTGCGACATCAGGCGGGCGGATTCGATGCGGCGCTGGCGGCCGATATCGGCCGGATGGCGCGTGTGCGGCGCGCGCAGGCACAGGAACAGGCTGACGGCCAGCAGGGCCGCCAGGGCGATGAGCCAGTTGATGAGGAAATTCATGGACGTCGGGATGCGGGCGAGGCGGGTTGAAGCTGCATCACTGTAGAGGGATCGCGCGCGCGATTGAATCAGACGAGTCCGAAATTGAAAGCTATCTTTAACCTGCGGTTGGCGAACGCGGCGGGCATCGGCGGTATCATCGTCGTCGGTTCAACTAGGAAGGCCGTGCGACGCGCGGCCAGGACATGCTGATGAAGATGAAGACATGGCGATTGGGAGGCGGGCCCGCGCTGGCGGCCGCCGCCGCGTGCGCGGCGCTGCTGCTCGCGGGATGCGACAAGCAGGACGCGCCGCCCCCGCAATCCGACACCGCCGCGAGCGCGGCCGCCGACGTCGCGAAGCACGCGACGCAGGCGATCGACCAGATGGCCAGCACGGTCAACCAGCAGCTCGGCGTCGCGAAGGCCGGCATCGCGTCCGCGGCGTCGGCCGTGCCGCCGCTCTCCGCGAGCGGCCTTGCGTCCGCCGCGCAGGCGCAGTTCGACGCGGCGGCGTCCGCGGTCGTCGCCCATGCCGCGTCCGAGGCTGGCGCACGGATCGCCGAGGCGGGCCGCAAGCTCCAGCAATGGAGCCAGCAGGGCGCATCCGCGGCTGCGCCGGCAAGCGGCCATTGATTGATCGGCCACTTGCGCGATCCGTTAAATGTACTTATCATGGTTACATATGTTGCCGGCCGCAGTCGGGGCCGGCGACGCCGAGTGAGTCAGGAATGAATACCAGCAGCCGCTTCGCGTTTGCCGTGCACGTGCTTGCCTTGTTGTCGATGCAGGAAGGCGAGCCGCTGTCGTCCGACATGATCGCCGGCAGCGTGAACACGAACCCGGCGCTGATCCGCCGGCTGCTGTCGATGCTGGCGGCCGCCGGGCTGACGACGTCGCAGCTCGGCGCCGGCGGCGGCGCGCTGCTGGCGCGCGAGCCGGGCGGCATCACGCTGCTCGACGTCTACCGGGCAGTCGACGACGCGCAGCTGTTCGCGCTGCACCGCGAGGCGCCGAATCCCGCGTGTCTCGTCGGGCGGCACATCCAGGGTGCGCTGACCGACTACATCGGCGATGCGCAGCGCGCGATGGAAGCGTCGCTGGCGACCCGCACGCTGGCCGACGTGACGGCCGACGTGCTGAATTCCGAGCAGCTTCGGCTGCATCCGGCCGGCGCGGGCTGACGGGCGGGCAGCAGGGCAGTGAGCCGGGCGGCGCGACAGCGGCGGCCGGCGCAACGGGGTCGATCAATGGATCGTCCCATTTTTTTCGTACTTATATGTAATTGGATAAGTTACATATTTTTTGGAGAATCGACATGACGCAACGTACCTTGAACATCGCACTCTTCGGCGCCACCGGCACGATCGGCTCGCGCATCGCCGCCGAGGCCGCGCGACGCGGCCACCGCGTGACGGCGCTGTCGCGCACGCCGGGCGCGAGCGCCAACGGCATCACCGCGAAGGCCGCCGACCTGCTCGATCCGGCCAGTATCGCGGCCGCGCTGCCGGGCCACGACGTCGTCGCGAGCGCGTACGGCCCGAAGCAGGACGATACGGCGAAGGTGGTCGCGGCCGCGCGCGCGCTCGTCGACGGCGTGCGCCAGGCGGGCCTGAAGCGGCTCGTCGTGGTGGGCGGCGCGGGTTCGCTCGAAGTCGCGCCGGGCAAGCAGCTCGTCGACGTCGACGGCTTTCCGGACGCGTACAAGCCGGTCGCGCTCGCGCATCGCGATGCGCTCGCGTTCCTGCGCACCGTCAACGATCTCGACTGGACGTTCTTCGCGCCGGCCGCGCTGATCGCGCCGGGCGAGCGCACGGGCGTGTTCCGCACCGGCGTCGGGGCGCTGATCGTCGATGCGAACGGCGACAGCAAGATCTCGACGGAAGACTACGCGGTGGCGTTCGTCGATGCGCTCGAGCAGGGCAGCTTCGTGCGCGAGATCGCGACCGTCGCGTACTGAGCCGCACGGCAGGCCGCATGACGCGGCTGCCGGCCCGTTTCGGCGGGGCCGCCGCCGCTTGCGGCTACACTAGGCGATCCGTGTTACCCCAGACAGGATCGCAATTTGCTTTCGTTCTCCTTGCAATTTCTGGGCTGGGCCTTGATGGCCTGCTGTCTTGTGTTGCTGTTCCGCCGCGTCGCGACGGGCCGGCCGCTCCGGCCCCGTATCTCGTCCGGCATGGTCGTATTCGGCGTTGCGCTTGCGTGCGCACAGCCGGCATCGGCTGCGGCCGTGCCCGGACTCGCCGCTTTCCAGACGCTGATGACCCCGGCGGTGGCCGATGCGCCCGCGTCGGCGGCGTCGGGCGCGGCTGCGTCGGGCGCCGCGGCGGCATCGGCGCCGTCGCCGGCGAGCGCCGCCGAGATCGCGCAGTCGTTCAATGCGGTGATCCGCATGCTCGACAACGACCGGCAGCGCAGCGCGCTCGTGTCGCAGCTCAAGGCGCTGCGCGACGTCGCGCAGACCGCGCAGGCAGCGTCCGGCGCATCGGCCGCGTCGGCCGCGAACGCGGGCCTGTGGGGCGCGATCGCGTCCGGCATGGCGTCCGTCGAATCGAGCATGAAGCAGGGTGACTCGCCCGTGCGCTACTGGGCGGGCCGTTTCAACGCGGCCGGCAACGAGCTGTACACGATCATGAGCGGGCACGGGCCCGACTCGTTCGGCCGCGTGCTGCTCGACTTCGCGCTGCTGCTCGTCGGCTGGGGCGCGTGCGCGGTCGTGCTGATCGCGATCCAGCAGCGGCTTGCCGCGCGCCTCGGCGTGGCGATGAAGCTCAATCCGAACCCGAGCGCGCACGAGATGCTGATGTTCGCGCTGCGCCGCGTCGGCCCGTGGATCATCGCGTTCGTGCTCGTGCTGACGATCGCGCGCAACCTGCCGGAATCGCTCGGCCGCACCGTCGCGCTGGTGATCGCGTACGCGATCGTCGCCGGTTCGGTGTTCGCGGCGCTGTGCCTGATCATGTTCGCGCTGTTCAGCGCCGGCCACCGCCGCGCGGCGGGGCGCGTGCTGATCGAGCGCTCGTGGCGCCTGCTGCGCGTGATCGGCGCGTTCGGCGCGCTCGGCGATGCGCTGCTCAACTACGATGTCGGGCACCTGCTCGGCACCAATCTCGCGGGCCTGATCGCGACGGTCGCGAACATGGCGGCGGCCACGTTGTGCGCGTATTTCGCGCTCGCCTACCGGCGCCCGGTCGCGCACCTGATCCGCAACCGCAGCTACGCGCAGCGCACGGGCCATCGCGCGACCACCGAGATGGCCGAATTCGCCGCATGGCTGTGGCCGGTGCCGGTGCTGCTGCTCGCGTTCGCCGCGGTGGTCGGCACGCTCGCGGGCAGCCGCACGTCGTCGAACCTGCTGCAGACGTCGATCGTCACCGCGCTGCTGCTGGTGCTCGCGTTCTTCCTGTCGGCGGTCGTGCTGCGCATCACGCGGCCGAACCCGGCGCACCGCCGCGTGCGGCGCAACCAGTCCGCGTACGTCGCGCGCCTCGTGCGCTTCGCCGGTTCGCTCGCGACGCTGTTCGTCTGGCTCGGCTACATCGAGCTGACGTCGCGGCTGTGGGGCATCTCGATCGCGCGCATCGTCGAGCACAGCGTGGCCGCGCGCGGCATCGCGCAGGCGATGTCCGCGATCGTCGTCACGTGGTTCGTGTCGTGGCTCGTATGGATCATCGTCGACACCGCGATTCTCGAGGCGCTCAACTCGGCCGCCGCGCGGCGCGGCCGCAATCCGAGCGTGCGTGCGCGCACGATGCTGCCGCTCGTGCGCAACGTGGTGTTCGTGTCGATCATCACGATCGCCGCGATCGTCACCGCGGCGAACCTCGGCATCAACGTCACGCCGCTGCTCGCCGGCGCCGGCGTGATCGGCCTCGCGGTCGGCTTCGGCGCGCAGTCGCTCGTGTCCGACCTGATCACGGGGCTGTTCATCATCGTCGAGGACACGATCTCGGTCGGCGACTGGATCGACGTCGACGGCGGCCACGCGGGCACCGTCGAGCACCTGTCGATCCGCACCGTGCGGCTGCGCGACGGGCAGGGCGCGCTGCACGCGATCCCGTTCTCGCAGATCAAGATCGTCAAGAACCTGTCGCGCGACTTCGGCTGCGCGGTGTTCGAGGTGCGTGCGCCGCTGTCCGCCGACGTCGACGCGATCACGCGCCTGATCCACGACGCGGGGTCGGACCTGTGGAGCGACTTCACGGTGCGGCGCCAGATGCTCGGCGGCGTCGAGGTGTGGGGGCTCGACCGGTTCGAGCCGAACTGGCTGATCGTCAAGGGGCAGATCCGCACGCAGCCGCTGCAGCAGGCGACGGTGATGCGCGCGTTCAATGCGCGCGTGAAGGCAAGGATGGAAGCGGCGGGCATCGAGATTCCGGTGCCGCAGATGCAGGTGGTGTCGCCGCCCAGGCACGGCGCCGCGCAAGGGCCGGTGACCGCGGCCGGCGAGAGCGGGGCGGCCAACGAGGCGACGGTGGCGCCGGTCGCGCCGGCTGATGGGGCGCAAGCGGCACCGGTCTCGGCCTCGGCCGTGCGTGACGGCGGCGCAACCTGAGCCGGCGCCGGCGGCCTGACGCGCATGTCGGTATTTATACCGGTCGACGCGGACAAGCAGTTTTCATATTGTTCCCCGGGATGCTATGTGCATAGAATAAATTTCTATCGACAAAGGGCTGGGGAAATGGATGCCATCGATCGCAAGCTGCTGGAGCTGTTGCAAGCGGATGCCACGCTGCCGATTGCGGAGCTCGCGCAACGCGTGAACCTGTCGCAGACGCCGTGCTGGAAGCGCGTGCAGCGGCTCAAGGAAACGGGCGCGATTCGCGCGCAGGTCGCGCTGTGCGATCCGCGCAAGCTGGGCGTCGGCACGACGGTGTTCGTCGCCGTGCGCACCAACCAGCACACCGAGGAGTGGGCGCTGCGCTTCACGGAGGCCGTGCGCGACATGCCCGAAGTCGTCGAGGTCTACCGGATGAGCGGCGAGACCGATTACCTGCTGCGCGTCGTGGTCGCGGGCATCGACGACTACGATCGCGTCTACAAGCAGCTGATCCGCGCGGTGCCGCTGTTCGACGTCAGCTCGTCGTTCGCGATGGAGCAGATCAAGTATTCGACCGCGCTGCCCGTGCGCGACGTCGCCGAGCCGGCGTAAGCGCCGGTTCGACGCGCGCCGCCGTCGCGGTCAGCGGCCGCGCGCGAGTGCGCGGGCGCGTTCGTCGGCGAGCGCGTCGCGGCGCACGAAGTCGGCGACGAATGCGCTGGCCGGCGCGTGGTGCAGCGCGTACGGCGTATCCCATTGCGCGAGCCGCCCGTGCTGCATCACGCCGATGCGGTCGGCGATCGCGAACGCTTCCGCCTGGTTGTGCGTGACGAGGATCGCCGTGTGGCCGGTGCGCTTCAGGATGTCGCGCAGCTCGAACGCGAGCCGCTCGCGCGTATCGACGTCGAGGTTCGAGAACGGCTCGTCGAGCAGCAGCAGTTCCGGCGACGGCGCGAGCGCGCGGGCGAGCGCGACGCGCTGCTGCTGGCCGCCGGACAGCTCGTGCGGATACGCGCCGGCGGCGTCCGCGAGGCCGACCAGCGCGAGCATCTCGGCGACGCGCGCGCGCCGTTCGGCCGCCGGCCGCCGCCGCAGGCCGAATGCGACGTTGTCTGCGGCGCTCAGGTGCGGGAACAGCGCGTAATCCTGGAACATCATGCCGATGCGCCGCCGCTCGGGCGGCACGTCGACCGACGGCGACGCGACGCTCGCGCCGTCCAGCACGATGCGGCCCGCGCGCACCGGCTCGAAGCCGGCGATCGCGCGCAGCACGGTCGTCTTGCCGCAGCCGGACGCGCCGAGCAGGCAGCCGATGTCGCCGCGGGGCAGCGCGAGGCTGAGCCCGTCGACCACCGTGCGGCGGCCCTGAGGGGTGTCGTAGGCGAGGGTGAGGGCGTCGAGTTCGAGCAGGTTCACGGTGTCAGGTTCCGATCTTGTGGCGGGTGCGGGCGAGCAGGATCACGGGCACGAGCCCGGCGAGCACGATCGCGAGCGCGGCGACCGCGCCTTCCTCGTAGGTGCCGCGCGCGGCTTCCGCGTACAGCCAGGTCGCGAGCGTGTCGAAGTTCAGCGGGCGCAGCAGCAGCGTCGCCGGCAATTCCTTCATCGCGTCGACGAACACCAGCAGCGCGCTCGTCGTCAGCGCGGGGCGCAGCAGCGGCAGGTGCACGCGCCGCAGCGTGCCGCCGGCGGTTTCGCCGAGCGAGCGGGCCGCCTGCTCGAGCGACGGCGGGATGCGCGCGAGGCCGGCCTCGATGCTGCCGGCCGAGATCGCGAGGAAGCGCACCGTGTACGCAACCACGAGCGCGGCCGCGGAGCCCATCAGGATGAGCCCGTCACGGCCGAGCGCCGCGCCGATCACGCGATCGGCGGCCGCGAGCGGGATCAGCAGGCCGATCGCGAGCACGGTGCCCGGCACCGCGTAGCCGAGGCTTGCGATCCGTGCGCAAACGCGCGCCGGGCCCGCGCCGGCGCTGTCGCGCTGCGCGCGCGCGGCCCAGGCGATAACCAGCCCGCATGCGAGCGTCGCCGCGGTGGCGGCGCCCGCGACCGTCAGCGTGTTGACGAGCCCCGTCAGCAACTGCGCGGACACGCCGCCGACGAGATGCAGCCGCTTGCCGGTTTCGACCGCGAGATACGCGGCCGGCGCGCCGAAGCCGAGCAGCACCGGCAGCCAGCCGAGCGCCGCAGCGCTCCACGCGGCCGGCCCGCGCAGCCGGCGCGGCGCGATCGGGCGCATGCGCCGGCCGTGCGCATAGCGCTGGCGGCGGCGCCCGTAGCGCTCGAGCACGATCATGCCGACGACGATCGCGAGCATCGCCAGCGCGATCTGCGCGGCGCCGGCGAGGTCGGAACGGGTGATCCAGGTGGTGTAGACGGATACGGTCAGCGTCTGCACGCCGAGAAATTCCGATGCGCCGATGTCGTTCAGCGTCTCGAGCAGCGCGAGGCTGACGCCGACCGCGATCGCCGGCCGCGCGAGCGGCACGACGACCCGCCAGAACGTTGCGATGCGCCCCGCGCCGAGCGTGCGCGCGGCTTCGAGCAGGCTCGCGGACTGTGTGACGAACATCGCGCGGGTGCTCAGGTAAACATACGGGTACAGCACGAAGCCGAGCACGAAGATCGCGCCGGGCAGCGAGCGCAGGTCGGGCAGGCGGAACTGCCGCGGGCTGTCGAAGCCGAGCAGCCAGCGGATCGCGCCCTGCACGGGGCCGATCGGATGCAGCAGGTCGAGATACGCGAACGCGACGATGTAGGTCGGCACCGCGAGCGGCAGCAGCAGCGCCCAGGTCAGCGCGCGGCGGCCCGGGAAGTCGTACGCGGTGACGAGCCACGCGCTGCCGGTGCCGACGATCGTGACGATCGCGCCGACGCCTGCGAGCAGCAGCAGCGTGTTCGCGAGCGCCTGCGGCAGCACGAATTCGGCGAGATGCCGCCAGTGCGCGAGGTCGGCACCGAAGGCAGCGCCGACGAGCACGGCAAGCGGCGCCGCGACCACCGCGGCGATCGCGAGCGCCGCGGCGAGCCACACGCCGCCCTTCAGGCGCGGCGCCCGCCGCGGGCGGCGGGCGGGCGCGAACGATGCATCAGTTGTCAAAGCCGACCTTGTCGACGAGCTGGCTCGCCTGCTTGCGGTATTTCGCGATCTCCACGAGCGGCAGCGGGTCGACCTTCAGCGGGCCGAAGCTCGCGACGACCGGGTCCAGCTTCACGTTCGCGCGCACCGGATACTCGTAGTTCGCCTGCGCGTACAGCGTCTGCGCGTCCGGCGACACGAGGTATTCGAGCAGCTTGACCGCGTTGGCCTTGTGCGGCGCGTGCTTCGCGACCGCCGCGCCGCTGATGTTCACGTGCGTGCCGCCGCTTTTCGCGTTCGCGAAGGTCGGCCGCACGACCTTGATCGCGTCGCCCCACTTGCGCGCGTCGGTGCCCGGCTCCGCGTTCTTCATGTGGCCGACGTAGTACGCGTTCGCGAGCCCGACGTCGCAGATCCCGCCGAGGATGTCGCGCGCGACGTCGCGGTCGCCGCCCGTCGCCTTGCGCGCGAGGTTCGCCTTCACGCCGCGCAGCCATTTCTCGGTCGCGGCTTCGCCGTCGTGCGCGATCATCGACGCGACCAGCGCGGTGTTGTACGGATGCTGGCCGGAGCGGATGCACACCTTGCCCTTCCACTTCGGATCGGCGAGGTCTTCGTAGCGGAACGCGTCGACCTTCAGGTCTTTCTCGACGTACAGCACGCGGTCGCGCAGCGACAGCGCGTACCAGTCGCCCTGCGCGCCGCGCAGGTTGGCGGGAATCGCGTCGTCGAGCGCCTTCGAGCGGACCGGCTGGGTGACGCCGCCGTCGACCAGGTCGAGCAGGTTGCCGATGTCGACCGTCATCAGCACGTCGGCCGGCGACTGGCCGCCTTCCGCCTTCACGCGCTCGAGCAGGCCGTCCTTCACGAACACGGTGTTGACCTTGATGCCGTTCTGCTTCGTGAACGCGTCGATCAGCGGCTGGATCAGCTTCGGCTCGCGGGTGGTGTACAGGCTGACTTCCTCGGCCGCGTGGGCGAGCGGCGCGAAGGCGGCCGCGGCGACGGCGAGGGCGCCGACAAGCGGCAGCAGGCGGGTGCGCGGATGCGACATGGGAGCTCCGGTGAGGCAGGTGGACGAAGAAGGTGTGCCGGGCCGCGCCTGCCGCTCGAATGACCCGGAACTTTACAGAATGAAAGACTCCGGATTCTAGATCGGAATGGGAATGATTATCAAATGAAAGCTTGCGTCAGGCCCGGGAAAGGCCGTGCGGCGGGGGCGGGGAAATGTGGCGGGGCGCGGCGGCAACCTGCGCGCAAGCGCGTAGAATGCCCGCTTCGATGAATTTGACGGAGCGGGCCCGAGCATGAACGATCAGCGCAAGAAGAATCCTGTACGCAACGTGAGCATCCTGATCGTCGTGGCCGTCGCGCTCGTGATCGGCACGATCCTCTACAACGCGGTCTCGCAGAAGCGCGCGTACGACGAGGCGCATCCGGCGGTGGCTTCGAGCGCGTCGGCGGCGCACTGACGGGGCGCGGCGGCGGGCGAGCTGCCCGTCGCACGGCCGGGAAAGGGATCGGGAGCCGGCAGGAAGGGCGAGGCCGGCAAACACGCGGGCGCCGGGGCCGGCGCGCCGCGTGCATGCGTCAACGTGACGCAGGCGCGAATTTCGGGCGGATCCGCAGGAAGAACACCGCCGCGAGCAGCACCATCCAGGCGGCGCCGACGTACAGCGCGATGCGGGTGTCCTCGAACCAGCCGAGCATCGCGATCACGAAGCCCATGAACGCGATCGTCAGCGCCGGCGCGACCGGCCACAGCGGCACCCTGAACTTCAGCGCGGCGACTTCCGCGGCCGACAGGCGGCGCCGCATCGCGACCTGCGACAGCAGGATCATCAGCCACACCCACACCGTCGCGAACGTCGCGATCGCCGCGACCATCAGGAACACGTCCTTCGGCATCAGGTAGTTGAGCAGCACGCCGAACAGCAGCGCGCCGGCCATCACGAGCACGGTGACCCACGGCACCCCGTGCCGCGACGTCGCGGTCAGCACGCGCGGCGCCTGGCCCTGCTGCGCCATCCCGAACATCATGCGGCCCGCGCCGAAGATGTCGCTGTTGATCGCCGAGATCGCCGCGCTGATCACGACGACGTTCAGGATCGTCGCGGCCGATTTCACGCCGAGCGCCGAGAAGATCTGCACGAACGGGCTGCCGTTGCTGCCCACGCCCGTCCACGGGCTGATCGACATCAGCACGACCATCGTCAGCACGTAGAACAGCAGGATGCGCGCCGGCACCGCGTTGATCGCGCGCGGGATCACGCGCTCCGGGTTCTTCGCCTCGCCGGCGCTCATCCCGATCACCTCGATGCCGCCATACGCGAAGATCACGACCGACAGCGACGCGACCAGCCCGCCGACGCCGTTCGGCAGGAAGCCGCCGTGGTTCCACAGGTTCGCGAACGACGGCGCATCGGCCGCGTGGCCGAGATGCATGCCGGTCAGCAGCAGCGCGACGCCGCCGCCGATCATCGCGACGATCGCGCCGACCTTGATGATCGACAGCCAGAACTCGAGCTCGCCGAACACTTTCACGTGACACAGGTTGAGCCCGCAGATGATCGTCACGACCGCGAGCACCCAGATCCATTGCGGCACGCCCGGAAACCAGAAGCCCATGTAGATGCCGAACGCGGTGATGTCCGCGATCGCGACGATCACCATCTCGAGCGTGTAGGTCCAGCCGGTGACGAAGCCTGCGAACGGGCCGAGGTTCTCGGTCGCGTAATGGCCGAACGAGCCGGCGACAGGCTCGCGCACGGCCATTTCGCCGAGCGCGCGCATCACCATGTAGACGGCCGCGCCGCCGAGGATGTACGCCAGGATCACCGCCGGGCCCGCGAGCTGGATCGCGGACGCCGAGCCGTAGAACAGGCCGGTGCCGATCGCCGAGCCCAGCGCGAGAAAGCGGATGTGCCGCGCGCTCAGGTGGCGCTGCAAGTTCTTCATCGAGTCTCCGAGATGTTTTGTGCGACGTACCGGGCGAACGGGGCGGCCCGGTACGGCAAGTTGTATATACAACTTAAATGTGAACGAATGATAACAAGCCGGGCCCGGTGGCTGGAATCGGGTATTCCCTGACTGGCGCGCCGGACGGAATGGCGCGAGGCGTGCGCGCGGGTCGCGCGAGGCGGGCAGGTCATGCGTGGGGCTTCGATTGATCCGGAGACGCCGCGGGTCGGCCCGCGGCGGGAAACGTCAGGCAGGCAGGCGAATGACGCTGGCATCCTTGCGGATCAGCAGCGACGACGCGAGCATCTGCTTGCACTGGTGCGCGAGCACCTTCAGGTCGTGCGTGAGTTCGGCGCCGACCGCATCGGAGCGTTCGGCGGCGACGACCATCGCGTCGAGGTCGCGCGTGATCTGCTTGCTCGCTTCGAGCTGGTGCGCGGGCGGCGGCTCGCCGGCTTCGGCCCGCTCGAGGTTCTCGAGCACGGCGGCGAGACCGCGCTGCAGCGCGCCGCCGTGGACGGCAGCGGCCTCGGTGGGGCCGCCGTCGGGCGCGCACGCGTTGCGGATCAGCGGCGCGGCCGCCGTGATCTGCGCACCGAGCACGTGGGTCTGCACGAGCAGGTCGTTCAGCTCGGGCACGAAGCGCTGGTGCGCCTTCGGCTCGATCATCATCCGCTGGAACGCCTGGCCGAGGTTCGCGAACGCGATGTGCACGTTCTTGCGCGCGAGACGGTACTGGTAATCGTCGTCGAGGCTGCCGGACGGCGCCTCGACCGCCGCGGCGATCACCGGCACGACGGCCGCGCCGTCGGCTTCCGGCACGACCGGCGCGCGCGTGCCGCGCCCGGCGCGCCACGCGGCCTGGAAGTACTTGCGGGTGGCCGTCAGCATGTCGGCGACCTGCTTGCCCATCAGCCGGTATTCCCAGTACGGGAACAGCCGGCTCGCGGCGATCGCGATCATGCAGCCGACCACGGTGTCGATCGCGCGCTCGCCGATGATCGCCATGTTGCCGGGCGCGAGCAGGTGGAACATCAGCAGCACGTATGCGGACGTGAACACGACGCTCGCCGCGTAGTTGAACAGCAGCAGGCTGTAGCTCATCACCATCGAGCCGAACATGATCGCGATCAGCAGGTGCGTATCCTTGACCGTATAGATCAGCGCGACGCTCGCCGCGCAGCCGATCAGCGTGCCGACGATACGCGCCGCGTTGCGCTGCTTGGTCAGCGAATAGCCGGGCTTCAGGATGATGATGGTGGTCATCACGATCCAGTACGCGTTGGTGAGCGGCAGCAGCCGACCGACCCAGAAGCCGACCGCGACCGCGATCGTCACGCGCAGCGCATGGCGGAAGCTCGGCGAGCGCATGTTCAGGTTCGAGAAGGCCAGCATCGGCGACACGCTGCGGCGCTGCAGGAAGCGCGTGAGCGCCTTGTCGATCTTCAGTTCGGTCTGCTGCGGATCGGCGCTGCCCGACAGGTTGCGGCGCATCCGCTCGATGAGGCGCGTCGCGCTCCAGATGCGCCGGAACGTCGAGAGCACGGCCGCATACGCTTCCGCGTTGGTGGCCGGGAAGTTCTTCTTGCGCATCAGCTCGATCTCGTACTCGATCGCGCGCAGCTCGGCCTTCACGCTGATGCGCGAATGCGGCGTGCGGTTCTCGAGCACCGCGAGGCCGATCTCCTCGAGATCGGCGGCGGCCTTGCGGATCAGGTCGCGGTAGAAGATGATCAGGTCCGACCCGCCGAACGTGTTGCGCACGAGCGGGTAGTCGGTGTGCGCGCCGACGAACAGCTCATGCAGGTCGACGCTGTTGATGAACAGGTTGTACATCGCCACGCGGCCCGGGTCGAGCTTGCCGCGCCGCAGCTTCGGCAGGTTGCGCAGCACGATGTCGCGCGCGGTTTCCTGCGTCTCCACCGCGGTGATCTGCTTGGCGACCAGGTTGCGGTAGCACTCGTCGAGATCGGCGTCGAGGTCGTAGAACGCCGCGCGCGCGAGCAGGTAGTCGGCGCACGCGAACAGGCTCTCGGCGAGCGCCTGCTGCTCGATCCGGCGTGCCTGCCACTGCGACACGACGGTGGCCCAGTACGTGTACCAGAGGCCGCCCGCGAGAATCCAGCCCGCGTTCACGAACGCCTGCAGCGGCGTGAGCTTCTCCTCGAGCGTCATCACCATCATGAACAGCGTCGCGAAGCTGATCTGCGGCCAGCGGTTGCCGTAGACGACGATCAGCGACAGCACGAACGTGAGCGGCACGATCGTCAGCCACAGCGCGAAGATGTTCGGCGTCGCGAGCCCGGTGGCGAGCGCGGCGAGAAAGCCGATCACGCTGCACGCGAGCATTTCGTTGTGCTTGTACTTGAGCGGGCCTGGCATGTCGACCACGCACGCGCCGAGCGCGCCCGTCGCGATCGTGAAGCCGAGCTCGCGGTTGTTGAACACGATCAGGCACAGCACGGCCGGCAGCGACACGCCGACCGCGATCCGCAGGCCGCCGAAAAAATACTGGCTGTAAAGAAACTTTCTGATTTCGACGGAATAGCGCATCGATAAGCGGTATGGCTGACGGCGACGCCAGGGGGGCGTCCGGACTGGCGACGAGTCTATCGTATTTCGCGCTGCTCAAGACCCTGGCCGTTCGACGGATGCCCGCGGCGGCGGCCCTTTGCTATGCTTGGTGCTTTCGATCGCCCGGCCCGTCCGGCGCGACGCTCCGACGCCTGCTTCATGCTCCATCTCTTCTATTCGAACCGCCACGAAACACTCGCCGACGCGCTGCTCGACGATCTCGCCGCATTCCCGGCCCGCAACGGGCCGTGGGCGCAGCAGCAGATCATCGTGCCGAGCGCGGCGCTGCGCCGCCGGCTCGAGCTCGACATCGCCGAGCGCCACGGCGTGTGCGCGAACGTCGAGTTCACCTATCTCGCGCAGTGGCTGTGGGCGCAGATCGGCCGCGTGCTGACGGTGCCGGCGCGTTCGCCGTTCGCGCCCGACCGCCTCGTCTGGCGCTGCTACCGGCTGCTCGCCGAAGCGGCGGGCGACGCGCCGTGGCGCGCGTCGCCGCGGCTCGCCGCGTATCTCGCCGCGTCCGACGATGCGATGCGCTACGAGCTCGCGCACCGGATCGCGACGGTCCTCGATCATTACCTGACCTATCGCCCGGAGTGGCTCGCCGCATGGCAGGCCGGCGAATCGGTGCTCGCGGGCGACGGCGCGCCGCGCGCGGCCGACGACGCCGCGCGCGACGACGAGCGCTGGCAGGCGGCGCTGTGGCGCGCGCTGCTCGCGGAGCTGAGCGACAGCGGCACGCCGCCCGCGCACCGCTTCCTCGGCGAGGCGCGCCATCTCGACCTCGACACGGTCGCGCGCGCGGACTGGCCGGAGTCGGTCAGCGTGTTCGCGCTGCCGACCATGCCGCCGCTGCACGTCGCGCTGCTGCGCGAGCTGTCGCGCTGGATCGACGTGCGCATCTACGCGCTCAACCCGTGCCGCGAATTCTGGTTCGACATCGTCACCGCCGCGCGCGCCGAGGCGCTCGACGCGGCGGGGCAGCGCGACTATCAGGAAGTCGGGCACCCGCTGCTCGCCGAATGGGGCCGCCAGACGCAGGCGCAACTGCACATGCTGCACGAGCTGACCGAAAGCGCGGCGTCGAGCGACGCGACGCGCTATGCGGAGAATCCCGCGCCCACCTGGCTCGCGCGCATCCAGAACGCGATCCTCGACCTGCAGCCCGAAGCGGCGCTCGGCGAGCCGCCGGCGGAACACGGCATCGAGGTGCATGTCTGCCACAGTCTCGCGCGCCAGCTCGAGGTGCTGCACGACCGCCTGCTCGCGTGGTTCGACGCCGACGCGAGCCTGCGGCCGTCCGACGTGCTCGTCGCGGTGGCCGACCTCGCCGCGGCGGGGCCGCTGATCGACGCGGTGTTCGGCACGGCCGGCACCGGCAGCGCGCGCATTCCTTACCGGGTCTCCGGCCTGCCGCCGTCGCAGGCGAATCCGGTCGCGCGCGTGCTGCTCGACTGGCTCGCGCTGCCCGAACGGCAGGTTGGCGCGCCCGAGCTGATCGAGTGGCTGCGCGTCGACGCGGTGGCCGCGCGCTACGGCATCGACGCGGCCGCGCTCGAGACGGCGCAGACCTGGCTCGCGGCCGCCGGCGCGCGGCGCGGGCTCGCGCCGCAGCCGAGCGACGACGCGCGGGTGCCGTCGCCGCGCCACACGTTCTCGGATGCGCTGGCCCGCCTGTTTCTCGGCTATGCGATGCCGGACGGCGCCGCGCCGGTCGGCGCGTGGCTGCCGGTCGAGGCGGCCACGGGCAGCGAAGCCGAACTGCTCGGCCGGCTCGCGCGCTTCACCGACGATCTCGACGGATTTGCGCGGCGGGTGTCGGAACCGCACACGCCGCGCGCGTGGAGCGAGCTGTTCGCCGATACGCTCGCACGCTTTTTCGATTCCGGCGCCGCATTTGCGGACGCGCTGTCGGGCGTGCGCGACGCGCTCGACGCGATGCTGGCCGCGATGACGGAGGGCGCGCCCGAGCAGGTGCTGCCGGCTGCCGTCGTGCGCGCGGGGCTGACCGCCGCGCTCGACGATCCGGCCCGCGGCGGCGTGCCGTGGGGCGGTGTGACGTTCTCGTCGCTCACGAGCCTGCGCGGGCTGCCGTACCGGGTCGTGTGCCTGCTCGGCATGGACGACGGCGTGCTGCCGAGCCTCGCGCGCGCGGACGAATTCGACCTGATGGCGGTGCTGCCGAAACTCGGCGACCGGCAGCGGCGCGACGACGAGCGCAACCTGTTCCTCGACCTCGTGCTCGCCGCGCGCGACCGGCTGATGATCGCGTATACGGGGCGCAGCATCCGCGATAACGCGCCGCTGCCGCCCGCCGCGCTCGTCGACGAATTGCTCGACCATCTCGCGCTGGTTGCCGCCGGCCCTGACGCCGCGCCGGATGCGGTCGACGCCGCGCGCCGCGGGTTCATCGTCGAGCATCCGCTGCAGCCGTTCGCGGCCGCGTATTTCCAGCCGGCGGGGCCGCTCTTTTCGTACGACGCGGAACGGGCGTCGCTCGCGACGCTGCTGAGCGCCGATGCGTCCCGCGACGGCGCGCGCGGCGCGGCGTTCTTCGCGCAGCCGTTGCCGGCCGAGCCCGTCGAGCCCGTCGCGTTCACCGACTTCGAGCGGTTCTGGCGCCACCCGGCGCGCGCGCTGCTGCGCGAGCGCCTCGGCATCGTGCTGGCGGACGCGCAGGCCGAGCTGCTCGACACCGAGCCGTTCGCGCTCGACTTCGCGGGCAGCGACGCGCTGGCCGGGCGCGTGCTGCCGCTGCTGATCGAATCGGGCGATGCGCGCGTGCAGGATCACGCGCTGCGCATCGCGGACGCGAGCCCGGAACTGCCGGGCGGCGCGACCGGCGCCGTGTGGCGCGACCAGGCGCTCGGTTCGCTGGCGCAACTGGCCGCGAACGTGCGGGGCGCGCTTGCCGACGGCGCCGAGCGCCGGCCGTTTTCGATCGAGGTCGCGCCGGCGTGGCCCGAAGCGGAGCACGCATGGTTCGGGCCTGACGACGCCGCGCTGTCGCGCGACGCGGTGGCCGAGCCGCTCGTGCTGCACGGCACGCTGAACCGGCTGACGGGCGCGGGGCAGGTGATCTATCGCTATGCGCGGCCGAGCGCGCGCGATTACCTGTCCGCGTGGCTCGCGCATCTCGCCTACTGCGCGGCGGTGCCGGACGGGCCGCGCCGCACGCTGTGGTTCGGCAGCGGCGGCGCGTTCGAGCTGACGCCGGTCGCGGCGCCGCTCGCGCGTCTTGCGCCGCTCGCCGCGCTGTTCCGCGCGGGCCGGCGCATGCCGCTGCGATTCTTCCCGCGCAGCGCGTGGGCGTGGGTCAACGAAAGCGAAGCGAAGGCGGCGAGCGTCTGGATCAATGACCGGGTCGTGAGCGAAGCCGACGACCCCGCGCTCGCGATTGCGTGGCGCGGCGCGAACCCGTCGCTGGACGAGCCGTTCGGCGCGCTCGCGCGGCTCGTGTTCGAGCCGCTCGTCGAACATCTGAAGGAGCTCGCATGAGCGGCGCATCGCATCCGCAGGCGTCGCTCGAGCTCGACGTGTTCGCGTGCCCGCTCGACGGCGTCAACCAGATCGAGGCGTCGGCGGGCACCGGCAAGACCTGGAACATCTGCGCGCTTTACGTGCGGCTGCTGCTCGAAAAGGATCTCGGCGCGGACCAGATTCTCGTCGTGACCTTCACGAAGGCCGCGACCGCGGAACTGCACGAACGCATCCGCGGCCGGCTCGCGCAGCTCGCCCATGCGCTCGACACCGGCGACGACGGCGGCGATCCGTTCATCACGCGCCTCGTCGACACGACGCTCGGCGACGGCGGCGTGCTCGATCCGCAGACGGCCGCGAAGCGGATCCGGCGCGCGCTGCGCGCGTTCGACCAGGCGGCGATCCACACGATCCACGCGTTCTGCCAGCGCGCGCTGCAGGAGGCGCCGTTCGCCGCCGCGATGCCGTTCGCGTTCGAGATGCAGGCCGACGACGCGGCATTGCGCTTCGAACTGGCGGCGGACTTCTGGCGCACCCGTGTCGAGCCGACCGCGGCGCGCTGGCCGGGCTTCGCCGCGTGGCTCGTCGAATCGGGTGCGGGCCCGGCCGCGCTCGACGCACAGCTCGCGCGCCGGCTGAAGAAGCCGCTCGCCGCGTTGCGCTGGGATGGCGTGGACGAGCCCGACGAAGCGGTGGAGGCGGCCGCGGCCGAATGCTTCGCGGAGGCGGCGCGGATCTGGGCGGCCGAGCGCGACGCGATCGACGCGTTGCTGCGCGCCGCGCAGCCGGCGCTCAACCAGCGCTCGCACAAACCGGAGGCGATCGCCGATGCGCTCGACGCGTGGGCCGCGCATTTCGCGCATGCCGACGCGACGGCCGGGTTGCCCAAGGCCGCGCTGCGGCTCACGCGCGCGGCGCTCGTCAAGGCGACCAAGAAGGGCGGCGCGACGCCGGACCATCCGTTCTTCGACGTCGCGGATGCGCTCGACGCCGCGGTGGCCGCCGCCGAGGCCGCGCAGCGCGCGCGCTGGCTCGCGCTCGTCGCCGTGTGGCTCGACGAAGCGCCGCGCGCGCTGGCCGAGCGCAAGCGCACGCGGCGCGTCGTGTCGTTCGACGATCTGCTCGCGAACCTGTACGACGCGCTGCACACGCATCCATGGCTCGCGCAGACGCTGCGCGCACGCTATCCGGCCGCGCTGATCGACGAATTCCAGGATACCGACCCGCTGCAGTTCGCGATCTTCGACCGGATCTTCGCGCCGGGCGGGCCGCTGTTCCTCGTCGGCGATCCGAAGCAGGCGATCTACAGCTTCCGCGCGGCGGATCTGCATACGTACCTGGCGGCGCGCGCGCGGGCGAGCGCGTGCTACACGCTCGCGGTGAACCAACGCTCGACGCCGGCGGTGGTCGATGCGTGCAACCGCTTCTTCATGTCGAACCCGCGCGCGTTCGTGCTCGACGGCCTCGACTATTACCCGGTGCGGGCCGGCACCCGCACGCGCGCGCCGCTCGCCGACGAGACGGATACCGGCCCGGCGGGCGACTTCCGCATCTGGACGCTGCCGGGCGGCGACGACGTGTGGCTCAAGCGCGATGCGCAGGCGCACGCCGCGCAGGCCTGCGCGGCGGAGATCGCGCGGCTGATGCAGGGCGCGCGCGACGGTCGCGTGCGGCTCGGCGACACGCCGCTGTCGCCGGGCGACATCGCGGTGCTCGTGCAGACGCACAAGCAGGGCAGCCTCGTGAAGCGCGTGCTGGCGACCTGGGGCATCGGCAGCGTCGAGCTCGCGCAGGCGTCGGTGTTCTCGACCGGCGATGCCGAGCAGCTCGAACGCGTGCTGGCGGCGATCGACGCGCCGGGCGACCTGCGGCGCCTGCGCGCGGCGCTCGCGTCGGACTGGTTCGGTCTCGACGCCGGCGCGCTGTGGCGCATGGAGCAGGGTGACGGCGATGCGCGCGGCGCTGCAGTGCAGGGCGCCGACGGCGCCGACGCGATGAGCTGGGTCGAGCGCTTCTCGCGCTATCGCCTGCTATGGCGCGAACGCGGTTTCGCGGTAATGTGGCGCACGTTCACGCGCGAGCTGCGGATCGCCGAGCGGCTGATGGCGGGCGCCGACGGCGAGCGCCGCGTGACGGACGTGAACCATCTCGCCGAGCTCACGCAGGCACGCGCGTCCGAGCAGCCGGGCATCGCGCCCACGCTGCGCTGGCTCGCCGCGCAGCGGCTCGACGGCGGCGGCGAGGAGGCGCAGCTGCGTCTCGAATCCGATCGCAACCTCGTGCAGATCGTGACCGTGCACAAATCGAAGGGCCTCGAATACGCGATCGTGTTCTGCCCGTTCCTGAACGACGGCGCGCTGCGCGAGCCGTTCGCGTCCGCGCTGCCCGACGCGCGCGAGTATCACGACGAGGCGGGCGACGCGGTGCTGCACTACGGCTGCGACGACGAGGCCGCCGAGCATGCGGCGCGGCAGGCGCTGCGCGAGCAGGCGGCGGAACGCGCGCGGCTCGTCTACGTGGCGCTGACGCGCGCGGTCTATCGCTGCTACCTCGTCGCGGGGCCGTACCTGTCGTCGCGCTCGACGCGCGAATCGCGGCGCAGCGTGCTGAACTGGCTCGTGGCCGGCGGCGGCCAGTCGTTCGACGCGTGGCTCGACGAGCCGCCCGACGAGGCCGCGCTCGACCACGCATGGCGCGCGCTCGCGGGCGGCCCGGTGAGCGTCGCGCCGTTGCCGGCGCCCGCGCGCCGCGAGCGGCTGGCCACCGGGCACGACGCATCGCAGGCGCTGGCGGCGCGCCACGCGTCGCGCCTGCTGCGGGATGCGTGGCGGATCGCGAGCTTCAGTTCGCTGACCGCATCGGCGGCGCGCGAGGAGGCGGGCGTCGCGGCCGTGCCGGACGACGAGCTGCGGCCCGACCATGACGCGCTGGCCGAACTCGCGCCGGACGGCGACCAGGACGACACGCCGCCGGCGCTCGCGCCGCCCGACGACGACATCCTCGTGTTTCCGCGCGGCGCGGCGGCCGGCGAATGCCTGCACCGCCTGTTCGAACTGAGCGATTTCACCGACCCGGCGTCGTGGCACGGGGCCGCGCTCGGCGCGCTGCACGACCGGCCGGTCGAGGCGGAGCCCGAGCTGGGCCAGCGGCTTCCGGCGATGATGGCCCGGCTCGTCGACGACGTCGTGCGCACGGAGCTGGTGCCGGGCATGCGGCTCGCCGATCTCGATCCCGCGAAGCGGCTGAACGAAATGGGCTTCCTGTTTCCGGCGCCGTCGCTGGAGCTTGCCGCGCTGCGCCGGCTGCTGATCGCGCACGGCTATCCGGACGTTGCACTGGAGGCGGGCGTGCTCGCCGGTTTCATCAAGGGTTTCATCGACATGATCGTCGAACATGACGGCCGGTTCTGGATCGTCGACTGGAAGTCGAACCATCTCGGCAATACGCCGGACGCCTACGGCCCGCGCGCACTCGACGCGGCGATGGCCGATCACGCGTATCACCTGCAGGCGCTGCTCTACACGGTCGCGCTGCATCGTTACCTGCGCGGCCGGCTGCGCGACTACGACTACGACACGCACATCGCGGGCTACCTGTACCTGTTCGTGCGCGGCGTGCGGCCGGGCTGGCGCAGCGGCGGCGAGCCGGCCGGCGTGCATGCGCGGCGGCCGGCCCGCGAGCTCGTCGACGCGCTCGACCTGCTGATGGACGGAGGCCGCGCATGAGCACGCCCGACGATCTGCTCGAATTCACCGGCGGCCTCGTCGCGCGGCTGCCCGAGCCCGCGGATTTCGGCATCGCGCTCGCGGAAGGTTTCGCACGCCGGATCGGCGAACTCGCACGCCGATCCGGCGCGCCGGCCGCGGCGTCGCGCTGGGCGGCGCGGGCCGCGTTCGCGGCGAGCCGGGCGACCGCGGGCGGCCATGTGTGCGTGGCGCTCGGCGCGCTCGCGCAGCGTTACGACGAACCGCTCGCCGACGTGCGCGCGGCGCTCGCGGCGAGCGGCATCGCCGCGTTCGGCGCGCTCGCGCGTGGCGACGAGCGGCCGCTGATCGTCGACCGTCATGACCGTCTCTACCTCTCGCGCTATTTCGACTACGAGCGGCGGCTCGCCGAAGCGCTGGTCGCGCAAGCGGGCGAAGGCGCCGCCGCCGACGCGCTGGCGCCCGACGTGCTGCGCGAGCGCCTCGCACGCTTCGGCCCGGCGGCCGGCGATGTCGACTGGCAGCGCGTCGCGGCGATCGTCGCGTTGACGGGCCGCGTGACGATCGTCAGCGGCGGCCCCGGCACCGGCAAGACGACCACGGTCGTCGGCGTGCTCGCGTGCCTGCTCGACGCGCATCCGGACTTGCGCGTCGCGCTGGCCGCGCCGACCGGCAAGGCGGCGCAGCGGATGCAGGAAGCGCTGCATGCACGCGCCGGTGAGCTGCCGCCCGAGCTCGCCGCGCGGCTGCCGAACACGTCGTACACGCTGCACCGCCTGCTCGGCGGCGGTGGGGCGGCAGGCTTCCGCCATCATCGCGACAACCCGTTGCCGTACGACCTGATCGTCGTCGACGAGGCATCGATGATCGACGTCGCGCTGGCCGCGCATCTGCTCGACGCGCTCGCGCCGGGCGCGCGGCTCGTGCTGCTCGGCGACAAGGACCAGCTCGCGGCGGTCGAGGCGGGCGCGGTGTTCGCCGAATTGAGCGCGCGGCCGTCGTTCAGCGCGGCGGCCCGCGCGCGCATCGCCGAGGCGCTCGGCATCGACGAAGCGGCCTTCGTCGCGGCGCTGCCGGTGCCGGACGACGTCGCGCCGGCAGCGGCTGCCGTACCTGCCGCGGTCGAGCCCGTGCGCCGCCCCGTCGCACCGGCGAAGATCGACACCCGCCAGGCGTCGCTGTTCGACGACGAACCGCCGGTGGAAGCGGCCGTCACGATCGATGAGCCGGCCGGCGACGCGGACGAAGCGCCCGCGTGGATCGAGGCCGACGAGCTGCAGTGGCTCGACGCGGTGGCGCTGCCGCCGCTCGATGCCGTGCCGCTTGTCGCCGCGACAGTCGAGACGGTTGCCGTAGCCGAGAACCGCCCGTCGCCCGCGCCGCTCGCGGACTGCGTCGTATGGCTCGAGCGCAATTACCGCTTCGGGCTCGACTCGCCGATCGGCCGCCTGTCGCTGGCGATTCGCCGCGGCGCGGTGCAGGACGCGCTCGACGCGCTGCCGGCGAGCGACGCGGCCGCCGCGTCGTTCCACGAAGATGCCGGCGACATGCTTGCCACGTCGACCATCGAGCGCCTCGCGCAGCGTTTCTCGGCCTACCTGGATGCATTGCGCGGCGCGCTCGCGGCCCCCGCGCCGGACCCGTTGCCGCTGTTCGATGCGCTCAACCGGTTCCGGATCCTGTGCGCGACGCGCGGCGGGTCGCGCGGCGCCGAGCACGTCAATGCGCTCGTCGCGGCGCACGTGCGTCGTGCCGCGCACGTGCCGCTCGCGGTCGGCGCGCACTGGTTCACCGGGCGGCCCGTGATGGTGACGCGCAACGATTACGCGCTCGGGCTGTTCAACGGCGACATCGGCATCGCGCTGCCCGACGCGCAGGGAGCGCTGCGCGTGTGGTTCAGGCGCGCGGACGGCACGGCGCGCGCGGTGTCGCCGGCGGCGCTGCCGCCGCACGAGACGGCGTTCGCGCTGACCGTCCACAAGTCGCAGGGCTCGGAGTTCGACGAGGCCGCGCTCGTGCTGCCGGCAACGTTCGGCCGCGTGCTGACGCGCGAGCTGGTCTACACCGCGGTGACGCGGGCGCGTACGCGCGTGCAGGTGATCGGGGGCCGCCGCGTGCTCGCGCAGGCGATCGCGACGCGCACGCAGCGCGATTCGGGCCTGTCGGCGCGCATCGACGAAGCGCTCGCGCGGCGCCGTGCGGAGGTGTCGCGATGATGATCCGCTACACGCTCGATCCGGCCGAGATCGAATGGACCGCGGTGCGCGCGCAGGGAGCGGGCGGGCAGAACGTCAACAAGGTGTCGAGCGCGATTCACCTGCGCTTCGACATCCGTGCGTCGTCACTGCCGCCGCTGCTCAAGGAGCGCCTGCTCGCGCTGTCGGACCAGCGCATCACGCGCGACGGCGTGGTCGTGATCAAGTCGCAGGAGCATCGCACGCAGGAGCGCAACCGCGAAGCCGCGCTCGCGCGGCTCGACGCGCTGATCCGCGGCGCGGCGGTCACGCCGCGCGCGCGCATCGCGACGCGCCCGACGCGGGCCTCGAAGGAGCGGCGGCTCGAGCACAAGGCACGCCGCAGCGACGTGAAATCCGGGCGCGGGAAGATCGTGGATTGAGTCTCGTGGATTGAGGCGGGCGGCGCGATGCCGTCGCCAGCCGCGCTCAGCGCATCACCGTGCCCGCGCTGTCGAGCACGAAGTCGACGCAGAACACGACGAGCCGGTCGTGCGCACGCGTCGCGACGGCGGCCGTATAGCAATCGCGGCCTTCGGTCAGCGAGAAGTGCGGGCCCATCAGCGCGACGCGGCCCGGTGCGGCGATCGCACGCTGGAAGTACGGGCGGCGCGACCAGTTGCTGTGCGTCTCCGGAAAGAGCGGCGACAGGCGCGTGGTCGCCGGATTGCGGTCGTCGGGCTGGGCGCCGATCGACGGCAGGAACTGTTCGCCGATCTCGTTCGTGACGAACACGCGGCGCGCCGACGGCACCACGAACACGCGCTGCGCAGCTTCGGGCAGGCTGTCGGTCGAGGCGAAGGTGGCCGCGCCGGCGAGCACGAGGCGCTCGATCGCGTCGAAGCCCGGCTGCTCGGCGCTCGTCTGCGCGCGGCGGCGTGCGATGAAGCGCTTCCACGCGGCGTCGAGCATCGCGGGCGCCGCGGCGCTCGCGCGCGCGATCGACGGGTCCGGCTGGCCGAACTGGAAGCCCTGCACGAAATCGATGTCCGCCTCCATCAGCGCCTGCAGCGCGTCGTCGCTCTCGACGCCTTCGGCCAGCACCATCGCGCCGGCCTGATGCAGCATCGACACGAGGTGGTGCATGATGCGGCGGTCGTCGGCGGCCCACGTCGCGCGCTCGACGAGCGAGCGGTCGAGCTTGACGATGTCGGGCTTCGCGCGCCATACGCGGTCGAAATTCGAAAAGCCGGTGCCGAAATCGTCGATCGCGATCAGGAAGTTGCGGTGCTGGATCATGTCGATCGTGCGGGCGAGCGCGGCTTCGTCGCGCGACGGCTGCTCGACGACTTCGAGCACGATGCGGTTCGGCGGCAACGCGAAATGCTTGCACAGCGATTCGACGAACTCGCGCTGCACGAGCCCGGAGTCGAGCACGCGCGGCGTCACGTTCAGGAACAGCCAGCCGTCGCCGATGCCTTGCGAGACGAAATTGGCGGTATGCAGGCAGCGGGCGAGGCGGTCGAGCAGCAGGGCATCGGCGACGCCGCGCGTCTTGTCGAACAGCGCGCCGGGCGAGACCGTCGCGCCGGATGCGTCGACGATGCGCAGCAGCGCTTCGTAGCCGACGACGCGCTTGTGCGTGATCGACAGCACTGGCTGGAACACGCTGCGCAGCGTCACGCCGCGGTAGTCGGTCACCCAGCCGCTGGGCGTCGGCGTCAGGCGTTCGAGCAGGGATTCGAGCGAGAGATCGCGGATCTGCGTCATGTCAGCGGCGCGCAGGGACGGACGGCCGCCCGGCGGCGCGGTGCGTCGCCGAAGCGGCCGCACGCGCAGGCAGGCGCGGTAGAACGAGGTCCATCTTGACCGCCTCCTGCGGATAATTGTTCGGAGTGTAGCGAGAACCGGCCGGTTCGCGTATCAGGGTAACTCCACACGCAAGCCGCAGACAAGCCGGCCGGGCCGGGAAACACGCACGAACGTCGACGCAGATCAAGGTTGTGCGACGTGGCGACGCGGCGACGTGCGCCGCGCACGCGCCGCCCGTCAGGCCGCTTCGCCGCCGCCGCGCGACCGGATGCCCGGGATCCGCCGGATCACGCCGGTCGCGAGCGCGGTGCCGACGAGCACGATCGCGCAGCCTTCCAGCATCACGGCCGATACGCGTTCGCCCAGGAACAGCGCGCCCCACAGCAGGCCGAACACCGGGATCACGAAGGTCACGGTGATCGCGCGGGCCGGCCCGACGTGCGCGATCAGGTGGAAGTAGATGAAATACGCGATGCCCGTGCACGCGATGCCGAGGCTGAGCACCGAGCCCCACGCGTGCGCGCTGACCGGCGCGGCCGGCCACGTCGCGATCGCGAACGGCAGCAGCAGCACCGTCGAGCCGATCATGCTGCCGGTCGCGCTGACGATGGGGTCGACGCCGCCGAGCTTGCGCTTCGTGTAGTTGGCCGCGATGCCGTACAGCAGCGTCGCGCCGAGCGCCGCGGCGGCGGCGAGCATCGTCGCGCCGGCGCCCGCGCCGCCGTGCGCGTTCGCCACCTGGTCCCAGACGAGCGTCAGCACGCCGGCGAAGCCGATCATGAGGCCGAGCGCGCGCGGCAGCGACAGCTTGTCCTTCAGCCAAAGGTAAGCGACGAGCGCGACCCACAGCGGCGCGGTTGCATTGATCACCGACGTCACGCCGGCCGACAGCGTCAGCTCGGCGAACGCGAACAGGCAGAACGGCACACTCGAGTTGAGCGCGCCGACGACGAACAGCGGCCACGCGCGCTGGCGCAGTTGCGTGCCAAGCTCGGCGGGTTTCATGCGGGTCAGCGCGAGGCCGACCAGGAACAGCGCGCCGATGCCGACGCGCAGCGCCATCAGCGGGGCGACGCCGAGCTCGGCGACGCCGATCCGGATGAACAGGAACGATGCGCCCCACAGGGCAGCGAGGATGGTCAGCAGAACAGCGTTTTTGGGTGACATCGCGTGTGGGCTGGGGGCGGCGGAGGGGATGCGATGAATCTTACACCGCGCGGCCCGGCCCACGTTTCACGATCGAATGAAATGGCAAGAAGCGGCAGTAAGCCCCCGGCCGGTGGCTGTCAGCGATGGCGCCAGCCGCCGCCGTGGCGGCCGCCGAAGCCGAAATTGAGCGACACCGCCGGGCCCCACCAGCCGCCGTAGGCCGGTGCGTAGGCCGGCGCCGGGTAGTAGTAGGCGGGCGCGGGTTCGACGTAGGCCGGCGCGGTCGGCACCGGCGCGGCCGCGTAATAGCCTGACGGATAGTAGCCGTACGGGTAATAGCAGCCGGCGAGGGACGCGCACGCGAGTGCTGCTGCGACGAAAGTCCTGGTCATGATGGTTCCCCCGGCAAGGCTGGCTTGGTGCCGATGCTTCAGCTTAGGCCGTGCGCGTGTGACACGGTGTGCAAAACGGTAACGGATCATTTCGTGATCCGCTCCGGGGGGCCACATGGCAAGCCCTGGCTTGCACGCAAAAACGGCGCTTCCGCACCGCGAAAACGCCGTTCTTCAGATCACGCGGCGCCCTGCAAGCGGGCGGCCGGTTTACTTGCCGATCTGGTTGCCGATGAGGCCGCCGGCAGCCGCGCCGCCGAGGGTCGACAGGGCATTGCCGCCGATCGCCGCACCCGCGACGCCGCCGACGCCCGCGCCGATGGCCGTGTCGCGCTGGCGTCTCGTCATCGAGTCGCAGGCCGTCAGGCTGCTGGCCATCGTCGCGACGAGCAGCGCACATACCCCAATACGCCGAATCGAATTCATGATCGCTGTCCTTGATGTTGTGAACGGAGGCCGCACGGCCGATCGGTGGCCGTACATGAACCCAATCTACGCGCCGGCCCTGGCCGCTGCTGTAAGGACTTGTTAGGGCATTCGCGCTTTCGTAATCAATTGTTTCCCGACCCGCGGCAGGCACGCGGGATGAAAAAAGCCCGCTCGAAAGCGGGCTTTGTGCATTGCGGCGCGATCCGGCGCCGGCTGCTGCGCTTACTGCCGGTGATAGATCTCGGCGCCGGTCTTGACGAACTCGACGGCCTTGACCTCCATGCCTTTCTTCAGCGCTTCCGTTTCGGACACGCCTTGCTGCGCTGCAAACTCGCGCACGTCCTGCGTGATCTTCATCGAGCAGAAGTGCGGGCCGCACATCGAGCAGAAATGCGCGACCTTCGCCGAATCCTTCGGCAGCGTTTCGTCATGGAATTCGCGCGCCTTGTCCGGATCGAGGCCCAGGTTGAACTGGTCTTCCCAGCGGAACTCGAAGCGTGCCTTCGACAGCGCGTTGTCGCGCACCTGCGCGCCCGGGTGGCCCTTGGCGAGGTCGGCCGCGTGCGCGGCGAGCTTGTACGTGATGATGCCTTCCTTCACGTCGTCCTTGTTCGGCAGGCCGAGGTGCTCCTTCGGCGTCACGTAGCACAGCATCGCGGTGCCGAACCAGCCGATCATCGCGGCGCCGATGCCCGACGTGATGTGGTCGTAGCCCGGCGCGATGTCGGTGGTGAGCGGCCCGAGCGTGTAGAACGGCGCTTCCTTGCACCAGTCGAGCTGCAGGTCCATGTTTTCCTTGATCAGCTGCATCGGCACGTGGCCGGGGCCTTCGATCATCACCTGCACGTCGTGCTTCCACGCGATCTGCGTGAGCTCGCCGAGCGTCTTCAGCTCGCCGAGCTGCGCCTCGTCGTTCGCGTCGTAGATCGAGCCGGGGCGCAGGCCGTCGCCGAGCGAGAAGCTCACGTCGTACGCCTTCATGATTTCGCAGATTTCCTCGAAATGCTCGTACAGGAAGCTTTCCTTGTGATGCGCGAGGCACCACTTCGCCATGATCGAGCCGCCGCGCGACACGATGCCCGTCATCCGGTTCGCGGTGAGCGGCACGTACTGCAGGCGCACGCCCGCATGGATCGTGAAGTAGTCGACGCCTTGCTCGGCCTGTTCGATCAGCGTGTCGCGGAAGATTTCCCAGGTCAGGTCCTCGGCCTTGCCGTTGACCTTTTCCAGCGCCTGGTAGATCGGCACCGTGCCGATCGGCACCGGGCTGTTGCGGATGATCCACTCGCGCGTTTCGTGGATGTGCTTGCCGGTCGACAGGTCCATCACCGTGTCGCCGCCCCAGCGGATCGCCCACGTCATCTTGTCGACTTCCTCGCCGATCGACGACGTGACGGCCGAGTTGCCGATGTTCGCGTTG
>Ga0157367_1000202_pt1 | contig 30872 bp, 17 predicted proteins | sample AttbisABBM2_FD_113142 | JGI IMG/M metagenome (GOLD analysis project Ga0157367, IMG submission 113142) | Fungus gardens microbial communities from leaf cutter ant in Botucatu, State of São Paulo, Brazil - Atta bisphaerica ABBM2 | ecosystem: Host-associated > Fungi > Mycelium > Unclassified ... | reverse complement strand
GCTCTTTCCCGGCTCCCGTTTCGACGGGTGCTGGTAGAACGCCGTACCGAAACGGTCCGGCGGAATGGCGGTCACGGCATCGCGTTCGTCGCGCAGCAGTTGCCAGAAGTCGTCGGGACTTTCGACGCCACCGGGGAACCGACACGCCATCCCGATGATCGCTATTTGCTTGTTCATGCTCTTTCTGATTTGGCCAGCGCATTGCGATCACACGCACGCGGCTCGTTCGAATGGGTGACGGCCGACATCAGTATTCGGCCCAGTTCTTCTGCCCGGATATCCTGTGCGCGGACGTTGGCGCTCGCATCATTCTTCCAGACGAAATAATCGCTGCGATCGGGCAGCACACCGAGCTTGTCGAACACGCGCCGCATGGCCGGTACGTGGTCCCCGTAGAAGCAGACGATCGTCTCGCGGTCGCTTTGCCTCAGATGATCGAGCAGTCGGGCGATCATCCGGTTGGCGTTATCGAGGTGACGCAGGTATGCGGTCAGATCGTGCCACGCGTCGTCTTCGCCGAGCGAATGGTAGCGAGCCGCTTCACCAGCGGCCACCGTCTCCAGATGAAGCGGCCCGTGGTTCTCCATCGTCATCGCGAAGACGAACGCGGGTTGCTCTCGCGGTGCGTCCAGCACGTCGATGATCGCGTCGGCGACGGCCGCATCCGCGACGTACGGCCCGACGCACGCACGACCGTCGAAGCTGCGAATGTCCATGAACGCGTCGAAGTGCATCAGCGGAAACACGCGATCGCGCCCGAAGAAATCCGCGTGATACGGATGCACCGCAAGCGTCCTGTAGCCGCCGCGCCTGAACCACCCGGCAAGCGACGGGCACACCTTGCGCAGAAACGCATACGGATAGAAGCGCGCGTATCCAAGTTGACCGGCGGGAATGCCCGTGAGAACCGCGAACTCCGTGCGCATCGTATTCGCGCCCCATGCGGGAACGGTCAGCTTGCCGTGCGCGATGGCTTCGCGCCGAGCTTGATCGAACGCCGACAGCAGCGACGGCGCGATCGCGGACGTCGCGCGCCGGATATCGAAGAACGACTCGCTCTGAATCACGACGACGTCAGGCGTGCGCGACGGCGAGCCGGACGAGAACCGGCTCGCACCGGCCGCGGCGTCGAACGTCTTCAGCGTTGCGGGCCGCAGACCATTGAGCAAATAGGCGACGAACACCGCGAAGAAGCCATGTCGCTGCTGGTCCACCGCCGCATCGAGCGTCAATGGCAAGCGTGCCGCCAGCCACGCCCCGATCAGTAGACAGGCGAGCGCGACGGCCGCGGCGACCGCGCGCGCAGGCGCCGCCGCATGGTCGAGCACGCAGCCCGCGACGAGCAGCACGACGCCGGCCGCGATCGCGACGACCTTGCCGACGCTCAGGAACGGCAGATAGAGCCGCGGATGGGCAAACAACTGGCTGAACAGGCTGAGATCGGTGAAGACGAAGGGTTCGCGCAGCGATTCGGACTTCGCGTTGCTGATGGCGGCCAGCAGCGCTACCAGCGCCGCCGCGACGCCAACGGAAAACACCGGCCGCGACGTGGCGATCAGCACGCAAGCGCCAACGAACGACACGGCCGTCACATGCAGCAGCACGGCACGCCAGGGCCTGCGCAACGGCGCACGCGGCACCGCGACGGCATCGAGGCCGAACGACGCGGCCAATGCCATCGCGTAGACGAGTGCCAGCGTGCCGGACATGCTAACGCCCCTCGCGCGGCAAGTACGACAGCTTGCCGAGAATCGCATCGGCGAGCAGCGCCGGCAACAGCGTCAGCAAACGCATCCCGAAGGCGAGCGCGCCCGGAAACGCGATTTCCGCGCGTCCCGCGTGCAGCCTGCGGCGGATATGCTGCGCAGCGCGATCGGCCGACCACATGAACGGCTTGTCACCCGGGAATACGTCGCTCATCGCAGTCTTCACGAATCCGGGCAGCACGATCGACATCCTGATGCCGTCGCGTGCGAGTACCGGCCGCACCGAATCGCCATAGGCCTTGATCGCCGCCTTGCTCGCGCAATAGGCGGGCGAGATCGCCATCCCGCGCAACGCGGCGAGCGAGCTGACCATCGCAACGTGGCCACGACGACGCGCGCGCATGCGGGCGATCACCGGCAGCACCGCATGCAGCGCGCCGTACAGATTCGTATCGACCACCACCGCCGTGCGCTCGAGCTCCTCCCAATCGTCGGCGTGCGCCAGCGTGCTCGCCACGCCCGCGTTCGCGATCAGTAGATCGATCGGATGCGTGTCGTCGAACGCGTTCAGCCACGTGTGCATCGCTTCGGCGTCGCATACGTCGACGCGACCGCATTCAACCGCCGCGCCACGCGCCTGGCAGGCAACCGCGACCTCGTCGAGGCGCGCGGCATCGCGGCCGATCAACCCGACAACGACGCCGGGCGCGGCATAGGCGAGCGCCAGCGCACGCCCGAGTCCGGCAGTCGCGCCGGTGATCACGACATGACGCGGTTCATGCGAACGCATGAGCGATCTCCACGTGGGTGGCCTCCAGTCGTCGCACGGCACCCGCCACGGCCATCTCGATGCCGGTATCCGTATAGAAGTCGCCGTTGATCTGCGTGTGATGAATCACATAATCCAGAAAGGCGTGGAACAAGCCTTCGTCGGGCCGCTCGGCATGCGCCCAGAAACTGTCGAGCCCGCCTTGCCACGTCAGCCCCGGCATGTCGTAGATCGCCACGCCCAGTGCGATCAGCGGGCAATGGTGATAAAGCGCCGACATCCCGGTCGTACTGTTGACCAGCACCACGCCACTCGCGTGATCGAGCAGCGTCGGCAGGTGGCCGGCGTCGATGAACGACACGCGATCGGCCACCCCGAGCGCGCGCGCGAGCTGCCGGACGTGCCCGCGATAATCGAACACGCCCGTGTCCAGCGGATGGTTCTTGACCAGCAGGTCGTGTCCGTCGGGCGCGTGCTGCGCGAATGATTGCAGTACGACGTCGATCGATGCGCGCACGCTGCCGAATGGCGAATGGTGGACGATTTGCGCGTCCGCATTGACCTGGAGCGGAAACAGATAATAGGGCCGCCGGCCAAGCAGACCCTGCGTCACGCGCGCGGACTCGCGATCGAATATCGGTTGTTTCAACGCGCGTGTCGCCAGTCCCGCGTATTCGACAAAACCGTTGCGCGGACGATGGCTGCAATAATTCGGGAAACGGGACCGATACAGTGTATTGGCCGCACGATAGCGCATGTCGTGATAGGCACGCACGGCCAGTCGATATCCGGTGGCGTGCCCGAGATCGCGCGGGGGCGTTACGCCGCGCTGATCCAGATACCACGCCGGATCGCGCGGCAGCAATGAGCGGCCATTCACGCCATGGCGCTCGAGTGTCAGCCAATGCGGACGCACGTATCCTTCCTCGAATACATGCACGGCGACACCGTGATCGCGGGCGACAGGATGCACGGGCCGGTGAATGGCCCGGCAGTCGCCGAACAGGATCACATCCGTCACGTCGCCGGTTCGAAGTGTTGTCGCATACCACGCGGCAAGCTCGTCCGGATGCGCGGTGTAATCGCTCGCAGCGCCGTTGCCGGAATAGGCCAGGTCTCCTCCACAGAAATTAATCCTGCGAACGCGATGGCCGCGACTCCGCAACGCCTCGGCCAATCGGCTAAAGAACGGAGATGCCGTGCCCTGCAGAACCAGAAAAGAGCGTCGCATTATTAATGTGATTTATCATTTTTCAATATTTTTACGCACGCAAACGAAATGAACATCGAATGCGCCGGCAGTTTAAATCACCACCCTGCCCCGATTTTTTAGCCCCGGATTTATAGGTGAACGATTGTATCGTTTTACGAGATAACCATACAACTTTAGTCGTCTGAAAAAACGCTAACGCGGATTTGCGTTATCGAACACCGTCGGCACTGCCCCCATCACCGCCGGCTAAAGCTTCGCGAGCCAGCGCTGCAGCGACATGTAAAGCTTCTTGCGCGCCGAAATCCGATATTCCGAGTAAGTCGTCAACACCCACATCTTGACTTTCCCGGACTGTTGCTCAAACCGATTTCGCTTCAGCTTGCCCTGCCCCGCCGACTGTCGCTGCGAGTGCAACAATCCGATTGCGTGTTGCGCGTCGATCACGGCGCGGGTTACCGGATGGACATAACGCGGGTAGCGCAGCAGCGTCCCGGCAATCAGCTCGTCAAGCGTCAGCCGTCGCGTACGACGCGACCAGACCGGATGGGTATCGGACCTATCGCCGACGATCGGCATGTGCTCGGCGCCGGGCGATACGCTCGAGAAGACGTCGTGCGTCAGCCCCCAGCCTGCATAGAACGGCGCACCGTAGCAGACGACCCGCTTGCCGCGCAGCAGCGCCTCAAAGCCGGTCAACGACGTCATCGTATGCACTTCGTCGGCCTGCTCGACGCATGCGATCACGTCGGATTCAGGCACCACGGCGTCGGCGAGTCGGCGCGCGTCGTGCAGCGCAACGGCACCCGCGCGATTGCCGCTGACGACGTCCGGATGCGGCTTGAAGACGATGAACGCGTCGGGATGGGCGGCTCGCACCCTCGACAGCAAACCGAGATTCGTGGAGATCCACGGTGAGCCAGTCCGGATCGATGCATCGTCTTCGACCTGCCCCGGCACCAGAATCACTTTCGCTGGGCGGGGCGACGGCAGCACGACGCCACCGTTGCCGACGTTGTACTTGCCAATGCGTGCATCGACCAGCGCCGCGCGCACGGTGCGCGCCTCGGCGAGTTCCGCGTCGTCGAAGCCGCCTCGCTCGAGGATCGCCTCCAGCCGGGACGGCGTGCGCGGATCGAAATAGATGCCAAGATCGTCGATCACGAGCGAAAGCGGTGCGATCAGGTTCGAGCCCAGCCCGACGGACCGGATGAACCCGTCCTCCATGCGAAGCACGGGCAAGCCCAGTTCCTGCGCGACCGCAGCGACATCGGGACGGCGGGCACCCCATAGCACGACGCGCCGCGACGCGTCCGGCGGCAGACGCCGCAGCGCCGCCGGCGAGTCGACGAAACGCACGCGCGTGCCGCCGTGCCGTAGAAACGGTGCGACCACGCTGCGCTTCCACAGGCTCAGCCCGACGCACACGAGCTCGCCTCTCGTCACTTCGTTCAGCCGGCGCTGCTTCGCGAGATGGGCGATCACGTCGAAGATCGTTCCGCGACTGCCGGTTTGCGGATCGATGTAGCGGCAATAGCGCAGGTACGCTGCGTCGAACAGCTGGTGCAGCGTCGCGCTGCCGCGACGAGCGGCAACGATCGGTGCGTGCGCATGGCGATCGTCGGTGAGCCCCCAGCCGGCATACCACGGCAAGCCGAATGTGACGACCGGCTTGCCGCACAGCAGCGCCTCGAAGCCCATTTGCGACGAAACGGCATAGACCTTGCCGACCCGCTTCAACAGCGAAGGCGGACTGACATCGGCGGGCAGCAGGTGCACGCGCGGATCGCCGAAGGCAGCGTCGACGAGATAGCCGGCTTTCTTGCCGCACATCACGTCGGGATGCGTCTTGATCCAGACCGGCTTGCCGGGGTTTTCGGCGAGCGCAGCGGCAAGCATCGCGCGGAACGACGACGCGTCGGCGCCGCCCAGGCGGACAGCGACGTCGCCGCTGGTCTGGTCGATGACCAGGACCGCGTCGTCACGCCAGTCGTCGGGGGCGACGAAATCGGGCGCGTGGTTGTATTTCGACAGGCCGTGGCGAACGATCAGGGACATTGCGTGGTCTGCTTTGATCCGCCATTCATCGGCATGGTCGCCCTGCAGCGTGGCGGCGTCCTTCACGAGCATCTCGAGACGGGATGGCCGGCTGGCGTCGTAGTAGATGCCTAGATCGTCGATGACGATCGACAAGGCGGCATCGCCGAGAACGCCGAGGGAGACGGAGCGGAGAAAGCCGTCTTCGATGCGCAGCACGTCCACGCCGGCGCGCAGCGCCCAGGCCTGCGCGCGCTGGCCACTTTCGCGAAGGCCCCAGCCGAGAATGCCGGAGATGCCGGATCGCTGCCATGGCAAGCCGCACGAAACAACCCCGTCGAGCCAAGGGGTTGTGCCGCACCATGTCCACAGGCCAACGCTCTGAAGGGGAACGATCCAGCGCGGCGGACGGCTCATGATTCCCCCCCGCCGCGCGTCCCGTCGCGCCCGATCGAACCTTCGGTACTCACCCGCGGCATCGCAAGCAGCACCTTCAACTGTTGGACGAGACAACGTGCATACGGCCGACGCGCATAGTGATGATCGTACCGACGGGGATGGCGCCAGGACCGCTTGACCAGGCCATCCGCCCCGAGCGCATGCGCACTTGAATCGAGGTACGGAATCCCGTGCGCACGGCAATATCCTTCGATACGGGCATTGAATTCCCGCGCCAGTTCCGTCCGCTCGCGCTGTGTTGCCGATACCTGTTGACGGACCGCGGCCGTCTCGTCGTGCGGCGCGGCCTGGTTCGCCAGCGTCGGCAGCGGCGCGCTGAGCACGGCGACCCGGTGGGCCGCGGCGACTTCGGCGATGAAGTCGCAATAGTTGCGAACCGCCTCGTCAAGCAATACAGGGATCGGACACGACCGGAATTCCACCAGTTTCCACAGCGAATAGGCGGTATCGACTTCGCCGAGATTGAGCAGAACCCAATCATGTCTCGACGACTGAAGCCGGTTCGTGAAACGTAGCAATGCGGACGTAGTCGAATGGCGGTTGTCGATGCCGATCGCGGTCGCGCCCGGAACGTATTCGATGTCGAACCGCACGCTCGGCAGCCCCAATGCGAACCACGCGTGCTCGAATACACGAACGTGAGAATCCCCAAGGACCAGGACGCGCCGCGGTGGTCGCTTGCATACCAGCGCCGCGCACCGCCGCCACACGCGCAACAGCACACGATCGCGCACGCGTTGCATGATCGCGCTCACTGCCCCAGCACCTCTGCAATCTGGCGGAGGCGATGCTGCCATGTATGGTGCTTCACCACATACTCCGCACCGGCTCGTGCGCGCTCGAGATCACTATTGGACGGGCCACCGCGCAGCCGCGCAAATAGCTCGCTCGCCTCGTCGCCGCTGCGCACGACGTGACAGAAGTCCGCGAACATCGCATCGACCGATCGCGCCGGCGTGGTGACGGCAATTCCGCCACAACCGAGAATTTCGACCAGACGCCGCGAGAACATCGTCGGCGAGTCCTCGACGGTATTCACGTTCAGGGACACGACGTAGTCGCGGTACATTTGGGCCGTTTGTTCGTGTCGGACCGCATGCTGTACATCCAGGCCGTCGAGCGCCGGAAAGCGATAATGCGACGCCTTGCGGCTCGAATTGCGGTCGACGACGGTCAGGCCCAAACCACTCCCGCATGCCGCACCGAACAACGCGTCCTGCCACACACGGCGACGCATGTGGTTCTCGCTGCTGTAGCTGCCGACGAAATTCGCCCGCCGGAATTTGAAGTCGAAGCCGGTGAACCCGTGCGTCCTGGGCTGGATCGCGAACATCAAGGTGTGCACCGACGCCTGCTCGCCCATCACCGCCTTGTAGCGCCGCACGGCATTGGCATCCACCGTGAACACATGATCGAACAGCTTCGCACTTTCCACGAAACGATCGAAGTGAACCGAGTCCTCCTTGTTCCAGAACACCGTCGGAATGCCGCGATCCTTCGCGGCTTCGACGAGTCGAATCAACGCGTGATTCGTTCGTTCCGGGTGTTCGGGATACGCGGCGATCTTGTACTTCCATCGATCGCGCAGGCCGGACCACGCCGACTCGACCAGCAAATAGTCCGGGCGCGAAAATGCCAGCCGCCAGCGAAATCCGCGGGGCCCCAGCGAAATGACTCGACTGTCGAAAACGAGGCTCGACGATGTCAGTCCGTCCGCGACCAGAGCGATAGTCGGATGCTTTCTGATGCTCAATTCCACTCCCGACGATCGGCGCACGGCGCAACGCCGCGCGCCACCGAAACGCTTCGATGCCGCATTACGCCACCTTCTCCAGCACAAGCACGCCGTCGAGTAGATCCGCCGCATCTTCCTCGATACTCAAATAGGCGAGTGCACGCAAATTTCCGCCACGAAACCCGACCGAGAATCCGTCGTCCGGGATCGGGTTACCTTTGAAACGTTTGGCCAAATATTGCGCGACGTCCGGATGGCTGTCTTCGGCGGCACGGCTCGGAAACGGCACCAGAAAGCATGAGCCCACCGGATGGGTTTCCGTGCTTTCCATCAATCCGACAGAACAGAACCGCGCAAAATCGGCCTCGGCCGGATACTTCACGTCGACCCACGGTCTGCCGAGGAGCGAATCAAGCTTCGCGGCCAACGATTCCCGCTGCACCGCGTCCCGCACGAAGTCCCACTTCTTCATCTTGAAACGCGGCTTCTGGTTCTCACGCGGGACGGCCGGAGCCGGGTCCGGGTCCAGATGGCCCTCGCGCTCCGCCTCGACATAGGCAAGCGCATCCAGCGTACTGTCGTATGCGATGAAGCGCTGCGACCGAAATCCGACGCCGCGCTTGAAAAGGTTGATCCCCATCCCGTCATCCACGACGTACAGATAGTTGATCGATTTGACCCACGAATACTTCTCGATCAGTTCCTTCACGACGTGAAATACGTTCAGGTTCATTACGCCGTTCTTCACGTGCTCCTTGTGACACAGGATGTGATTGATCTGCGCGAGCTCGCCAAACATGAAGAGCGTGATATACGAGACCAGGCGCCCTTCGTGCACGATGCCGAAGAATCGTTCCGTGTGATATTCGCACCCGGCGGCGCTCGGGTTCAGCACATAAATCGGCGGGTTCGAATAGTAGTACTCGGGAATCGGCCGCCCCTGGCGCATCGGATCCGACGTGCGAATCTCGTAGATATCCTGCTCGAAACCTGCGGGGCCACCTTGATGGAACCGGTATCCGAGGCGATTCGCCTTTTGAATCATGTTCCGGGACTTGTCACCGATCGACCGCAGATATTCCTCGACCGTATCGGGAATCGTCAGAAATGCAGGGCTCGCCTTCTGGAGGCTGGCAGGCATCAATTCCCCGCTCGCGGCCTCGACAAATACGGGCTCCCGACCGAAACGATCGACATCGTGCCTCGACGCGAACGCATCCATCGACCTGAACCATTTATCGCAATGGACAATGCATTCCGGGCCGCAATGGTGCCGTTTAAGCAGCAGATTCGCGCGAATCGCCGGCTCGCGCGTGATGTTGACCGACTGGCTGCCGTCCTTGCGTTTCGCGATCAGCACCGGGCTATCGAGTACGGCGCCGCCGGCATCCACGCTGACGTCCGAGAGGACGACGGGACCATCGAAGTTCCAGGTCAGCACCTTGAGCGACGTGATCCGGCTATCGACCGCGATCTCCGTCGTCAGCCGCTCTTCGCGCATGTCGCTCTTGAGATAACGAAAGTAGCCGACCCACGACTTCATGTACCCCATCGCATGCATGTCGGCATCGACGAGATTTTCGCCGGTGACGACGAGCAACAAGTTGCGGTTGCCCGATAAATCGCCGTTGACGGTCGCACTCAGACGGATGCGTGTCGCTGCCGTCGCGCGCACCGAAACCTCGAGCCCTTGCATCCCTTTCTGCAATGTCACGCGATCGCTGTACCACGCGGTCACCGGCGTTGCGTCTTCATGGCGAAACCGGCTTCCGGCCAGTCGCAGCTTGTCCCGGACATACCTTACGATACCCACGCTGCTCCCCTGCTCGTCAGAAGTTTCCGCGATAGCCGCTCCGGTCCGCGCCACATATCGATCGAGACCATCGAGCAAGTGGGTGTAATACCCGGCCACATAGTGAAATGGGCTCTTTCCCCATTGATGGTCGATTGCGCCGACGAGCAAGGTCGAGTCGAAATGCAGGAATTGCTCATCGGCGAGATCCTCTCGCATCCGCGCATATTGCCGGGCCAGGAACGCGTTCGCCTGCGCGACGTCGTCGCGCGAGTATGCCGGCGAGAAATCGGTGCCGTCCGAGCAGGCCGAGCCCCAGTACACCTCGTTCACGATCAGCGCGTCGAGCCGCCCCTGCGCGCTCAACGCCGCGACGAGTTGGCGCCAACCCGCCTCCCATCGGTCGAAGAACGCATCCGTGAATGGCTTGATCACCGTGCCGCGACGCGCCCGCACATCGAATCCCGACGACAGCAGCTCACCCGATACGGTGCAGGACGCGCCACGGTCATCAACGAACACGCTGAATCGTTCATCGATCAGGTCCATCAGCAACAAATCGAATCCGCCCGCGGCGAGTACCGCCACCAACCCGTGCTCGACGTCCGATTGAACCATCCTGCGCTGAAACGCTGACGCGATCGCGTCAAAGTCGACGTTCTCCACCACACCCGAAGAGAATGCAGTCGCCAGCGAACTGCGCGCGAGATAGCCCGCAAGCTCGTAGTGCTCGGCTTGCGGAAATCGGTCGGTAAAGGCATCCCGGCTCACGCAACTTCCATGAATCAGAAGCTTCGGTTTACTGCGCGCCATCCATTTTTCCTCGTGCTTGTTTTTAGTTGTCGTCACGCAATCGCGCAGCGCCCGTCCCAAAGAACGGGTCCGTGCGCCCTGCGAAGTTCACCGCGGCCGGTGAGCAATCGCTCAATCCGCCCCCCTCGAGGCGAATGATCGTCGAATACGTCCTTTCCCCGTCTCTCGCGCGAAGATCGACGCCGGTGGCCGGCGTGACCCTGCCGAACTCGAAGGCAGTCCAACCGCGAATCTTGTCGTCACGCTGGCCCTTGTATATATCGGCATCTGAACCCCGATGGATAAGGGTGCCGGCAAATTTTTGCGCGGTCAGATGGAGGCACGCGTCGCCGCTCGCCACTTCAATGCACGGGCCGAGGAGGAAGCGTTGCACCACATCGGCGGTTTCGGGTGCGTCGAACGTGTCCACCACGACGACTTCGGCCGATCGACCCACGAACACATAACGATGGAGCGCCGCGCCGCATCCGGGCACCGAATAGGCACACGCGATCCGGACGCCATCATCCGATTCTTCAAAACGCTCGATGCAACCCGAGACGGGACCGAACCTCGACTGGACCTCATGTCGCGGCAAGCCATCGAGCAGGGCAGGCACAACAGCGCTATGGCCAGTGGTCGACGTAATGCAGCGTGAATAAGGATCGCTCTGATCGTAGGAATAGCTGCCGGCGTCGACGATGACGTCAACGCCGTTGTACTGCAGATAGATCGACGAATCGTCCATCTGCTTGTGCCATTCCGTGCGCCCGCCACACACCAATGAAAAGTAGAGGCCGTCGCGCTTCACTACGGCGAATCCCGATTCGAAGAAGCAAAACGCCCCATCTCGCGACGGCAGCCCGAGATCGTAGCGCGGCGAGTCGCCTATCGGCGGAATTTTACCGTCGGGAAGCACGCACAATTCAAGCGCATGGGACGCGCTTCCAATCAGTGCATCGATTTTGTCGCGCAGGTCATCGGCGATCCGGAGGTTCGCTAGTACGGTGCGGAGCTTGCGGTATAGCGACAGATTAAAATTGTGATAGCCGATCGTGTTCTCGTTGCACAGACCGTCCTTGTCGAACGACTGCGCGGCAAGCGACAGAATCCGATCCTCTGCGATCTTCAGATAACCGCTGCCTTCACCCTCAGCCAGTAACGCACATACATAGATGAGCGAGGTCGCGCCCATCAGCTTGTGGTTTCCGACGCCAAGATTTCGGTCGTCGGCCAGCCATTCTGCCCAGCGGTGAATTTCGCGCAGGAGACGCACCCGCAGCCCCGTCGACGCGCCAACCTCGTCGAGCATCTGATGGCAGGTCAGCAGCACCTTCAGCCGCTCGCTTGCCGAGTGGTCCGCGGACGGAATACGACCAATCGCAAGCCGATTCTCGGCAACGGCCGTGAAATCCATGAAGTTGGAGATCAGGTCGATTGCCAGCTTGCATGCGTCAGCGTCCTTGCGTTGTGCCCAGGTTGCGAGCAGACGACCAATATAGGCGAGCGAGTAATACCACATTCGGTCGGCATTCAGCGCGAACGTGTGGTTCCACGGGAACCGTGTACCGACCTTGACGTCGATGCGCGTGGCCCCTGTCATGAACGACATTTGAGCAGTGCCGGCCGTCAGCCAATCCTCGGCAAGTGGCTGGTAGTCATCCACCAGTCGCACACACTCCAGTCGTGATGGACGGACTGCCGTCGCTGCCAGGAAATCGGCTTCGGCCTTGAGTTGAACGTCTGTCGTCTCGGCGGTCTCCAGCGAGGTGCCGGGTGCCTCGGTCACCTTCTCGAGCACCAGGATGCCGTTACAGAACTGTTCAGCCCAATCCGTAATTTCAAAGAACGCGAGCGCACGCAGCTCGCCCCCCTTGAAGCCGGCCTGAAAGCCGTCGTTGCCGACCGGGACCCCTTTGAAACGTCGATTGAGATACGCGGCGACGCCGTGACCGGTCTGCGCGTCGGCCCGAGCTGGGAACGGAACAGCGATGATCGTCCCCGCGGGCTGAACCGCAACCGACCTCATCAATCCCTTGCCGATGTACTCGACAAATTGCTCCGGGATCGGCTTCGGCATCTCGATGACGGCACGCCCGATTCTGTCGGCGACATGTGCAAGCGCCCCCTCCTCCCCGATCGATTCGCGAATGAACGTCCACTGCGACAAGCGAAGTTTTTCCTTTCCTTTGCTTGCGTGCTGTCCGCTCGGCACGTCGCCTGCGTCCGTGGACACCGATTGCGCATGGGTGTCGGCAAACGTCGCCGGCGCACCGTCATACGTCAGCAAGCTGCGGGGAGAAAACCCGACGCTGCGCCGAAATCTGTCGATACCGCTATCGTCGCCGGCGATGTACATGTAGTTCACCGCCCTCACATGAGGATGACGCGTGATCAACTCATCGACCATATGCAGCACGTTGAGATTCATCACGCCATGCGTCGCATGTTCCTTGTGGCAAAGAATATGATTGACCTGCGCCAACTCGCCGAACAGAAGGACGGTGATATAGGACACCAACCGATCACCGAGAAAAATGCCGACAAATTTCTCGGTATGTAGCTCGCAACCCGCCGGATTCGCTGCGACTACGTATTGCGGCGGGTTGGTATGGAAATACTCCGGGATCGGGCGCCCCTGGCGCATCGGATCGGAAGTCCTGATTTCATGGATGTCCTGGCCCAGCGTCTCGGGTGCGAGGCGCCTGAATTCGTAGCCCAGCTTCCGGGCTTTCCGGATCATGTTTCGCGACTTGTCGCCGATCGACTTCAGATACGCGTCGAGCGACACCGGGATTTCGAGCAACGCGGGTTGAGCACGCTGCAGCGAAGCGGGAACCAGTTCCCGCGTGCCTGTTTCGACATACACATCGTCTCGGCCGAACGCATCAATTCCGGTCCGGATCGCGAATTCGTCCATCGACTCGAACCAGCGATTGCAATGTGCGACGCAATGGAAGCCACAGCTCGCCTTGCGAGTCAGGAAATTGGCCGAAAGCGGCTGGCTGCCGTCCGTGGTCAGCGGATGCCACCGCTTCACGGTCCTGCGCGATGGGCCGGAAAACGTCGGAACGGCGTCTTCACTTGTCAGTACGACGTCCTCGAGCACAACCGGCGTCGTCATGTTCCATGGCCGAATCTGAAATCCGGTCACCTCGGGAATCACATCGAAGTCGAACGCGAGCTTTCCGTCTTTGATGGACGGAAGCAGATAGCGATAGAACCCGGACGACGTCTTGACGAAGCCGATTTCCGCCGCCTTCGCTTCGATCAGATATTCGCCGGTGATCACCAAAAGCAGGTTGCCCTTTTCGGGCAGCGTCCATCCGACCAACGCGGACAGACGAACCGCGCTCTTGCGCTCAACGGTGAACATACCGCTGAGCACCCCACGCCCACGACTCAGTACAACTCGATCGACCCATGCTTCATTCATGGCGGCACCACACCTTGCTCATTGTTCTCAGGCCCGCGGCCCCTCTTCATTGACATGCGAGTCGTGCGACACGCCGACATGACTCGTCGTTCGGCCCGGCGCCACGCTGACTGATTCGATCGCGTCCGGTCCGGACTGCGCGAGCCGGACCAGGAACGCATTGATAGCCTCTTTCGGCGGCGGTTCGTGTCCTTGCGCAAGACTGCCGAGATGCAGGAAGAATCGATCTTCCAGCCATCCCCAGAACTCGGTTCCACGAACGTGAGGCAAACTCGAATTCGACAGGAACGGCTTCAAGTGATAATCGGTATGCCAGTCGGTAAAGTTCTGCAAATAAACCACGTGATTCCGGTCGCTCGGATAGACCCGCCACAAATCGGCCACGGCCACTTTCTCGAGCCTTTCGCGAAGCGTCGCGAGATCCTCCGTGCCAAAGCAAACGCGGCCGAAATTCCGTACGGCCGTTTCCTCGAACGCCAGAATGGAAGTCTGCGGATTCCACACGAAGGCGGTTGAATCGGCAAACTTCGTCGACAGATACAGCGCTGCGAAACCGCCCCCCGATCCGCCCCAGAAAACCAGCCGCTCCGGAGCAAGAACCGAACGGACCTTCTCCGTGATCAATTCATACAGGTACTGCAGCGGCGTGGTCGACGTGCCGACGTGCCAGGCAAGCGTCAAATCGGGATCCAGCAGCAACGCGGGATCGGAGAAGATGAGGACGGAACTATTCACGTCGCTCATCATCGACACGCCGCTGAACACGGGCAGCTTGAACACCTCCGAGCGCGGTGCATTGCCGTGAAGGAAGCAAAATAGCGCCGGGCTGCGCCGGTCGACGAGCAGGAACTCGATCAACAGATCGTTGACCGGGATGATGTGCGCCGAATTGGGCAGCACCGTCGCGGACAGAAACTCGCTGATGCTGGCCCACACTTTCGGCGGATATCGCGCGGCATCGCGCGCAGTGGCATACCGCGCCGCCAGTTGCTCGGCGGAAGGGCTCGTGACGGCGACGAAGGCGTGAAGACGGACGAAGTCGTCCGCCCCCCACGTGACGATCTTGAAGCGGACGGTACCCGCAAACGGCGTAGCCTGGGAAAATTCCCAGTCGACTGACACACGTCCCGCGCGCGTCGGCACGTATCGATACCACCAACCGTGATGGGAACGTACAAGTCCCAGTCGCTCGAGCTCATTCGGCGGTTCGCTGAATTCGACCTGAACCAACGCGCAATTGGTCGCGATGTGCGGCCCGCAGACCAGATCCATGCAGATCGAAAATCGCTGCACGTCCGTGATGTCGAGCGAAAACTGCACGCCTGCGCCGGACAGCTGAATGCCATCGGTCGAGTGATAGCAGTTTGAAGTATCGTTCATAAGCCGAGACAGTAAATCTGGGAAAAGCAGCGCGGCGGCCGGTTACAACACCGATCAATTCGTGAAGAACGGATCGGATTTGTTCGCAAACGCTCGCGCCCTGTCGGAACCACCTTGCGGATCCGTGCCGTTCAACACGACGATCGACGAGAATTCCCCGGCAACCGGTCCTCCGCTCAAATCGATACCCGTGGTCGGCGAGATTTCACCGAAATCGTACGTACTCCAGCCCCGCACTTTTTCATCCTGTTCGCCGCGATAGAAATCGGCATGCCGCGACGAATGAATGATCGCCCCTTGAAACGTTTCGCCCTGCAGGCGGATGATCCCTTGCTCCGCGTATGCCGAAACGTCCGGCGCAAGAAGAAAGCGCTGCACGGCAGCGGCCGGATTCGGCGACTTGACCATGTCCACGATGACAACCTCGCCTGGCCAGTGGACAAACACGAATCGCCGGAAGCTGGTCCAGCACCCGGGAACGGAGTAAGCGCATTCGATGCGCACACCGTCGTCGCTTTCCTCGAACCGTTTGATGCTGCCCGACACCGGCCCGTACTTCGCGATCAGTTCGTATCTCGGAAGGCCGTCGAACTGGGAAAGAAACACGCCACTATGGCCCGCCGACGAGGTGATGCAACGTGTATGCGGATTGCGCTGATCGTACGAGTAGCTGCCGCCATCGACAAACACGTCCTCCCCCTTGTACTGCAGATAAATCGCCGTGTCGTCCATGTGCTTGTGCCAGTTCGTCCGGCCGCCGCAGATCAACGACAGATAGAAGTCGTCGCGCTTGACGACTGCGAACCCGGATTCGAAGAAGCAGAACGATGCGTTGACGGAGGTGACGCGCGAGTCATAGCGAGGCGAGTCGCCGATGGGCGGGATCATGCCGTTCGGGAAAATGACGAGCCGCAGTGCACGCATCGCGTTGTCGAGCACGGGTTCGATGTCGGCGCGCATCGATGCCGCGATCCCCAGCTTGCCCAACGCCTCATGAATCTTCGTGTACAACGACAGATTGAAGTTGTGGTAACCGATCGTGTTCTCGTTACACAGCCCGTCCTTGTCGAAGGACTCGCCCAGCAGTGAGCGCACGCGGCGCAGGGCCGTTTCGAGATAAATCGCACCGGCCTCGTTCGTCAGAAGCGAATACGTGAACACGAGGGACATGCAGCCCATCAGCTGATGATTGCCGACACCGAGATTGGCCTCCTCGGTCAGCCACTCGGCGCAGTAATGCATTTCGTCGAGCAATCGCGGCAACAGGGCGACGCCTCGGACATCCTTCGACTCCCTGACGACCTGATGCAGCGTCAGCATTACCTTCAATCGTTCGGCCGTGGCGTGATCGGCGGACGCAATGCCGTTGACGCCGGCACGATGCTCGGCAACGGCGACGTAGTCGAGATAGTCGGACATCAATGACAACGCCAGATCCAGCGACGCGGCGTCTTTGGACTTTTGGTGCGTCGCCAGCAATCGCCCGATATAAATCAGCGAGTAGTACCACATGCGTACCGAGTTGTTCGGTAGCTCGGAGTTCCATGCGAACTTCTTGTTCAGTTCGACATCGACGGTCGCCGTCGAATACGGAAATGACATCTTCACGATGTTCCCGAGCCGCCACCCGTCGGCCAACGGCTGATACTCGTCGGCAAGGCAGACTCGGTCCAGCGACGCCCCATCCGTCGGAACAGACGCCATGAAACGCTCTCGCGTCAAGAATGTTCCCTGCGGCTTGTTCCGCACAATCGAATCCGGACGCAAGCCGCCCTTTCCGAACTTCTCGAATGCCTCGGTCAGACCACGAACATTGCTCTTCCCAACCGGTGTCAATTTCTCGACCACCAACAGCCCCCGGAAGAACAGCGCATCGTCGTCGCTGACCTGGAAATACCCCAGAACGCGGAAATCGCTGCCCTTGAACGCGGTTTCGAAACCGTCGTTCGAAATGGGGCTCTGCTTGAAACGCCGTCGCATGTAATTGCAGAGTCGGTCATCGGCATCCGGGATACGGTCCGGGAACGGCACCGCGAAGCAGCTTCCCTCCATCCAGTCGATCACCGTCTCGCTCAAGCCGCGCGACAGATAGCGCTCGAACTCGTGATAGACGGGCATCGGCAGACGTGCAACGCGCCGGCCAATGCGGCGCTCGATCGCCTGCATGACGTCGCCGCTCACCTGCTCGCGCATGAACGCCCAGTCGGCGCCTTTCACCTTCGGCTTGAAGGACGGCACCGAGGGCGCCGTCGCGCTGTCGACCGACGGCCGATTCTCCTGATGCTGCGCGTACAGCTCGACCACGCTGTCGTACGTCATGAAAGCGACATCGCGGAAGCCGACACTTTCCTTGAAATGGTTGATCCCGCCCTGGGATTGTCCGATGTACAGATAGTTGAGGACGCGTACCTCCGGCTGATGCCTGATGAGTTCGTCCACGACGTGAAACACATTGAGATTCATCGCACCGCTGCTCGCGTGATCCCGATGGCACAGCAGGTGATTGACCTGCGCAAGTTCGCCAAAGAGAAAAAGCGTGACGTACGCGACGAGGCGATCGTCCTTGAACACGCCATAGAATCGCTCGGTATGCAGCCGGCAACCGACGGAACTCGGCTTCAACACATGCTCAGGTGGATTCTTGTAGTAGTACTCGGGAATCGAACGGCCCTGGCGCATCGGATCCGACGTTCGAATCTCGTAAATGTCCTGCCCATATTCGTCAGGATCGATTGCACGGAATGCGTAGCCGAGCCGCCGCGCCTTTCGCACCATATTGCGCGATTTGTCACCGATGTCCGACCAGTACGCGTCGATCGAATCCGGAATCCCGAGCATCGCCGGCCGCGCGCGTTGAATGCTCGCCGGGATCAGCTCCCCGGTGTCGCGCTCGACATACACGTCGTCGCGTCCGAACTCGGCGCGCGTTGTCAGCTGCTCGTACCCATCCATCGAGTCGAACCATTTATTGCAATGCACGACGCATGCCGGGCCGCATGCATGCTTCGCGAGCAGCAAATTCGCCGCAACCGGCCGCTGCTCTTGCGCAGTCAGCGACTCCCATTTCTTGATGATGCGGCGCGGACGAGCAGCCAGGAATCGAATGCCCCCCGCTTCGACGCCCGTCACGCGAACGTCGTCCAGCACGACGGGCGGCACGCCAATGCCCCACAGCCGGATATTGACCGACGTGACTTCGGGCAGGACATCGAATGCATGGCACAGTCGTTCGCCCTTCACCGACGGCTTCAGGTACTGGTAATAGCCGCCTTTTGTCGGCACGAACCCGATTTCCGTCGCGTGTTGCTCGGTCAATGCATCACCGTTGATGAGGAGAATCAGATTCGTGCCATCCGGCAATCCCCCTGCGATCGTCGCATTGAGTTCGACCGAGGTCCTCGCCGCGACGCTCGCCGCGCAGTAGATCACCGAATGCCGCTCGCTCAACACGACGCGATCCATGTATTGGTCAGCCATCATTCCCCGCAGCAGTTCTTGTCGACGGTGCGGTAGTCGTCATCGACCCGCATCGTTATCCCTTTCAGGCCCGCCCCTTTCAGGCATGCACGATTCCCGGCACGGCATCGCGAATCATCGCGAGACCGAGGGCTCTCGCGATCCAGCCTCTTCGGGGTCCCCCGCAAAGCACGCCATTTCGCGTTGAATCACCGCATCGTGAGCACTCTGCCGTCGCACGCGCTGCGCCGCAGCGGCACTCATGTCTGCAAACAGCCGAGGGTCCCGAACGATCGCCAGCAGGCCTTCGGCAAGTTCGTGCGCGCCCTCTGCCGGCGCGAGCACACCGCACGTTGCGTCGACGAACTCCGGAATGGCAGCCACCGCATTGGTCACCGGAACAAGGCCCGACGCCATCGCTTCGTCACGCGAAACGCCCTGCGTATCCATTCTCGACGGGCACAAAAATACGCCGTACTCCTTGTGCAGATCGGCAATTTCGCGTTGCGTCAGGAAGCGCCGCTCGATTCGGACATTCGAGAATCCGCGAAGCGGCGCGACGGTCTCATCGAACAGCGCGCCGTCGCCGATCAGGTGGAATTGCATCCGGTCGAAATCTGGCTGGCCTGATAGCGCAAGAATCGCACCGACGCTCAGATCGTTGGCATAGACCTTGGACGCATACGGCCGAATCGACAGCACCTTCCAGCGCAGCTCGGCATCCTTCTCGACATAGTCGAATCGCGTGGTATCGATCGGGTTATGGATGACACTGTACGCATCGTCAGGCAGCATCAACTCGAGGTCTTCCATCGCGGTTGTCGCGAGATACTTCGACACGAACACGAAGTGCAACGAGGACGGCCGATCCGTCAGCAGGGTCCGCCAGAATTGCGCGCGGCGCTCGCTCTTCAGCGCAGCGGCGGAACGTTGCTCGGCATCGTCATACAGGAATGCGCGACGCTCGAAGCGCTGGATGTCGGCGCCGTGAACCCAGACGACGATCTTCAGTCGATCGGCGTAAGGCTTCAGCGCGCGCCACATCGCATCGTCGAGGAAGTGGACCAGGACCGAGCGATATCGCCCCGTCTGCAGCAGTCGGTCCAGCACCTCCGCGCCGCCTGTCATCACGTCAACGTTCTCGAACTCCTGAAACTCCACCGTCTGTTCGTCACGGAAGCGGAACACGTCGCATCGCACGCCATGTGCGCGATAGGCGCGCACCCGGCTGTGCACGAAGGCATTGCGATACAGGTCGTCGTAGGACGGATAGTGGTTTGTCAGGATGAGATGTTCGCCCTGGGAAAACATATCCGCCGGCAGGAGCGAGCGGTGACCGAGCAGCAACGATTGCACGCGCGCGGAGCCGCCGGCATAGACCCGCAAGCCGACCCGCAAGTACGCCGTGCCCGCCGGTACCTCGACATCGTGATTGCGATTCGAAGCCTTCACGACATGGCCGATCCGCGCTTTTTCGCCATCGAGAAACAGCACGACAACCTGCACGTTCAGACCCGGCGAAACCTCAAGATGGAGCTGCAGCTTCCCATTATCGACCGACAGATCGGACGGCGAAAAATCGCGATCAGCGTACCAATATTCGTGTGAGCCATCGGGCAACGCCGAATCGACCTGCAGACAGCCGCCGCGCTCGACCATCGATACACGACTGTTCGCCGGCGCCTTCGTCAACAGCGATGCCAGATCGCTACCGCGCAACTGCGGAAGGGCATTGCTGTCGAGTCGCTCCGGAGCGACTGCCTCCGCTCTGCGCTGCATTTCGTCGAGTGTCAGTCCGTGATCGGACAGGACCACATCGTCAACGGTCGCGCGGCCAGCCTCATCCAGCGCGACGCCACTTCGGCAGTAGTTGAATTCGTCGACAGCGAAGCACGAAGCGTCGTTGAACTGCGCGGTATACAGTTCCCTCACCCAGTCGCGCAACGACACCGCGGGCAACGTATCGAAACGCGCGATGCCCGATCGCGCAGCGATCTCCGTAACGAACGTATACGCTGCGTCATCCCGAAGCAGGGCCAGGCCTTTGCTGCCCGACCATACATACTGGGCAGCCTTGCCGATCGCTCGCGCCTGCGTGTAGCGTGTCGCCAGCGCGAGATCCGTCAGATAGTGGGCACCGTAGTAGTCGTCAGCGACCATGACGGAGAGCCAGGCGGCAGGCGATGCCAGCGCCTGCAACATGACCGTATCCGATTCAAGCGCGGACAACACGCGCACCGCGTCTCCGTCCGGCACCCCGGCCGGGTCGAACTGCTCCGGCACGACCAATAGCAGCGTCTTGGCCCGATATTGCTGCCGCTCGAACGCGCGCAGCAGGCAGTCGGCTTGTGCCTGATCCTTGGCGTACGCAACCACGATGATCTGCGGGAGCAGCGACGGCAAGGTCTCCTCGCTGACCTTCGAGATAACGTAAGCCAGTCGATCCTGATACGTATGCTCGAGCATCACCTTACGAAGCGCGGCAAGGCGGAGCTTGCGCGCGCCTGCTTCGTCGTTGCCGAATGCCTCGAGCCGGCGCCGAATCTCGGCGCCGCTATCGCTCGTCACGACCAGATCGCCGAACATGAGGCGCACGCCGCGCGAGAAGTTGCTGATCGTGATCGTGTTGGACGCCAGCAGTTCATAGACGCGACGCGCGAACATCGACTGCGACTGCTTGATCGAGTTGAGGTTGATCGCGTATCGATAGCCCTTGTATGCCTTGTCGATCTCCGCGTACGGCAGATTGCCGACGACAAACGGCTGGTATTCCTCCGGAAACTGGTAGTTCGCGTCGCTTTTACCGTAGTTTCTGTCGTAGATTTCCAGCGGTCGAAACTCGGGCAAATTGACAATGAAGTTCCCCAGATCGCGCGTGCGCTCCGGATATCGGACGTAATAGGCGCCGGCAAAGCAGAACGCGTCTTTCCGTTCGTACTTCTCGACGGGATTGTTGACGAGCGGTTGAGCGGCGAACGGCAGCAGATAGACCCGATCGTGGCCGAGTGCGGCCTTGTAACGATGGATGCAGTCGATGTCCGTCGTAAAGACGAAATCGAACAACTTCGCGGTCGTCAGGAACGTCTCGAAATGGACCGGATCCTCCTTGTTCCAGAAGATCGTCGGAATCTTGTGATCGCGACACCATAGAACGATGCCGAGGACTTCCTGACTGAGGTGGCCGACCTTGCTGCCCCAAAGATCATCCTTTCCGCGCCACGCCGATTCAATGAACAGCATGTCCGGATTGAACGCATTCAATTCGGTCTGCCAGTGAGCGGGCGTCAGCTGCAGGAGGTTGCACTCCGGATCGTACGAGCCGAACGTGAACTCGTCCATGATGGCCGCGACCTTGAGTTGCTTCATCCGATGGGCAAGCTGCTGCCCGTCATCGTCGTGCAAACCCTGCAGCCGCGCACGCGCCGCCACCGCGACATGCTCGACGGCGTCCGCGCGCGATGCAATCGGCGCCGCTTGCAGCATCGGGCGAACGTCGGGACGCTTCAGTCCCTTGGCTTGGCTGTCGTCACGGCGTTGCTTCGACAAACGGTGAATCGCCAGCAGCTTGCCCGGCAGGGCGAAGAACCCGCTCCACGACTTGGTGCCGAATATCAGCGCGTGCCCAAGCTGAAACGACAGTGTGTTCTTGGTCCGGAGTACCTGCTGATTTGCGGCGATCAGTTGTTGACGCAAGCGTTCGATCTGCGCGTTCGCTTCGGTGAGTGCCATCCTGTTGCGGACGGCGTCCAGCTTGATTTTTTCGAGGATCGTCGACGATGACTTGGCTTCCGAGCGCAGCACGGAGAGCATCGAGCCCAGTTCCTGGCGCTCGATCGCGCGCGCACTGCGTTCTGCTTCCAAAGCCGCGATCTTTTGTTCGAGCGCCGCAACGCCGGTCGCCCGCAATTGCTCCTGCTCGCGGGCAACGGCCCTTGCCGCGTCGATCTCGCTAGTCAGGCTGCTGATCGTCTCGCCGTGCCGTGACAGCTCGTCCGCAAGCGCTTCGATCGTGACACTGGTGTCCTCGCGGTACTGCCGGAAAGTCTCCTCCTCCCGTTCACGTATTGCCTTCAACCCGTTGAATCGGCTCGTGAGATCGGTGATCGTCTGCTGATACTCGGTCACCTCCGCCGCGCCGTCGATGCGCAGCGATGTCGGGCCGGTGTCGATACTTGTCGTGGCCTCGCGAGGATCGCTCAACCGCGCGGCTTCCTCCTCGAGGAGCGACACCAGTTCGTCCTGCGCGGCTCGTTCGGCCCGCAATGTCGCGCATAGCGCCGCATAGCGATCGCGCTCCCGTCGCAAAGCGGCAATCTCTTCCAGACCATCACCCGCACCGACATCGACATTCACGCTCATCCCGACTTCCCTGCCTTTTCAAATTCGTCCTGACTTTTCCGCGCCATGCCCGGAGCGCGGACGGGAGCCACTCAACCCCAGATGCCTTTTGTATCGACGAGTCGCTGTGTTTCACGCAGAGTCGGTTTCATTGCCTTGAATTGCGCGTGATCGACCAGCATGACAAGGACGTCCGCACGTGCCAGTGCGCGGTCCAGATCCATCAATCGCGCGCCGCCAAGCTCGAGCTTCTCCGGCATCGCGTCGATATGCGGCTCTACAACGAGGACTTGCTCCGGATACGCGTCGGCGAGCTTGTGCGCGATATCGAGCGACGGACTTTCTCGCAAGTCATCGATATTCGGCTTGAACGCAAGACCGAAACACGCAATTCGGATGTCGCGTCGGGGTTTTCCGGCTTCGCACAGCGAATCGACCGCGGCGCGCACCTTGTCGATCACCCAGAGCGGCTTCGAATCGTTCACCTCCCGCGCCTGTCGAATCAACTTCGCCTGGTCCGGCGTTTTGTTGACGATGAACCACGGGTCGACCGCGATGCAGTGACCACCGACGCCCGGCCCCGGCTGGAGAATATTGACGCGCGGATGGTGATTCGCGATATTGATCAATTCCCACACATTGATGTCGAGCTTGTCGCAAATGAGGGAAAGCTCATTGGCAAACGCGATATTGACGTCGCGGAATGCGTTCTCGGTGAGCTTCGACATCTCCGCCGTGCGCGCGTCCGTGACCAGCAACTGACCGCCGACGAACGTACGGTAGACCTCTTGCGCACGTACCGCGGAAAGCGGATTGACGCCACCGATCACGCGATCGTTTTCGATCAGTTCGCGAATCACCTGTCCGGGAAGGACCCGTTCGGGACAATAGGCGACGTAGACGTCGCAATCACCGCTGTCCTTCTCCGGAAATACGAGGTCCGGTCGAGCGCGCGCCAACCATTCCACCATCTGCTCGGTTGTACCGACCGGCGAGGTCGACTCGAGAATGACGATGTCGCCCTTCTTGAGAACCGGGGCAATCGATTCGCACGCAGCCTTGACGTATGACAGATCCGGCTCGTAGTTACCGTGAAACGGTGTCGGCACCGCGATCATGAAGGCGTCTGCGGCTTCGGGCCGGGTTGTCGCACGAAGCCACCCCTCTTTCACTGCCGCGTGCACGACGATATCCAGTTCCGGCTCGACGATATGAATCTCGCCTCGATTGATCGTATCGACAGCATGCTGGTCGATATCGACACCTACGACCTTGATCTTGCGCGATGCGAGCACGGCCGCGGTCGGAAGACCGATATATCCGAGTCCGATGACGGATATGGATTGGATGGCATTTTTCACGGAACGTCCTTGATGATGTATGGAGGCGCGGCAACGCTTCGACATGCCGCGCGAATCAGGGCTGACTGATCGCCCTTGCCGTGCGCGGCATTACCCGGCGAACGCGCGAACCGAACCTGGAATCGAAGAGAACGTCTGTGGCTCGCTGCGATCGCTTTCGCCGACGAGGTGACGCACGATGCGTTCGCACGCACGGCCATCGCCATACGGGTTGTGCGCACGCGCCATGTCCTCGTAGCGCACCGGGTCGTCGAGCAATTCGCGACAGGCCGCGACAATTCGGCTGCTGTCCGAGCCAACCAGACGAACCGTTCCGGCCGCAACCGCTTCAGGCCGCTCCGTCGTATCGCGCATCACGAGCACCGGCTTGCCGAGCGACGGCGCCTCTTCCTGAACTCCTCCCGAATCGGTGAGGATCAGCGTGGCCTGCGACATCAGATAGACGAATGGCAGATAGTCCTGAGGCGCCAGCAGGTGAACGTTCGAGATGCCGGAGAGAATCTCTTCCGCCGGCTGCTTGACCTGCGGATTCAGGTGAACCGGGTAAACGAAATCGACGTCCGTGTAGTGCGCCGCCAGTTGACGGATCGCCTGACAGATATTCCGGATCCCTTCCCCGAAATTTTCCCTGCGATGCGCCGTCACGAGCACCATGCGGCGCCCGTCTACAAGCGCCGGAAACGCGTCGCGCATCTGGTGCTGGAGTGCCTCGTCGTGCCCGAGCCTGCGCGTAACCGTGAGCAACGCGTCGATGACGGTATTGCCCGTCACGATGATGTCCTCGTCGCGAACCCGTTCCGCGATGAGGTTCTCGCGCGACGCCTCGGTCGGCGCGAAATGAATGTCGGCGAGCTGGCCTGTCAGCTTGCGATTGCCCTCTTCGGGCCACGGCGAGTACATGTCGCCGCTACGCAGCCCCGCTTCGACGTGCCCCACCTTGATCTTCAGATAGAACGCCGCCAGCGCGCTCGCGAACGTGGTCGTCGTATCGCCATGCACCAACATGTAGTCGGGCCGATACGATGCGAGAACGGGCGTGATCTCGTTCACGATATCGCACGTGATCGACTGGAGCGTTTGCCCCGCCTTCATCAGATTCAGGTCGTAATCCGGCTTTATCTCGAAAAGTTCGAGTACCTGGTCCAGCATTTGCCGGTGTTGTGCAGTGACGCATACGCGACAATCCACACCCGACCTCCCCCTAAGCGCGTGTACCAGCGGCGCCATCTTGATCGCCTCCGGCCGCGTGCCAAACACGGTCAGAATTTTCATGATAATTATCGTTGCTATTATTTTTACGAGCCCCCGAAGGAGCAATCTGCCGGTGCGTTCGTGCCAACGAGCCGCCCGCGGCCCTCTCGGTGTCACATGACGCGCCCTCTCCGCGTCATGTGACGTGCTGCAACCATCACCAGAAGATCAGCTTCGCGGCCACTGCCATTTGATAGAGGATCTGCGTAATCCCGCGCGTGATCTCGATACTCTTCGACCTCACCTTCGGTAACACCATCAGCTCATCGCCGGCTTCGACCTTCGCACCGCTGTCGGCCAGTTCGGCCTTGCCGTTTTGGTGAATCACGATGATCTTGCTGTTGTCGGCCTTCTGCGTGTATCCGCCGACGTGCGCGATATAGTCGCTTGTCGTCATGCCCGATTGCCATTCGACCGCGTTCGGGAAGAGCACCTCTCCATGCACCATGACGACACTGGTTCTTTCGGGGATGTTGATGACGTCGCCATCCTCCAGAATCACGTTGCCCATCGTCTGCTCGTTGAGCACGACCTGCCCCTTGAACTCGGTCTTGCTCGCGAGCGCGGCAAACTTCGTGATGTTCTCGGCTTCCTTCGAGCGCAGATTGGCTTCCTCGCTCGTCGCGGACGGCGCGGACAACGCCGCCTCCTGAAGCTTCTGCAGTTCGACGCCCAGCATTTCCTTTTGCCGATCCGCCACCGACTTGCGGAACAACTGGGCCTCGTCCACGCGTGACAACGGATTTTTGCGAACCTGGCTCAGCACCTGCGCCATCGTGGAACCATACGGAAGCACCAACGCATGCTCTCCCGAATGGGCGCCCTCGACGCGAACCTGAATCGTGCCGGCGTAGCGATCCGACGTGACCGCGAGTTGATCGCCGTCGTTGAGTCTGACGTTCGAAGCGTTCGAAATCGGGTAATACTCGGTGGTCCGTTCGGTGCCCTGGCGACGCACGATGCTGACATGCGTGGCCCCCGGTTTCGGACGCGCAACCGCAAGCGCCTGCTGAAGCGTAATGACCGGCGTGGCGAACTCGAAGTCGTATGCGTTGTAGACCTCGCCTCGCACCGTGAAGACGTGTTCGCGCGGTCCCACGACGATCACGTCGCCATCGGCCAACTGCAGCTGATCGATCTCGCCATTCAACAAGAAGTCGTACAGGTTGAAGCGCTTGCGCACCAACCCGCCGCGCTTGACCACCACGTCGACATAGCTGCCTCGGTCGACGTCGACGCCACCGGCTTTGTCGAGATAGGACAGGATGCTTTCCGACGCGATGCCGCCATACATGCCCGGCTGCTTGACATATCCGGTGACGAAAACCTTCACCGGCTGCGCGACGTCCAGGCTGGCATAAACGTTCACGTTTGCCTTGTAGACTTTGCGCACTTCATTCAGCACACGCCCGTTCAAGTCGGCATTTCGAACCCCGGCGACGGTCACCGGCCCGACATTCGGCACGAAGATATTTCCCTGCGGATCGACGGTCAGTTGGCCGTCGAATACGAAAGCACCCCACATCCGCAGCGTAACGGTGTCGCCAATGCCGACCTGATATCCCGGATTGAATCCGGTCCCCCGACTGTTGTGGAAGGTCCCGCCGAACAACTGCGAGCCGAACATGCTGTTCGGCGCCTGCGGAGCGACACTGACGTCGACCGGACTCGGAGCCATCCCTCCGGGTCCGCCTTGCTGACGCGACACCTTGCCGCCTTGAAGCATCATTGCTCCGGCCGCTGCGCCGTCCGGGTTGTACCCGAAACCCGTCGACGCGGCGCCGCGCTGTCCACCGTCAGCCGCGCCCCTGGACGACGTCGAGCCACTATCGCTGTCGGTTGCCGAGAGCCCGAACAGCGTATCGCTGAGCCCGGCCCAACCCGCTGTGCTCGCGGCGCCCAGCATCAGGGCAATCAATGCCTTTCGGCCTGTTGATAGATTGATCATCTCAATATTTGCGTTCGTCGATGCCTGCTTGCATTCGCCACCCCGTCACGGCAACGACGCTGTACCAGCCATTCAAGTTCGTGCGAACTGCCACCCCGATCCGAAATCCCGGCGGCAGTCGTGTCCGTTACGTCCGGTGATCTTCGATGATCGCTTGCGCCAGCCTCACGACACCGAACAACAACAACAATCCGACAACGAGGGACATCATGATGTGAAGCCTGCGCGGGTACTCGGCCTCTTCCGGCAGGTTGGGCGTCACGATCACGGACAGGCTCTTTGCCTTGTGCCCCGATTCGATCCGAGCCTTTTCGAATGTCGACAGCGATACCTTGTACAGGTCGGTCGCAAACTGGAGGCGAGACTTCAGTTCCGCGTACTGCGCGGCCGTCCGGTTCATCTTGCCGTCGCCGGGCGCACTGAGCTTGGCTCGCTCGACGGCAATCTGCGCGACGAGGGCCGATAGCGCGTTGCGCTTCGCTACGACCGGCGGCGCGTCGTCGTTCATGTAGGTCTGCAGGTTGCGCAATTCCGCTTCGAGCTCCGCCTGCTTCGACTGCATTTCGACCACCATGCGTCCGCCCGCTTCGGCGCTCGCCGTCGGGTCCAGCATGCCGGTCTTGTTTTCGAATGCGATCACTGCATCACGTGCCGTCTTGACTTCGTCATACGAGCGGTCGATTTCCTCACGCGCAAACAGCATGTCGTTGCGCGAAATGCGATGCGACAACTCGTTCAGGAAAGCTTCGCTTTCGCTCAGCAACGTTCGATTGAACGTCTGTGCGAAGGCCGGCGACAAACCTTGCGTCCGAATCGTCAAAAGCCCCGTCTTGTCGTCTACATCGACGCTGACACGCCGCATGTAGTACTTCAGCGTTTCCTCTCGCGTGGCTTGCGGCGAAAGCCGGTTGAACAAGTCGAGTCCGACATGTCCGAACGCCTCCTTGAGCTTCAGCCGCGCATCCACTTTCGCCAGCATGTCCGGCGATTCGATGTACTGCTTGAGCACGACGGCGTCGTCCCGCGCCGATGCATCGGCCCCTCCCCCAAGCAGCGCCTGAATATTCAGCCCCGTGCCGACAGAACGTCCGGAGTCCTTGACCAGCACCTGCGATTCACTGACGTAGCGATCCCGGGAAACCAGCCCGAGATACAACCCGCACACGACAAGCGGTACCGCGACAAGCGACACCTGCAGCCGATGCCCGCGCAGCTTCCCCAACCAATCAGACATTGTTCTCTTGCTTGTAAACTTCGATCGCCTCATTCACGTCGGGGTAGTACGTGACTTTCCCGTCGCCGATCAGCAACCCGACGTCGCAGACCCGACTTACCTCGTCGAGGCCGTGCGACACAAATATGAACTGGCTGACGGCGCGCCTGGCCATCATCAACGCCTCGCTTTTTTTTCTGAAGACGGCATCGCCGACCGCCGTCACCTCGTCAATCACGTAGTAGTCGAAGTCGAACGCCATCGACAGCCCGAAACCCAAGCGCGCGCGCATGCCGGTGGAGTAGCTGCGGATCGGCATGTCGAAGAACTTGCCGAGTTCGCAGAAATCCGCGACAAACCGCACCTTCTCCGCCAGCTCGCCCTTGCTCGCGTACAGGCGCGCGACGAACTTGACGTTCTCGCGCCCCGTCATGCTGCTTTGGAAGCCGTTCGCGAGACCAACCGGCCACGAAATGCGCCGGTTGGTCACGACCCGGCCGCGATCGGGCCGATCAATGCCGCCGATGATGCTGAGCAGCGTGCTCTTGCCAGCGCCATTACGCCCGATCAGACCAATACTTTTCCCCGATGGCACTTCGACATTGACGTCCTTGAACACGTAATGTCGACCTGACGGTGTCTTATACGATTTCGTGAGATTCTCGAGTCGAATCATGATCGCAGCAGGGAGGGTTCACGGGCCTTGTACAGGGCCATACCAGCGAACAGAACGACAAGCGCGCAAAACGCGGGGTATGCGAGACCGACGTTTTCAACCGCGTATGCCGGCACGATCGTATGCCGCAATAACTCGAGAATATGAACCAAAGGATTCCACAATACCCAGCTGCGGTATTCCGCCGGAATGGTCGTCAGCGGATACATCACCGCACTGGTGAAATAAAGGGGCCGCATGAACAACGGGATGACCTTCTCGCTGACCGGAAATTCATGACCGATAACCATGAAAATGATCCCGATACCCAGCCCGAGAAGCACGAGTATCGCCCAAATTCCGGCGAGTTCCGGAATATCACCCAATTGGACCGGCTGCCCTCCGAGGCCGAGAATGACCAGCAATACAACCAGGACCACCGCGCTGATAATACATTCGAGACCCGCACGTGCAATCAGTGTATCCAGCGGATGCACCGGACGATAGCTCAGCAGCCCGAGATTTGCCTCTAGCGCGTTCAACGATCGCAGCGCGATGTTGATGAACATGAAGTACGGTACCAGACCGCAGATCAGAAATACAGGAAACGAAATACCGGGCATCGTATGTTTCGCAATCAACCCCAGGATTGCGAACAATACGAGCATGTGAACGACAGGCTCGAGAAATACCCACAGGTACCCAAGCCTGTGCTTGCCGAACCGGGTCTTCAGTTCGCGCAAAAACAATGCATAAACGACTCTTCGCTGAATAGCAAATGCTTCGCCCAGCCTGGAATCCCCGTTTGGCGGTTCTGCCATACCCAACCCCGGTCCCACTTTAATCGTTTGCGCCCCGTGCGTGGTGAAACTTTTGCCCCACGCTCCTGAATTTTTAAATCACCTCAAACTACCGAGGCGCCGCATTGTACCAGCTTACATGCAAGAAAACTTCCTTACTTTTAAATGTGTTAACGCTTCTATACATACTTTCGATTTTCGCAACGCAGCTGCTTGCGGCAGTGAAAAATACCAATCCTTTGTTGCGCAATGCAAACCTATGAATTATCGTCGCGGCGTGTTGTAAAATCCGGTAATAATCAGACTATATACAGCCTGAAACTGCCACATTCACCTCGCACGGAGCCCCCCATGCCGAACCTGGAAACCGCCCAGCAATTCCTGATGACCCGCGGCCTCGACCTCGGCCTGAATCTCCTCGCCGCGGTCGTCTTGTGGTTCATCGGCCGCTGGGCGATCCGCATCGGCACCCGCCTGCTCGGCAAGGTCGTGCGCCGCAGCGGCAAGGTCGACCCGACGCTCACCGACTACCTG
>Ga0157367_1000200_pt1 | contig 30942 bp, 24 predicted proteins | sample AttbisABBM2_FD_113142 | JGI IMG/M metagenome (GOLD analysis project Ga0157367, IMG submission 113142) | Fungus gardens microbial communities from leaf cutter ant in Botucatu, State of São Paulo, Brazil - Atta bisphaerica ABBM2 | ecosystem: Host-associated > Fungi > Mycelium > Unclassified ... | reverse complement strand
TCGTAGGCGCGGAAGATGCTGGCGTTGAGTTGGGGGGCTTGCGGGGTAGTGCTCATCGGGGGTTTCTCCAATCCCAGGAGATCCTGGTCTTCGTCGAGGATACTGATATCGAGGATGTCGGTGGTCTGGAACAGCGGCTCGCTCTGCTGCGAGCGGCCTCTGTCGGCAAACTCCGCCAGGGTCTTGGCCACCGCATCGCTGGGAGCGGTGGCGTACAGGTCCGGCGACGACCCGGCCGATCGGCTGGCCAATCGGGCCGTCGACTTGGCCACGGGTTCCATTACCGCCAGGCGCAAAGTCGGGCTTTTGGCTTTCTGATTGGCTTCTAGTTCCTCGGCATAGGCCGTCAGACTGCGGACGTCGTCACGGAGCCGGCGTGACAGCTCCCGGGAAAACAGCCAAAAGCCCGCCAGCACGCCAAACAGCGCCAGCAGCAGCGCCACCAGGGGGATACCCAGCGGTGTATCGGCGCCCGCCTCGGCGGCGGGTGCCAACTCCAGCGTCCAGAGCGGGCTGCCGGTGGCGAGCCGCCGCATCAGCGCCGGATCACCGGGGCTGCCGCCACTGGCCAGCACCTGCACGCTGCCACCGGGAAATTGCTGCAGCAGGCGCCACTGGCCGACGTTCGCCGATGGCGTGGCCCAGCCCTGCAGGACGGCCGGGAGTTCTTCCACCAGTACGGCGCTGCCAAGCAGCTGATCGCCGCGGCGGATGGGTTGGGCGCTGTAGACCAGCCAGCGATCGCCCAGTCGATAGGCTTCCGGCGGGGTCCGCTGGCCGCTTTCCAGGCGCTTGAGCAGATCTAGGGCGGCATAGTTGAGGGGGCCGGGGCGATCGTCTTCGATCTGACGCATGCCGGCCGGCACCACCAGCACGTCGACCACGCCGAGGCGCTCGCGCAGCTGGCTTTCCGCCGCGGCGCGCGCCGCCGGATCGTCGCCCTGCAGGGCCTGCAGCACCAGGGCATCCCCGGCGACACCCTGCAGCCGGCGGGTCAGGCCGACCAGCAGCTGATTGAGGGAGGTCGCCTGCGCCTGCAGCGCCTGGTCCGCCTGCTGCTCCTGGTTGCGTGCGCCCTGCGGCTGCAACACCAGGAACCACAGCAGCAGCGCGGCCAGCAGCAGGCCGGCGAGCGCCAGCAGCAGTCCCGCGCCCATGCCGGGCAAGCCAGCGACCCGGGGGGCCGCCTTGCGCACATCCTTGTCGTTCTTGCCCCTTGCCATGCCGTTCTTCTCCTTTATGTCACGGCGCGCCTTGCGTGTCTGGCGTCAGCGGGTACCGGAGTGGCCGAAGCCGCCAGCGCCCCGCTCGGTTTCGGTAAAGCTGTCGACGATATCGAAATGCGCCTGCACCACAGGTACGAGCATCAGCTGGGCGATACGTTCGCCCACGCTCACGGTGAAGGTGGTCTGGCCGCGATTCCAGCAGGAGACCATCAGCTCGCCCTGGTAGTCCGAGTCGATCAGGCCGACCAGGTTGCCCAGCACGATGCCGTGCTTATGGCCCAGGCCCGAGCGCGGCAGGATCAGCGCCGCCAGCGACGGATCGGCCACATGGATGGCGAGCCCGGTGGGGATCAGCACGGTCTGCCCCGGTTCCAGCACCAGATCCTCCTGCAGCATGGCGCGCAGGTCGAGGCCGGCCGAGCCGGGGGTGGCGTAGGACGGCAGCGGGAAATCGCGCCCCAGGCGCGGGTCGAGGATCTTAGCTTGAAGGCTATGCATGGTTCTGGGCAGTGTCTTTCAGGTGGGTGGAAATCAGGGCGATGAGCTGCCGGGCGATCTTGCCCTTGCTGGTCTGCTCGAAGCGGATCTCGTGCAGGCCACGGTCGATCACGGTGACCGCGTTGTCTTCGCTGTTGAAGCCGATGGCTGGATTGGCCACGTCGTTGGCGACGATGAGATCGAGATTCTTGTCGCGCAGCTTGCGCTGGGCGTACTCCAGCAGATTCTGGGTTTCCGCGGCGAAGCCGACGCTGAAGGGCCGATCCGGGCGCCCCGCCAGGGTGGCGAGAATGTCCGGATTGCGCACCAGCTCCAGCAGGAGACCGTCACCGCGGGTGGGGTCTTTCTTCAGCTTGTGCGGCGCGATGACCTCGGGGCGATAGTCCGCCACCGCCGCCGAGGCGATGAGCACGTCGCAGGGCATCAGCGCCTCACAGGCGGCCAGCATGTCGCGAGCGCTGATCACGTCGATACGCTCGACGCGATCGGGGGTCGGCAGATGCACCGGGCCGCTCACTAGGCTGACGCGCGCGCCCGCCTCCGCCGCCGCTTCTGCCAGGGCGAAGCCCATGCGGCCGGAGCTGTGGTTGGTGATGTAGCGCACCGGGTCGATGTTTTCCTGGGTCGGCCCCGCGGTGATGACCACGTGGCGACCGGTCAGGTCGAGGCGCTGGAAGCAGTCGGCGGCGAGCTGGGCGAGGTCGGTGGCCTCCAGCATCCGGCCGGGACCGACGTCGCCACAGGCCTGGCTGCCGCTGGCCGGACCGAACAGCTTGATGCCACGGCTACGCAGGAGCTCGGCATTGGCCTGGGTGGCCGGATCGCGCCACATGGCCTGGTTCATGGCCGGTGCCAGGGCGACCCGGGCATCGGTGGCCAGCACCAAGGTCGTGAGCAGATCGTCCGCCACGCCCTGGGCCAGGCGCGCCATGACATCGGCGGTGGCCGGCGCGACCAGCACCAGATCGGCCCAGCGGGCCAGCTCGATATGCCCCATGGCCGCTTCGGCGGCCGGGTCCAGCAGATCCAGATGCACCGGCAGACCCGACAGTGCCTGCAGGGTCAGCGGCGTGATGAATTCGCGACCGCCGCGGGTCAGCACCACCCGCACCTCGGCGCCCTGATCCTTGAGTCGGCGCACCAGCTCGGCGCTCTTGTAAGCGGCGATGCCACCTCCGACGCCCAGCACGATGCGTTTACGATGGAGCCGCTGCATATAGCCTTTCCGTTCTCAAACCGTCTAGAACGGGCATCGCACGGCCAATCGAGGCCTGCGCGCACCCGCGAATGATCCGGTTAAGATAGCACAGCGCCTGCAGGACGCAGGCGCCCCGCCAGACAAGGAGCGTCCATGAGCATCAAGGATTGGCCAGCCCAGGAACGGCCGCGGGAGAAACTGCTGGAACGCGGCGCCCAGGCCCTTACCGACGCCGAACTGCTGGCGATCTTCTTGCGCACCGGCGTGGCCGGCAAAAGCGCGGTGGACCTCGCCCGCCAGCTGCTCGGGGAATTCGGCAGCCTGAGGGCCCTGCTGGAAGCCGATCTCGCCGCCTTCAGCGCCCACCTCGGCCTCGGCCCGGCCAAGTTCAGCCAGTTGCAGGCGGTCCTGGAGATGGGCCGCCGCCACCTGGCCGAAGGCCTCAAACGCGACTCGGCCCTGGAAAGCCCGCAGCAGGTCCGCGACTATCTAAAGGCCCGCCTGCGCCACGAACCTCACGAGATCTTCGGCTGCCTGTTCCTCGACACCCGCCACCGGGTGCTGGCCTTCGAAGCCCTGTTCCACGGCACCATCGACGGCGCCAGCGTCTACCCCCGCCAGGTGGTCAAGCGCGCCCTCGCCCACAACGCCGCTGCCGTCATCCTCACCCACAACCACCCCTCCGGCATCGCCGAACCCAGCCAGGCCGACCGCCTGCTCACCACCCGACTCAAGGACGCCCTGGCGCTGATCGATGTGCGGGTGCTGGATCATTTCATCGTGGGGGATGGGGAGCCGCTGTCGATGGCGGAATATGGATGGCTTTAATAGCTTCGCGAACAGGCAAGCCCGGCCCAACTTAAAATATAACTTTATAGTTGTGACTTATCATATCTTTTAAAACTGACGATGACTGTCAGGTTTTCACAGTTAGTTCGGACAATTTTTGTCACTTCACTAAATAGGCTTATTTTTCATTAAGAATTAAGCAATAAAAATTGGACATAGATCACAATTTTTTGCTACCAAAGCTCATTAAACAGCTCTAGGATGCGCACCTCAGACATTTTGAGCCAATAGCTGCCCAGCAGCAGGCGAAAAAGCTCTCCAGCATTTTTCGCCTTGGGAAGTTCAAGGAATGGAACTTCAATCCCGTGAGGTCATGGATGACTTTATTGTCTTCGTTCGCCCAGATTTATATAGCGGTCGCCGATCACCCCATCATCACGGACAACTTCGCCGGGGAAGATCGCCGCTATAGCCCCGAGTTCGAGAGACTCGAAGCGGTCTGCCAGAACACCCAGGCGCTGCATCGCGACGTCATGCCGGACTGGGAGTCCACGGCCGAGCAGGCGACCACCTTTCTGCGTGAGCACTCCAAGGACCTGCGCGTTGCCGTCTGGCTGACCTGGGCCCTGTACTGCACCCGGAGCTGGACGGGGCTGGAAGCCGGCCTGGCTCTGCTTGAGCGATTGCTGGAGGCTCACTGGCAGGACCTTTATCCCCGCAAGGAGCGCACCCGCGCCGCGGCGCTCGGTTGGCTCCAGATCCGCCTGGAAGGCGTCTTCGATACCGCCGCCCTGACGACGCTGGAAGCATCCTGGCTACAGACCTTCAGTACCCAGCTCGGCCAGTTGGAGGCACTCCTCCAGCCACGCCTGGGCGAGGCCGCTCCGCTGCTGTTGCCGTTGGTACGTCGCCTCGATGAGCAACGACGTCGCCAGATCCAATCCACCGCTCCGGCGGAGTCGACCATCGCAGCCCTGTCACCCAGCCCGGTCGTAACCGCTCAGGCACCCCAGGGCCCGCTGGACTCGGACAAGGACGCCCATCGTCTGCTGCGCCAGCTGCAGGAAAGCGCCCGCACGCTGAGCGGCTGGTGGCTACGTCAGCGGAGCGGCGACCACCGCGCCCTGCGGCTGAATCGCGCCTTGCTGTGGAGCGGCATCGACAGTCTGCCCGCTCATGATGCCAGGGGTGTCACCGGCTTGCGCGGCCTGCCAGCTGATCGCCTGAGATATTTCCAGGAGTGCCAGGCCGCTGGTGATTTTTCTCTGCTGCTCGGCGAACTGGAGGTCAGCCTGACGCGGGCGCCTTTCTGGCTGGATGGCCAGCGGCTGGCCTGGGAGTGTCTGCAGGCCCTCGGTGCGACAACGAGTTGTCGAGAAATCGAGTGGCCGCTGATGTTGCTGCTGGAACGGCTGCCAGGTCTCGAAGCCCTGGCCTTCCATGACGGGCAACCCTTTGCCGATGCCCAGACCCGCTTCTGGCTGTCCGGCCTGACGGCGGCTAAGGCGACGCAACCCGTCTCCGCCTCAAGCGAGGCGTGCCAGGACAGCTGGAGCGAAGCCCTTGCCGAAGCCCTGGGGGAGTTGCGCGCGAGCGGCCTCAAGAGCGCCGTGCGCCACCTGCAGCAGCGCAGCTGCAGTGCCCAGGGCGAACGCCAGCGCCTGCTGTGGGATCTGGCCAGCGTCCGGTTGCTGATCCAGGCCCGCCAGTTCGAACTGGCACACCTTCAGCTCGCGGCCCTGGATGCCGAACACGGCGCCCTGCTGGCGCACTGGGAGCCGCAACTGGCGCTGGAGATCCTGCAGGCCCGCCGCCAGTGCCTGGAAGCCCTTCCCGCCACCGCCGACAGCCGGATGCAGCTGCAACAGCTGCGTCCGCGACTCTGCCGCCTCGATCTCGAAGCGGCTCTCGACTGAGGCTTGTCCTCATACCCAAGGAGAAACACATGGCCAAAGAAGGCTCGGTTGCCCTGAAAGAACGCATCAACGTCACGGTTCGACCCGCCAGCGGCGGTGCCGAGGAAGAACTCGAACTGCCCCTCAAGCTCATGGTGCTGGGCGATTTCACCCAGCGAGCCGACGACCGCAAGCTCGAAGACCGCAAGCCGGTAGCCGTCGACAAGGACAACTTCGATGAGGTGATGGCCAAGCAGCAGCTGGGCCTGACCCTGGCGGTACCCAATCGCCTGCAGGACGACAGCCAGGACGATCTGGCCGTCCAGCTCGACCTCAAGGCCATGGCCGACTTCAGCCCGGCGCGGCTGGTGCAGCAGGTGCCCGAACTCAAGCAACTGATGGATCTGCGAGATGCACTGGTGGCGCTCAAGGGGCCGCTCGGCAACGCCCCGGCGTTCCGCAGGGCCATCGAGCAGGTGCTCGCCGATCCGGTCGCCCGGGCCACGGTGCTCGGCGAACTCGGCTTGCCGAATCAAGACGTCTGATCAGGAAGATCATCATGACCGCTACCCTGCTCCCGCAACCCGCTGCCGACATCGCTGAAGACCACGGCATCCTCGACCGCATCATCGCCGAGACTCGCCTCGCGCCCCACGACGAGGGCTATGGCGTGGCCAAACGCGGCATCTCCGCCTTTATCGAAGAGTTGCTCAAGCCGCAAAACGCCCAGCAACCGGTCAAGAAGGCACTGGTCGATCGCATGATCGCCGAGATCGACGAGAAGCTCAGCCGCCAGGTCGACGAGATCCTCCACCACGCGGAGTTCCAGTCGCTGGAGGCGGCCTGGCGCGGCCTGCACCTGCTGGTGGAGCGCACCGACTTCCGCGAGAACAACAAGATCGAGATGCTCAACGTCTCCAAGCAGGATCTGCTGGAAGACTTCGAGGATTCGCCGGACATCGTCCAGTCAGGCCTCTACAAGCACGTCTATACCGCCGAATTCGGCCAATTCGGTGGCGAGCCGGTCGGCGCCATCATCGCCAACTACGACTTCGATCCCACCGCACCGGACATCCGCACTCTGCAACAGGTGGCAGCGGTCTCGGCCATGGCTCATGCGCCCTTTATCGCCGCCGCCGGTCCGCGCTTCTTCGGCCTGGAAAGCTTTACCGGTCTGCCCGACCTCAAGGACCTCAAAGATCACTTCGACGGTCCGCAATTCGCCAAGTGGCAGAGTTTTCGCGAGCAGGAAGACGCGCGCTATGTCGGCCTGACCTTGCCGCGCTTCCTGCTACGCACGCCCTACGATCCGGAAGAGAATCCGGTCAAGACCTTTGCCTATCGCGAAAACGTCAGCCGGGACCATGCCCACTACCTCTGGGGCAACACCGCCTACGCCTTCGCCACCCGCCTGACCCACAGCTTCGCCACGTACCGCTGGTGTCCGAATATCGTCGGTCCGCAAAGCGGCGGCGCGGTGGAAGACCTGCCGCTGCATCACTTCGAGAGCATGGGCGAGATCGAGACCAAGATCCCCACCGAGGTGCTGATCTCCGATCGTCGCGAATACGAGCTGGCCGATGCCGGCTTCATCGCCTTGACCATGCGCAAGGGCAGCGACAATGCCGCCTTCTTTTCCGCCTGTTCGACGCAAAAACCCAAGTTCTATGGCAACAGCGAAGAAGGTCGGGCAGCTGAGCTGAACTACAAGCTGGGTACCCAGTTGCCCTATTTGTTCATCGTCAGCCGCCTGGCCCACTACCTCAAGGTGCTGCAGCGCGAGCAACTGGGTGGCACAAAGGAGCGCACCGACCTCGAGCTGGAACTCAACAAGTGGATCCGTCAGTTCGTCGCCGATCAGGAAAACCCCAGCGCCGAGGTGCGTGGTCGTCGACCGCTGCGTGCGGCCAGCATCCGCGTCAGCGATGTCGAGGGTAATCCGGGCTGGTTCCGCGTGGGCCTGAGCGTGAGACCGCACTTCAAGTACCAGGGCGCCGATTTCACCCTGTCGCTGGTCGGCAAGCTGGACAAGGAGTAACGGCTCATGAGTTACGGCAGTCTGTTCGAACGCCTGGCCGGTCCGGGCAGCGCGCACAACCAGGGCGCGTCCGCCGACGCCTTGAGCGCCTCGGTGGCCGCCCACCTGGCCAAGATGCTCAGCACCCGTGCCGGCAGCGTCCCGATCCAGGTCGACTACGGACTGCCCGACCTCAATGACTTGCGGCTGTCGCTGCACGACTCGCTACAGCGTGCGCGGCTGGCCATCGAGGCGTTCGTGGCCGCCTACGAGCCGCGCCTGTCCGGTGTGAAGGTGCTGCCGCTGCAGCGGGAAGGCACCACCCTGGCGTTCGCCCTCGAAGGCCAGCTCGAACTCGACGGCCAGCGGTGCCCCATCCGTTTCACCGCGAGCCTGGATGGCAGCGGCCAGGTCAAGGTCAGCCAGGGATAGGTCCATGTCCTTCAATCACTACTACCAGAGCGAGCTGGCCGAGTTGCGTCAGCTGGGCGCGCGCTTCGCCGAACGCAATCCTGCGCTGGCACCCTTTCTGGGCCAGGCTGGTCAGGATCCAGATGTCGAGCGCCTGCTGGAAGGCTTCGCCTTTCTCACCGGTCGGCTGCGGCAGAAGCTCGACGACGAGTTGCCAGAATTGACCCATTCGCTGCTCAACCTGCTCTGGCCCCATTATCTACGGCCCCTGCCAAGTTGCGCCATCCTCGAATTCGATCCGCTACCAGCACCAGGCGCGGCCATTCAGGTTCCACGTGGAACGGAAGTGGAATCCCGGGCGCTGGACGAGGTGAGCTGCCGCTTTCGAACCTGCTTCACCACCGACGTTCAACCGCTACGCGTGGATGAGCTGAGCCTTGCCCAGCAGGGCAGCGGCGCGCGCCTGACGCTGCGCCTGCAGATCACCGGCAATGGCACCCTGGACACGCTGGACCTGCGTCAGTTGCCGCTGCATCTGGCGGGCGATCGCACGCTTAGTCAGGATCTCTATCTTGCACTGCTGCACAACCTGGACGGCCTGAGCCTGGTACCCCTGGATGCCGAACGCCAGCCGCTGACTGACCTCCAGGGCAGCGAACTCGTCCTGCCGCTCGCTCGCGACCAGGTCCAGCCGCTGGGCTTCGGCGAAGACGAGGCGCTGCTGCCCTATCCACCCAATGCCTTCCGCGGCTATCGCCACCTGCAGGAATATTTCGCCTTTCCGGAGAAATTCCTCTTCGTCTCGATTCAGGGAATGACGAAGCTGAAGCAACTGGCAGACCCGGTGCGCCGCCAGATCCGCGGGCTGGAGGTGCGCTTCGACATCGCCCGGATCGCCCGGCAGCCGCGGCTTCCCAGTCGCGACAACCTGCGCCTGCACTGCGTCCCGGTGGTCAATCTGTTCCGCCATGACGCCCTGCCGATCCGCCTCGACGGCAAGCGCGACGAGTACCCGTTGTTTCCGGCCGGCCACGGCCGCGAACACCTGGGGGTCTTTGCCGTGGAGCGGGTGACCGGCTGGCAACCGGGCGGCCTGGGCCATCGTGACTATCTACCCTTCGAATCCTTTGCCCACGACCTGAGCTTCGGCGGCCAGAGCTGTCGGCCGCACTATGCCGTACGCCAGCGCAGTGCCCTGCTGCACGGCGGCATCGATACCTATCTGGCGTTTGGCGATCCGGGTACCGATCAGGACACCCTGTCTATCGAGCTGACCTGCACCAACCAGAACCTGCCCCAGCGCCTGCGCGCCGGTGATCTGTGCCTGCCCACCGAAAATACCCCGGGTGGCCTGGGCTTTCGCAATCTGGCCGCCCCAACTGCCTGTCATGCGCCGGTGCTGTCCGGCAACCGGCTGTGGCAGCTGGTTTCCAATCTATCGCTCAATTATTTGTCGCTCACCGATGTCGCGGCCCTGCGTACGGTGTTGGCCAGTTACGACCTGCCCAGTCAGCACGACCGGCAGGCCGAGCGCGTCAGTCACCAGCGCCTGGCCGCCCTGCAGGGCATCAGCCATCGCCCGGTGGATCGCCTCTACCGGGGCCTGCCGATCCGCGGTATCGCCACCCAACTGGACATGGATGCCAGCGGCTTTCGCAGCGAGGGCGAGCTGTACCTGTTCGCCAGCGTACTCAACGAGTTCTTCGCGCTCTACGCCAGCCTGAATTCCTTCCATCAACTCAGTGTTCGCAGCCTACAGGGAGAGGTGTATCTATGGACACCGCGCATGGGTCAGCAGCCGCTGATCTGAATCGCTCGGCGCTGTGCCGCGAGATTCGCGAGTACTCGCTGTTCCAGGGTATCGGACAGGTGCTCCTGCAGTTGCAGCGCCTGATGCCGAGTCTCTCGGAGGAGCAGCTCTATGAACGGCTGGAGTTCCACGCCAACCCCAGCCTGGCCTTTCCGGGTAGCGATATCGAGTGCCTGCACTTCGTCGAGGACGCCGACGGGCTGCGCGCCCGCCTGCAACTCAACCTGGGCGCCCTGATGGGCAGCGGTTCGCCGCTGCCGGCCTTCTACAGCGAACAGGCGCTGAGCGATGGCGAACAAGGGCGTACCACCCGCGACTTCCTCGACCTCTTCAATCACCGGCTGCACCGGCTGCTGCTGCCGATCTGGCGCAAGTATCGCTATCACGCCCGCTTCCGGGAAGGCGCGCGTGACGAGTTGTCGGCCCGGCTGTTCAGTCTGATCGGCCTGGGCGACAGCAGCCTGCGCCAGGCGCCGGAGCTGAACTGGAAACGCCTGCTGCCCTATCTCGGCCTGCTCAGCCTCAAGGTGCATTCGGCGACGCTGATCGAAGCGGTGCTGCGCTATTACCTGGAGCAGCCCGAGCTGCAGCTGGAGCAGTGCCTAGAGCGCGCAGTGGTCATTCCCCCAGAACAACGCGCGCATCTCGGGCAGGCCAGCGCCCAGCTCGGAGAGACAGCCGTCCTGGGTGTGCAGGTGCGCGATCGTGGCGGCAAGTTTCGCCTGCACCTGCTCGAACTGGACTGGGAAGCCTTTCATTCATTCCTGCCCGGGGGCAGTCGGTACGCCGCCGTGCGCGCCTTGCTGAATTTCACCCTGCGCGACCAGCTGGACTACGACCTGCGCCTGCATCTGCGGCGGGACGCGTTGCGGCAATGGCGGCTGGAAGCCGTCAGCCCCTGCCGTCTCGGCTGGACCACCTGGCTCGGCCTCGGCCGAGCCAAGGGCCAGGTCACCCTGGCCTGCCACCGTTAATCAAGGACGATCAACATGCTCACCCTGGACCTGAACCTCCTTATCAACAGCCTTTCCGTGACCGCGCGCCAGGACCTGGAAAAGGCGGCGCAGCGCTGCGTCCGTCGGGGCGGCCGGCAGATCCTGATCGAAGACCTGCTGGCGGTCCTGCTGGAATCCCGCGACGGACTGCTCACTCGCGTGCTGAAAGCGGCTGACCTGGACCCGGTGGATTTCACCGCGACGCTGCAGCCGCGCCAGGGCAATGGAGAAGGCGGCGACCCGGTCTTCGATCCTGCACTGCTGCTGTGGCTGCAGGATGCCGTGCTGCTCGCCCGTCTCGAACTGGAACGGGCTGAGACCGATAGCGCCGCCCTGCTGCTGGCGTTGTTGCGCCATCCCGAGCGGCTATTGGGCACAGGTTACGGTCGCCTGCTGGAGCGGGTGGATGCCGCGCAGCTCCTGGACTTCGTCAGGGATCAGCGGCCCGAGGGGTCACCGGTCATCAGCGAGTCCCCTCTGGACCGCTTCACCCATGACCTCAGCGGCCAGGCCCGTGCCGGGCGCCTGGATCCGGTGCTGGGCCGCGAGGCCGAGATCCGGCAACTGGTGGACATCCTCTCGCGGCGGCGCAAGAACAATCCCCTCGTGGTAGGCGAAGCCGGCGTTGGCAAGACCGCCATCGTCGAGGGGCTGGCGCTGCGCATCGCGGCAGGCGAGGTGCCCGACAGTCTGCGCCGTGTGGAAATACGCAGTCTCGATCTCGGGCTGCTGCAGGCCGGCGCAAGCGTCAAGGGCGAATTCGAACGCCGCCTGCAAGGCGTGATCGATGCCGTACGCCAGGCACCGCACCCCATCATCCTATTCATCGACGAGGCCCATACCCTGATCGGTGCGGGTGGCCAGCCCGGGGGCTCGGACGCGGCCAATCTGCTCAAACCGGCCCTGGCGCGCGGCGAGCTGCGCACCATCGCCGCCACCGCCTGGGGCGAGTACCGGAAGTACTTCGAAAAGGACCCGGCCCTGGCGCGGCGCTTCCAGCCGGTAAGGCTGGACGAATTCGACGTCGCCACCGCCATCACCGTCCTGCGTGGGTTGGCGCCGACCTATGCCGAGGGCCATGGCGTTTATCTGCGCGACGATGCGGTGGTGGCCGCCGCCGAGCTGGCCGCCCGCTATCTGAGCGGGCGCCAGTTGCCGGACAAGGCCGTGGATGTGCTCGACACCTGCTGCGCCCGGGTGCGTATCAGCCTGGCCAGCCCGCCTCCGGCCCTGGATGCCTTGAGCGCACGCCTGGCCGCTACCGAGCGCACGCTCTCCGCCACCCGCCGCGATGCCGATCTCGGTCTGCCCGTCGCGCCCGGCCATCTGGATAGCCTTACCGCCATGCGGGACGCCGAGCACCTGGCAGCCACTGCGCTGCAGGCCGACTGGGAACGCCAGCGAGAGCTGGCCGAGCGCATCCTGACCCTGCGTACGGCCTCGGTCAGCGCTGCGCTGGCAGCGGCCCAGGCAGAGCTGGAGCAGCTGCAACGCCAGCATGGGCGCCTGGTCAACCTGGAGGTCTGCCCGCACCTCGTGGCGGAGGTGATCGCGGCCTGGACCGGCCTCCCGGTCGACCAACTCGCCCGTCGCCATGACCAGCGCCTGGCCCGCTTTGCCAGCGATCTACGCGGACGCCTGCGTGGCCAGGAGCAGGCGGTGGTCGCCCTGGATCGCGCCCTGCGCGCAGCCGCGGTGGGTCTGAACGCTCCCGAGGCGCCGGTCGGCGTCTTCCTGCTGGTCGGCCCCAGCGGGGTCGGCAAGACCGAGACCGCCCTGGCGCTCGCCGAATTGCTCTATGGCGGAGAGCGCTTTCTCACCACTCTCAACCTGTCGGAATTCGCGGAAAAACATAGCGTGTCGCGCCTGATCGGCGCACCGCCCGGCTATGTCGGCCATGGCGAAGGAGGTCTGCTCACCGAGGCCGTGCGCCGCCAGCCCTATTCGGTGGTCTTGCTGGATGAAGTGGAAAAAGCGGATCCCGAGGTACTCAACCTCTTCTACCAGATCTTCGACCGTGGCCAGGCCACCGACAGCGAGGGCCGGCAGATCGACTTCCGCAACGTGCTCTTTCTGCTGACCTCCAATCTGGCCAGCGGCGAGATCCAGCGGTTGTGCGCCGACGTACGTCCGGACGTGGCCCAACTGACCGAGGCGATTCGCCCCACCCTGACAGGCCACTTCAAGCCTGCCCTGCTGGCGCGGATGCGCGTGGTGCCCTACTACCCGCTAGATGCCGAGCTGCTGCGTGAGCTGATCGTGCTCAAGCTCGAACGACTCGGCGTCCGGCTGGCCGCCCGCCAGGTCGCCTTCAGCTATGCCCCGGCCCTGCTGGAGGACCTGGCGGCACGTTGCTTGGACGCCGACAGTGGTGCTCGCCGGATCGACCTACTCCTGGAGCAGCGAGTGCTGCCGCTGCTTACCGACCAGTTGCTCGACGCCCTCGCCCGTGGTCAGACGCCAGGGCGGCTGCACCTCACCTGCAACGACCAGGGTGATTTCCGCTGTGAGGTGGCGGCATGATCCCGTCCCCCGCGCCAGAAGCCATGCTGCCCCTGTTCATCGCGCTCGGCCAGCACGAAGACCCCGCCCAACTCGCCCTCGGCCTGGTGGAAGGCATCCAGCGTCTGGCCCGGCTCGACCTGGTGCAGTACTACCGTCTGGACGCCACTCATACCCAACTGGTGTGCCTGGCACAAAGTCTGGACAGCACCGCCGCCATGGCCGGTAACGCCCTGCCGCTGGAGCAGGAGAGTCTGCTGCACTACTGCCTTTCGCAGAATCGCAGCCTGCACCTGCGTGAGCTGGACCCGCTGCTGCACACCACTACCTTCCTGCCTGGCGACGGCTGGCGCAGCCTTGGTTGCCTACCCCTGACTGGCCCGTCGGGCAGCGTCGAGGGTCTGCTGGTACAGGCCAGCCGCTGCCGCCGCGAACTGGAAACCCATGCAGAGGTACTGACACCGCTCGGATGCTTCGCCCTGGCGCAGAGCCAGCTGCTAGAGCGCGCCCAGACTCAGCCATTGGGCGCCGTAACGGAAAGGCCAACGTCACCGGCAGTGGGCGATGGCTTCGGCATGCTTGGCGATAGCGGCGCCATGCGGCAGGTCCATCGCTTGATCAGCAAGATACTGCACAGCCCCATCACCGTGCTGCTGACCAGTGAAACCGGCACCGGCAAGGAACTGGTGGCCCGGGCCATCCACGAACGGGGCTCGCGACGGACCCAGCCCTTCGTGGTGCAGAACTGCGCGGCGTTGCCCGAGCACCTGCTGGAAAGCGAGCTCTTCGGCTATCGCAAGGGCGCCTTTACCGGTGCCGAGCGCGATCGCGCCGGTCTGTTCGATGCGGCCAATGGCGGCACCCTGTTTCTCGACGAGATCGGTGATATGCCGCTGACCTTACAGGCCAAGCTGCTGCGCGTGCTGCAGGAAGGCGAAGTCCGCCCGCTGGGTAGTGCCGAAACCCACAGGGTCGACGTACGCATCGTTGCGGCGACCCATCGTCAACTGGTGCGGCTGGTCGAGCAGGGCACCTTTCGTGAGGATCTCTACTATCGCCTCACTCACTTTCCCATTCAGCTGCCGCCCCTGCGCGAGCGCGGCGAGGACCTGCCGCTGCTGGCCCGGCACTTCGCCGACCAGGCCTGCGCATGCCTGCAGCGGTCACGTTGTCGCTGGTCCAGCGCCGCCCTGGACCTGCTGGCGGGCTATGCCTTTCCCGGCAATGTCCGCGAACTCAAGGGGCTGGTGGAGCGCGCCGTCCTGCTTTGCGACGGCAACGAGCTGTTGCCCGAACACTTTGCCATCCGCTCCGCCGCCCTGACCGGCAATGCCGGCAGCCTGACCTTGCGTGAGCGCCTGGATCAGCTCGAACGCGGCCTGCTGATGGACTGCCTGCGCAAGAACCGCGGCAACCAGACCCAAACTGCCCAGGAATTGGGACTGCCGCGCCGCACCCTGCTCTATCGCCTGCAGCGACTGAGCATCCGCAGCGCCGATCTGCAACTTTCCTAGAGGAACGCCCCATGCCTGCACTACTTCGCTCCCTGTTGCTGCTGACGTTGCTCGCCCTGGCCGCCTGCACCTCGTCGCCCGGGGATCTGCAGGACTATCGCCCCCTGGGCGAACCCCAGACATCCCACCGCCTCACCTAGGACAGGACAAGACCATGGAACTGGTATTCGATCTGGTCGGCAGTCGAGCGCACGGCCCCGGACTGCTCACCCAAAAGACCTTTCGCCACGTTGGCGGACTCATCGGTCGCAGCGAAGACTGCGACTGGTACCTGCCCGATCCGCAGCGGGTGCTGTCCAGTCAGCATGCCCGCATCAGCTACAGCGAAGGCGACTACTTTCTCACCGACCTGAGCAGCAATGGCGTCCAGCTTGCCGATGGTCAGCGTCTGACCAAGGGCGAGCCTTGGCGGATCCAGCATGGCCAGACCTTCGCCCTGGGCACCTTCGCCCTCGCTGCCCGCCTGATTCGCGATCCGGCCGGGTTCGCCGACGATTTCCAGGTCCCCACCAGTGCCCCTGGACTGATCCCGGACGACGCCTTTCTCGAACTGGATCCGTTGCAGGCGCTGGAGCGTCGCGATCCTCACGGCATCGACGAGCTCGAGGGTCTGGATCCCTTCGCCACTGACATTACTCGCAGCGACTATGCCCGGGTCGATCTGGACAGCCTGGGCATTCCTGCTCTGGTAGAGCACAGCGCTCCGGCTCCGGTCGAGCGCCCGGCGGCGGCTCCGCAGCGCCAGACACCAACGTTCTGGAAGGCCTTCGGGGCGGCCCTGGGTCTGGAGCTTGCCGACCTCGACCACGAGGCGCGTGAAACCCTGGCACTCGAGGTCGCGCGCCTGCTGCGCCTGGCGACCCAGGGCCTGCACGGCTGCCTGCGGACCCGCAACGAAACGCGCAATGAACTGCGGCTGCCGCTTACCACGGTACAGAGCAGCGGCAACAACCCCTTGGCCTTTGCGGCCGACGGCGACGCGGCCTTGAGTCAGTTGTTGCGCCCCAGCGCTTCCGGCCAGCTCACCGCGGACCAGGCTCTGCTCCGCGCCTGCCGCGAACTTCAGGCCCATCAGGTCGGCCTGGTCGCGGCCAGTCGCCAGGCGGTGCTGGCCACCCTTGAACAGCTGGCACCGGCCCAGTGCGAGGCCCGCCTTGAGCGTGACGGCCGACGCCCGCGCTGGGGGCGCGCTGCCAGACTCTGGCGTGCCTGGCAGCGCCAGTATCGCGAGCTGCGTCAGGACGACGATTGGCGCGAACGGCTGTTCGCCAAGGACTTCGCCCAGGCCTACACCGAGCAGGTCCGCCTCATCGCCACCCTCAACCCCACCCAGCAAGGACGCTGACATGAACACCCTATTACGCCTCGGCGCGCTCGGCCTAGCCCTGCTGCTAGGTGCCTGCACCAGCCCCAGGGCACCTGATCCGACCCGCCTCGACCTGACCCTGAAGGGCGGTGAGGACCTCAATCCCGACCTCAACGGCCGGCCCTCGCCACTGGTGGTGCGCCTGATCGAACTGAGGAATCCGGTCGGCTTCGAAAATGCCGAATTCTTTTCCCTCTATGAAAACGCCAAGCAGACCCTGGCTCCCGACTGGGTCGCCGAGGAAGAAGTCGAGCTACGGCCCGGTGAGTCACGCGAACTCAAGCTGAGGGTGCAGGACGCCAGCCGCTACGTCGGCATCTATGGCGCCTACCGCAACCTGGGCGGCAGCCAGTGGCGGCAGGTCGTCCAGCTCAGGCCCGCGGCGCTGGCGCAGATCCGCCTGGATTTCACGGCGGATGGCATCCAGGCCGCTCCGCCGATCAAGGAGTAGGCCATGCAGCAACTCAAGGTGATCTGGCAGGAAGGCATGCTGCTGCGGCCGCAGCACTTCCAGCAGAACGACCGCTATCACGCCCAGCAGCTGCAGATTCGTACCCGTCGCCTGGGCGAGCCGGCATGGGGCTTTTTCGAGCTGACTCTCGATCGCCAATTCCTCGCCATGGGCAAGGTAGTGGTCAGCCAGGCCAGTGGCATCCTGCCCGATGGCACCCTCTTCGAATTGGGCGCCGACGGCGAGCCCCTGGCTCTCGATGTACCGGCCAATACCCGCGACAGTGCGGTCTGGCTGGCGCTCCCCCTGACCAGCGGCCAGCGCCTGGAGAGCCGTCCAGTCGACCAGGACGACGTCATCGCCCGTTACCTGAGTGTCGACAGCGAGATCGCCGACTCCCATGCCGGTTTCGGCGAGCGGGGGGCGGTCACCTGCGGACGTCCCGATTTCCGGCTGCTGCTCGATAGCCATCCGCGACTGGACGCCTATGTCCGCCTGCAGGTCTGTCAGCTGCTGGAAACGGCGCCAGACGGCAGCCTGGAGCTGGATACCGCCTTTACCCCCAGCGTCATCCAGGTGCGAGCGGCCGAGCCTCTGCTGGCGGGTCTCAAGGAGGTCGCCTCCTTGCTCGCCCATCGCGGCGAGGTACTTTCTCAACGCCTGCGCCAGGCTGGCAGCCTGGGCACCGCGGAGATCGGTGACTTCCTGCTGCTGCAACTGGTCAATCGCCATGAAGCGGTTCTGCGCCACTGCCTGGATTATGAACAACTGCATCCACGCAGCCTCTTTCGCGAACTGCTCGCCCTGCACGGGGAGCTGGCTACCTTCGCGGCTGCCGACCGGCGTCCTGCACTGGACCTTCACTATCGCCACGCCGATCAGTCCGGCAGCTTCGCACCGCTGTTCCAGGCCCTGCGCCAGGCATTGTCCATGGTGCTCGAACAGCATGCCCTGCCACTGCCCCTGCAACAGCGTCAGTACGGCATCCAGGTCGCGCCCCTGCAGGACCACGGTCTGCTAGCCAGCGCCAGCTTCGTGCTCATCGCCGGGGCCGAGTGCAGCACCGAGGAATTGCGTCAGCGCCTGCCGGCGCACCTCAAGGTGGGACCGGTGGAGCGCATCCGCCAGCTGGTGAATCTGCACCTGCCAGGACTCACCCTCAAACCGCTGCCGGTCGCGCCGCGTCAGCTGCCCTTCCATACCGACAAGGCTTATTTCGCCCTCGAACTCAGCGCCACCGACATCGCCCAGCTCGAGCAATCCGGTGGCTTCGCCTTTCATGTCTCCGGCGCCTTTCCGGGCCTCGACCTCGCCTTCTGGGCGATCAGGAGCTAAGCATGCAGACCGCAACCGACGCAGGCCGGGACGACAGGACCGTGGTGCTGAGTCGCCACGCCCAGGGGCCGGACACACCCCGCAGCCGGCTCACCGACTTTGCCGAGCCACCACGCTACGCCCAGCTGGAGGAACGCATGGTCCAGGCGGCACGCCTGCGACCGGGCGAGACCCTGAATCTGAGCATCAATCCCATGATAGGCGCTGCCGCGCCACTGCTCTCCGAGGTGGTGCGCCTGCGCCAGAGTTACGCCGCGGAAGACCTGCATGTGCTCAAGGAGCGCCTGGCCGCCAGCCTGCGGCTGTTCGAACAGCGTGCCCTGGCCAGCGGGCTGGACAGCGGTGAGGTCATGGCCGCCCGCTATGCCCTTTGCACCACGGTCGACGAGGCGGTGGTCACCACCCCCTGGGGCAATGCCGGTGACTGGTCGCAGCTCAGCCTGCTGAGCTGCTTTCACAACGAGACCTTTGGCGGCGAGAAGTTCTTTCTGCTGCTCGAACGCCTCAGTCGCAATCCGGCCAAGCACCTGGCTCTGCTGGAACTGCTCTACCTCTGCCTGGCGCTGGGCTTCGAAGGCAAGTATCGGGTGCTGCCGCGCGGCATGCTCGAACTGGAAGCCATCCGCGACAGCCTCTATCGGCAACTTCGCCAGCTGCGCGGGGATGTGCCGCGCGAGTTGTCGCCGCACTGGCAGGGACTGGATGCCCGGCCACGACGGCTGGTCCGTCTGGTGCCCTGGTGGCTCGTCGCGCTATTCACCCTGATCTGCCTTGCCAGCCTCTATGGCGGTTTCAGGCTGGCGCTGGAACAACAGCGCGACAGCCTGCTGCAAGGCTATCCGGGTGGTCCTGCGGTCACCGCGCCAGCGGCCGCCCCACCCCACGCCTGATACGGAAGCGCACCCATGAAAGGATTCATCATTGCACTCGGACGCATGCTGCGCCGTCCCTGGACCTGGACGCTGCTCGTGACCCTGGGTCTGGGCGGTCTGGTCTGGACCCTTGGCCCGCTGCTGGCCTTTGCCGGCCACAGCCCCTGGGCCTCGGTCACCCACCGCCTGGCCACCCTCTGCGGTCTGTTCCTGGGCTGGGGCCTGGCCATGGCGCTGCTGCAGGGCTGGCAGCAGCGCAAGCAACGGCAGCGTCTCGCCACCGAAGCGGGCCAGCACGATCAGCTGCGCGCCGAGCGCATCGACGACGAGGCCCACGAACTGGAGTCCCGCGCCCGTGACGCCTACCGCACCCTGCATGGCGCCGGCCTCTATCGGGGCCGCAGCCAGCGCTGGCGGCGCGAACTGCCGCATTACCTACTACTGGGGCCGCAGGGTGCCGGCAAGACCTCGTTGCTGGATTTCTCCGGTCTGGAATTCCCGCTCAATACAGAGCGTTCCCGGTTGACCCGCGATGTCAGCGGCACCCGTCACTGCGACTGGTACTTCGCCGAACAGGGGGTGCTCCTGGACACCGCCGGCCGCTACCTGACCCAGGGCGACGCTCCAGTGGACAGCAGTGCCTGGCAGACCCTGCTGCAACTGCTACGGCGCCAGCGGCGAACGCGCCCGCTCAATGGGATTCTCATTGCTATCCCGGTAGCGCAGTTAGCCAGTGGCAACGAAGTCGCCCAGGAAATCCTGGCACGTCAAGTACGCGCCCGCCTGCACGAGGTGGCTCGCGAGCTCAAGGTCGAGGTCCCCGTCTATCTGGTGCTGACCCAGGCGGATCACCTGCCTGGCTTCGACGCCTTCTTCGACGGTCTTTCTCGCGAGGAAAATGAGCAGGTCCTGGGCACCACCTTTCGTGAAGCCCAGAACGGTACCGATCCCGGAGTGCTGCGCCAGGAATTCGAGGAACTGCTGCGCCGCCTCAACAGCCAGGTCATCCCGCGTATCCATCAGGAGCGCGACGGCCAGCGCCGCGGCCAGATCCTCGACTTCCCACATCAGCTGGGTCGTCTGGGCGATGGCCTCGCCCTCTTCGTCGAATTGGCCTTCGCGGGCAATCGCTACCAGCGCGCGGCCCAGTTACGCGGGTTCTACCTGACCAGCACCCCGGCGCTAAGCCAGCCACTCGACGCCCAGACCCAGGGCATCGGCGATCAGCTCGGTCTGCCCAGCAGCCTGCTGCCCCAATACCGTAGCGGCCAGCCACGTTTCATCCGCCAGTTGTTCAGTCGCGTGATCTTTCCCGAGGCGGCTCTGGCTGGCCTGGACCAGCGCGAGCTGCGCCGCCTGAGCTGGGGGCAGCGGGGTCTCTATGCCGCAGCCCTGGCCGGCCTGGCCTTGGGTGCGGCGCTCTGGACCAGCAGCTTCGCCGGCAATCACGCGCGACTGGAGCGCCTGCGCGACCTGGTGCAGCACGGTGTGCAAGCGCGCAGTCAGCTCAAGGCCGACGCCGATGCCCGTGCCGTGCTGCCGATACTGGACAACGCCTATGGCGGCACCCAGGTCTTTCCAGCCGCAGACGCTACGCCGCTGCGCGAACGCACCGGGCTCTATCAAGGAGAGGCCGTACGCCCAGTCACCGAGGCCGCCTATCACCAGGCCCTCGACAACTATCTGCTACCGCGGCTCAAGGCGCAGCTGGAAGAGCGCATCCGTGGCAGCCTCGGCGACCGGGAGCGGCTGATCGGTCACCTGCGGGCTTACCTGATGCTGCAACTGCCCGAACGCCGCGACGTCCGCACCCTGCGCGATTGGGCCGCCGCCGACTGGTCCCAGCGCTATCCAGGTGATGCCCTCACCCAGAACAGTCTGGACACTCATCTGGCGCGCTTGCTGGAGCAGGGCTTTGGCGCCTATCCGGTGGATACCCAGCTGGTGAACCAGGCGCGCCAGATACTGCGCAGCGAATCCCTGGCCGCGGTGGTCTATCGCATCCTGCGCGACCAAGCCAGCGGCCTGCCGATCTATCGGCTGAGCCAGCATCTGGGCGCCCAGGCGCTGGCCTTCGAAGGCGCCGACTACCCCATCCCCGGGTTCTATACCCGTCAGGGCTATGCGCAGACCTTTTCCACCCAGGGCCTGGCCGTGATCCAAGAGCTGGCCGCCGACAACTGGGTGCTGGGCGATGGCGACGGCATCACCGGCATGGACCTGCGCCACCTGCAGGTGGAACTCGAGCAACTCTATTTCCGCGACTACGCCAATCAGTGGAGCGATGCGCTCGCCCGGATCACGCTGCAACCCGTGGGCGACGCCAACCAGGGCGCCACCCTGCTGGCCGGGCTCACCTCGGCCAACTCGCCGCTCTTGCAGCTCCTGACCGAAGTCCGCAACAACACCCGCCTCGCCGCGGCGGCCAGCCAGGGTGAAGCCCTGCCGGACACCGCGCGCCGCAGCCTGCAGAGCCGCTTCGAGAATCTGCATCGGCTGCTCGACGACCAGGGCGCTGCAGTGGCCGACCTTGCTCCAGCCATGGCGGCACTCAATGACCTCCAGCAACAACTGGCAGGCCTGGCCCACGCCAGCGCTCCGGAGCAGGCCGCCTTCGAACTGGCCAAGGCGCGCATGGCCGGCAACCGCGACGCACTCAACAGCCTGCGTAGTGCCGCCAGCCGGCTGCCCACCCCGGTCAACGGCTGGCTCGGTCTGCTGGTCGACGACAGCTGGAATCTGATCCTGGCCGGCGCCTACGACTACATCAATGGGCGTTACCAGAGTGAACTGCTGGCGAGCTATCGCAACGGCCTGGACAGGCGTTATCCGTTCAAGGCCGACAGCGAAAGCGATGTCTCTCTGGTCGATTTCCGCGAATTCTTCAAGGCCCAGGGTATCGCCGACAGCTTTTTCGAGACCTATCTGAAGCCCTTCGTGGTTCGCGGCGAGAGCGACGCCTATCGCGCGCGCAGCATTGATGGCCATAGCCTGCCGCTGTCTCGAGACTTCCTCGCCCAGATGAGCCGCACCCAGCAGATCAGGCGCGGCTTCTTTGCCGAGAATCCGGCCGAGCCCGGCATCGTCTTCAAGCTCGAGCCCTATTCGCTGGATCCAAGCCTGACCCGCGCCGACCTCAATATCGGCAAGGAGCGTCTGGAATACCGCCATGGCCCCATCGTCGCCGCCACCTTTCGCTGGCCGCAGAACGATGCCTTGAGGACGACCCTGGTCCTGGAAGAGCTGGGTGGGCGCCGCGTGGGCCTGGAGCAGGACGGTAGCGCCTGGTCGCTGTTCCGCCTGCTGGACCGCATGAAGCTACAACAGCACAGCGCCCGCGACGTGCTGCTGGTGCAGGCCGACCTGGAGGGCCGCCATGCCGGCTATCTGCTGTCCAGTCAGCGTTCGCCCAACCCCTTCGACGTGGCCACCCTGCGCGGCTTCAGGCTGCCGGAGCGACTCTGATGACGACGGCCCTGAGCATTGCCCGTACCCATCCAGGCAAGGTACGCGCCCATAACGAAGATGCCCTGCTGGAGCGCCCCAACGACGGCCTTTGGGCGGTGGCCGACGGCATGGGCGGCCATCAGGACGGTGCACGCGCCAGTCGCCTGGCTATCGAGCGCCTGGCCGAGACGTCCTTGAGCGGTGGGCTCGACCAGCGTCTGGAACAGGTGCGCCGAGTGCTCCACGACATCAATCGACGACTCACCCAGGATCTCACGGTACTGGCTGAAGGTCCCGAGCGCCTGATCGGCACCACGGTCGTGGCGCTGGTGGTCAGTGGAGGCAAGGCGGCCTGCATCTGGGCGGGCGACAGTCGCGCCTATCTCTGGCGTGGCGACCGGCTCTACCAGCTGACCCGCGACCATCGCCTGCTGGAGCGCCTGATCGATGTCGAAGGCCTCAGTCCTCGCCAGGCAGCCCGCCATCCGGGCGCCCGCGCCCTGACCCAGGCGCTGGGTGCCCGGGAGGCCTTGGCCCTGGATATCGTCCGCTTCGAGTTGCAGGCCAGTGACCGCCTGCTGTTGAGCAGCGACGGCCTGCACGATGCCCTGGAAGAGCGCGCCCTGGGCGCCGCACTCTCGCTGCCCTCGCCCGCCCTGGCGCTGGAGCGCCTGCTCGACGGCGTGCTCAAAGGCCCCGCGCGCGACAACCTCACCGCCATCGTCATCCATCTTCGGGAGGCTGCATGAATCTTAAGGATCCAGCGGTAGATGACGGTCTCACCCACTTCGCCTTCGCTTCCCCCACCACGACGCCTGCTACCCGCCAACTGGCTCCGCTGCCCGATGTGCTGGGCAGCCGCTATCGACTGGAAAGCCTGCTGGGCGTTGGTGGGATGGGCGCCGTCTACCGCGCCCGCGACCTGTTACGCGAGCAGTATGGCGATCCTGCACCCCAGGTCGCGATCAAGGTGCTCAACGACGACTTCGCCGAGTACGGCGATGCCAACGCCCTGCTCTATGGGGAGTTCGCCCTGACCGTACGGCTGCGCCATCCGCATATCGTTCGCCTGCATGGTTTCGAGATCGACCCTGGCAGCGAGCGCGCCTTCATCACCCTTGAGCTGTTGCGCGGCCCAACGCTCGATGCCCTGCTCTGTGACCGTCCCGAGGGACTCGACTGGACCGAACTGCAGGAGATCGCCCTGCCGCTGCTGGATGCCCTGCAGTTCGCTCACGCCAACGGCGTCCTGCATGGCGATCTCAAGCCCAGCAACGTGATCCTCACGGAGAGCGGTCTGCGCCTGTTCGATTTCGGTCTTGGTCAGCCCTGCGAAGACCTGCTGCCCGGCCTGCCGCGGTTGAGTCGTGCACGCTTCAATGCCTGGACGGTGCGCTACGCCGCGTTCGAACTGCTCGAAGACGGACGGCTGACCCCAGCGGGCGATCTCTATGCCTGCGCCTGCGTGCTCTATGAACTGGCAACCGGCAAGCATCCCTATCGCCGCCTTAGCGCCAAGCAGGCACGCAGCCTGCAAATCGAACCCGAACGGCCAGCGGCCATGCCTACCGACGCCTGGCAGGTGCTTCGCCAAGCCCTGGAAATCGATCCCGCCCGCCGCCAGCAGGACCTCGGCGAGTGGCGCACCGCGTGGCAGGCGCCGGCGCCTCCGCAGCCATGGTGGCAGCGTCTGCTCTCGCGTTCCACGTGAAACCTCTCACTGTCAGGAAGACACCCCATGTTCAGCCCCGCCAATGCGCCGCGCTTCACCCTGACCCTGCCGGGCCTGCCCCATGACTTTCAGGTGCTGGCGTTCCATGGGCAGGAAGCCCTCAACGAACCCTATCGTCTGCAGGTGGAAGTCGTCAGCGAAAAGCCCGACTGGGCCCTGGAAGACCTGCTCAACCGTCCCGCCTGGCTTGGCCTGGGTCCTATGGACGTGGGCCTTCACGGACTGCTGGGCGCCATCGTTCAGGGTGACTCAGGACGACGCCTGACCCGCTATCGGCTCGAACTGGTTCCCCGTCTGACCTATCTGGCCCAGCGTACCAACTCGCGGATATTCCAGAACCTCGCGGTGCCCCAGATCCTCGCCAGGTTGCTCGAAGAGCATGGGATCCTGGAGGGTGCCTATCGCCTGGCACTCGGCCCAACGCCCTATCCTGCGCGCGACTACTGCGTGCAGTATGGCGAGAGCGATCTGCACTTCCTCAATCGCCTGTGCGAGGAAGAAGGCATCCACTACCACTTCGAGCACCGGCCTGACGGCGCCGTGCTGGTGTTCGGTGATGACGCTACCAGTTTTCCCCGTCTCGCCGCCACGCCCTATCATCCAGGCAGCGGTCAGGTCGCCGATCATCCCGTCGTGCGCGGACTCGAAGTCGGAGTCCAGACCCGCAGCACCCAGCTGATCCTGCGCGATCAGGATCCCCTGCAGCCCCGGCTGCGCCTGGAAAGCCGCACCGACCTCGAGCAGCAGCCGACCTTGGAAAGCTACCGTTTTCCTGCCGGCTTTCGCGATCGAAATCGCGGCAAGCAGCTCAGTGCCCGCGGCCTCGAGGCGTTGCGCGTCGACAGCCAGACAGCCCAGGGCCACGGCGATCAGCCGCGTCTGGCCAGCGGCCATTTCCTACCCCTGACCGAGCATCCCCGCGCAAGCTGGAACCAGTTGTGGCTGCTCACCCGTATCGAGCATCAGGGCCGCCAACCCCAGGTGCTGGAAGAAGGCCTGGGTACCCCGGCACTGCTGGGGCTGCCAGACTACGATGGCTGGAGTCAGGGCTACCGCAATCGTTTCCACGCCATTCCCTGGCAACTGCCCTTTCGCCCCCTGCCCCGTCATCCCAAGCCACGCCTGCTCGGCCAGCAGAGCGCCGTGGTCACCGGCCCGGCTGGGGAAGAGATCCATTGCGATGCCCTGGGTCGGGTCAAGGTCCAGTTTCATTGGGATCGTGAAGGGCAGGCAGACGAACGCACCAGTTGCTGGCTACGGGTAGCCAGCAACTGGGCCGGTAATCGCCAGGGTGCCCTGGCCATCCCGCGGGTCGGCATGGAAGTTCTGGTGGGCTTTCTCGAAGGGGATCCCGACCAGCCCCTGATCCTTGGCTGCCTGTACCACGCCGAGCATCAGCCACCGGTACAACTACCCAGGGACAAGACCCGGAGCACCTTCAAGAGCCTGAGTAGCCCAGGCGGACAGGGCTACAACGAACTGCGCATCGAGGACCGCCAGGGGCAGGAGGAAATCCACGTCCATGCCCAGCGCGACTGGGATGAACACATCCGCCACGACCACCGCAGCGAGATCGGCCACGAGCGCCATCAGCGTATCCATGGCAACAGCCACAGCGAGCTGCACGCCGAAGAGCACCGCCTCGTCCATAGCCTGCGCAAGGTCGAGGTCAAGGCCAGCGATCACTTGCTGATCGGCGGCAGTCAGCATCTCAAGCTGGGCAGCGGCCAGTTCGTCGAGGCCGGCCAGGAAATCCATATCAAGGCGGGTGATCGTGTCGTCATCGAGGCCGGCACCGAACTTACCCTGACTGCCGGTGGCAGTTTCATCAAGCTCGACCCCAGCGGTATCAGCTTGGTCGGTCCCCTGGCTCGCCTGAATGCCGGCGGCGCACCCGGCAAAGGCTCGGGCATCGCCCTGCAGCGACCGCGAGCACCAGGTACCACCCAGCCGGGCACGGCTGGCGATTCAAACCAGCTGGCACTTGCCAACGAACCGCAGCACCAGGACGCAAGGCCTCAGCGAATGCTCCATTTTTCCGTCTGACCCGGCCACTCGAGGGACCTGCCGCGACGACGCGGCCTATGCAAAGGACAGCAGCATGACCACCAACCCCACAGCACCCCAGCCCAAGGTGGAAAACTGGGCCTATCCCTTCAAGGCGAAAGGCGGCCAGGACGTCACCGATCCCCAGCTCTATCAGCAGGCACTCGCCCATGCCCAGGGTGGTACCTATCTGTTGGGTAGTAATGGCCTCTGGCACGGCGGTATCCACTTCGACGAAGGCACCTCAGCCTTTCTGGATCAGTCTCGCATTCACTGCATCGCGGACGGCGAGGTGGTCGCCTATCGTATCGACGACAGGGTTCATCGCTTCGCGACCGAGGCGGATTCGGAGGGCAAGACCTACTCCACCAGCTTCGTCCTGATACGTCACCGCCTGGAAGCTCCGCAGTTGCCCAACGGCACCGAAACGCCTCCCTCGCTGGTCTTCTTCAGCCTCTACATGCACCTGCTGGACTGGGCCGGCTACGAAGCCAAGCCCACCCTGCCCCGACCGGCCTTCTGGGGTAACGATCGCTATCGTGTACGGACCCAGGGGGGCAAACTCAATGTTCGCCAAGAGCCACGGGCTAATGCGCCAGTCCAGGCCGAACTCGCCAACGGTAGCCGGATACGGATTGCCGGAGATGGCGAGTGGTGCCAGATCATCGAGATCCTCGATAACGGCTTGACCCTTCGCCCCAGGCGTACCCAAACCGGCCTGGGCTACGTCGCGCGCCGCTACCTCGAACCGGAAGCCGCGCCCAAGGCACAGAACACCGTAGTTGTCCTGGACCAGCCCTTTCCCATCAAGGCCGGCGCTCTGCTCGGCCACCCAGGCCTATACGAAGGTCGGCAGCAGATCCACCTCGAGACCTTCAGCTGCGACGACGTTCCCGCCTTCATCGAACGCAGCCGCGCCTGGGCCGTCCGCCTACCGGAAAGCGACAAGACCCTGCTGAAGATCCACGCCGGCGCGAGCAAGCTGATTACTCACCGCCCCGAAATCGATGCCAATCATCCCCCGCGGATCGGCGATCCCGGCGTTCAGGTAGGGGTGGATCTGATTCTCAGCCAGGCGCAACTGGATGCTCTGCCTGCTGCCGACAAGATCACGGTCGCTGCGCGTAACGAAGGTGGCGTTCATACATCGGAACAGCGCTGGTGGCATTTGAAGGGCTTGTTGGCAGATGGTGAGGGAAGGCCAATAGAGGGATGGCTTTGTGAGCAGGAATTTATTACTAGTCGACATAGTCCGTGGGATTTTACCGACTACGAGCTAGTCAAAGAGATTAATACATACAGGGCAAAACTAGCCTACTCTCTTTGCGCTAATCGCCGACTTACCAAAGTAGAGCTCTCACGTTTCGAAAGTGAAATAAAACAAGTTCAGCAAAGCTCACTCACTACAAAGATATCTAGAATACTTTCGCCTATAAAAACCTTGAAAAACGCCGAACTCACTGAAAGCCTGATAAAGCCGTGGATATTTCAAAAGATAGGTGCAATTGTAGTTCAACATGAGATTGAGTGGGCGTGGAGCGCGGAAAAATGGGATTCCTTAGACGCACTGATGCTTGTCGAAAACAAAAAGAATACTGATTGGGAACTGCAAAAGGAAGTTATAAACAATCTGTCTTGGTGGAATGCTGCCTCTGCGAATGTAAGAGGACTGGATATAGAGAAATGCTGGCATTTTAACCCAGAAAGCTTTTTTCGCTACTTCATCGAAATAAAGAAGGAATTAATCACCTTAACCATGTTACAAATTATTAGTCCAAGACATGACAATACTTACTATAAAAAAGTGCTTCCCTATCTGAACAAGTACGCTGACGCGTACAACGTCAATACACCAATTAGGATAGCTCACTTTTTAGCTCAGACCGGCCATGAGAGTGGCTTCGTTGTAAAATCAGAGAATGGAGGCTATAGCGCTAGGAGAATGAGAGAGATGTTCGGTTGCAAAGGTGGTAGTAAAAACTATTCCAAAGCTAACGATGACTGTAGCTTAGGAAGACAAAGGGATAGGCTTTGGTCAGAAGAGTCAAAATTTGTAATGAACGCCGAAGCGCTTCTGAACTTCGTTTACTCTTCGAGGATGGGAAACGGCGATGAATCCAGTGGAGACGGATATAAATATCGAGGACGAGGCATCATTCAACTGACCGGTAAAGACACCTACAGACGTTATACAGAAATTCACAACCGTGCTAACCCTGACGACCTCAGAGATTTTGTGGAGCAGCCCGACTTAATCACTGACTCACTCCAATATGGTATCGAGTCTGCTTTTGTGTATTGGGATATGGCTAATGCAAACAAGCTGGCCGATGCAGACAATACGATTGCATTGAGCAGGGCTATAAATGGCGGCCTGAATGGACTCAAGGATCGAGCAGAATGCTTAGAAAAAATAAAAACCCATCTGCGTATTTTAAAATGAAAACCGTAAGCATAACGACATTCCTGTTTCTTTATAGCACATCGTACGCGAACGCAACACCCAATCAAGGCCTATGCAGCAAAGATGAAATAAACCTTTTTAATTGCAACATAAAGAATAAGAATGCCTCACTATGCATCAACGAGGCAAAAAACCGAATGCAATACCGTATTGGAACATGGGCCAAAAAAGACTTCATCTACCCGCAAACACCAAAAAGCAACGAATACAGCTTTAGGCTAAGCACCACCCCTTATCCAGGAGGTGGAGAAAATAGAATAAGATTCGCCAATGGTATATATAACTACTTTATATACGATATCACGAGAAGCCAGCAAGACGGAACCTCGATAGACTCTATACAAACAGCCGGCATTGCTGTTTACGAAAACAGCAAGAGAATCGCTAGTCTAAAATGTGAAAATTCTGAAACTAGCATTTTCCCTCTTGCATTTGAAATATTGCAGAGAGAAGAATTTTCTCACGACATAAACACAGATTAACTTAGCAAAAGCTTTACTCGATCCTCCAACAACCCCGGAAACCTCGTATACCACGTCTGATTCAACGGCGACGGATGCGGCAGCGGATAGAGGGTCAGGGTCTTACGCGTGCCCTCCTCCGCTTCCAGGGTGACCTCGATGCTGCTTTCGAAGCGGTCTTCGCTTTTCCAGAAGGCTTCTAGGCGGGCGCGTTCTTCCTTGGACTGGCCGATGCCGAACCAGAGGAAGGCTTCGCGGCCGAGGGTGATGAGTTGGGTGCCGTGCCAGTGCTCTATCAGCAGGCGGCGCATCAGGAGGTGGAAGGTCTTTTTCACCCGTTCCGACCAGGCTTTGTTGCCGAGCGGCTTGTAGGGCACGGTGTTGGCCCAGAAGAATTGCTGGCTCAGGCTGCGGGTGGCTTCGAAGTCGGCCGGGGGCTGGCCGTGCAGGTGGGTATAGAGCACCTTGCGAGCGATCTGGCCGCCGCTGCCGATGAAGGGCTCGCCGTACTTCACCTCGTCCCGCCCCGGATCGCGACCAAAGAAGCCCAGGGGCGCGTCGGGATCGCCCAGACCGATGATGGGGTCCAGCGGATCCTTGGCGAATTGTTCATAGACCGGAAGATCGACACCCGGAAGATCGGCAGCGAGCTGGCGAAAGGCTTCGCGCTCTGCGGAAGACAGCGGCATGCAACAGGTCTCCATCGAGGAATTAATCCCTCTAGTAGAGCCCTGCCCTGCGGGTGACGTTCCGTAACGACTGGCGGAGGGGCAGCCCTGGGGCGATAGGGTAAACTGCCCGGCTCGAACGACCCTCAAGGTGAATCGCGTTGATCAATCTGCTACGCAACGGCCTCGGCCAGGTGATCGTCGGCCTGGATCTGGTGACCCGGCCACGCAAGCTCAAGCGCACTGAGCAGGCTCAGGCTGCCATCGAGGCGGAGCTGGCGAATCTGTCGCTCTATCAGTTCCAGGCCTGCCCCTTCTGCGTGAAGACGCGCCGGGCGCTGCATCGGCTGAACCTGCCGATCCGCCTCAAGGACATCAAGAAGGACCCGCAGCTGCGCGCCGAGCTGGAACAGGGCGGTGGCCGGGTAAAGGTGCCCTGCCTGCGGATCGACGAAGGCAGCCAGAGCGTGTGGATGTACGAGTCGGACGACATCATCGCCTATCTGGAGCAGCGCTACGGCGAGCGGCAGCCGGCCTAGGGTCTGCGTGTGATCATTGGTGGACAAGGCTGCGCCGTTGTCCACGCTACGGGGCTGCCTCTAGCTGTTGGGCTTCGACGGCGGAGCCGTCTCAACCCTACCTACGATCGTTAAAGATCGCTTTCTTCGACCTTGCGGACCTTGCTGGCGTCGAGGGTGTAGGACGCCTCGGCCAGGGCGTTGTCGACCGCTTCGGTGTGCAGGGTGCCGATGACCCAGTAGGGCTCGTAGATGTCGGGGAGCGGCACGCCCTTGGGGTAGCGCACCAGCACGATCTGGTTGGGCGGCGGCGGCGGGACGTGGATGCAGGCGCCTGGATAGGGCACCAGGAAGAATTCGCGGAAATTGCCCTTGGCATCGGTTTCCAGCGGTACCGGGAAGCCCCCCAGCCGCACGTTCTGGCCATTCAGGGCGGCCACGGTGCGGGTGGAGTGCATCACCTCGGGCAGGCCACTGTCCTTCTGCTTGAGCCCGCCCGGTGAGCCGAAACCGCCCGGCGCCTCGGGGCTGTTGTGGCTGATCTCCGGCATGGTTTCCAGGGCGTGGCGATCCTCCGCGGTGAGCAGATCGAGCCAGTTGGTTTCCGGGGGTTCGCCCTTGGCGGCATGGGTCAGCAGCGGCAGGCTGGCGAGCAGCAGGGTGATGAGCAGTCTGGGCATGGTCGGCAGGTCGGACGCAAAAGTCCGAGTGTGAGGCGCGCTGGGTC